>Ga0209450_10001680_pt1 | contig 11076 bp, 8 predicted proteins | sample FrelakmetLWP11LW_FD_187149 | JGI IMG/M metagenome (GOLD analysis project Ga0209450, IMG submission 187149) | Freshwater lake sediment microbial communities from the University of Notre Dame, USA, for methane emissions studies - LWP11 LW (SPAdes)... | ecosystem: Environmental > Aquatic >... | reverse complement strand
ACCTTGGCGCCGGCCTTGAGGCAGTGCTCGATGGTGCGCATCGAGGCGGTGATGCGGGCGTCGGAGGTGACCTTGCCGTCCTTGACCGGAACGTTCATGTCGGCGCGGATGAACACGCGCTTGCCTGTGAGATCGAGATCGGTGACGCGAATGAATGCCATGGTTTTTCTCCTGGGAAGTAAGGTTTAAGGGTTGGCGCGGCAGTGATGACCGCGCCAGGCCTTAAAGCTCAAGTTAGGGGATAGGATTTAGGAATCAGGATCGAGGGGAGGAGCGGGCTATGCCCGCGCCTTTCCCTAAATCCCGGTCCCTAGCCCCCGGATCCTTACTTGGCCACGTGCTCGACCAGACGCAGCATGTTGCAGGTGTAGCCGTATTCGTTGTCGTACCAGGACACGACCTTGACGAAGGTGCTGTCGAGGGCGATGCCGGCTTCGGCGTCGAAGGTCGACGGGGCGCTGTTGCCGACGAAGTCGGTGGAAACCACCTTTTCGTTGGTGTAATCCAGCACGCCCTTCATGGCGCCTTCGGAGGCGGCCTTCATGGCCTTGCAGATGTCATCGTAGGAAGCTTCCTTGATCAGCTCGACGGTCAGGTCGACCACCGATACGTCGGAGGTTGGCACGCGGAAAGCCATGCCGGTGAGCTTCTTGTTCAGCTCGGGGATCACCTTGCCGACGGCCTTGGCAGCGCCGGTGGACGACGGGATGATGTTTTCCAGGATGCCGCGGCCGCCGCGCCAGTCCTTGGACGAAGGACCGTCAACGGTCTTCTGGGTGGCGGTGGCAGCGTGCACGGTGGTCATCAGGCCGCGCTTGATGCCGAAGTTGTCGTGCAGCACCTTGGCGACCGGGGCCAGGCAGTTGGTGGTGCAGGAAGCGGCGGAGACGATGGCCTGGCCGGCGTAGGTGGCGTGGTTCACGCCGTACACGAACATCGGGGTGTCGTCCTTGGAGGGGGCCGACTGCACCACTTTCTTGGCGCCAGCCTTGATGTGGGCCTGGCAGGATTCGGTGGTCAGGAAGAAGCCGGTACAGTCGATCACGATGTCGGCGCCCACTTCGTTCCACTTCAGGTTGGCCGGATCGCGCTCGGCGGTCAGACGGATCTTCTTGCCGTTGACCACCATGTTGCTGCCCTCGACGGCAATGCTGCCGTTGAAGCGGCCATGCACGGAGTCGTATTTCAGCATGTAGGCCAGGTACTCGGGGTCGAGCAGGTCGTTGATCGCGACGATCTCGATGCCGGGAAAGTCCTTCGTGACAGCGCGGAACACCATGCGGCCGATGCGGCCAAAACCGTTGATACCAACTTTGATTGCCATTGCAGTTTCTCCTGAGAGTTGAAAATGTTTTTAGGGGCTAGGAACTAGGATTTAGGAGCTGGAAAGGCCGTGCTCAGCGCGACCACCCCTAGTCTCCGGCTCCTAATTCCTGGCCCCCACAACTTTAAAGAACGCCCTTGACCGCAGCCACGACGGCCTCGGTGGTGATGCCGAAGTGCTTGAAGAGCGCCGGCGCCGGAGCGGATTCGCCGAAGCTGTCAATGCCGATCACGGCACCTTCCAGACCTACGTACTTGCGCCAGAAGTCGGTCACACCGGCTTCGACCGCCACGCGGGGCAGCCCCTTGGGCAGCACGCCAGCCTTGTAGGCGGCGTCCTGACGGTCGAAGGTGTTGGTCGACGGCATCGACACCACGCGCACCGCGATGCCTTCCGCGGCCAGCGCTTCCTGCGCTTTCACCGCCAGTTCGACTTCCGAACCGGTGGCGATGATGACAGCCTTGGCACCTGCAGCATCCTTCAGCACATAGCCACCCTTGGCGATGTTGGCCATGGTCGCGGCATCACGCGCCATGAACGGCAGGTTTTGGCGGCTGAGGATGTGGCAGGTGGGGCCGGTGTGGCGTTCGACTGAAGCGACCCAGCCGACCAGCGTTTCCACGGTGTCGCACGGACGCCAGACATCGATGTTGGGGATCATGCGCAGGGTGGCGGTCTGCTCCACCGGCTGGTGGGTCGGACCGTCTTCGCCGAGGCCGATGGAGTCGTGGGTGAACACGTGGATCACGCGCTGCTTCATCAGCGCGGCCATGCGGATGGCGTTGCGCGAGTATTCGGAGAACATCAGGAAGGTGCCGCCGAAAGGCAGCAGGCCGCCGTGCAGCGCCATGCCGTTCATGATCGCGGCCATGCCGAATTCGCGCACGCCGTAGCTGATGTAATTGCCGGGCTTGCCGTGGCGCACCGGATGGCAGCCCGTCCAGTTGGTCAGGTTGGAGCCGGTCAGGTCGGCCGAGCCGCCGAGGAACTCGGGCAGCGCGGGCGCCAGCGCGTTGATCGCGATCTGGCTGGCCTTGCGGGTGGCGACAGTCTCGGCCTTGGCGTTGATCGCCGCCAGCTGCTCGGCGACGTGGGCCTTCCAGTTGGCGGGCAGTTCACCCTTCATGCGGCGCTCGAACTCGGCGCCCTCTTTCGGATAGGCCTTCTTGTACTCGGCGAACTTGTTGTTCCAAAGCGTCTCGAGTCCCTGCCCCTTGGTCTTGGCGTCCCAGCCAGCGTAGATGTCGGCGGGGATTTCGAACGCCGGGTGGTTCCAGCCCATGTTCTTGCGGGTGGCTTCGACTTCATCGTGGCCCAGCGCGGCGCCGTGCACGTCGTGGGTGCCGGCCTTGTTGGGCGAACCCTTGCCGATGATGGTCTTGCAGCAGATCAGGGTGGGCCGGTCGGTGCTGGCCTTGGCCTTCTGGATAGCGGCCTCGAGTGCGACGACGTCGTGGCCGTCGACGTTGGGGATCACCTGCCAGCCGTAGGCTTCGAAACGCTTGGCGGTGTCGTCGGTGTACCAGTGTTCGATGTGGCCATCGATCGAGATGCCGTTGTCGTCCCAGAAGGCGACGAGCTTGTTGAGCTTCCAGGTGCCGGCCAGCGCGCAGGCTTCGTGCGAGATGCCTTCCATCATGCAGCCATCACCCATGAACACATAGGTGTGGTGGTCGACGATGGCGTGGTCGGGCTTGTTGAATTCGGCGGCGAGGATCTTTTCCGCCATTGCCATGCCGACGGCATTGGTGATGCCCTGGCCGAGCGGGCCGGTGGTGGTCTCGACGCCGGGCGCATAGCCGTACTCGGGGTGGCCAGGGGTCTTGGAATGCAGCTGGCGGAACTGCTTGAGGTCGTCCATCGACAGGTCGTAGCCGGTCAGGTGCAGCAAGGCGTAGATCAGCATCGAGCCGTGGCCGTTCGACAGCACGAAGCGGTCGCGGTCTGCCCACTTGGGATTGGTCGGGTTGTGGCGCATATGATGGTTCCACAGCGTTTCAGCGATTTCCGCCATGCCCATGGGGGCGCCGGGGTGGCCGGATTTGGCTTTTTCGACAGCATCCATCGCAAGCGCGCGAATGGCATTGGCAAGGTCGTTACGGGTTGGCATTGCGTTCCCTTCAGCAGATTAAAAATGGTTAGGCAAAAATCGTCTTGTTGTGAGCACCCTGAAGCCGGACCGCGAAGACAGCTTGGGCAGAATATGCAAAAACCCTGATTATCCGTCAGCAGGGCAGGCAGAGGCAAGCCGCCGCCGGGATGGGCGAAAACACTGGATCAACAAGGACTTGAAGCGAAAACCTCAAAACCGGCCGCAGGAGGCGAGGCTAAATTGTTTTTATTCGCCTTGTACGGCCGTTTATGCGCCAGCGGCCTTCAGCCAGTCGCGCCACAATTCGAACAGCACCGGACTGGCCGACGCCACCACTGAACGTTCCCACACGCTGGCGGTGTCGAAACTGCCCGAGAGGCTGGCAAGCTGGCCCCCCGCTTCCTCCAGGATCAGCGCGCCGGCCGCGTAATCCCACAGCTTCTGACCACCATGCACATAGATGTCGAAGCGTCCGGCGGCGGTGTAGCACCAGTCCAGGGTGGAGGCGCCGAAATTGCGCTGCGAGGCATAGGGCGGCCAGGATGCCAGCCGGCCGGCGAGTTCGCGGTTGATGCGTTTCATCTCGACGCCGGCCAGCGCGCGCCGCAGTTCGGTGGCGGGAGCGCGCAAGGGCAGCGGGGTGTCGTTGAGATGGGCGCCGCGGCCGCGCTCGGCGCTGAACATTTCGTCGGCGATGGGATCGTAGACCACCCCAAGCTGGCGTTCACCCTTGTATAGATAAGCCACCGACACGGCGAAGTAGGGCACGCCGGCGACAAAATTCGAGGTGCCGTCGATCGGGTCGACGCACCACAGGCCGTCGCGTCCGGCATTCCAGGCGTCCTGCTGCTGGGTCTCGGTCATTTCCTCGCCCAGGACCGGCGCGTCCTTGATCTGCGGCAGCGCGGCCTCCAGTGCCGCCTGCGTTTCGGAGTCCGCCTCGGTAAACAGGCTGCCGTCCACCTTGTGGCTGTGCGCCACCTTGAGAAAACGCGGCGTCACCTCGCGCTGTGCGACCTCGCGCACCAGGGCCTTGACCTGTTCAAGCATGGTCATGTCCGCACGCAATAACAGTAGACAAATTCCTGTTCCTTGCCTGCCGGGGTGGGGTGGAGCTCGGTTTCGTGCCTGAGCAGGCGGAAGGGTGGGCCGAACTCGGCGTGCAGCGCGTCGGGCGAATAGCGCACCACATCGAGCCCTGAGCATTGCAGCGGGCCTTCCGGACCGAAAGCGGCGACGATGACATGGCCGCCCGGCTTTACGCTTTTCAGTACCTGTTCGACATAGCGTGCACGATCGGACGGATCGGTGAGGAAATGGAACACCGCGCGGTCGTGCCAGACATCGTAGTGCGCGGCCGGCAACTCGGTCCGGGTGATGTCGGCGGCGATCCACCGCACCGATTGCGCCCGTGCACCGAGCCGTGCACGGCTGGCTGCCAGCGCCGATTCGGACAGGTCGAGCACGCTCAGATGGCGATAGCCGGCGTCGAGCAGATTGTCCACCAGCACCGAGGCGCCGCCGCCGACATCGATGATGCGGGCATCACGTCCGGCGCCAGTGTCGTCGATCAGACGCAACGACGAGGCGGCATGCGGCTGAAACCAGCTGACCTCCTCGACTCCCTTGCTGCGGTAAACATCTTCCCAGTGCTGCTGGCGGTCGACCACGTCACTCTCCCTTCCACTTGATCGAGCAGCCCATGCTGGGAATCTGCCCGGCGGGACCGCGCTGGGTGGCGGCGATTTCCTTCATTGCCTCGAACAGGTCGCGGCGCACACCCTCGGGCGCGGTCTCCTTGCGTGACTCATCGAAGCGTCCACGGTACTGCAGTTCGAAATCGCGGTTGAAGCCGAAGAAATCCGGGGTGCACACCGCGCCGTAGGCCTTGGCCACCTGCTGGGTTTCGTCGATGACATAGGGGAAGGGGAAGCCGAATTCCGCGGCCACCTTCTTCATGTTGTCGAACGAATCCTCGGCATATTCGGCCGCGTCGTTGGACATGATGGCAATGGCATGGATGCCGTGCTGCCTGAGTTCGGCCAGATCGCGCACCAGTCGCGCGCGGATTGCCTTGACGTAGGGGCAATGGTTGCAGATGAACATCACCAGCAGGCCGTTCGGGCCCATCGCCTCACGAAGTGTCCACAGCTTGCCGTCGACGCCGGGCAAGGCGAAATCAATGGCTTTCCGGCCAAAGTCACATACAGGGGTGGTGAGCGAAACCATGATGCACTCCGGCAAAACGAGCACTTAATCCCGGCATAATACCAACATGTCGCCGCCGCGCTTCTACCTCGATCAAATCCTCGCGCCTGGCGCGCGTCTGATGCTTCCGCCCGGCCCGGCACGTCATGCGGCGCGCGCGCTGCGCCTCGCGCCGGGCGATGCGCTGACCCTGTTCAATGGCCGCGGCGGCGAGTATCCGGCACTGATCGAGCGCATCCAGAAGGAAGACGTCGCCGTCCGGGTCACCGGCTTTGCCGACATCGAGCGCGAATCGCGGTTGCGCGTGCTGCTTGCCCAAGGCATTTCCAGCGGCGAGCGCATGGATTACACCCTGCAAAAGGCGGTCGAGCTGGGGGTGGCGGCGATCCAGCCGATCGCCGCCAAACGCAGCGTGGTCAAGCTCAGCGGCGAGCGTGCCGACCGGCGCGTGGCGCATTGGCAGGGCGTGGTCAACAGTGCCTGCGAACAGTGCGGGCGCAACACCACGCCGACCGTCGCTCCACCGTTGTCGCTGGCCGACTGGCTGGGGCGGCGGCCTGCCGGGCGTGTGTTGTTCCTGTCGCCGCTGGCGGACCGGCGGCTGGCCGATTTGCCGCCCGCGTCCGCACAGGAGGTTCTGCTGGCAGGGCCGGAGGGCGGCTTTGAACCAGATGAAATCGCCGCGCTGCACGCTTTCGATGCGCTGCCGGTGCGCCTCGGGCCGCGCGTGCTGCGAACCGAGACCGCCGCCTTGGCGGCGCTGGCTGCGATGCAGACGCTGTGGGGCGACTTCTAGCGGCCCGCACCGGGCACTGCGTCTGGCGCGGGTTTTCTGTATCCTTCGCGGAACAGAAAACACCCAGGTGACCCAGGTGAAAGACACCAAAAATTTCGTCCACTGGTTCCGTTCCGCCGCGCCCTATATCCATGGTTTTCGCGGCAAGACCTTCGTCATCGGCTTTGGCGGGGAACTGGTCGCGGACGGAGAATTCGTCCAGCTCGCGCACGACGTCAATCTGCTCAACAGCCTCGGCGTGCGGCTGGTGCTGGTACACGGCGTGCGGCCGCAGGTGGAGGCGAGGCTGAACGAGAACGGCACGGCCCTGCATTACGTCAATGGCCTGCGCGTCACCGACGACGCCGCGCTGGCCTGCGTCAAGGAGGCCGCCGGCACGGTTCGGGTCGAGATCGAGGCCCTGCTGTCGCTCGGGCTCGCCAATACACCGATGGCGGGCGCGGCCATCCGCGTGGCGTCGGGCAATTTCGTCACCGCGCAGCCGCTCGGTGTGCGCGACGGCATCGACCTGTTGCATACCGGCGAAGTTCGCAAGATCGACGCCGAGGCGATTCGCCGCCGGCTCGACCAGAACGACATCGTGCTGCTTTCGCCCATCGGCTACTCGCCCACCGGCGAGGTGTTCAACCTGACCCTGGAAGACGTCGCCACCCAGGCTGCGATCGCGCTGGGGGCGGACAAGCTGATTTTTCTGATGGACACCGAAGGCGTTCCGGACAAGGGCCGCGCCATCCACAACGCACTGACCGTCAACGAGGCGCGGCTGGTTCTGGAAAAGTCGCGCAAGCTGCCCGAGGACGTCGCCTATTACCTGCCGTGCGCCATCGCCGCGTGTTCGCGCGGAGCGAAGCGCGCCCATCTGATCAGCCGCCATCGCGACGGCGCCCTGCTGTCCGAACTGTTCACCCGCGAAGGCGTGGGCACGCTCATCACTCCGGCGCCGCTGGAAACCCTGCGCCCGGCGACCATCGACGACGTCGGCGGCATCCTCCGCCTGATAGAGCCGCTGGAGCGCGACGGCATCCTGGTGCGGCGTTCACGCGAATTGCTGGAGATGGAAGTGGAGCGCTTCCTGGTGCTGGAATCGGACGGCGTCATCGCTGGCTGCGTCGCCTTGTATCCGTTCCCCGAGGAACAGGCGGCCGAGCTTGCCTGCCTCGCGGTGGCGCAGGATTATCGCGGCCGCGGTTTCGGCGAACGGCTGCTGGCCGAGGCCGAGAAAAAAGGCAGAAAAGCCGGATTCAAACGGCTTTTCGTGCTGACGACCCGCACCGAACACTGGTTCGAGGAGCGTGGCTTCGTCGACAGCGGCCCGGACCACCTGCCGAAGAGCAAGCAGGCGCTGTACAACTACAAGCGGAAATCCAAGGTTCTTGAAAAGTCCCTGCAAGCCTGAAACCTTGAGAGTGAGGATATTGCATCGATTTGCCCGGGGTCCGGGGCGGGACAGTCCTTTTGCGGCTGCGCCCGCTGGCGGTGCCGGCACGGTGAAGGCCGGCTTTTCAATCCTGCTGATGCTCTTCCTGTTGCTCGTCGGCGGCCTCCTGCCCGCGTTCAGTGCCGACAAGCCACTGGTATTCGGGGTCTTTCCCAACCTCACGGCCAAGCAGACCGTCGAGGTCTACCGCCCGCTGGCTGACATGATGGAAAAGCGGCTGCAGCGGCGCGTCGTCATCTACAGTGCGCGAGACTTCAAAACCTTCGTCGCGCGTACCCGCCACGGCGAGTACGACATCGTGCTGACCGCGCCGCATCTGGCCTGGTTGGCACGCCAGGATGCAGGCTACCGGCCGCTGCTCAGGTATGCCCAGCCGGTACGCGGCCTGCTGGTGGTCCGGGCGGATTCGCCGCTGGTCAGGTCCACCGATCTGCGCGGCCGCACCCTCGCTACCGCCGATGCCATCGCCATCGCGGTTCTGGCGATGCAGGCCGAGCTGGCGGCTTCCGGACTGCGGCGCAGCATCGACTACCAAACGGCCGAGGCCGGTACCCATGTCAACGCCGTGATGCAGGTGATCAACGGCCGGGCCGATGCCGCGGTCATCGGGCTGCATCCCTACAATCTGATGCCTGACGAGATGCGCAGAGAGTTGCGCATCCTCGCCGAGACGCCTTCCCTGTCCAGCCTGATGTATCTCACCCATCCCCGCCTGCGCGACCACGAGGCGCAGGCGGTGCGCAAGGCCCTGCTCGAATTTGCCGCGACCCCCGAGGGACAGGCATTCATGCAGCGTGGCGGCTATGGCGGCTTCGCCAACGTGGACGGCAATGAATTGCAGTCCTTCCGGCCCTATGCCCTGCAGGCGCAGGAAATGCTGCGGGCGGCGCAATGAGGGCGTGGCTGGGACGGCTCTCGCTGCGCTACAAGCTCACGCTCGCCGCATTGGGTGTGGAGGGTCTGATGCTGGCTTTCCTGATCGCCAATGGCGTTCAACTCACCAGCCAGGAACTGCAGCAACAGGCCAGGCAGCGCGTGCAAGAAATCGGAGGAACGCTGGCAGCGGCCCTGCTTGCCCCGCTGTCGCAACAGGACGACGCCAGCGTGCGCGATATCGTCGAAACCCTGCATAGCGAAGGTGCGCTGAAGATGATCGAGGTGCGCGACAACAGCGAACGCATCGTGCACCGGGCCGGCAAGCCTGGCGAAGCGCATGACTTTCATCTGATTCGGCCTGTGGAGATTTCCGGCCAGCGTTATGGTCTGATCGCGCTTACGCTGTCGGGTGACTTCATCCGCGAGGCGCGCAGCCAGTACCTGCAGCAAAGCCTGCTCATCGCGCTGGTCGCGCTGTTGCTGACCGGCTTGCTGCTGTCCCTGGCAACCGGCGGAGTGATCCGTCGCTTCGAAGTCCTCACCCGTGCCAGCAGGCGCATGGCGCAGGGCGATCTGGATGTCAGCCTGGAAGGCGGTGGCGAGGATGAAATCGGCCAGCTGATCGACACCTACAACCTGATGGCCGAATCGGTACGCTTCAATATCGAGCGTGCGCGTGAAAACGAGGAGCGCTTTCATGCCATTGCCGATTACACCCACGATCTTGAATTCTGGCTGTCTCCCGAAGGCAGGCTGCTGTGGATCAACCCTTCGGTCGAGCGCATGCTGGGTTACAGCGTCGGCGAATGCCTGGAGGAATCGATCCACTTTCCGGGCGACGTCATCCATCCGGAAGACCGCCCTGCCGCTGAATACCAGCTGCGTCAGGCCTTGCGTGGCACATCGGGCGAGGGTTATACCTTCCGCGTCTGCCGCAAGGACGGCGGGCATTTCTGGGCCTCGGTGAACTGGCAGCCGATCCATGATTACAGCGGCGCCTACCAGGGCATCCGCGCCAGCATCCACAGCATCGACGACCTCAAGGCGACCGAAGCCAGCCTGCGCCAGGCGGTCAGCGAACTGCGCAACGCGGAAGGCCTGCAACGCAAATACCTGCAGGAAACCGAGCAGGAGCGCGCACGCCTGGTCTCGCTGCTGTCTGCGATGAATCTCGGCATCCTGTTCGTCGCCGCCGACGGCAGGGTGATCTATCACAACCCGACCTTCTGCCGCATGTGGATGATCGATGAGGAGGCAGGGCTGATCGGCCTGCCGGTGCGCGAGGTGTTGGGCAAGTCTGCTGCGTCCCTGTCGCGGCCCGATCATTTTTCGCGCCATCTGATGTCGGTGCTCGAAACGCACGAACTGTCGGACAGCTATGAAATCCAGATGACCGATGGCCGCGTCATCACCGAGCTCGATTACCCGGTGCGTGATCGCGAAGGCCGCTTCATCGGCCATCTTTGGATTTACGAGGACGTCACCCGTGAACGCCAGACCGCCGAGCAGCTGGTGTATCTGGCCGAGCGCGACGCGCTCACCGGACTTTACAACCGTCATCGCTTCCAGCATGAGCTGACCCGAACCCTGCTGGAAACCGACCGCCATCAGACGCAATGCGCGGTAATGTTTTTCGATCTCGACGAATTCAAGGCCATCAACGATAGCTACGGCCACCGTGCGGGTGATGCGCTGTTGATCCGCGTGGCCGGCGAGATCGGCGCACTGGTGCGGCGCAACGAGGTGCTTGCGCGTCTGGGCGGCGACGAGTTCGCCATCCTGCTGCCTGCCGTACAGGGCGCTGAAGCCGAAGCGCTGGCCGATCGCGTGGTCCGCGCGGTGGGACAAATTCCCTTCCGCTTCGAGGGGCAGAACCTGCGTGTCACCGCCAGCCTCGGCATCGCCTATTACCCGATGCACGCAGCGGATGCCGACGAGCTGGTGGCGTGTGCCGATATCGCCATGTACCAGGCCAAGGAGGCCGGCAAGAATACCTGGCGCGTGTATCGCGCCGACAGCCAGGCCGACAGCGAAATCCGCAGCCGCCTGTCGTGGAGCGAACGCATCAGCAACGCGCTCGAGAAAGGCCTGTTCCAGCTGCATTTTCAGGGCGTGTACCGGGCAGAGGACGGCGCCTTGTCCCATCTGGAGGCGCTGGTGCGCATGACCGACGAGCGCAACCCCGGTCACCTCATCATGCCGGCGCACTTTATCCAGCTGGCCGAGCGGACTGGCCGCATCGTCGACATCGACCGCTGGGTGATCCGCGAGGTGCTGCGGCGACTGGCCGCCGATCCGGCCATCCCGTCGATCGCCGTCAACCTGTCGGGACGATCGCTGTC
>Ga0209450_10001679_pt1 | contig 11077 bp, 15 predicted proteins | sample FrelakmetLWP11LW_FD_187149 | JGI IMG/M metagenome (GOLD analysis project Ga0209450, IMG submission 187149) | Freshwater lake sediment microbial communities from the University of Notre Dame, USA, for methane emissions studies - LWP11 LW (SPAdes)... | ecosystem: Environmental > Aquatic >... | reverse complement strand
CATATTACAGTTTAAAAAATGGATTCAACAAAAATTGATACTAGTGATGAAATGATTGAAAAATTTTTTGATAGAAAAATCGACAAGGTTTATCCATCTATGGAGGAGTTAAAAGTAGCTCTAAAATCTGGTAAAAGACTTAAGTTCTACATGGGTGCTGATGCCACCGCTCCAAAACTACATATTGGTCATGTACTTCCTTTTCTAAAAATGGCTGATTTGCAAAAAATGGGACATGAAATAATTTTCTTAATTGGAGACTTCACTGCTATGATAGGGGATCCAACAGACAAGACAGCAACTAGAATTAAACTAACAAGAGAGATAGTAACCGAGAACGCAAAAAATTTCTTAAGTCAGATTGATAAAATTATTGATTTCGATTCAACCGAAAATCCTGCAAAAGTACAATACAACTCCGAATGGAACAACAAGTTGGATTTTGAGCATATACTTGAGTTAGCAAGCAACTTTACAGTTCAACAAATGGTGGAGAGGGATATGTTTCAAAAAAGACTCCAAAGCAACAAACCAATTTTTTTACACGAGTTTTTATATCCATTAATCCAAGGGTATGACTCAGTTGCAATGGATGTCGATGGTGAGTTTGGTGGGACAGATCAAACTTTCAACATGTTAGCGGGAAGAGAATTAGTGAAGGTTTACAACAAAAAGAACAAATTTGTTATTACCACAAAGTTATTATTGTCGAGCGATGGTATTAATAAAATGAGTAAAAGTCTTGGTAATTGTATCTTTATCAAGGATAGTTCAGAAGAAAAGTATGGGAAAGTTATGGCAATTCCAGATTCACTATTAAAACATTACTACGAACTATTATCAGACAAAAATGAAAAAGAGATTGCCATAATAACCGAACAAGTTGGAAATAATGAGAATCCAATGCAGCTTAAAAAGGATTTAGCATATTTAGTAGTCAAAATGTTTGACGGCGATGAATCCGCCCAAAAGGCTCAAAAGAATTTTGAAGATATTGTTCAAAACAGACAAATACCTTCTGAAATCGAAAGTATCTCAAAAGATAAATTGAAATCCGATGGAGATATCACACTCAAGGAGTTGATTGTAAAGATGGGATTTGTAGATAGCAATAGCGATGCAAAAAGACTTATACAAGAGAATGCTGTAGAAGTTGATGATGTGATTTTATCCGATCCAAATATCAAGGTTGATATTAATTCAATAAAGCTCGTGAGAGCTGGAAAGCGAAAATGGAAGAAAATTATTTAATATTAAGTTAAAGTATTTCAATGGCAAAAACATCTTCAGGAAATAAATACGAGAAAATAGTCTGGTGGATTATCTCCGTGGTAATAATTGTCTCAATCGTTCTAGTTCCACTATTACAAGTACTTATAAAATAAGTTAAATGCTTACAACTGATAAGATTACTTCGTTGGCTTTTGTAGGAGAAAAACAGGCTCAAAAGTTTGAGAAATTGTGTATTTTTACTATTGGAGATTTGTTATATCATATCCCCAAATATTACAAAGACACATCAAATATTAAAACTCTCAGTGATTTATCCAAAGAAGACTCACATACTGTAATAGTAACAATTAAAGAAATAAAAAATATTCGTATTAGATCGGGTAAATTTATTCAAAAGGCTATCTGCTATGATGCGTCTGGAGAAATTCCAGTCACCTGGTTTAATCAGCCATATTTAACAAAGAACTTAAAAGTAGGTGATTTAACTTATCTTTCAGGGAAATTGAATCCAAAAACCACCAAACCTGAAATGATTTCTCCTGAATATGAAATAATCAGGGAGAAAAACTTACACCTTGGACGGATAGTGCCTATTTACGATCTTACCAAAGGTATAAGTGTAAAGTGGTTAAGAACCAGATTGGATAGTTTGACAGAAAGTATTCAAGAATTAGCAGATCTTTCAGATAATTTATATGACGTAATTAAAAGGAGATTTAACCTTTGGGATCTAACAAAATCATTAAGAAAGATTCATTTCCCAGATAATAAAAATGATATTATCGAATCTAGAAAACGTTTGGCATTCGATGAATTACTAGATATATATTTTAAATTACTTAAAGAAAGAGAGAAAAGAATAAGCTCAACTAGTCCAATTGTCACTGTCGAAAATAATAAAATTAGTAAATTCATTAAGGAACTACCTTTCGAACTGACAAGAAGCCAATCTCTTGCAATTTCGGATATCTACGATGATTATAATAAATCTTATCCAATGCACAGACTGCTTCAGGGTGATGTTGGGAGCGGGAAAACAATTGTGGCACTAATTGCATCTTTACCCGTCATTAATTCTGGTTACCAGACAATTATACTTACCCCCACATCTGTTCTTGCTCAACAACATTACTCAACTATCACAAAGTTTTTAAATGGCAAACATAGAGTGATACTCCAAACCGCCACTTCAAAGAACAGTAAAAGGGAGATTGAAACCAGTGACATAATTATTAGTACTCATTCAATACTCTTCCAAGAAAAAGAGCTGTTAAATCGTTTAGGATTAGTCATAATTGATGAAGAGCATCGCTTTGGAGTGGAACAGAGAAAACAATTAATTGAATATTCTCTAGCTTTTTCGAAAAGGCCTCATCTATTAAATCTAACAGCAACGCCTATTCCAAGAAGTGTAGCTCTTTCATTGTTTGGCCAAATGGATGTCTCAATAATTGAAAAACCTGAAGGACGCCTTCCAGTAAAGACTTTTGTCGTGCCTTTATCAAAAAAGATTAATTCCATTACATGGCTAAAAGATAAACTAGGGGAGGGTGGACAGATATTCTGGGTATGCCCATTGATTGAGGAATCTGACGATGAGGATCCCATGATATCAGTTGCAAAACTATATTCTGAAGTAAAAGAAATATTTAGTGAATTTAATGTTGAATTCCTTCATGGTAAGATCAAAAATAAAGAAAAAGATAGGATTCTTAATGACTTTAAAAGCAACAAAATCCAAATTCTCATTTCCACCACAGTTATTGAAGTGGGAATTGATATTCCAAATGCAAATATTATGATAATCGAAAATGCTGAAATGTTTGGACTGGCTCAACTTCACCAATTAAGGGGTAGGGTAGGGCGCAACAATCAAGAGGCTTGGTGTCTGCTTTATACCAAACTCGAAAATCAAACCAATGTGATGTCCAGATTGTCATATTTTGCTGGGGAAAAAAATGGAATTAAAATTGCAGAATACGACCTAGGTTCAAGAGGTCCTGGCGAAGTATATGGTACAATTCAAGCTGGGTTACCGAATCTTAAGGTAGCAAAGTTCTCAAATATCGAATTGATGAATATGACTCGGGATGCTGCGGAAATTATTTATAAATCACAATCTATATGAAAGAATATAGCATGAACGATACTAAAAGGAACTCAGTTTCTGTAATATTGGAAGATGTACGCTCCGCTTTAAATGTAGGCGCAATCTTTAGAACATGTGACGCAGTATTGGCCGAAAAGCTTTATTTATTTGGTATAACACCATATCCACCACATAATAAAATACCAAAGACGGCACTAGGGGCTACCGAAACAGTACCCTGGGTATATTCCAAAGATAGATTCGCTTCCATTAAAGACCTCTCCGACACATTACCCTTGGTGGCTATTGAAATAACCGACCAAGCAATAGATCTATATGAATATAAATTTCCAGAAAAAGTCGGAATCGTCCTAGGTAATGAAATTAGTGGGGTAAGTTCAGAAACACTTGATAAATGTATCGCTGTAGTAAAAATCCCAATGTACGGTCAAAAAGAATCCCTAAACGTAGCTACTAGCTGTGGAATTGTTTTATATGAGATAATTAGACAATGGAAATTTAATAATAACTAAAATGATTAGAATAATAGGGGGAACACAAAAAGGGAAAAAATTGGAAATTGCCGATGGAATAACTAAACCCTTAACTGATAGAATAAAAACTTCAATCTTTGATATATTGAGAGATTTTATACCAAATAGCAGGGTTTTAGACCTATTTGGAGGAAGTGGCAGTTTCGCTTTGGAATCCCTGAGTAGAGGCTCAAAATCTGCAGTTATCGTAGAACTTAGCCTAGAAGCAATTGAAAAGATTAGAAAGAATATATTGAACACTAATTTCTATAGTAAAACAACAGTTGTAAAAGGCGATGCATTTAAATATGCGAAAACAATAAAGAGCAAAGAATCTTTCGACATTATATTCCTAGATCCACCATTTCCATTCTCCATAAAAGATAAGCAACATCTTTTATCTTTGTGTCTGGATCTATTAAATTCCAACAATTCTGATGCCATATTAGTATTCCGCTATCCTAAGGGCGAAACACATACTAACGCCAAAGGATTGGAAATCTTTTCAAAAGATTATGGAATAAGTAGGGTTAGTTTTTATAGAAAAACATAGTGCTAGTAGTGAAAATTAGGTTAAACTATGCTAAAATAGCATTTATTAACAAGTTATTTTAAAAATTACTATCAATGGGAGCATTACCAAAAAGAAAAGTTTCAAAACAAAGAGGAGCAAACAGAAGATCTCATGACGCTTTGAAGCAACCAACATTATCCTTATGTCCTAATTGTAAAAAACAAAAATTGGCTCATCATGTATGTCCAATTTGTGGCACATATAAGGGTATTCAAGTAATTAAAGCTGACTAAGTATATTATGCTTTCTAATAAAACCAAACATAATTCTAGGATAATACTTATCCAAAAGTTGTTTGAGCAGGATTTCTTTACCACAACAATTGACACAGATTATGTTAATCATTATTCCGATAGTTCATTAAAAGAATTTTCGGATATTACCGAAATTGATAAACCCTATATTATAAGCATAATGGATGGTATAAAGAACCATAAAAAAGAGGTTGATGCACTAATTCTCAAATTAGCTCCAGAATGGCCACTTGCCAATATAGCAAAAATTGATTTGGAGATATTGAGAATAGCAGTATTGGAGGGATTCATCTTGAAGATTACTCCAGAAAAAGTAGCAATTAACGAGGCGATTGAACTCGCAAAAGAGTTTAGCAATGATCAAACTAGAAAATTTGTGAGTGGAGTACTTGGGAATCTATTTAGTAATAAAGAAAAATACATATGATAACTGAAGATGAGAGCCTAAAACTAAACCAGCTCGAGGATCAATTAAAGGTCAAATTTAACGACAAGAAGCTCCTTAAACAAGCTTTGATTCATAGATCATACATCAATGAGCTCAAGAAGAAAGAATGGTGTCACAATGAGAGATTAGAATATTTAGGTGATGCAGTACTGGAATTAGTCGTCACAGAACATCTTTTTACTAATTATCCTGAATATCAGGAAGGGGAATTGACAAGTTTCAGGGCAGCAACAGTAAGGACAACAAGCCTTGCAGAGACAGCCAAAGAACTTGGCCTTGGAGTATATCTATACCTAAGTAAAGGAGAGGAAAGTACAGGCGGAAGAACTAGACCATATATTCTTGCAAATACTTTCGAATCAATTTTAGGAGCAATTTATCTTGATAGAGGCTTTAATGAGGCAAAGGATTTTATTAATAGAATCCTTATCCCAAAAATTAAAAAAATTATCCAAGAAAGATTAGACATCGATAGCAAATCAAAACTACAAGAATTATCCCAAGAGAATTATTACATTACACCTACATATTTATTAGATTCAGCCGTCGGTCCAGATCACGCAAAAATCTTTACGATGTCTGTAATGATTGACGATAGAATTTTTGGAACAGGCACCGGTAAGAATAAACAAGAAGCTGAGGAGAATGCAGCGAAAAATGCTATAAGTTCATGGGAGGAATTGATAAAAAACACTAATTAAACATCATATTATCAATAATAAATGATATAATCCTTGATTGTATGCATTATGATTTGATAAAATCAATGCAATATAAATTATTTAAATCAACTAAATTAAAATGTTAAAAATCAGATTGACGAAAACAGGTAAAAAAAATGCACCCAGTTACAGAATAGTCGTAGCAAATAGAAGGAGCAAAAGAGATGGAGAATCTCTTGCTATATTGGGTTACTACAATCCACGAACAAACCCAAAAACTATAGAATACGACAAAGAAGAGGCCAAGAAATGGATGGCAGAGGGTGCAATTCCAACAGATACAGTAAGATATTTATTTGAGAAAACAGGATTATTATCAAAACTTAAAGGGACTGCAAAAAAATTCTCGGAAAAGAAAGGAAAAAAGGCAAACGAGAGAAGTAAAGAAGAAAAAGCCCCCGAGACAAAATAATAATTAAATTTCAGACACAAAATTATGGAACAGCTTCTAAGTTATATCTTAAGTAAAATTGTAAAAGATCCTGACACAATTGTAATTACTAAAGAAATTGATGAATTAACTAATGAGTTAATTTTTAATATATCTATCCCCGAAGAAGAAAGAGGGATAATAATCGGAAAACAAGGCAAGAATATTCAAGCTATAAGGAACATAATATCTATCATAGCAAGAAGAGAAGGGCAGAGAGTACGCATTAAAATCCTCGATTAAGGTGTGGGAGTAGGTGTTACCTGATCTTGATTTAACTCAATTTGATTATCGATAAATTGAGTCTCAACAAATCGCATCACCAATTCATTTAATACAGCATTTTCACTTATTGAAGTATATGCTTTTATTGGGTCAAATACTTGGCTCTCGCTAAACTGATACTTGGCGAGACTTACTTCTCCAGACCAGGAAATATCGTCTGTGTTTTTTAAAGACATACTATCTACGATAAAAAAATCCTGTCCCTTATATAATTGAATAAAGAAGTTTCTAATATCTTCAAGATTCCCTTTTACATCGAACTTAGAAGGTATTTCTCTAATGGACAAAGAATTGTCTTGTACAGTGGTTGCAGCACCTTGAAGATTTGCAATATCTTTGGCAACAATAACCTCTTCCCCCAATTTTATTCCTTCATTAACAAGAAAGTTTTGAGACAAAGAAAGTACAATCCTTTCTCCAAATTTTACAACTTCTGTCTGTCCAGTAGGAACGATAATATTAATTCTATCAATGATTTGCTGGTTTTTTTGGGCACTTGCATCCAAATCGTTTATCTTTTTGATTCTAGCATTAAGAGTTATCTCTTCAGCCTTGAGCTTATCTACTTCATCAAGCTTTCCTCCAATTTCACTAATAGTTGGGATAACTGCAGAAAAAAGGACAAAAAGAAAAAATATAAAACTAGCAATTGGTAATATATAGAAGAATAACTCCTTCATAGTGTCTTGTAAGTTGAACTCCTTTGTCTCAATTTCATTGAGAACCGAAAGATCATATTCTTCTGTTTGATTAGTTAAGTTATAGTCTTGCATTATTGTGAAGCCGAACTCTGTTCATAATTAAAAAAGAAACTTATGACACCGTTTACATTATTTGCTTTTTCATCGTAGAACACATTGTCAATCTTTACTCCATTAATATATTGATATGAAGTGAATCTCCTTGCGAGTTGTGTAAAACGTAAAAAATCTATAGCTATAATTGAAACCTGAAAAGATCCATCATCTTTTCTTCCATATCCAACAATTTTGAATGATAAATCTTGATTTGAGTAAATTTCATCGATCAAAACGAATAGTTGTTCTGGTTTTACATCTTTGGTGATAACATTTTCAAGACCATTTGTCTTTACTACAAGTTCACCATGCTTCAACATTATTGGAACCAAATCGTAACTAATTGTCTTATTCCTTTCATCTATAGTTTTTTGCCACGATTGACGATAATTCTCCACAATCAATCCATTTACCAATACCAACACTAACCATAAGATTACACACAAAAGAGGGAGTACTGTAACCAGAACAGAATAGTTATCGCGTTTTTCCTCTTTTTTTACGAGTGAACGTTTCTTCTGTGGTAATAGGTTGAATGTATATGATTTCATATTTATTAAGATTCCTTAAGAGCTAATCCTGTTGCAACTACATACCCAAGACCCGAGTTTTTGGTTAAATCAAGTTTGACCTCATCTGTATAAGTAAAAGAACTCATTATTGGATCGAAAAGTTCGATTTTTTTACCCAAAGCTCTTACAAAATACTCACTCAAACCAGGCAGAAGACTGCCTTGCCCAACAACAAAATATCTTTGGGGAATAAATTCAACTAAGTTAATATTTGCATAATTAATAATCTTATTTAATTCATTGATGATTATTTGCATTATTGGGTTAATTGAATTAAATATTTTTCCACCAATTTGATTTGTAAGACCATACATTTTTTTGTATTGTTCTGCTTGAGAATAATTGAGATTATAATCCCTAGCAATGGCCTGTGTTAGGGTAGAAGACCCTGTATTAATATTTTGTGAGAAGACAATACTTCTTCCTTTAATAATACTCACCGTGATGGTTAAAGCTCCAAAATCAATAATCATAATTGACTCTGATAGGTCTTTATTTAATGAAAAAACTCTACTAGCCGCAATAGATTCTGTCTCCAAAGCTAACAATTCCAAATTCACCTTTGTTAGTACTTCGAGGTATAAGTTAACGAAATTTCTAGGAGCAGCTATTAATAATATTTGTTGCATTGTCTTGCCATCGATTTCCTTTGTGCTAATTGGAATATGGTCTAACTGAACTGTATCTACAGAAACGGGTAATTCGTTTTTCGCTCGAAAATACAATAATTGTTCAAGCTTTTCATCATCAAGCTGAGGAACTGTTAGTATCTTACTAAATATTACAGATTCAGGTAAAGCTGCAACAACCTTGTTAGAAGACACTTTAAGATTATCTCGAAGCTTTATAATCTGATTTGCAAAACTTAACTTATCTGGTTCGTCTTTTAATAATAGAAAGTTCTTATTAACGGTCTCATGGCCAAGTGCTGTAATTTTATATTTCCCAGTAGAATCGCTTTGTACTTGAGCAATTTTAATACTACTAAGACTAATATCTAATCCAAAAAAATCGGGCAGTTTCATATTTATTTATTTCAATATTAATATTTATTGTATTATTTTGATCTAGATTTTACAATAATTAGAATTTTACTTCGTAGTTTCTAGTACTAACTGAGATTTGTCGAACCTGTTCAAACATATCTAATGTATCTGTAGAACTTCCCCATACTCCGTAAGCCGGTTGAACCTTTATTGTTACCAATATGTTCGCCAAGCTAGCTTCAGAACCAATATTTTCTGTCGAGTTAATATAAAATTCAAACCCAGTAATATTTAGCATTGGAGTGGAATTGTAATCAACAACCGCTGGAGCCAGACCTATTACTCTAGCTCTTTTAACTATACCAATAGTGGGAGTCGTCAAAGAATTTTCAATGTACCATTTGGTTCTTACATCATTCGATGACATGGTACAGTCTTTTGCATTGTCAGGATCACCATCAAATGTACAACCCTTAATCCATAAATCCGTAAGACTATCATCTGGGAAGTAGTAGTCAGCATTTCTGATATCTCTTTCTATCAAAGAGACTAATTGATCTAAATCTGTATTAAATTTTGTGCGCAAGTTTATCTGTGTAGTGAGTTTAATATTCAGAAATAAACTCTGCATAAGCATGGAAATGATTATGCCAAAGATAGCCATTGTTACCAGCATCTCTACGATACTGTATGCTTTTACTTTACGGTATACTTTCTGCATAGGTAAACGGTCGATATCCAACTAATTGATTAATTTTCGTCTGTGAGTCTGCTTGATTAGAAACGTCAATTTTATATACTACAATGGATGTTATCTTATAGCCATTGGTCATTTTTTCAATTAAAACTTGTTCGCAAATATTAAAACCTTCGTATTTTGATCCTGAAGCCATTCTTAGCTTGTAGTTGCCAGCTGTGCAGTCTGATATTGTTGGTCCATTGTAATTTTCAAGCCCAAATTCTAAAATTCCATTTTCATCTACTAAGGAAGTATTCTTAATATAAGTATAAACTTTTCCTCCTGTATTAGGCGGGTTGGCCATCCAGGCCTCTAGAGTTGCTTGAACACCTGTGGTTGTAGGTGATTTAAAATATTCTAACGCCTTAATCATTGTCCTGTCAGCAAAATCCATCAATTCATTATTTTTTACAACTTTAAAAGATTTTACATTTAATGATGTGATTGAAATAATACCCATAGCAAAAATTGCCAACGATATTAGAATCTCGAATAATCCAAACCCATATATTTTATTACGGATAATTAATCTCATAGTACCCAAGTGTTTTGTAAAATACTAATTGTCGGTAAGGAGGATTTTGAAAAATATCTGTTATCACATTTATTTTACAATTTCCTGGTGTATCTAGGTAAATTCGTTCGGTTAAATTTTCAAATAAAACATAACCGCATCTCTCAAAGGGAGAAATAAGATCGGTGGAGAATTTAATTCCACCAATAGGCATAACCGGTAACATTTCAATACATTGCGAACCATTTGATAGGTTCCATCCATCCGCTAATGCTCTCCAGCATAACCAATTATCTATACTTCCATCTGCATTAAACAAGAGCTTTGTGCCAAGCATATAATCTCTCATGTTCTCAAAGACACCGCTCCCATTTGCCCTCAATTTACCCTCATCAATAACATTATTTTTTGCTCTATTTTTTTCTGATTTGAGATAAGAGGAAAGTTGATTTACACCTTGTTCGGCACTCATTGTATCTCTTAAACGCATCAATCCTGAGGTTCCCACACCAATTAAAACCCCAATTATGGCCATTACAATCAATATTTCCAATAACGTAAAACCTTTCCTCATTATTATCTGCATTATCTTTCAATAAATAGTACAAAAACGAATAGGTGAAGTCAATAAATTCGAGGTACCTATAATCTAATCAGCCAATTAATTAAACTTTCTTTTAAAAAGAGTACTACTAATGTACCCAAAGCAATATATGGAGCTAATTGTATCTTCATACCTTTAATACTTTTTCTCCTGACAAATGCCAAAACAAGCCCAACAAAGGATCCGGATAAAGAAGTTAATACTAAAGCTAATAACCCCCCTAAAAAACCTAATAATAGCCCAGATAAACCAAAGAGATAAATATCTCCTTCACCCATTCCGCCTCCCTTGGATAGT
>Ga0209450_10001678_pt1 | contig 11077 bp, 9 predicted proteins | sample FrelakmetLWP11LW_FD_187149 | JGI IMG/M metagenome (GOLD analysis project Ga0209450, IMG submission 187149) | Freshwater lake sediment microbial communities from the University of Notre Dame, USA, for methane emissions studies - LWP11 LW (SPAdes)... | ecosystem: Environmental > Aquatic >... | reverse complement strand
GGCGACCGCCGCTGGAGGCCACGCCCCGCAACCGCGGGCTGTTCGACACGGCGCGACACCTGGCATCGCGGCTCGACCTGCCGCTCGAAGGCGGGCTGGCCGGCGGCGGCTCGGACGGCAGCACCGCGAGCCTGTACACCGCGACGCTCGACGGTCTGGGCCCGGTCGGCGACGGTGCGCACGCGGCCCACGAGTATCTCGAGATCGGCCCGACGCTCGAGCGCGCCGCGCTGCTCGCCCTGCTGCTGCTGGCACCGCCGGCGACTCACGGAGGGCACTGACGTGCGCCGCTACTTGCACGCCTCCGTCACGCGCATCACGGACCTCGAGCACAGGCCGTTCGAGGTGCACGCACTGCCGCGCGACCGCTGGGAGACCGCCGACTATGTGCTGGTCGAGGTGCTCGGGCCGTCCCACTATCCGTTCGAGATCGCCAACGGACGACTCGTGGACGCCGTGGCGGGCGACCTCGTCATCGGCGCGCTCGGCAGGCGCTCGGCGACGCTCGAGGTCGTGGGCGACTGGGACCACACGAGCGTCACGGGCGAGATGCACGCGCTCACCGGCGCGGGCCTGTTCGGGCTCGCCACCTCGCTGTCCACGTGGCTCAAGCCGCTGACCCCGATCGTCTACCGGGGCCACGTGATGCGGGATGGGCGCAAGCTCAACATGCGCGACTTCGTGCCGCCGATCACCCCGGCGGTGCCGCTGGCACCGTTGATCCTGCTGGTCGGTACCTCCATGTCCGCCGGCAAGACCACCACCGCGCGGGTCGTGGTGCGCATGCTCGCGGAGCAGGGCCTGCACGTGCTCGCCTGCAAGCTGACGGGGGCCGCACGCTACCGGGACATTCTCTCGTGCCTCGACGTGGGCGCCGAGCACGTCATGGACTTCGTCGACGCGGGCCTGCCCTCGACCGTCTGCCCGGAGCCGGTCTACGTGCCGGCGCTCGAGCACCTGCTGTCACGCATGGCCGCGCTCGATCCCGACGTGATCGTGGCCGAGGCCGGCGCCTCCCCGCTCGAGCCGTACAACGGCGCCGAGGCGTTCCGCCGGCTCGCGCCTTTGATGCGGCTGTCGATCCTGTGTGCCTCCGATCCGTACGCCGTGCTAGGTGTGATGGACGCATTCGGCATCAAGCCGGACATCGTCGCGGGTCCGGCGGCGAACACCACCGCCGCCGTCGAGCTGGTACAGAAGCTGACCGGGGTGCGCGCCCTGAACCTGCTGGAACGCGGCGGCGCGGAGGAACTGCGCATGCTGCTCGACGAGCAGATCGTGCGGCCATGCCGGCGCTGACGCTTCCGCCCGGCAGCGCTGCCGAACTTGCCGCATTCGCGGAGTTGCAGGCGCGACTGCCGGCGCTGTTCCGCCACGTGTTCAGCGACCCGCTCGCGCCGCGCACGGTCGTGGTCGTGCCGGGCCTCAGCGTAGACCCCGAGGCGCTCGCCAAGGTCACGGGCGCCCTGCACTACGAAGAACGCCAGCTCGCGATGCTCATGCTGCTGCGCCTGCCGAACACCCGCATCGTGTTCCTGAGCAGCACGCCGATCGAGCCGGCGATCGTGGACTATCACCTGCGGCTGCTCGCCGACGTGCCGGACGCCCGGCGCCGGCTGGTACTGCTGTCGGCAAGCGACGCGGCCGCACAGTCGCTGACGCAGAAGATCCTCGACCGCCCGCGCCTGCTGCAGCGCATCTGCACGGCGATCGGCGATCCGGCGATTGCGCATCTGTCGGTGTTCAACGCGACGCCGCTGGAGCGCACGCTCGCGGTGCAGCTCGGCATCCCGCTCTACGGATGCGACCCTGCGCTGAGCGACTGGGGCGCCAAGAGCGGCAGCCGGGAGGCATTCCGCAGGGCCGGGGTCCGCATGCCGGACGGCGTCGAACGCCTGCGCGACGATCGCGACGTGGTCGGCGCACTGGCGGCGATCAAGGCGCGCAACCCGTCGCTCGCACGGGCGGTAGTGAAGCTGGACCACGGCTTCTCGGGCGAAGGCAACGCGGTCTTTTCCTATGCGGGTTGCCCCGAGGAGGACGCGGAGCGATGGATCGCGGGACACCTGCCGCTCAACCTCGCGATCGAGGCGCGTGACCTCGGTTGGGAGCGCTACTCGGCCAAGCTCGCCGAACAAGGCGGCATCGTCGAGGCCTGGATCACGGGCGAGGGGCTGCGCTCGCCATCGGTGCAAATGCGCATCACGCCGCTGGGCGACCTCGAATTCATCTCGACGCACGACCAGATCCTGGGCGGCCCGTCCGGACAGGTCTTCCAGGCCTGCACGTTCCCTGCCGATCCCGTCTATGCGCACAGCGTCCAGGCGCTGTCGCGGCGGGTCGGCGAGGTGCTCAGGGCAACGGGCGTGCTCGGCCGCTTCGGCGTGGATTTCGTCTCGGTGCCGCGCGGGGGCGACTGGGAGCACTACGCGATCGAGATCAACCTGCGCAAAGGCGGCACCACCCACACGTTTCAGATGCTGCAATTCCTGACGCAGGGCCGCTACGACGCCGACCGGGCGGAATTCGTGACCGCGACGGGCAACGTCCGCTGCTATTACGCGACGGACAACGTGGTGAGCCCCGCGTATCGCCGGCTCACGCCGCAGGACCTGTTCGAGATCGCGGAACAGCGCGGCCTGCGTTACGACTCGAAGGGTGAGTGCGGCGAGACGTTCGGACTCGTGGGTGCAATCGCCGAATTCGGCAAGCTCGGCATGGTTGCAATCGACACGGACACGGATGCCGCACGACGTCGCTTCCGCCGCGCCGTCGCGGTGCTGGATGAGGAGGCCGCCGTTACGCCGCCCGCGGCTTGATTTCGTCCAGCCGGTCGCCGAGCTTGCGCCTCTGCTCCATCAGGTCGTAGTCGGCCTGCAGGCCGAGGAAGAACCCATCGTGAAGGTTGAAGTAGCGGGCGAGGCGCAGGTCAGTATCCGCGGACACGGCTCGCTTGCCGTGCACGAGCTCGTTGATGCGGCGCGGCGGCACCTTGAGCGCCCGCGCCAGGGCGTTCTGGCTCATGCCCAGCGGCTTCATCAGTTCCTCGAGCAGGATCTCGCCGGGATGAGGGTTGGGAACCAGCATCTTGCCTCTCTTGCTACGAGTGGTAGTCGACGATTTCGACATCTTCAGCTCCTCGCTTGCTCCAACGGAAGCAGATGCGCCACTGGTCGTTGATCCGGATGCTGAACTGACCCAGCCGGTTCCCGGACAGCGCCTCGAGACGATTACCGCGCGGCACCGCGAGTTCGCCGAGCGACGCCGCCTGATTCAACCAACGCAGCTTTCGAATCGCCGTCGACTGAATCCAGGGCGGCAACCGTCGGCTGCCCTCGCCCGACCAGACACGTTCAGTCTCCCGGCCGCGGAAGCTGACGATCATCTGCGTTCCCTCGCTTTATAACGCGTGTCGTTATATGACGCAAGGCGTCATAGCTGTGTGCGGACAGCCACGCGACTTTCCACTGGCGGAGAACGTGGAGACAACTCGAATTTGGCGCGGAGATTCGCAAAAACGCGGCGCCCCCGACACCCTCTCCCGCCTCGGGTGAGAGAGGGTCTGGCCGGGGTCGCTTATCGGCGACTCTTTTTCGCTTTCTTGACGGCCTTCTTTACTCTGCTGACAAGCCGGGCTACGGCCCTCGGCTTCTTCTTCGCCTCGGGCTTCTTTGCAACGCGCTTTCTGGCAGCCGCCTTCTTCGCAACCGGCTTGCGCGCCACCGGCTTCTTCTTCCCAGGCCCGGCCACCTTCGCCTTGCCCGCCTTTGCCTTGACGGCAGCCTCCGCCTTCTTCGGCGCCAGCCGCCGCGCGATTGCCGACCCGAGCTCCGCCGGCGAGCGGACCGTGGTCACGCGCGCGGCCTCGAGCGCCGCGAACTTGTCGGCCGCCGTGCCTTTGCCACCCGAGATCACCGCACCGGCATGACCCATGCGCTTGCCCGGAGGCGCGGTCACCCCCGCGATGTAGGCGATCACCGGCTTCGACACGTTGCGGCGGATGTACTCCGCGGCCGCCTCCTCGTCGCTGCCGCCGATCTCGCCGACCATGATGATGCCTTCGGTCTGCGGGTCCTGCTCGAACAGCGCGAGCACGTCGATGAAGTTCATGCCGCGCACCGGGTCGCCGCCGATGCCGACGCAGGTGCTCTGGCCCAGGCCGTTGTTCGTGGTCTGGAACACGGCCTCGTAGGTGAGCGTGCCGGAGCGGGAGACGATGCCGACCTTGCCCTTCTTGTGGATGAAGCCCGGCATGATGCCGATCTTGCACTCACCCGGGGTGATCACGCCCGGGCAGTTCGGGCCCACCAGGCGCGACTTCGAGTCGCGGAGCGCCGCCTTGACCTTGACCATGTCGTTCACCGGGATGCCCTCGGTGATGCACACGATGGTGGCGATGCCGGCGTCCGCCGCCTCGATGATCGCATCCGCCGCGAACGCCGCGGGCACGTAGATCATCGTCGCGTCGGCGCCGGTCTTCGCGACCGCGTCGCGCACCGTGTCGAATACCGGGAGCCCGAGGTGCTTCTCGCCGCCGCGGCCGGGCGTGACGCCGCCCACCATCTTCGTGCCGTAGGCGATGCACTGCTCGGAGTGGAAGGTGCCCTGCTTGCCGGTGAAGCCCTGGCAGATGACGCGCGTGTGCTTGTTGATCAGGATCGACATGATTACTTCCTCGCGGCCGCGACGACTTTCTTCGCCGCGTCGGTCAGGTCAGCGGCCGCGATCAGGTCGAGCCCGCTTTCCTGCAGCAGCTTGCGGCCCTGCGCCGCGTTGGTGCCCTCGATGCGCACCACGACCGGCAGGTGCAGGCCGAGGTCGCGCGCCGCGCCGATCACGCCCTCCGCGATCATGTCGCAGCGGACGATGCCGCCGAAGATGTTGACCAGGATCGCCTTCACCTTCGGGTTCTGCAGGATCAGCTTGAACGCCGTGGTGACGCGCTCGCGCGTGGCACCGCCACCCACGTCGAGGAAGTTCGCCGGCGAACCGCCGTGCAGCTTGATCAGGTCCATGGTCGCCATGGCGAGGCCCGCGCCGTTCACCATGCAGGCGATATCGCCGTCCAGCGAGACGTAATTGAGGTCCGCCTCGCCGGCGATGCGCTCCATCTCGTCTTCCTGCGACGGATCGCGCCAGGCGACGAGGTCCTTCTGGCGGAACAGCGCGTTGTCCTCGATGTTGATCTTGGCGTCGAGCGCGACGACGTTGCCGGCGCCGGTGACGATCAGCGGATTGATCTCGACGAGACTCGCGTCGCACTCGAGGTAGAGCTTGTACAGGCCGCGCGCGATCGATTCGAACTGCGCGACCTGCGGGCCCTTGAGGCCGAGGCCGAAGGCGAGCACACGGCAATGCGAACCCTGCAACCCGCTGGCCGGGTGGATCTCCACGCGGATGATCTTCTCCGGGGTCCTGGCGGCCACTTCCTCGATGTTCATGCCGCCCGCCTGCGAGGCCACGAACGCGACGCGGCCCGTGTCGCGGTTGAGCAGCAGGCTCAGGTACAGCTCGCGCTCGATCGCGGATCCGGCCTCCACGTACACCTGGTTGATCGGAAGGCCCTCCGCCCCGGTCTGCTTGGTGGTGAGGCGCTTGCCAAGCATGCCGGCCGCTGCGGTGATCACGTCGCCCACCGTCTTGACGACCTTGACGCCGCCGGCCTTGCCGCGGCCGCCGGCGTGCACCTGGGCCTTGACCACCCAGACGGACCCGCCGAGGCGCCGCGCGGCGTCGGCCGCCTCCTCGGGCGTGGAGGCGACGTGCCCGGTCGGCACCGGGATGCCGTAGCGGGCGAAGAGCTGCTTGGACTGGTATTCGTGGAGGTTCATGGGCGCGGCCACGTTCTTGTCGGGGGTACGAAGCTGCGTAGTCTAAGGCCTCGACCCCCTCCCCGCACGCGCGTCTGCTACAGTCCCGGGCCATGGTGCGCGATGCCCGATCAGTAACCCAGCCGCACACGGACGACCTCGCCTGGCGGGTGATCAGCCTGCTCAACATCTTCCGGCTGCTGATGCCGATGGTGTTGATCCTGCTGCTGTTCTTCAACGCGCCGAGCCGCAGCGTGGGCACCGTGCTGCCGGGCCTGTTCCTCGGCATCAGCGTCGTGTACTTCACGTTCGGGCTGGTCTGCATCCACCCGATCCAGCGGCGCTGGCCCGGCGCCGAGTGGATGGCGCTGTTCCCGCTGGCCGTGGACGCAGTTGCTATCACGCTCCTGATTCACGCGAGCGGCGGCGTCGGCAGCGGGCTCGCCACGCTGCTGGTCCTGCCGGTAGGCGCCACCGCCGCCATCGTCCGCCCCCGGCTGGCCCTGCTCGCCACCTCCGCGATCACGCTGGCATTGCTGTTCGAGACCAGTATTTCGACGCTGACCGGGATCGCCACGGGTGCGGACTTCCTGGTGGCCGGCCTCACGGGCGCGAGCCTCTTCGCCATCACGCTGCTCGCGATCCCGCTCGCGCGGCGACTGCGGGAGAGCGAGGCGCTGGTGCAGCAGCGCGACATCGACCTCGCCAACCTCAACGAGCTGAACCAGTTCATCGTGCAGCACCTGCGCGAGAGCATCCTGGTGGTGGATGAGGCCGACCGCATCCGGCTGGTGAACGACCGGGCAGCCCGCCTGCTGGCCGGCCGGCAGGTCGAGCGCGGCGAACTGCTGGGCGAAGTGGCCCCGAGGCTGCTGTACCTGCTCGAGACCTGGCGACACCAGGAGCACGACCGCCGCGACTCGCCGGGCGAGGTGGTGTCGGCGGACGGCGGCACGGTCATCCGCCCGCACTTCGTCGCGCTGTCGGAGCGCGGTCCCGGCCCCGTGCTGGTGTTCCTCGAGGACACGAGCCTGGTCGCCGAGCGCATCCAGCAGTCGAAGCTCGCCGCGCTCGGGCGGCTGAGCGCCAGCATCGCCCACGAGATCCGCAACCCGGTGGGCGCAATGAGCCACGCGGGCCAGCTGCTGCGCGAGTCGGCGGGCCTGACGCCCGACGACCGGCAGCTGACCGGGATCATCGAGAAGAACGCGGTGCGGGTGAGTCAGATCATCGAAAACGTGCTGCAGCTGTCGCGCAAGGAAACGACGCGCCAGCAGCGCATCGAGCTTGTGCCGTGGCTCGAAGGATTTCTGGCCGAGTTCCGCGAGACGCTGCAGCTCGACGCCGGCCGCATCGGCCTCGAACGGCCGATGGTCGGGCTGGCAGTCGAGTTCGATCCCTCGCACCTGCACCAGGTGCTGTGGAACCTGTGCGACAACGCCTTGAAGCATGCGGCGGACAGCGGGAGCGGAACCGTCCTGCTGCGCGTCGGCCGCATCGCCTCGACGGACCGTCCATTCCTGGAAGTGGCCGACCGTGGACCGGGCATCGACCCGGCGCACGCCGAGCGGATCTTCGAGCCGTTCTTCACCAATGGCACCGGTGGCACGGGCCTCGGGTTGTTCATCGCGCGGGAGCTGTGCCAGACGAACGGCGCGCTGCTCGCCTACGAAGCCAGGAGCGACGGCGGCAGCATTTTCCGTATCATCTTTGCCGACCCGCAGAGATGGCAGCTGTGACCGAGCACCCCCCGAGACCCGCCCCCTCCCCGCGCGCTCTGGTCGTCGACGATGAACCGGACATCCGCGAGCTGCTCGGGATCACGCTCGGGCGCATGAACATCCAGGTCACGGCCGCAAGCGACTATGCTGGCGCGGTCCGCCAGCTCGGCAGCGAGCGGTTCGACCTGGTGCTCACCGACATGCGCCTGCCCGACGGCGACGGGCTCGACCTCGTCGAATGGATCCAGGTCCACCGGCCCGGCTTGCCGGTGGCCGTCATCACGGCGCACGGCAACGTCGAGGCGGCGGTGCGCGCGCTCAAGCTCGGGGCGTTCGACTTCATCTCCAAGCCGCTCGACCTCGCCGCGCTGCGCAAGCTGGTCGCGGCCACCCTGAAGCTGGGCGAGTCGATCGAGGCGACCGGGCGCCGTGCCACGCTCAGGCTGCTCGGCGACTCCAAGCCGATGCAGCAGCTGCGACTGATGATCGCCAAGGTGGCGCGCTCGCAGGCGCCGGTGCACATTTCCGGCGATTCCGGCACCGGCAAGGAGCTCGCGGCCCGGCTGATCCACGAGTCCGGACCGCGCGCCGATGGACCCTTCGTACCCGTCAACTGCGGCGCGATTCCTTCCGAGCTGATGGAAAGCGAGTTGTTCGGCCACAAGAAGGGCAGCTTCACGGGTGCCGTCGCGGACAAGGAAGGCCTGATCCGCAGCGCCGAGGGCGGCACGCTGTTCCTCGACGAGGTCGCCGACCTGCCGCTGCACATGCAGGTGAAGCTGCTGCGCGTCATCCAGGAGAAAGCGGTGCGCCCGGTCGGCGAGACCCGCGAGGTGCCGGTGGACGTGCGCATCCTCTCGGCCACGCATCGCAAGCTCGAGGACCTGGTGAAGGCCGGCCGGTTCCGCGAGGACCTCTACTACCGCATCAACGTGATCGAGCTGCACGTCCCAGCGCTGCGCGAGCGCCTCGACGATGTGCCCCAGCTGGTGGACACGATGCTCGACCGGATCGCGCGCCACATCGGCGTGCCACGGCCGGAAATCGCGGACGAGGCATTGGACAAGCTGCTGACCTACTCCTACCCGGGTAACGTGCGTGAGCTGGAGAACATCCTCGAGCGGGCGGTGACGCTGTGCTCGGACGAGCGCGTGCGGCCCGAGGACATCCAGCTCAAGCAGGGGGCGACGCTGGAGCTGCCGTCGGTGGTCGACGAAGCGGCCGCCGACGGTCTCGAGGGACAGCTCGAGCACATCGAGCGCGAGGCGATCGTCAAGGCGCTCGAGCAGACGCGATATAACAAGACGAAGGCGGCACAGCTGCTGGGGATGACGTTCCGGCAGTTGAGGTATCGGGTGAAGAAGTTGGGGATCGAGTAGCCACTTTCTGTGGTTAATGGCCAGATAGACTCGTACCGGGATCGAGAGGTTCATCAGTCCGGTGATTGCTGCAATTTCGGGAGTTGCCCCCTGATGAAAATTCTGTTCGACATCGCGCATCCGGCGCACGTGCACTTCTTCCGCCACATAGTCGCGGACTTGAATCGCCGCGGCCACGATACGTGGATACTATCTCGCCACAAGGAGGTCACGACGAGTCTCCTCGACCAGTTCGGTATGGCACATACTCCCGTGGGCAGGCCGTCAAGACAAGGGCGCGCCGGACAACTGTTGGAGCTCGTCAATCGAGATCTGGCGCTGATACGCCATGGTCGCCGCTTCAGGGCGGATGTCGTGGTTACCCGGAACCCTGCCGGGGTGCAGGCCGCACGTATGCTCGGTGCCGTCGGAATCTTCGACACGGATGACGGCTACTCAGCAGGCATCCATTTCAGGGCAGCCTTGCCCTTTGCGCACTACATTACGTCGCCGGACTGCCTGTCCGAGGACATGGGACCGCGGCACGTAAAGTACCCCGGGTACAAGCAATCCGCTTACCTGCACCCGGACCACTTCTCCCCGAACCCCGACGTGCTTGCTCGAGTCGGGCTCAGCCCGGGCGACCGATTCTTCTTCGTCCGGTTTGTTGCCATGCAGGCGAGCCACGACATTGGACAGTCCGGCATGTCACCGGAGCTTAAGCGCAGGGTGGTAACCTTGCTTGAGCGTCAGGGCCGCGTGATTCTGAGTTGCGAGGACGAGGTGCCACGGGAATGGCGGCATCTAGCGTACATACTGCCTCCCCATCAGATTCACGATCTGCTCGCATACGCAACCATCGTCCTGGGTGACAGCGGGACCATCCCCGCAGAAGCGGCCGTGCTCGGCACGCCCGCCCTGCATATCTCGAGCTACGCGGGAAGGATCCGCTACCTCAACGAGCTTGAACATCGCTACGGGCTCGCATGGAGCTTCAATCCGTCCGAATCGAACGAGTTTGTTAGCAAGCTCGAAGAGATGCTTAGCCTTCCGGACCCACGGGCCGCCGTTGCGGCCGGGCATGACCGAATGCTCACCGAGAAAATTAACGTGGCGAAGTGGTTCACCGATTTTATCGAGCACGTCGGAGCATCCAGCTGAACGACATGGACCAGTCGGTTGCGGTCTCTTCATGACTGAATCTACGCTTTCAGGATCAATGCGGAAGCAAATACTTCGAATGCTGCTGGGCATCACGGCGTTTGTAGGGTTCGTAGCCTTGGCCGTCAGGTTCGCCCGTGGCCAAGAGGACGCCTTGCGGAGCATCGATGTTTCGAACTGGCCGTTGCTCAGCGGGGTTGCTGCAGCTTTGTTCGGGGTGATGCTGATCAATGGGGTCGTTCTGCGCGACCTCGTGGCGCATTTTGGCGTCCGCCTGAGTGTCCGCAGTTGGCTCGGGCTGACGCTCGTCGGTTCCCTTCTGAACATCGTCTCGCCGGTCCGTGGTGGGGCGGCGCTCAGGTTCATCTATCTCAAGCGCGTCCACGGTGTTGCCTTAACCGAGGTTGCGACCGTGCTGATGGGCAGCACTTTGTGCAGCCTTGCAGTTTCGGCGGCGCTCGGCGCTTGTACGATCGCCGCGCTGGGCGTACCGGGAGGCGTGTACGGCTGGATCGCGCTGGCAACTAGCGTACTCATGGCCACCGTCCTGATCGTCGGCCTCTGGTTCCCGCCGCCACAGGTGAAGATGTCGGGAATCGTACTCGCGAGGTTCACTCGCGTGGTGGAAGCATGGCGGTCACTTGGTAATCAACCGGCACTGCTAAGTCGCGTGTTTGCCTGGAACATCCTCGCCGCATGCCTGCACGCTGTCGCGTTCTATCTAGCCTTTTGCCTGACGTCGTTTCAGGAGAGCTGGCTGGTCCCAGCAACATCGTCGGCCTTTGCGCGGATGGGTACCTTGCTCGCAATCACGCCCGCTGGACTTGGTATTTTCGAAGCGTTCGGAGTCGTGTCAGCGGCAATTGTTGGAGCTGATGCCGGTGCCGCATTGATTGGCGTCCTTGTCGTCCGGATTGTCGGGGCGATCGTAGGAATTGCCGGCGGCCTCGTGATGTTGCCCATGCTGATGAGGAGCGAAGTCAACGTGGCCAAAGGTGAATCACCAGCGATAAGGGATGCCGGGTCG
>Ga0209450_10001677_pt1 | contig 11077 bp, 9 predicted proteins | sample FrelakmetLWP11LW_FD_187149 | JGI IMG/M metagenome (GOLD analysis project Ga0209450, IMG submission 187149) | Freshwater lake sediment microbial communities from the University of Notre Dame, USA, for methane emissions studies - LWP11 LW (SPAdes)... | ecosystem: Environmental > Aquatic >... | reverse complement strand
TCGAGCCAGGTCATCATCTCCGGCTCCGAGATCCTCTATCCCAGCATTCGCGAGCCGGATGTGCTCGTCTGCATGAGCCAGGAGGGCTACACGAAAAACGTCAAGAACCTGCGCCGCGGCGGCACGCTCATCTGGGACTCGGATCTCGTGAAGTCGCGCAAGTCGGCGGCAGGTCTGACCACGTACAATATCCCGGCGACGCGTTTCGCCGAGGAGCTGGGCAACGCGATGATGGCCAACATCGTCATGCTCGGTTTCCTTGCCGCCGTGGAGAACGTCGTGAGCGCAGGCGCCCTGCGCGAGGCGGTTGCGGACTCTGTCCCGCCTGCGACGAAGGAGAGCAACCTGAAGGCTTTCGACCGGGGCCGCGAATACGGCGAGGCGATCCTGAAGGGCCGCGCGAAGCAGGGGCGAGCCGGGGAGACGTCATGAAACGAGCCTCTTCCGCAGGCAGCGTGAAAAAGGCCGTCCTGCTCGTCGGCTCCGGGTACGGGGCCCTGAAGGTGGCGCAGGACCTGGCCCAGTCCGGCCATTTTCTCGTCTGGGTGACGAAGGCCCCCCACTTCCTCGAACTGCCCGGCGGCCGTGCCAGTTTCGTGGAGTGGCCCGAAGACCTCGAGTTTCAGTTCAGGCCCCTGTACCTGCGGGTCACCCGCCACCCGAGGGTGACGGCCCTGACGCACGCCCGGATCGACTCGATCGAGCGCGGGCCCGAGGGGTATCGCGTCACCGCCATCCAGGATCCCCTCTACGTGGATTACGACCTCTGCACCGGCTGCAACCGCTGCATGGAGGTCTGCCCGGTCCAGGACACGGCCCACCCGCCCCTGCGCAGAACTCCGGCCTACTGTCCCTCCCGGGCCCTCGATCTGGAAAAGCGCAAGCCGGCCCCCTGCCGGAAGGCCTGCCCGCTGGGCGTGAACGTCCAGGCCTACCTGGCCCTCACGGCGGCCTCGCGCTTCGACGAGGCCTTCGACGTCGTGCGACGGGACAACCCCCTGCCGGGCATCTGCGGGAGGGTCTGCCATCACCCCTGCGAGGAGTCCTGCCGCCGTGCCGAGGTGGACGAGGCCGTGGCCATCTGCTCGGTGAAGCGCTTCCTGGCGGATCGGGAACTCCCGGGGAAAAGGCCCCGCTTCGACGAAACCGGAAAGGACAGAAGATCCGAGCGAATCGCCGTCATCGGTGCAGGCCCGGCGGGGCTCACGGCCGCCCATTTCCTCAACCGGGCGGGGTTTGCCGTCACGGTCTTCGAGGCCCATCACGAGGCCGGCGGGATGCTCCGGCTGGGCATCAACGCCTTCCGCCTGCCCCGGGCCGTCCTCGATGACGAGGTCCGCGCCATTGCCGATTCGGGCATCGAGATTCGCACGGGCATGGCGATCGAGAATCTGCAGGGTCTCTTTGACGAAGGGTTCCGGGCGATCCTCGTCTGCACGGGGGCTCACCGGGATCTTCGCCTGGGTATCCCCGGAGACGACGCCGAAGGGGTGCTCGGCGCCGTGGCGATGCTGCGATCCCTCCACACCGGCAAATTGGCCTCCCTCGGGAGGCACGTGGCCGTCATCGGCGGCGGCAACTCCGCCTTCGACGCGGCTCGGGCCGCCGTGCGCCTGGGGGCCGAGTCCGTGACGGTATACTACCGCCGTGAGCGAGGCGACATGCCCGCGAGCCTCTCGGAGATCCGCGAGGCCGAGGAGGAGGGCGTCAGGATCGAATTCCGCTGCGCGCCCGTGCGCATCGACGTCCGGAACGGAAAGGCTGCGGGCCTCACACTCATCCGGATGAAAATGGGGAAACCCGACGCAAGCGGGCGCCGCCGGCCGGAACCCCTTCCGGGCTCCGAGTTCACCGTCCCGGCGGACCGGGTCATCGTGGCAATCGGGCAGCAGCCGCACCTGTCGGGCCTGCAGGATCACATGAAGACGGATTCCGGCGGAAGGGTGAGTGTGGACAAGAAATTCTCCGCCTCCCGCCCCGGAGTGTTTGCCGCGGGAGATGTGGTGACGGGCCCCAACACGGTGGTGGGCTCCATGGCGCAGGGCAGGCAGGCCGCCGCACGCATTGCGGCCTGGCTCAAGGGCGCCAGGATTTCACCCGATGGTACCGCGGAGACTCACAGCGTCGGGGAATACCTGGATGTCCCGGAAGATCAGCCGAAGCTTGCGCGCGCCCGGATGCCCCTGCGCGAGGCGGCCCGGCGACTCAAGGATTTCGGCGAGGTCGAGAAGGGCTTTTCGGAAGAGCAGGCCGTAGCCGAGGCGAAGCGCTGCCTGCAGTGCTCCACGTGTTGCGAGTGCCGCCTCTGCGAATCCGTCTGCAGGGACATCGGCGCCATCGATCACACCCGCGCCCCCCGGCGATTGAGCTTCGTGAGCCCTGCCGTGATCGTGGCAAGCGAGGACGAGTTCAACCGGCGGGAACTGCTGGGCAAGCAGGGCATCTACCGCGTGGGGGAATTCAAGAGTGCAACGGACATCGTCAACGTGCTGATGGCCGGATCGGCCTCGGCGGGCCAGGCCATGGCCGAATGCCTGTCCCTTCGGCACCCGAGCACGCCCGCCGAGCCCCGGGAGCTTCCCGACGATCGGGAGCCGCGCCTGGGCGTCTTCGTCTGCACCTGCAACAGCACACTGGCCTCGCCGGGGGCGCTCGAGCGCATCCGGGAGATGGCCTTGCGCCTGCCGGGGGCCGTGCACAGCGAGCTGATCGTCTCGGCGTGCCATCCGGGCGGCGCGGAACGCATCGCCGCGGCGTACCGCAGCAGGAAACTGAGCCGGGCCATCCTCGCCTCGTGCGTGTGCTGTCCCCTCGAGTTCCAATGCATTGCCTGCAACGACCAGCGAAACCGCGCACGCGTCCACCTCTTCAACCGCCTCGGCCTCGACCGCTGCCGGTTCGAGATGATCAACATCCGCGATCACCTGGGCGACCCGGGGATGTCGGACGATCAGGCCGTGGCCCATGCCCGGGATTTCCTGCGGGAGGCGTTCCTGCGGGTGCGTCTGCTGGGACCGCTGCGCGGCGGCACGACGAAGATGGGAAACCGGATCCTCGTGCTGGGCGGTTCCGAGGTGGGCCTGAGCTGCGCGCACATCCTCGACATGCAGGGATTCAAGGTCCGCCTCGTCCACCGGTGCCGCATCAAGGGCGGGCCGGAACTGCCCGAGGGCATCGCCCTTCGGCCCGTCACGGACACCATTGGCAAGGGCATCACCCATGTGCCGGAGGCCGAGATTGAAGGCATCAAGGGGCACCTGGGGGACTTCCAGGTGACGGTCTCCGAGAACGGGCAGCGCCGCCAGTGGAAGGCCGACATCGTCTGCCTGACCGACCTCAACCTGCTGCCGCTGGCGATCCCTGTGGAGATGTTCGGACTCAAGAAGTTCTACCGGTTCAATTTCGCCTTTTTCAACACCCCCCAGATCGGGGTCTTCCGCGTGATGCCCCGGACCCTCGGGCGGGTGTCGCCTTTCCAGGCGGGGGCCGCCCTGGCGGCCCACGTGGCCACCGCCGCGGCGGAGGCCTTCCTGAAGGACCACGAACTGAGCCCCCGGGTGGACCCCGAGCGCTGCCGGGGCTGCGGCCGCTGCGTGGAGATCTGCACCTTCGATGCCGTGCGGCTGGTGCCAAACGACAGGGGGTTCTACACGGCGGAGGTCCTGCGCCACAACTGCGTGGGCTGTGGGGGCTGCGTGGGGCGATGCCCCGTGACCGCCATGGACATGCCCTACTTCTCGAACCGCCTGCTCGAGGAGATCACGGCCTGCACGCTGGGCGAGGAGCGTTGATGTGAAGAAAAAGAGCGCTGACATGAAGGCGGGCGCCGAAAAGAAACGGACGAGGGTTCTCGGGATTTGCTGCAACTGGAGCCCCTTTGCCTGCTACATCGCGGCGGGAATGAACCGGCTTGCCGTGCCGCCCGATTTCCGGATCATGCGCGTGATGTGCATCGGGCGCATCAATCAGGCCCTGATCCTCCGGGCCTTCGAGTACGGGGCCGACGGGGTGATCCTGCTGGAATGCCTCGACGAAGACTGCCGCTACGGCCCCGGCCCCGGCGTGGGCCACGAGAACGTCCGTAGGGTCCGGAAGCTCCTGCACCTGCTGGGCGTCGACCAGGAGCGGCTCGTGGAGTGCAGCTTCGGAGCCCACGAAAAGGAAATTCTCGTGGAGACCCTCTGGCAGTTCGACGATCAGATCAAGGTTCTCGGGCCGATGACGGAGGGAGACGCCCTCGGGGTGAAGAGGCCTGCGCTATGAGCGAGATCGACCGGATCATAAAGGACCATTCCCTCTTCCAGTGCCTCGAGTGCGGCAAGTGCTCCGCCGCGTGCCCCCGGCGGCTCACGGGCAAGGATTACTCGCCGAGGCTGCTGGCCCACAAGGTCGTCGCGGAGCAAGAGGACGAAGCCTTCATCGAGAACGCCGTCTGGGACTGCCTGAGCTGCGGGATGTGCAGCGAACGCTGCCCTTCGGGCGTCAGGTTCAGCGGGTTCATCCTGGAGATGCGGACCCTGCTGGCCGAAAAAAAAGGCCTCAAGGGCTACCGGGCCCACGACGGGGCCGTCCACTCGTGGATGCGCATGATGACGGCGCCGGAGCTCAGGCAGAACCGTCTCGACTGGGTTCCGAAGGAGCTCCAGGTGGCCGACTCCGGGGAGGTTGCCTTCTTCGTGGGCTGCGCCCCCTACTTCGACGTCTTCTTCGCGGGCATCGAGGTGGACACGCTCTCCATCGCGAAGGACAGCATCCGCCTGCTGAACTTCATGGACATCAAGCCCGTCCTGCTGCGCGACGAGCGGTGCTGCGGCCACGACCTTCTGTGGACGGGGGACCGCGAGAACTTCGAGCGCCTCTGCCGCCTGAACTACGAGACCTTCAAGACGGCGGGGCTGAAGGAGATCATCGTCTCGTGCCCCGAGTGCTACCTCATGCTGAGCGAGCACATGCCCCGCGTCATCCCGGGGTTCGACATCAAGGTGACGCTGCTTTTGGATATGCTGCAGCGCGAGGTGCGCAAGGGGGGAATGACCTTCCGCGGCCTGAAGCGCCGGGCCACGTACCAGGACCCCTGCAGGCTGGGCCGCATGGCGGGACGCTACGCAGCGCCGCGGGATCTGCTGGGCCTCATCCCGGAGATGCGGTTCGCGGAGATGGAAAACGCGGGGCCGAGCGCCCTGTGCTGCGGCAACTGCGGCTTCATCAACTGCGATGCCCACTCCAAGCAGATCCAGGTGCAGAGGCTCCAGGAGGCGAAGGCCACCGGGGCCGACCTGCTGATCACGGCCTGCCCGAAGTGCCTGATCCACCTGACCTGCGCGGTCCGCGACCGCCTCAGGCACGGGTCGGTGAAGATGGAAATCCGGGACATCCTGTCCGTGCTGGCCGATCAGATCGCCTGGTACGGAGGAGAATAGGAAAGGAAGCACCATGAGCAAAACAGAATCCCACGACACCGTCCGCATCGGCGTCTACGTCTGCCACTGCGGCTCGAATATCGCGGCAGCCGTGGACTGCGCCGCCGTCGCAGACTATGCGCGCACCCTCCCGGGGGTCGTCCACACCCGCGACCAGGGCTACACCTGCTCGGAGCCCGGGCAGGGGCAGATCAAGCAGGACATCCGCGAATTCGCGCTCAACCGCGTCGTCGTGGCCTCCTGCTCGCCGAGGCTGCACGAGCCCACGTTCCGCAAGTGCGTCAGCGAGGCGGGCCTCAACCCCTACCTCATGGAGATGGCCAACATCCGCGAGCAGTGCTCCTGGGTTCACAGCCTCGACCGGGAGGGGGCCACCGCAAAGGCCCGCGACCTGGTGCGCTCCGCCGTGGCCTGCGCGCGGCTGCTGTACGTCCGCACGGAGCTCGAGGTGCCCGTGCGCCGCTCCACCCTGGTCATCGGCGGCGGTGTCGCCGGAATCCAGGCGGCCCTCGACCTGGCCGACGCGGGATACCCCGTCGTGCTGGTGGAGAAGCAGCCCAGCATCGGCGGCATCATGGCCCAGCTGGACAAGACCTTCCCCACCATGGACTGCTCCATCTGAATACTCGGGCCGAAGATGACGGATGCCGGTCGGCATCCCCGGATCACGGTTCTGACGCAGAGCGAGGTCAAGGAGATCACGGGCTTCGTGGGGAACTTCCACGTCAAGGTCCTCAAGCGGGCCCGCTACGTGAAGGAAAAGGAGTGCACGGCCTGCGGCGACTGCACGAAGGTCTGCCCCGTCGTGGTGCCCGACGAGTTCAACATGGGGCTGAGCTCGCGCCACGCCATCTACTCGCCTTTCCCCCAGGCCGTCCCGTCGGCCTACGTCGTGGACATCAACCACTGCCTGGGGCACAACCCCATCATCTGCGGCAAGTGCATCGAGAAGTGCGCCAAGCGCTGCATCGACTTCAACATGAACGACGAGGAGCTCACCTTCGACGTGGGCACGATCGTGGTGGCCACGGGCATGGAGCCCTTCGACCCTAAGGCCCTCGACGAATACGGCTACACCCGCCACGAGAACGTGCTGACGAGCATGGAGTTCGAGCGCCTCATCAACGCCGGCGGTCCCACGCACGGCCACGTGATCCGGCTCACGGACCGCAGGACGCCGCGCTCCGTGGCCTTCATCCAGTGCGTGGGGTCGCGCTCCCCGCAGAGGGGCCGCCCGTACTGCTCGAACATCTGCTGCATGAACACGGTGAAGAGCGCCATCATGCTCAAGGAGCACTACCCGGAGATGGAGGTGAAGGTCTTCTACATCGACATCCGGGCCTTCGGAAAGGGCTTCGAGGACCTGTTCCGGCGAAGCAAGGGCATGGGGGTGCGCTACATCCGGGGGCTGCCGGGATCCGTCAGGCAGGATCCGGCAAGCCAAGACCTCGTCCTCACCGTGGAGAACACGGCGACCAACGAGCTGGACACCTATCGGGCCGAGATGGTGATTTTAGCCGTGGGGCTCGAGCCCCCGGCGGAGATGAAGCAGATCCAGGAGATGCTGGCGCTCCAGAAGACCTCCGACGGCTTCTACCTGGAGGCCCATCCGAAGCTCCAGCCCGTGGACTCGGCCTCGCGGGGGATTTTCTTCGCGGGCTGTGCGGAAAGCCCCAAGGACATCAAGGACTCCGTCACGCAGGCCTCCGCCGCAGCCGCCCGGGCCATGCGACTCATGAATCCGGGGGCTCTGACCGTGGAGGCCATAATGGCCGAGGTCGACGAGGAGCTCTGCAACGCCTGCGGCCTGTGCGCCAGGGTGTGCCCCTACAAGGCCATCACCGTTGACGCCAAGGCCAAGGTCCCTGCGAAAGTGACGGAAGCGGCCTGCTCGGGCTGCGGCACCTGCTCGGCGGAGTGCCCCGTGGGCGCCATCCGCATGAATCACTTCACCGACGAGCAGATCGAGGCCCAGATCGACGCCATCCTGGCGGAGGAGCCGCAAAAGCAGGTGCTCGTCTTTGCGTGCAACTGGTGCTCCTACGCCGGGGCCGATTTCGCAGGCGTCTCGCGCCTTTCCTACTCCTCGGGCAACCGCCTGATCCGGACCATGTGCTCCGGCCGCGTCCACGAGAAGTTCGTCTGGCGCGCCTTCGAGAAGGGCGCCCCCGTGGTTCTCGTCTCGGGATGCCACATCGGGGATTGCCATTACATCAACGCCAACCACTACACCGAGCGGCGCGTCAAACGCATGTGGAAGAAGATGGAGAAACTCGGCCTGCGCCGCGAGAGGCTGGGGCTCGAGTGGATCAGCGCGGCCGAGGGGATCCGTTTCCAGAAGGTGATGGACGACATGGAGAGCCTGCGCCGCACCGTCACGGCCGAGGAAATCGAGACGACACAGCAGATTCTGCTGACAGAGCGGACCAAAGCGACCCGGAAATAGCGGGGCGCAGAGCCCGGAAATGAGAAAGGGGTTGTGGCTTTCAGAACCACAACCCCTTTTCTTTTCCTGGCGGGTCTGTGCAGGATTTCTCATGCCGGCTCATGGAATCCCAGCGTTATCCCTTTGCGTCGGAACGAATCACGAGATGGTCGAGGGGATCGGCGAACTCGTAAAATTTGCTGAAACGCTCATCTTGGGACATCTTCAGGATTGCCTTCTCTCCCAGGGTATTGACGAAGTCGCGTTCCGCCAATCTCTCGAACAGCTCGTCCCAGAAGGATGCGTCGACGAAGTCGTCCGGAAACTTCACCGTTTTCATCTCGAAATCCGAGTCGTGATATTACTTGCCGTGCTTCTCGTCGAACTCGACGTTCTTGAGGTCGAAGAACTTCCCCTGGGCGAGGATGTACTGCTCGAGCCTTTCGTACTCGTCGTCGTCTACCTTTATCGTAATTCATTTCCCGCTATAATTCGAGGAGCTCCTTGATCTCCTTGCTCGTGTACGGGTGATTGCGTCGATAAATGCCTGGCCGGATGCTTGTTAACGGAACTTGAGCGAGGAGATATTGTCAGTAATTCTCCGAGACAAATTAGTACAACAAAACAGCAATGATAGGAGATGCTATGAAAAGATGGTTGTTTATCGCTTCGATGGTGATGTTCATCCTTTGGGGTTGCGGAGACACTTTCAAGGGAATGGAATCGGATTTGACGATCAGTGTCACCGGGACACCGGGCCTCAAGGTCAGCGGTCACTATGCAATTGTAGCAACAGGGGAGGTGCCCAAACCACAGAATGTGGAAGGCACCGTACCGGTCGAATATCAGGGGAAGGGGCTGACGGTGCTCTGTTTATTCAGGAAGACAACGGCTGAAGGCACCTTAAAAGTGGAGATAACCAGGAGCTACAAGGTAATTGCTGCGTCGGAAACCCAAGCGCCCATGGGCTTCATGTCTCTCACAACGCCGCCGCCCGAGGCGGAGTCCCTCATCGGGCAGATCCTGAACAAGATATTAGGTAAATAGGCTTGCCTGCCAACGAATGAGCGGTCCTGACTATAATTGGTTCAAAAAGATCCTGATTCAATTCTCATGGTTTGGTTATCTTCAGTTTCTCCATGAGCTCGTAGAGTGTCGGGCGGCTTACCCCAAGATCCTCAGCGGATTTCGTGATGTTGTCCCTGTTTTTCGATAGCGCCTGAAGGATGAGATCCTTATCACATTTCTCTCGAGCATCCTTGAGGGTCATTCCAGAATACTGAATCTTCTCCATCGGAGTGCCGAGACCAAGGTCTTCGGGACGGATCTTTCGATCCTGGGCCGTGACTAAAGACTTTTTAATCCGGATTTCCAGTTCGGTCACGTTCCCGGGCCATTTATGGTGCCAGAGGGCCTCCAATGCATCAGCAGAAAAGCCCCTGGCTCTTAAGTTCTTCTGCTTGACATATTTTTGATAAAGGAAATTAGCAAGTGCGTGAATATCGTCCCGCCTTTCACGAAGCGACGGAATGGCCAGGGTTATGCCGCTGAGATGAAAATAAAGATCATCCCTGAATCTGCCATCGATGGCCGCCGCCTTGAGATCCTGATGGCTCGTGGCGATAACACGTGCGTCAACGTACTTCTTTTGATCGCTCCCCAGACGTGAGATACTCCTGCTCTCCAAGAACCGGAGCAATAAAGCTTGGGTTTTCAACGGCAGAGCATCGACCTCATCGAACACGATTGTCCCATGATCCGCTATTTCAATGAGGCCTTTTTTCTCTACCACTGCCCCTGTGAAAGCCCCCCTCGTATGTCCCAATAGCTGACTCTCGGACAGAACGTCAGGCAAAGAACTGCATTCGACCATCATAAATGGTCCATTTACTCGAGATCCTATTTTATGGATCGTTCGCGCTATGAGTTTTTTCCCCGTCCCCTTTTCCCCTTCAATGAGAACAGGAATGTCTGAAGCCGAGATATTGCGAATTTCATCGAATATTCCCCTTCTCCTGAGCTCGGTGCCGATCAATCCGTTCTGATTCTCATACAATGGCTGTTTTCCATTGGCCTCATGGGACTTGTCGGGCTCATCAGCAAAAACCATTTTCCCCCTCAACTCTTTGGGAAGAAGCATTCCATCCCGAAGATGTTTGGCGATGAGTTCTATTTCAGCCTCTGTGAACTTTGTCATAAGTAATCCAGGTCAGGACGAAACTCAAGTCAGAGCAGTGAAAAACTTCAACTCCACCGAGAAAAAGGCAGTCAGCAATCAGACCATACGACCCTAAAATGACGTTTAAAGTTTTATAGAATGATCCCTTGTTGATGACTTCAGAAAGACTATGCCTTCATTTCCCGGAAAAGTATCAACAAACACAATCGTCAATCCGGGCATTCATTTTTGTGCATCATTTCAAACAGTACCAGGTTCCGCTTGCCTTCCCGGATACGCCTCTCTCCTGAACACCCACTGCTATGATGTTTACCTCTTGGGTTCCTTCCGACACAGTCAAGGTCAATTTATAATCGCCGAGATCCGTATTTACCCGAGACACGAGGGTATTCACGTCATTTGCAGCCTTATCATCCGTCATCAAGTTAATCGCGTACTGATTGGAAAGCCTATTCTTTGCCTCCACAACAGCTTTCTGTGCGTTCTGATTCTGTGCCTCTATCGTCAGGCCACTAAATGTTGGGACAGCAACTGAGGCCAAAATACCGATCACGACCAGGACCATGATCATCTCAATCAACGTAAAACCTCGTTGTTTTGATGCAGCTCTGAAAGAGGATCTGCGATAAATATTGTTCATAATAATTCACCTCAGTCGAATTAATTACGACAGACGTATTAGCATGGTGAGTGCCATAAGTTTGATACAGAGATTGCAGAAGAATATATCAATAATTACGTAATGTTATTAATTATATTTACTATGGAGCTAAAATACCACCAGGAACCGTTCATTCCAGTATAGACATGGTCGAATTAGATATTGAATGATTTGCTGGAGTTGTGCTCCTAGCCCATTTTGGAACATTGCAAATTTGGATTATCGGTCTAGCTAGTTAAATGACGAATTATGCGGCGATGGGAATTGCAGTAGCCCCCAATTGGACCGGACACTCTCAAACTGGAAATAAGTTGTAGTGCAAGCTATAGTGCTTGCACCCAAAGCAGAGAGAGAGGGTGTCCATGGTTACGGTCGAAGTCCTTACCGGAGTG
>Ga0209450_10001676_pt1 | contig 11078 bp, 8 predicted proteins | sample FrelakmetLWP11LW_FD_187149 | JGI IMG/M metagenome (GOLD analysis project Ga0209450, IMG submission 187149) | Freshwater lake sediment microbial communities from the University of Notre Dame, USA, for methane emissions studies - LWP11 LW (SPAdes)... | ecosystem: Environmental > Aquatic >... | reverse complement strand
TTTTTTGTTGGTGTAGGAGTAGGACCCGGGCTCCGCATCTTTCTTGAGCAAGACCTCAATCGCGCCGACGGCAAGAGCCTCCTCACCCGTTCCCGTGATTCCTACAGTGAATTCCCGTCCCGGCATGAAGGTTTCCAGAAGCACAGGCTGGTCAAAGGCAGTAAGCAACCGGCGGCACACCGAGTCCAGATCTTTTCTTGTCATGATTCTTGACGACGCACTGATGCCTTTTCCTGTCCCCTCTGCCACCGGTTTTGCAAACAGAGGAAAGGGAAGGTCTACGGCATCAACATCAGAGGTCGTCTCCACAACGGTGAATTCGGGGGTGGGGATGCCCAAGTCGTGAATCACATGCTTGGTCATCCCCTTGTGAAGCGTCAGCGAAAGGACAAGCGGATCAGAAAAGGTGTAGGGAATTTCGAAAGCATCCAGCAGAGCCGGGACCTGGGCCTCTCTCCCAAACCCCCTGAGGCCTTCCGCGATATTGAACACCATATCCCATCGGTCGCCTGCGACCAGCCGGGCCGCAAGTTTCCGGATGTTCCCGATGCGATCTGTCTCAAAGCCCAGGCGTTGGAGCGTTTCTTCGATCGCCTCGATCGTGTCGAGCCGATCGAACTCCGCCGTTTCCTCGTCTCCATACCCTTCGGCGAGGTAATCCTCCCGGAGATCGTAAGCGATCCCTATTTTCACGCCACAGCCTCTACCCTCTTCCCATCTCCTGAATGGCCTTTAGAATCCGGGTAGTGGAACACTCGATCCTGGTAGTTTTTGAGCAGGACATCCTCCCCCTCGCGGCCTAGGTAGTATTCCGGAAGAAGAGGGATCTTGCCTCCCCCGCCAGGGGCATCGATCACGAACGTCGGCACCGCATACCCTGTGGTGTGGCCGCGCAATCCCCGTATCATCTCCAGGCCTTTTTCTACCGGGGTCCGAAAGTGAGCCGACCCCAGGATCGGGTCACACTGGTACAGGTAGTAGGGTTTTACCCTCATTTTGAGAAGGCCGTGCACCAGCGCTTTCATGGTGGGCACGTCATCGTTAATCCCGGAGAGAAGAACCGTCTGGCTCCCAAGGGGAATTCCTGCATCCGCCAAACGTTCGCACGCCTGGCTCACCTCAGGGGTCAACTCCTCCGGGTGGGTGAAGTGGATACTCATCCAGAGGGGATGGAATTTTTTCAGCACCCGGGTCAGAGCCGGGGTGATTCTCTGTGGAAGGACCACCGGCGCCTTGGTTCCAATCCTCAGAAACTCCACATGGCGGATCTGGCGCAGACGTGAAAGAAGCCACGCCAGGCTCTCGTCCGAAAGGGTCAGAGGATCGCCTCCTGAAAGAAGCACGTCCCGAACCGTGGGCGTTCTCTCAATGTAGGCAATCGCCTCCTCCCAGCGAGCCAGGTTTGTGGAAGCGCCCCCATGATGTCCCACCATTCTCGACCGCGTGCAGTACCGGCAGTAAGTGGAGCAGAAGTCCGTTACGAGGAACAGCACCCTGTCGGGATACCGATGGACTAAACCCGGGACAGGACTGTCCTGGTCTTCTGCAAGAGGGTCCGCCGCTTCGCCTGGCGAAGAGAGATGTTCGCTCGTGGTCGGCAATACCGTTCGTCGAATGGGTTGGAATGGGTTGATCCTGTCCAAAAGGCTCGCAAAGTAGGGCGTGATCGCCACAGGAAGCTGATGGCCGGCATGGGTCATGGCCAGTCGCTCCTCTTCGGACGGTGCGAGAATGCGGCTCAGCGCTTCGATGTCGCGGATGCGGGCGCGCAATTGCCATCGCCAGTCGTTCCACTCTGTAGGGGTTGCCTCTGGAAAGAATCGTTTGCGGAAAGCAGCAGTTCGAGGGCTGCAGCGAAACCTCGGGAAATGAGGTGCCTTCTGGATGGATATTATTTTCGGGTTTTCTTTTAAGTCCGGTGAAGAATCGGATCCACTCTCCACCTTGTGTTCTCCAAGTCCGGAAACCGGACTCGGAGGCTCAAAATCCTCCGAAGCTAAAATGTCCTTCTTCATCCTTTATCCTTACCCCCAGACCTTTATTTAAAACAGGGAAGATCCCTTCCCTTTAAGGAGAGCTCTCCTTGAGTTCTCCATAAAACTTCCAATTGAATTACTTTTTCATATTCTTTACTAAGCATTATCTATGCCAAGAATTTAACGCTCTGATAATCCATACCTTTTGATTTTGGCCTTAAATTATAGTGAACATCCAGTTCCGATGCAAGAGATAAAAGAGGGTTGAGGCACAAAAAGTTACCCTCCGAGGCGGCTTAATGCTTTGAAACCTATTTGGAAAAACAGACTGCGACATCCAAGTTCCGATCCTGGATGGATCGGAACTTCCAATTCCTATCTTCATCAGCCCCTCATTTCTGGGATGCTTGCCTCTTTGGGTGGGATTCTCTTCTGATGCATCCTGGGGGGAAGATCTTCGCGGCTAAAGCAGCCTAAAGGGGTTCATTGCCTTTGTCGGTCGGATAGATCATGGCACTCTCAATCCGCTCGCTTACCGTGTATTTCCTTATCCTGACGATCTTCTTGCCTTCTTCCTCTCGCACGACACCGGCTGCTTCCACCTCTTTACGAATGTGCAAGAGGAGCTCAGGACCCTTTCCTTTAGGGTCCACCTGATACTCGTTCTCATCATGGGAAGAGATGGCAATCCCTGTGACATTCCCCTGATCGTCCCAGGCTGTGGGGATAACCACACCCCGGATCTTGGTCACTTTGCTTGGGCCTTTAGCCAAAAACGCACCGCCTTGTCATTGGGTTAAATGCTTCCGTTATTTAAAGCATGAGTTGTGCCAAACCACTCGTATTCTCCTCTTCTCACCGAGAACGCGGAGTCGGAGCATAGACTGGTCTTTATTAACTTATTGAAAATCCCTAATATTACGACCATAACTCTTTTGAGCCGGCACCCACACCCTCTCAAGAAAAACCGCAAATCCAAGACCACAGAGCATCGTTTTTTTCGCTTCATCGGAACCCACGGTTCCGCCTCAGCCCCGACAGAACAAGGTTAGGCCGAAGAGGATTTGAAATCTTCCTTTCGTATAGCGTACTTCTTCATGAGCTTGTGAAGCTGTCTGGTGGTGATCCCCGCTGCTTTTGCAGAATCCTTGATCTTTCCCTTATGATGAATCAGCTGTTCTTTGATGTAGTTTCTCTCGATGTGTTTCAACCCCTCCTTTCGCACTTCCGAGAGAGTCCACTGGGTGTCCACGGCCACGCTGGGCGTGAGCCCCTCGGCTTCGAAAAGCTCGCTCGGAAAACTTTCGGGGTTCAAGATGGGCGACGTTTCCAGGATGTGGGCCCGCTCGATCAGATTCTCCAACTCCCGGATGTTTCCCGGCCAATCGTACTGTTCGAACGCCTCCAGCACCGAGGGGTGGACGTGATGGATGGCTTTGGCGTTGAACTTGTTCATGCGCCGGAGAAAAACATCTACAAAGTGAGGGATGTCCTTTTTTCTTTGTCGCAGGGGTGGAACTTCGATGGGAAACACGTTCAAACGGTAGTAGAGATCTTTCCGGAAGAGGCCCTGTTCGGACATTTTTTTTAGATCCGCATTGGTCGCGGCGATCACCCTCACATTCGCATCAATCGTCTCCTCCCCTCCCACTCGCTGAAAAGTGCCGTCCTGAAGGATCTGGAGAAGCTTGATCTGAGCCGACGGGGTGATCGTGCCGATCTCATCCAGAAAGATGGTCCCTCCTTTTGCAATTTCAAACTTTCCCAGCTTTCTCCTGATCGCTCCGGTGAAGGCCCCTTTTTCGTGGCCGAAGAGCTCGCTCTCCAATAGGGTGTCCGGGATGGCGCCGCAATGAACGCTGATGAACTGGGCGTCATTTCGGTTGCTGTGCTTGTGAATCAGGCTGGCCAGCACTCCCTTGCCGGTTCCTGTTTCTCCGATCAGGAGAACCGTGCTCTTGGTCGGCGCGACAGAGCGAATCTTGCCGAACACAGCCTTCATGACGTCGCATTTTGTCTGAATGAGCTCCAGGGAGTCCGACTGCCAGAACTGGTCTCTCAGGTAGTCGAGCTCCGACTGCATGAGGGCCGTCTCGTCGATGCTTTCGGTCACATATTTCACTTCAGGGGGATTCAGAGGATAGGTCACGTAATTGCTCGCTCCGGCCTTCACAGCCATCACCGCTTCCCTGATCTCCTCTTGGGAACACATGACGACGATTTCGATGGTCGGAAACACTTGCCAGAGAGCCTGGAGCGCTGTCGTCAACCCTCCGGGCTGGGAGGATCGAAGAAGGTCAATATCTATGAAAAGGTAGTCGTAGCGCCTGTGATGGAGCATGTTCAGAGCGGTGTCGCTGGTGGGGGCTAAATCTACGCGGTAAGCCGAACGATGGCATTTTCGGATGATGCGGTAGTCATCCTTGTCTTTCGTCACCACAAGAATGGATCTCATGGCCTTCTCCGGATCACCAGGGCTTTCCGCTTTATAAAACAATCTAAATGATTGTCAACAAAATCATGACCCCCCAATGCAAAAAGAGGCAGTTGAAATGCGCTTCGGGTTTTGTCATAGTGGATCAGAAAACCTTCGGGTGCCCCTTTTCATATCAGCACCCTAAGCGCAACCGACCCGGACCGAGACGTCTATGAATTACAAGAAATACCGCTTCTTTCTTGCACTGCTTGGCATTTCAATTCTGCTCTGCGGCAAAGGGTTCGCTCAGGAGTCGCCGTCCTCCTCTTCTGCGTCGGGCGCTGAAAAGCCAACCCTAGTCCAAGCCGCCATGTGCGCCAGCTTGAAAGAGGGAAGCCCCTGCAACCCCGGAGCCGTCTTTCCCGTCAGCCAGGGAAAGGTTCTTTGTTTTTCCTCTTTTGACCCGGTCCCTCGAAAGACGTCCATTTTTCACAGCTGGTTTCACAGGGATGTGTTGATTACCAGACAAAAACTCACCCTGAATTCGCCGCGATGGTCCACCTACAGTACCATCCAGCTTCGCGAATCAGACAAGGGTCCCTGGAGAGTGGAGATTACGGACCAGGACGCACGACTGCTCGAAGTTCTCAGGTTCAGTATCACGGACTGACGGACTATGGATTTTCTCTTGCATTTTTTTCAGGCGGTCAAGTGGCAGGATCTTCTCGACATTGCCCTGAACAGCTACATTCTGTTCAGACTCTATGTTCTCTTCAGGGGAACGAGCGCCTTTCGGGTGCTCGTGGGCGTCGCGATCTTCTGGATCTTCAACAAACTTGCTCTCTCTCTGGGCCTGGTGGTCACCAGCTGGGTCATCCAGGGAATCACCCTCGTCGCCGCTGTCATCATCGTCGTGATCTTCAGAAACGAGATCCGCTCCGTTCTGCAGGCCAAGAACCTCAGGTCCATTCTTTGGGGATTCCCGCAAAGTGCGGAACAAGCTCCTGCTGAAGCCATTGCCGATGCCCTGTTCGAAATGGCTCACAGCAGAACCGGAGCTCTTCTGATTCTGCCGGGCAAAGAAGACCTCTCCGAAGTGGTCCACAGCGGCATCCCCTGGCAGGGACTCGTCTCCAGGGAAATGATCATGACCATTTTCTGGCGCGATAACCCGGTGCATGACGGAGCTGCTGTAGTTCGCGGTCGCCGGATCGACGAAGTGGGTGTCATCCTGCCTCTTTCCCACAGGGACGACCTGCCCTCCTTCTATGGAACCCGGCACCGGGCGGCCCTCGGTCTAGCGGAAAGATCCGACGCCCTGGTCCTCGCGGTCTCTGAGGAAAGAGGAACCGTTTCTGCAGCCAGGAACTCTCAGATGCACGAGGTCAAGAGCAAGCAAGATCTCCTTGAGATTTTAGAAAAACATGCCGGGGCCACGACCGCCTGGGGTCGCACGAAAAGAGATAAACTGGAGTACGGCTTGGCCGCAGTGCTCTCCGTTTTCCTGATCATCGGGGTTTGGTCCACCTTTACGCGCGGGGTGGATACCGTGATCTCCATGGATATCCCTGTGGAGTACACAAACCGACCAGCGGATATGGAAATTCTGGATACTTCGGTCAATGCGGTTCGGCTGGAGATCAGCGGCTCAGGCACCCTCTTGAGAAGAATCCAACCGGATCAGGTGAGCGTCAAGCTGGATTTGAGCAAAGGGGTCCCGGGATCAAACCCATTCCCCGTCACTCCTGAAAGCGTTTCCCTTCCTCCGGGCGTTCTTCTCAAGGATGTGAAGCCGCCGGCGGTGGACGTCACCTTGGACACAACGGTGAAGAAAGAGCTTTCTGTCCAAGTGGACTGGGTTGGAAAGCTTCAAGACCCTTTACTGATTGCGCAGGTCAAAACCGATCCCCTCAAAGTGCGGGTTTCCGGCCCGGCCCGGGCCCTCTCCACTCTCTCGGCAGTCTACACGGAGAAAGTCAGCGTGGATCAAATCAGCCGATCAGGGACCCTGAGCGCCAGACTGGTCCCCTCTCCCCCCTCCCTGAAGCTCTCACCGGACAAGGTCACCATCGAATACATCGTCAAAGAAAGAACACCGTGAGGTACTGCTGAAGTCGTACGTCACGCAGGCTACCCGGGGGGTGATCTCTTCAAAGCCGCAACATTTCTTCGTCGTCCCTCTCGCGCCCCCAGGTTTTTGCCATGGGCACATGGTGGGCTTCAAACATCCACTTTCTTACTCAGTCGCTCCTCTGGGGCTACTTCGGGGCAGGAAAACAAAGGCCGGCGCTCGCAACGGCTATCGACTGAACCTGGTTGCGGCTCTTCAGAGACCACCCCCCGTAGCCTGCGTGACTTGAAGAACACTGGAAAAGGCCCTAGTTGCAGGTTGCTCAAAAACGTTCAGATACAAGGTGCCCGGTTCTGGGGACCCGCCCGAAGGGTGGGGACTCCAAGCGAAGCGCGGATTAATCCCGAGGAGTGAGTCGTACAGTCCAGTACGTCGCAACGACGAGGGATGAGGGCAACGCAGTAGATGAGCGTCTTTCAGCAACCTGCTAGGTTTCAGGCTTCTCTGAGGGCATCCACGATCTCCATGCCTGAGGCCCTGATGGCGGGGAGGATTCCTCCCACAAAACCCATGCCCAGAGCGAAGGACATGGCTTTGAGGGTAATGGGGACATCGAGCGAAAAACTGAAAGCGAGTTCCGAAAAGGTCTGGAAATTGGTGGTGGACACCGTGAAAAACTGCAGGAAAGAGGCTAAGAAGAGCCCGGCCATCCCTCCCAGAAATCCGAGAAACAGGGATTCCATCAGGAAGGCGATTAGAATGCTTGTGCGCCGGAAACCCAGGGCCCTCAGGGTGCCGATTTCGCGTGTCCGGTTCGCCACGGAAGCGTACATGGTGATCATCCCGCCCACGACCGCGCCTATGGAAAAAACGATGGTGAGAGACAGCCCCAGGATCCGAAGAAATTTGGCCATCATCTCTGATTGGTCCTTGTAGTAAGTAGTTTCTCGCTTGGCCTCCAGGGTCAGCCGAGGATCGCTTTCAATCCGGGTTTTCACTCGCTCAAAGTCGGCGGACTCCCGCAGCCTGAAAAGAAGGGATGAATAGACAGGCCTGCGAAACGCCTGCATGAGCTGATCCACATCTCCCCAGATTTCCGAACTGAAACCCGTGCTTCCAGCATCAAAAACTCCTACCACCGTCCATGATCGCATGGCAAAGAAGAGGCTTTTCCCGAGATCCGCGCCCTGAAATCCCTTCTCAATGCTTCTCCCGATAATGATTTCTGAAGAGCCGGGTTTGGGAGTTCGGCCGACAGCCAACCTCACCTGTGGTCGTAGCAGGAAGGAGTCTTCTGAGATTCCCCGGATCACCACGTTGGCACGGCTTCCGCTCTCCCGTTTTTCCATCGTGATCAAAACCACCAGTTCCTTGGCCAGGAGCGGCCGGCCCCTCGGCCCTGAGGCCACTTCGGGCACAGTCTCCACGATGGAGGCCTGAACGCGGTCCACCCCGCTCTGGACTTCCGACACTGAAGAACGGCGGATCCCCACCACGTTGTCGAAGGACCCCGTATCCACCAGCGTTTTCTGAAGCCCTTCAGCCAGCATGAGAATGGAGGCAAAAACAAAAACCACCAGGGCCATTCCCGAAGCAGTCAGAACCGTGGTGAGACGGCGGGTGAGGAGATTTCTCAGGCTGTAGAAGAACAGCAGGCCCACCTTAACCGACCCTCCCGAGAGCTTGGATAATGGGGACCCTGGCCGCCCGCCAAGTCGGCAATACCGCAGACGCCATCCCGACAGCCAGCGCTGCCAAACCTTGAAAAAAAACCGTCTGCTTCGTCACCAAAAAAACGGGGAAGTAGTCTCCCAGGTAGTTTAGAAAGGCGTTTGCCGCCGGGAAGGTGAGCAGGACTCCACCGGCGCCGCCCAGCACGGCGATGAGCAGGGATTCACCCAGGATCATCGTAGCCAGATAGGTGCCCCCGAATCCCAGGGTTTTGAATACCGCATATTCCCCCAGCCGTTCCCGCACGGACATGCTCATGCTGTTTGCGGCCACCGCCATGATGATGACGATCACCACAAAAGAGACCAACTGGATCACCAGAAGAATCGCCTCCGTGAGAGCGACAAACCCCAGCTGAAAAGCCTTCTCCGTTTCGGTCAAGGTCTCTGCATAGGAATTCTTGAAGACCCTGTCCACCTTTGCCGCCGTCTCAGCAGCAAGTTCCGGGTTGGTGACGCTCAGGATGTAGATCCCCACCTGGTCGGCCATGACAGAATTTCTTTTTTTTAGGGATTCATTGAGGTAGTCCCAGTGAAAGAAGAACTGGCTTTCATCCACGCGGCTGTCCCGGCCGGAATAGATCCCTCGCAGCACAAATTCCCAGTTGCCGGGAAAGATGGTTCCGCGAAGGGTAATGAGGTCTCCGACCTTCCAGTCAAATCGTTTCGCGAGCTTGCGGCCTACAATGCAAGCTCTCCGGTCTCTCAGAAAAACCTGTTTCTGATCTTCAGGAAGCAGATACTCGGAATAGAGTTCCAGGTAGGTTCTCGGCTCCACCGCGAAGTTTGCGAAGAAGTTCTTTTCTTCAATGTAGATTCCACCGAACCAGTTGCCGTAGGAAACGTTCTTGACCCCCTCTACCCCTCGAATCCTTTCCAGATAGGAGAGAGGAAGGGGAAAAATGAGAGAAATGCAATTGCGGGTGATGAGGCGGTTGGCTGAAGAGGCTTCCACGCCGGCATACCAGGCGCTGATGACCGTTCGAAGAAGACCGAAGGAGAGAATGGCCACGCAGATACCGCAAAGCGTGAGCCCCGTTCGAAGCTTGTGCCTAAGCAGGTTGCGAAAAAGTAATCTCAGGAGCACTGGCAAGAACTCCCTTCTCCAGGTACCTCATGGAGCGGGCCTTTCGCGCCGCCCTCGGATCATGAGTCACCATAATAATCGTTTTGCCCGCCTCCAAGCTCAACCGCTCCATGAGGCTGAGCACTTCTTCGGCGGATGTTCGATCGAGGTCGCCTGTCGGCTCATCCGCCACCAGTATGGCCGGATCCGTGGCCATGGCGCGCGCGATCGCCACCCGTTGCTGCTGCCCTCCTGAGAGCTGCCCTGGATAGTGCTCCATCCGGTCCTCGAGCTTGACTAGGTTCAGCGCGGTGGCCACATGTTCGCGGCGTTCTTTTTTGGTGAGATCGCTGAGAATCAGCGGCAGCTCCACATTCTCGAAAGCCGTGAGAACCGGGATGAGGTTGTAAAACTGGAAAATAAAACCCACGTTCACCGCCCGCCACTCCGCAAGCTCGCTTTCAGAAAGCGTGGTGATATCGACCCCGGCCACATGGATCGTTCCTGAATCCGCCTGATCGAGCCCTGCAATCAGATTCAGGAGCGTGCTCTTTCCTGACCCTGACGGTCCCATAAGCGCCATGAAATCCCCTTCACGGATGTCGAGGGTGATGTCTCTGAGCACCGGGAGGGTCTGGCCGCCGCGACGATAGGACTTGAAGAGGTTCCTGAGTTCAACAATGGCCGGTCTTTCTTCCATCTACTTCTCCGGGATTCTAACCTTCGTACCGCTCTTCAGGTTGCTTCCGGGATTGAGGACGACCTTGTCTCCTGCCCCGAGCCCTTCCAAAATTTCAACCATCGTGTCCATACGCCTTCCCGTGCGAACTTTTTTCTCCACCGCCCGGTCTCCATTCACGAGAAAAACGACGCTCTGCCCTCCCAGGGAAACCACCGCAGAGGCGGGAACAGCCTTCAGAGGCTTCTCCTCCTCCGGCACCATCTCTCTGGACAGGAAAGCCACCTTGGCGCTCATCTCCGGGAGGATTCGCGGGTCCATCTCCTTAAAAGCGACTTTGACGAGAACCGACGCTTTGCTCCGATCTGCCGTGGGAACGATCATGTGGACCGCCCCCTTGAAACGGAGATCCGGGAAAGCGTCCAGCCTTATTTCGCAGGGCTGACCAACCCTGACCTGGCTGATATTGGATTCAGAGACATCCACTTCCACCTGGAGCGAGCCCATGTCCGCGATGGTGACCACTGCGGCTTTGGCATTGGCTGCGGCACCCAGGGGGGTCACGATGTCGCCGATGTCCGCATTCTTGGTAAGCACAACCGCATCAAAGGGCGCCCGAATATTGGAATACTCCACCAGGACTTTTGCTTCCTCCCGAGCCGCCTCGCTGGCACGGATCGCTGCCTCCTGGGCAGCGACAGCCGCCTTTGCCCGCTTGTATCTTGCTTCAGAAGCATCAACGGTGGACTGTGCGACAAAGCCCTTGGCAACCAACTGTTCATTTCGATGGTGATTGATCTGCGCATCCTCCAGTTCAGCCTTGGCCTGATCGAGAGTGGATCGGGCAAGGTTGACGTTCGCCTGGGCCCTGTTGAGCGCTGCCTGGCTGTCTTCGTTCTCCAGCGTGGCGATCACTTCTCCTTTCTTGACCCGGCTTCCTTCCTCTACCGACAAGGAAATCAGGCGACCCGTGATCTTGGAGGACACGGCAGCCTTTCTTTGCGCGACCGCATAGCCGCTGGCGTTGAGGACCGCGAGAGTCTGGGACGGGTAGGTGCTTTGAAGCCCGGCCACCTGGACCGTGAGGGCTGGGGTAAGGAGACCCTTGCTGTAAAGGACACCCGCTCCTGCCACGACCAC
>Ga0209450_10001673_pt1 | contig 11084 bp, 9 predicted proteins | sample FrelakmetLWP11LW_FD_187149 | JGI IMG/M metagenome (GOLD analysis project Ga0209450, IMG submission 187149) | Freshwater lake sediment microbial communities from the University of Notre Dame, USA, for methane emissions studies - LWP11 LW (SPAdes)... | ecosystem: Environmental > Aquatic >... | reverse complement strand
AGCTCGAAGATCACGTCCGTGTGATCTACGGTTTTACAATAATATACCCAAATAACATTAAATAACTTTTTATTTCAAATACTTAATTTTTTCTTATCCATAACCCACGTTAATTTAAAATGCTTAGACAAACTATGAATGTTGATAAAACTATATCCATATGAAACCCTTTTACGGAGTATCTGGTCTTTGTGATATGTTATTTGCAAATACGCATAAATTCATCCGTGAAGCTCGAAGATTACATTCTGTAATCTTCGATTTGCAAATAACATATTATCACAAAGATTTTATTGCAAAATCATTTTAGTTGAGTATACATTTTTTGTTGAGAGAGTATTATTATGAAAATTATACATTTTGAACTTAATAATTTTCGTAATATTTTTTCGACTAAATTAGACTTTGATCAAAGCTTTAATATTTTATTTGGAAGAAATGGGGCTGGTAAGACTAGTCTATTGGAGGCTATTTATTTTTTAGGAATGGGACGTTCTTTTCGTAGTCGATGTCAACAAGCGTTAATAAAGCATAATAATGATAAATTCAGTATTTTTACTCAAATTAAAGATGATGCTGATTTTGATGTTTCAATAGGAGTAGAGCGTTCTATAAATGGTATTCCGAGATTGCGAATTGCGCAAGAAAACATTAATACCCATATATCAATAACTAAATTGATGCCAATACAATTAATAGCAGCTAAGGATTATCGTTTAATAGAATCAGGTCCCGAATTCCGCAGGCAATTTTTGGACTGGGGAGTGTTCCACGTGGAACATGTGTTTTTATTATATTGGCAAAAAATGCGCCGAATTGTAAAGCAGAGAAATGCATTATTAAAAGAAAAAGTTTTAAAAATAGATCAGCTTGAGTTTTGGGATCAAGAATTAGAACAAATTGCTATAGAGATAGATAGGCTAAGGGCTAATTATGTAGAATTGCTTAAGCCTGTATTTTATGATTTTACAGCACGACTTTTAGGGGCTGGTTTAAATATTTCTTTAGAATACTATGCTGGATGGGATAAGGACTTGAGTTTAAAAGATATTTTGAAAGCCAATTTAACTCGTGATTCTCGTTTTGGATGTACTTCGTTTGGACCTCACCGTGCCGATATTAAATTAACCGTTGATGATTTTCCAGTGGTTGATATTTTATCCAGAGGTCAACAAAAATTATTAATTTATGCTTTGCGCTTGGCTCAAGGATTATTGTTAAAACAAATAAAGCAAGTTAATTGTATTTATTTAATAGATGATCTTCCATCAGAATTAGATGATGAAAAAGCTAAAGCCGTAATAGATATATTATCTAACATGAATAATCAAAGTTTTATTACAGGAATAGATCATAATATTTTTAATATAATTAGCCCCCAAAAATGCCGCATGTTTCACGTGAAACATGGGGAAATTACTCCTTTTATGGTATAATACTAACTACTATTATAGAATCCATCGGTTCGGAGTTTTTAAATAGGTAATGAACTAATTTTATCTCATGATGATTTGCTTATCTTCGCATTTTTTATTAAAAAGCGGTCGCAAAAAAGGTACCTCGTGTACCTGTTTTGCTTAATTTTACTTCCTATAAAATTATCCGTTTTTTAATTTCAAATGCTCAGGCAAGTCATGAATGGTGCTAAAATTAGTTCATTACCTAGCGAACCATCTGAACTATAAATAAAAAAATTTCGAACTCAGGTTTATAAGAGAGTAAATGTTTGTTTATAACTTTCAGTGATTATTTGTAGTATACCCATATGAAATCATTTTGCGGTGTATCTGGTCTTGGTGATATGTTATTTGCAAATAACATATCACCAAGACTTTACTGTAAAATCACTTTAGTTGAGTATAAATATGTAGGAGAGATAATTTGTCAGATTACGTAGCCTCAAATATTAAAGTTTTAAAAGGGTTGGATGCTGTACGCAAACGTCCTGGGATGTACATCGGCGATACTGATGATGGTTCTGGTTTGCATCAAATGGTTTTTGAAGTGGTAGATAATTCTATTGACGAAGTCTTGGTTGGTGTTTGTGATACAATAGACGTTATTATTCATACTGATGACTCTATTACTATAAAAGATAATGGCAGAGGTATTCCTGTTGGCATTCATCCCGAAGAAGGGCGTTCGGCTGCTGAAGTTATTATGACAGTACTACATGCTGGCGGTAAGTTTGATAATGATTCTTATAAAGTTTCTGGTGGTTTGCACGGCGTTGGAGTATCTGTTGTTAATGCTTTGTCAGAAGAACTTGACTTAATTATTCGTCAAAATGGTAAAGTTTATGCCCAAACTTATCATCTTGGTGTTCCAGATGCGCCATTAAAAGAAATTGGAACTACCGATGCTCGAGGTACTGAAACTCGATTTAAACCTAGTAAAGAAACTTTTAAAGGCGTTACCGAGTTTCATTATGATATTTTAACCAAAAGATTACGTGAATTGTCATTTTTAAATTCTGGGGTAAAAATACATCTTGTGGATGAGCGTTCTGGCAAGGAAGATGTATTTCAATACGAAGGCGGAGTTAAATCTTTTGTAGAATATTTAAATAAAAATAAAAACCCAATAAATCAAAGCGTTTGTTATTTTTCAATTCAAAAAGGAGATATTAATGTTGAATTAGGAATGCAGTGGAATGATAGTTTTCAAGAAACAGTTTTTTGTTACACTAACAATATTCCACAGCGTGATGGCGGGACTCACTTAGCTGGTTTTCGAGCAGCCCTCACTCGTACACTAAATAATTATATAGAAGAAACAGGGTTAGGGAAAAAAGAAAAAGTAGCAACTACGGGTGACGATGCTAGAGAGGGGTTGACTGCTGTCCTTTCAGTTAAAGTTCCTGATCCTAAATTTTCATCTCAGACCAAAGATAAATTAGTTTCATCCGAAGTAAAACCTATAGTAGAAGCTGTAGTAGCCGAAAAATTACAAGATTTTTTATTAGAAAATCCGCAGCAAGCTAAAGTTATTGTGGGTAAAATAATTGAGGCTGCACGAGCGCGTGAAGCGGCAAGAAAAGCTCGAGAAATGACTAGGCGTAAAACAGTTTTAGATGTTTCTGGTTTACCAGGTAAATTAGCTGATTGTCAGGAAAAAGATCCTGCTAAATGTGAATTATTTATAGTCGAAGGAGATTCGGCAGGCGGTTCTGCTAAACAGGGTAGAACTCGAGCAACACAAGCGATTTTACCTTTGCGTGGTAAAATTTTAAATGTTGAGAAAGCTCGCTTCGATAAAATGATATCATCTGAACAAATTGGTACATTAATTACGGCGCTGGGATGTGGTATCGGACGTGAAGAGTACGACCCTAATAAGCTGCGTTATCACAATATTGTTATTATGACTGATGCTGATGTGGATGGTGCACATATTAGGACTTTATTATTGACTTTCTTTTATCGTCAAATGCCAGAACTTGTTCAGCGTGGGCATATTTATATAGCTCAGCCGCCTTTATACAAAGTGAAAAAAGGAAAACAAGAATATTATGTTAAGGATGATCACGAATTAAATAATTATATTTTACAGATGGCTTTAGATGGTGCTAGCTTATACCTAAGTAAAGAATCTTCTCCTGTCATAGGAGATGATCTAAAACGTATGGTAGAATCTTATCATATAATAATGGAAATTATTGAAAGGTTATCGAAACGTTTTTCTAAAACAGTTTTAACCACTTTGTTAGAAGTTCCGAAATTAGAAGTAGAAAAGTTATCTGATTATAATTTTGTATATTCATGGGGACAACAATTAGAAAGTAATTTAAATAAAAATAATTCTGGTGAAACAAAGGTATATAATGTATATATAATTGAAAACAAAGAAAAAAATATCTTTATTCCTGGCGTTAATTTTATAGAACAAGGCACAATGGTATCACAACATTTTAACTATGATTTTTTAATGTCTTCTGATTACAATAAATTAATTGAATTAAGCGCAAAGGTTATGAATATAAATATGGATGGTAGTTCTTATATTGCGCGAGGCGAAAGATCTCAAAAAGTTAGTAATTTTACTAAAGCGTATAATTGGTTAATGGAGGAAGCGAGAAGAGGATTAACTATTCAACGTTATAAAGGTTTGGGAGAGATGAATGCGGAGCAGCTTTGGGAAACCACAATGGATCCTAAAACTAGGAGTATAGTTAAAATTACCAATGAAGACGCTATTGCGGCGGATCAATATTTTGCCATGTTAATGGGAGATCAAGTGGAGCCGCGGCGAGAATTTATTGAAAAAAATGCTATGTATGTAGAAAATTGGGATGTTTAAAAAATATCATGGATACAGAGGAGCTATTTGAGATTTTAGAACAAAAACTTGGTTATTTGTCAAAGGAACAAAAAAAACTGATACATCAGGTGTATTTAACTGCCTGTAAAGCACATGAAGGGCAAACTCGTAGCACGGGTGAAACGTACATTTCTCATCCTATTGCGGTAGCTAGTATTTTAGCTGATATGCATTTAGATATGGAAAGCATTATTGCAGCTATTTTGCACGATGTTATTGAAGATACTTCTGTTGATAAAAATTTTATTATTAAACAATTTGGAAATAGTATTGCTGAATTAGTTGATGGTGTTACTAAGCTTTCTAAAATCCAATTTTCAAGTAATGCTGAAGCTCAAGCAGAAAGTTTTCGCAAAATGGTTCTTGCGATGTCTCAAGATATCAGAGTAATTTTAATAAAATTAGCTGATCGTGTGCACAATATGCGTACTATTGAATCATTGCCTAGCTATAAGCGTACGCGTATTGCTAAAGAAACGTTGGATATTTATGCTCCTATTGCCAATAGGTTAGGTATCTATGATATATTTGTTGAGCTAGAAAATTTAAGTTACCAAACACTTTACCCTCTGCGAATGCGTATAATTAAGCAGGCTATTATTAAGGCTCGCGGAAATCGTAAAGAAATACTTAGTACTATTCAAAAAGAAATACAAGATTGTTTTGATAAAAGTAATTTACCTAAAGTAAAAATTTTTGGACGAGAAAAACAAATATTTAGCATTTATAAAAAAATGCAAAGGAAACATTTATCATTTGGCGAGGTAATGGATGTTTATGGTTTTAGAATACTAGTAGGGACTGTTGACGATTGTTATAGAGCTCTCGGAATTATTCATAGTTTATATAAACCAATACCAGGTAAATTTAAGGATTATATAGCAATACCTAAAATGAATGGTTATCAATCATTGCATACTTCTCTTTTTGGTACGCATGGGGTACCAATCGAAATACAAATTCGTACTGAAAAAATGGATCAAACAGCCCATAAAGGTATTGCTGCTCACTGGCTCTATAAAACTGAAGATGTAATTGATTCTGCTCACGTTCGTGCTCAACAATGGGTAAATGATTTGTTAGAAATACAACAAAAAACAGGCAATTCTTTAGAGTTTGTTGAAAATGTAAAGATTGATCTTTTCCCTGATGAAATTTATGTTTTTACGCCCAAAGGTAAAATTATGGAGTTGCCTCGAGGTTCAACTGCTGTTGATTTTGCCTATGCGGTACATACCGATGTTGGTAATGCATGTCTTTCTACAAGAATTGACCGCAAATTTGCTCCTTTATCTACGATATTAAACAGTGGTCAAACAGTAGCTATAATTACAGCCCACGATGCTCGTCCTAATCCAGCATGGTTAAATTTTGTAAAAACTGCTAAGGCTAGAAGTGGAATAAGACATTTTTTAAAAAACCAAAAACAAAATGAATCTGTTAGTTTAGGTAAGTACTTGCTAGAAAGTGCGTTGCAGCAGCTTTCTTTAAATTTAGACCAAATTTCACCAAAAACAATAGAGCTGTTACTCCAAGAATCTAAAGCGCCTAATTTAGATGCCCTATATGAAGACATAGGATTGGGTAACAGGGTGGCCATATTAATTGCACATCAAATAAGTAATTTAGATAAGCAACAAAGTATTTCTTTTGATGATATTAAAAAGCAACCGCAAAAACCTTTATTAATTAAAGGTGCAGAAGGAATGTTAGTGCATTTTGCTAGTTGTTGTTGTCCTGTTCCAGGAGATCCTATTATCGGATATTTGGTTACAGGGAAAGGATTGATTATTCATAGAGATACTTGTAAAAATATTACTAGATTGCGTATGCAAAGTAATCAATATTTTTTAGCAAGATGGGCTGATGAAATTAAAGGGGAATTTTTAGTAGTTATCAATGTGGATATGAATAGCAAGTGTGGTTCTTTTGCATTACTTACCAAGGCCATTTCTGATGAAGAAGCAGCTATTGATGATATTAGTATTAATAAACGTACGGGCGAGCATTATTTAGTGGTATTAAAGTTATTGGTTCGTAATCGTGATCATTTGCAAAATGTACTGCGACGATTAGAAGGTTTGCCTATTGTGATAAATGTTTCTAGGGTATAAAAAACATATGTTAAATATATCCGTACTTATAGATAATGATTCATGCTCTAATAGCTTAGAAGCAGAACATGGGTTGTCATTATTTATTGATGATAACAATGTAAAGATATTGTTTGATACCGGAAAAAAAGGCGCATTGATTCACAATGCAGTTTTCATGAGAATTGATTTACTTAAACTTGATTATATTGTTTTATCACATGGTCATTACGATCACATAGGAGGGATACCTGCTCTCATCAAGTTATATCAAGAGCATGGGATAAAACAATATCCGACTATAATATGTCATCCTGATGCATTTTGTAAGAGAATGAAAAATAAGTCTCTTAATGGATCTCCTTTAAGTGAAAGAGAAATTAGAGAAAAATTTCCATTATATGTTTCTAAATCTCCATACTGGATAAATGAATTTGTTGTTTTTTTAGGTGAGGTACCAAGAAACAAGGATATAGATACCGAGAATTGTTTTGGTGAAATATATAGGGATGATGGTTTGGTAGAAAAAGATAAAATTCTTGATGACTCAGGTTTGGTGTATAAAACTAGTTCTGGTTTAGTGATACTTACTGGTTGTTCTCATTCTGGGGTGTGTAATATAGTGGAGTACGCTAAAAAGGTTTGTAGTGAAGATAGAGTATTAGACGTGATTGGCGGTTTTCACTTAATGGATGCTGATAGTTCGACCTTAAAGAGAGTCAACCAGTATATGACGCATAGTAATGTAAGCGCGTTGCATGCGTGTCATTGTACTAAAGATGGAAGAAGGGCTTTATCGAGACAAGAAAATATTGGGGTTGGAACAAAATTGAGTTATAAAGTATCGGTTTAAAATTACGTATCCACTCAATATTGTATGGTAAATTGTTCGGAAGGGTATTTATTGTCAAACCGTCAAATCACAGGGACGTGATTTTCGAGCTTCAAGGATGAATTTATGCGTGTTTGACAATAAATACCCTTCCGAACATCAAACGTTGTTTTATTTATCACCTAATATTGAGGGGATACAAAATTACCACTATAAAAGTTAAGTTTCGTTTAATTGGTAGTAGGATATACTAATGGCACTAAGTAAAGATAACAAAACAAAGGGATTTACATTAATTGAACTTATTATTGTTGTTGTATTATTGATAGCATTAGCTGCTGTAGTTTCCATTCGTTTTACTAAGTCTCCGAATCTAAATGCCCAAGCCGAATTGTTGGCGAATGATATTCGTTATGCACGTTCTCTTTCTATGTCTCTTGGACAAAGATATCGTTTTGTTAAATTATCAGATACTAGTTATACTATTAAAGATAGTAGTAATATAAATGTAACTATGCCTAATGGTAATACTTTAGTTACATTTGATAGTAGTAGTGGAATTAAATTTGGTACGATAAGCGGTTTTACTAATTCTGTTGTATTTGATACCAGAGGTACGCCATACGCGGATCAAAATTCAACCCCCGCAAATACAACGATTATAATTTCGTTAACTCAGGATGGTAGTCAGACGGCTTCAGTAACTATTAATCCTGAAACGGGATGGATTTCTCCTTAAGGTTTTTAGTATCCACTCAAAAATTCCACCTTGTTTTTGAACGGTGTTTAATGTTTTTAGGTGTATTATTGTCAAACCGTCAAATTACATGGATGTAATTTTCGAGCTTCATGGATGAATTTATGCGTGTTTGACAATAATACTCCTAAAAACAAGATGGAATTTTTAGGCGGATACAGTCTTTAATAAATATTATGGATAAAATATATAGGATTCAAATTAAACGACATGGTTTTACTCTTATAGAACTTCTTATTTTTATAATAATTTTAGGAATTTTGGGAAGTACGTTACTAGGTTCTTATACAATGGTGTTGCGTAATACTCCTATAATAGCGCAAAGTACAATTGCTTCAGAGTTAGCAGAACAGTGTATAAGTTGGTATATAGGTCAGCGCAAGCTTAATGGTTACAGTAGTATTGCTTCTCCCAGCGCAACAGTACCAATTTTTTGTGAAATTCAAATGCCTACTGGTTATAGTATAAGTACTAGCATTGGTAATGCTAGTATTTCTTCAGATAGTAATTATAAAATGATTATGGTTAATGTAAATTATGGAGGAATCAGACAGGGCACTGCATCTTTATTGATAGCTGATTATTAATCATTTGTATCCGTCTATACAATATACTCAACTAAAATGATTTTGCAGTAAAGTCTTTGTGATATGTTATTTGCAAATACGCATAAATTCATCCATGAAGCTCGAAGATTACGTCCTGTAATCTACGATTTGCAAATAACATATCACAAAAACCAGATATCCCACAAAATGATTTCATATGGGTATATGCAATAAACATTATGGAAAATAAAAAATTAATACATCTAAAGTATTGTTATGGTGTTACGTTAGTAGAATTGGTAATTGTTATTATGATTACTTCTATTATTGTTCTAGGAGTAACAATGTTTCTACAACAAAGTTTTCGTACTTATTTTACTACGGCAGATATTATGCGACCCCAAATCCAAGCCCAAGCAGCAATAGAAACTATTACTAGAGATTTACGTACTATTCGCTCTACTTTAGATATTAGCAATATTACTTCGAATAGTATAACTTTTGTCGATATCGATAATAAAACTGTTTATTATCGACTATTCAACAATCAGCTACAACGTAAAGTTGATACTATTACTACTACTGGTTCTTATCAAACTTTGGTAAGTAATGTACAAAACTTTATTATAAGTTATTATGATTCTACAGGAGTATCTGTTACCCAAAATAATGCCATTAGGTATATATTTGTTACTTTGACTATTAATATTAACAATACTCCTTTTACATTAAATGCAGGAGTTTATCCATGGAATTTGAAATAAAACAGAAAGGCTATCTGCTTATTGTTGCAGCCATACTTATTGTTGTTATAGGAGTAGTTGGTACGCTAATGGTTTATTTATCTACTGGAAATATTAGATCAACTATTAACGTTATCCAGTCAAATGATGCTTTTAATATATCTCAATCGGCATTAGAAATTGCTAAGCGAGATATAATTGTTAAAAAAATTAGTTGTGATGGTTATTCTAGTTCTGGAACTATTTTAAATGGAGAATATTTGGTTACAGGCACAAAAAATATGGTTTCAAATAAATTACGCCATTCTATTAGCAGTACTGATATAACAATTCCTTTGTATAGTGTTGCTGGTTTTTCATCTCCAGCAGGAGTGGTTTTAATTGGTGATGAAATGATAAAATACTCCAACATTGATATTAGTAATCCTAGTCAGCCTAATTTAATAGGAGCTGCTCGAGGCATGTTTAATACTACGGCAGTTGCTCATGATATTAATATCTCTGTTGTGCAGAATATTTGTATATTGCAGGCTACAGCAGGGGTGCCTGATTTAACCAATCCTGGCGGTAAGCGTATTTTACAGGAATTTATAAAAGGACAGAATCTTTATGATCCTGGATCTACTGATTTTGTAATGTATTCGTATGGTAATGTAATACTTAATGGAAATAATGTGCATGTTAACAATAATGAAGCATATAGAAGTGGAAGTGCGCCAGATTATATTTACGATGGGCATACTATTGCGTCGCATGGTAATGTAACAATTAATGGTCTTAATACTTCAACTATGATTAATATTCCACCAACAACTGGTTTAAGCGATAGTTCAATACGGAACAATATTCAAGGAGATGTAATTGTTGATTATGGTGGTAGTGATTTTACCAAAGAGGACTATTTCAATTTATTTTTTAACGAAAATTTATATCCTGATTATAGTTCTTTAACCAGTGATGCTACACAGATACAAAGTAGTGATATTCAAGTAACTAATAGTACATCTCCTTATGACGTGACATTTTCTGGCAATAATCTTGATATTAATGGCAATGGAACAGCTTCAAATCCGATAATAGTAACGCTTGCTGCTACAGGTGATATGTTGCAAAAGTGGAATGGCAATATTTCTGTTAATGGTAATAATATTAAAGTTGTGTTAGGAGGAATTAGCGAGGCTAAAGTTGTTGTTGTTACTGGATCGGTAACTTTGAATGGCAATAACGTTAGTATGGTAGTGGGAAGTACTGTTGCTCCAACGGCCTTAGTTGTTGGGGGAAATTATTCAGAGAATGGTAATAATGTCCAAACAGGATTAAATGGATTTATGTATTCATTGGGTAATATGATATTTAGTGGAAATAATCCTACTCTTACTAAAGGTGGGATAATTGCGTCTGAAGGAAGTATTACTATGAATGGTAATAATATCCAAGCTGATTTAAGTTCATCAAATATTAATGCATTTAATGAGTTTGGAGATATATTTAATAATTATTATACTTCACTTTGTTTACAGGAAGTTTTTCAATAAATTTGTAAGTATTCAGTGATTAACCTTTTTGTTCAGAGGTGTATTATTGTCAAACACGCATGAATTCATCCTGAAGCTCGAAAATTACGTCCATGTAATTTGACGGTTTGACAATAATACACCTCTGAACGTTAAACGTAATCGTTCACGTGGTCTAAATCTGCTGTGGGACAACGGATTCGCAAGCTTAGCCATGCGCGCTGCAAAAAAGCTTCAAATTTTGATAAACTTCTAACATGTTGATAGTTAAAATATT
>Ga0209450_10001672_pt1 | contig 11088 bp, 9 predicted proteins | sample FrelakmetLWP11LW_FD_187149 | JGI IMG/M metagenome (GOLD analysis project Ga0209450, IMG submission 187149) | Freshwater lake sediment microbial communities from the University of Notre Dame, USA, for methane emissions studies - LWP11 LW (SPAdes)... | ecosystem: Environmental > Aquatic >... | reverse complement strand
CGGGGTCGTAGAGCATGTCTTTCAGCGTCTGCTGCGCCCCTGCCAATGCGGGGGCTGCCAGCAATGCGACCGCCAGGGTAAAACCAACCAAGATCGTTTTCATTGTTGTCCTCCCATGGGAAGGCCTGCCGGAACCTCCTTACTGCAGCCCCGAATTGGCCAGCAGCTTTTTGAGCAGTTCCTCCGCGTCCTTGGCGCCGCCGAGCTTGGAATAATACACCTTGGGGGCTGCGCCTTTCTGGTTTTTCACGCCGATGAAATAAGGCGTCCGAACCTCCCCCATGAGCTTGTGGATCTTGAAGTCCGGGTCGGGGAGGAGCGGAAAGGGCACCTTGTAGGTTTTCCTGAAATAATCGACCTCGAAAGCCGAGTTCCCGACGCCGATGCCGAACATCTTGACCTTGCCCTTGAGGTTCGGGTTGCTCTCGATTTTCTGAAAAGCCTCGTTTATAGAAGGAGCCTCCTTCTGGCAGTGCGGTCAGTACATGTTGAAGATCTCGATGATCACCACCTCGGCGGCGATGTCCCCAACCGCAAACTCCTTCTTGCCGCTCACCCCTAAATAAGCGACGTGGCCGGCATCCGCGGGCGCCGGCAGACTGAACGCCGGCAACGGCCCTCCTTCCGCGGGCGGCTGATTTTCCGCCGCAGCGGAAGAGACGGATGCAGCCCCCATCCAGATGGCTAAACATAAAGCAACTCTAAACGTTTTCATCCCACCCCTCCTTTCCAAGGAAGTCGCTTCTAAATCCCCCCCCTTCGCCCCTTTGCCAAAGGGGGTGAAAGGGGATTTCGACTCAGCATGGGGACCGCGCTACGCGCAATGAACTGCTTCCAAGAACAAATAGGCGGCGTTGTAAGCACCGGTCCTGCGATCATTACCCCCATCCTTATCAAATAAAAAAATCTTTTTAAATGATAAAGAGTTTGGTAAATCTTTGGTGCGCCTCCGCCGAAGGTTTTGGAATTTCCAGCGGTTCGGCAGAAAGGGTCAAACCTCATGAAACGGTCTCTGGCGTTGGGTGTGCTGGGACTCCTTTCGGTTTTGATGTTTTTCCCGGTACCGGAAGCGTTGGTTCACGCGGCGACGGCCCAGGCGGCCGCCGCTTCTGCGCCGCTCGATCTCGGCGGACTGCTCCCTATCTGGAGCTGCATCCCTTTTGTCTGCATGCTGCTGTCGATTGCGCTGATGCCGCTGGCGCTGCCGAACTTCTGGCATCACCACTACGGCAAGGTCTCGATCTTCTGGGCGGCCGCCATGGCAGGCCCGTTCGTGATCGCCTTCGGCGGCACCGCCGTTCACGAAATCGTGCACATCATCCTGGCGGACTACGTCCCCTTCATCATCCTGCTCTGGTCCCTCTACACGGTTTCCGGCGGCATCCTGCTACGCGGCTCGCTGCGGGGGACGCCCGTCGTCAACACTCTGATGCTCCTGGCCGGCACCGTGATCGCCTCCTGGATGGGCACCACGGGAGCGGCCATGCTGCTCATCCGGCCTTTCTTGAGGGCCAACGGTTTTCGCAAGAACCGCGCCTTCATGGTGGTGTTCTTCATCTTCCTGGTGGCCAACATCGGCGGCAGCCTGACGCCTCTCGGCGATCCGCCGCTGTTTCTCGGGTTCCTGCACGGGGTCTCGTTTTTCTGGACGTTGAAGATCCTGCCTCACATGCTGCTGGTGGCCGGACTGCTGCTGACGACATATTTCATTCTGGATTCTTACTACTATCGCAAGGAGGGCGCCAAGGACCGCCCGTCCAAGGGGCCCAAGGAACCCCTCAAACTGGAAGGCACTCACAATTTCCTTCTCCTGGCGGGCATCGTCGGCGCCGTGCTTATGAGCGGCGTGGTGAACTGGGGGGAGGTCAACACCCTTGGCGTGCACCGCGGGGTCCAGGATTGGGTCCGCGACGGGCTGCTGATCGCCATCGGCGCCCTGTCGCTGCTGACCACGCACGTGGAGGTGCGCGAGGACAACAATTTCACCTGGGCGCCGATCATCGAGGTGGCGCTGCTCTTCATCGGCATCTTCATCACCATGCTGCCCTGCCTGCTGATCCTGAAAGCCGGGCCGAACGGCGCCATGGCATTTCTCATTAAAGCCGTCAATCAGCCCGCCCACTACTTCTGGGCCGCCGGCGCGCTGTCGAGCTTCCTGGACAACGCCCCCACCTACCTGACCTTTTTCAGCACGGCGCTCGGCAGCTTCTACCCGGGCGTGCCGGAGGGCGTGAGCGTGGTGCACCTCATGGGGGAACTGCCGGATTACCTGGCGGCGATCTCGGCCGGCTCGGTCTTCTTCGGCGCCTGCAGCTACATCGGCAACGCCCCCAACTTCATGGTACGCTCCATTGCCGAGGAGGCCGGGACGAAAATGCCGAGCTTTTTCGGCTATGTCGTCAAATACGCACTGGTGTTTTTGATTCCCTGTTTCGTCGTCGTCACCCTGGTGTTCTTTTTAAGGTGAGAAAGGCATGATCCACCAGTTCTTAGGATCCAACCTCGCGATTGTCGGCGGCGGCCGGGCCTGCAAGGCGTTTCTGCAGTTCCTGACGCACGAGGTCTTCGCGGACCAGCGGCCGCAACTATTGGGCGTGGCGGACATCAACCAGGAGGCCGACGGGATCCAATACGCGCGCTCCCTCGGCATCCCGACCTTCGCCGATTATACGGAGCTGTTCACGCTGCCGGGCCTGGAAACCCTTCTGGAATTGACCAACAGCCACGCCATCATCGAAACCCTTCGGGACACGAAACCGAAGGCGCTGAGGCTGATCGACCATTTCGAGGCCCGTGCCATCCGCGACCTGCTGATGGCCGAACAGGTCAAGATCGAGTCCTACCGCGAGCTGCAGCAGATTCAAAACCGCCCGGACGCGCTGCAGGAATTCTTATCGCGGGTGATGGACCGCTTCGCCGCCATTATCGAAAGGAGAAACCGCCGCTCGCGCGAAATCGAGGTGGAACTGGTCGGCAAAGAGCGCACCCTATACCAGATCATTCAGGGCAGCACCATCCCGACCTTCGTGATCAACGCAGAGCATGTCATCACCCACTGGAACCGGGCCATGGAGAAGCTCACCGGTCTTTCCGCGGAGCAGGCCATCGGGACCAATCGCCAGTGGTACCCGTTTTACGACAGCCCCCGGCCGTCCATGGCGGACGTCGTTCTCAGCCAGAGCGACGAGAACGAAATCATGCGGCTCTACGGCGGCCGGTGGCGCAAGTCCGCGCTCATCGACGGCGGATTCGAGGCCGAGGCCTTTTTCCCCAACCTGGGCGATGGCGGCAAGTGGTGCTGGTTCACGGCGGCCCCTATAAAATCCCCCGAGGGCCTCAACATCGGGGCTATCGAGACCCTCTGGGACAAGACCGAGGACCAACGCGCCGAACAAGAGCGGGAGCGGCACACGGCGGAATTGAGCGCCATGGTCTCCGTCTACTCGGCCCTGAACGCACCGGGGGAGTTGAAAGATCGCATTCAAGCGGCCTTGGCGGAGATTCAGCGGCTGATCGGGGCGGATGGGATCTGCCTTTACCTGCTGGCGGAGGACGAAAGCTACCACCTGCGGTTCAGCTGCGGCGTTTCCGAAAAAGCCTGCCGGATCCTTCCCGTCGCCGGCAAAGGCAGCGCCATCCATGATGCGGGCGCTCGACAGCAGTTTACCACCTTCGAGGAGCTTTCCCCGAACTGCAGCGACGAAATCCGACTGATCGAAGAAGAAAAGATGCAGGCGCTGGCCTACATTCCCATTCGCTCGAAGGAGAAACAGACCTTCGGCGTAATTCGGGTCGGAAGTCGGAAGCTGCGGACGTTTCACGAAGGGTTGAAGAACGTGCTGGAGCTGATAGGCAACCGAATTGCGGTGGCCATCGAGAACGACCTGCTCCAGGAGCAGGTCGTCAAATCCGAGGAAAAATACCGTTCGGTGTTCAACAACGACCCCAGCCCGATCTTCATCATCAGCCCGCACACGCACCAGATTCTGGACACCAACCAGACCGCCGAGGACTGTTACGGCTACGCAAAAAACGAACTGGTGGGGCTCCGGTTTTTCGTATTGGGGGAAGAACACGACGCCGACGTGTGCAACGGCTTTCAGAACCTCGAAAAAGGGCAGTCCATTCTCTTTCTGAAGAAACGCCAATATAAAAAAGGACGGAAGCTCTTTTTTGTGAACATCAACGTCAGCCGTGCCGAATACGGCGGCCGCGATGTGCTGATTGCCACCACCACCGACATCACGGAGACGATCGAAAAAGAGGCCCAGCTGGTCCAGGCGGGCAAGATGACCACCCTGGGCGTCATGGCGGCCGGCATGGCCCACGAAATCAACCAGCCCCTGAACGTGATCCAGGTGTCGGCGGACTACATCGTGAAAATGCTCGCCCGCGGACAGGCGTTGGAAGCCGAGGAGCTCAAACGCGTGGCCGACGACATCATCGCCAGCGTCGAGCGCGCATCGTCGGTGATCACGCATGTCCGGGATTTTTCGCGGCAGGCGGAATTCGCCCGCAGCCGGGTGAACCTGAACGACCCCATCCGGGATGTATTCAAAATCCTGGGGCATCAGCTGAAGGCGCACCGGATCGAGGTCGAGTTGGACCTCTCCCCCGACCTGCCGCCGGTCCTGGCCGACCACAACCGCCTGGAGCAGGTCTTCGTGAACCTCGTCAGCAACGCCATCGACGCCATCGACGAAAAGAGCGAGCACCCCGGCGAAGCCGCCGACAACCAGCGGCGGATCAGAATCCGCTCCTACGCCAGCGGCGACCGGGTGGTGGCCGAGGTGGCGGACACCGGCGTGGGCATACCGGAGGATGTCAAGGGCAAGCTGTTCGAGCCGTTTTTCACCACCAAGAAAGTGGGCAAGGGGACCGGCCTGGGGACCAGCATCAGCTACGGGATCGTCCAGGGCTATGACGGCACCATCGAGATCGAGAGCCGGGCGGGCAAAGGCGCCGCCTTCCGGCTGACGTTTCCGCGGGCGCGGTGAGCCGGTGGATCGCGCATGACGAAGATACTGCTCATCGACGACGAACCCGACCTGCTGAGGGTTCTGGCACGCTCCCTGAACGCCGACGGCCACGAGGTGGCCACGGCCCTGGACGGCCTGAAGGGGTTGGACCTGTTCGAAGGGCAGCGCCCGGCCGTCGTGATCACCGACATCAAGATGCCCGGCATGAGCGGGATCGAGGTGCTCAAGCGCATCAAGGAACGGGCGCCGGAGGCCGAGGTGATCATCATCACCGGTCACGGGGACATGGACACCGCGGTCGAGGCGCTGCATTTCGGGGCCTCCGACTTCGTCACCAAGCCGTTCCGCGGCGAGACGCTCGCGATCGCCATCCGGCGGGCCGAGGAAAAGATCGACATCAAACGGCGCCTCCGTGAATACACCCTCGACCTGGAGGGCAAGATCGCGGAGGCGACCGTCGAGCTGCGCCGGCGGTCGAATTTCCTGAGCAACCTGATTCGCAGCTCCAACGACGCGATCGTCGCCACCGACGAAAACCTTGTGATCGTGGTCTTCAACCCGGAGGCGGAGCGCATTCTCGGGTACCGCCAGGAAGACGTCGTCCAGCGTCGCCGCCTCTCCGAACTGCTGCCCGCGGAGATGGTTGAATTCTTCAGCCGGGCGATGCAAGATACGTGCACCGACAAGGAGTGCCACTGGACGGAGACGGAAATCGCCTCCCGCGACGGCGACCGCATCCCCGTCAGGTTTTCCGGCAGCGTCCTCATGGAGGGGGACCGCAAACGGGGCGCCGTGCTCTTCTTCCAGGACCTGCGGGAGATCAAGCGGCTGCAGCGGGAGATCGTCCAGTCCGAACGGCTGGCGGCCGTCGGACAGACCGTGGCCGGGCTGGCCCACGGGATCAAGAACATCCTCCACGGGCTCAAGGGCGGCAGCCACCTGGTCGACGTGGGAATCGGCGGCAAGGACGAGCAGAAACTGCGCAAGGGCTGGGACACGATCAAGCGCAGCATCGAGCGCATGTCCAATTTGGTGATGGACCTGCTCTCCTACTCCAAGGAGCGCGAGCCCGAATACGAGCCGTGCGCCCCCAACGACATCGCTGCCGAGGTGTGCGACCTGATGAAGGCGCGCGCGAAGCAGGGTGGAATCGACCTCGTCCGGGACTTCGATCCGGCGATCGGCCGGGTCTGCATGGACCCCCAGACGATCCACACCGTGCTGCTCAATCTCGTCTCCAACGCGCTGGATGCATGCCTTTTCGACGAGCGGCCGCCCCGGCAGTGGAGAGTCCTCGTCCAAACGGGCTCCGAGGCGAACCGCACCATCCGCTTCGTGGTAACCGACAACGGCGCCGGCATGACCGAGGAGGTCAAGGCCCGGCTCTTCACCTCGTTTTTCAGCACCAAGGGCCAGCAAGGCACCGGGCTGGGGCTGCTGGTGACCCGCAAGCTGATCCAGGAACACGGCGGCCGAATCGATGTGCAGTCCCGGCTGGGAGAGGGAACGACGGTCGCCGTGCACTTGCCCTATCGGGAGGAGTGCACATAACTTCGAATTTGATACCGGTTTGCTCGGATGGGTTCAAAACGTTTCGGACTTGGATGGAGGTCGGGTCATGGGGAAAAAAGTTCTGGTCGTGGATGACGACCCCGACGTGCGGTTGTTCAACACAACGGTGGTAGAGGAAAACGGCCACACACCGATCGAGGCCGCCAACGGCGAGGAGGCGCTGCAGATGATCCGCAGCGAAGCGCCGGACCTGGTGATTTTGGACGTGCTCATGCCCCGGCAGAGCGGCATCCGTCTCTACCGCCAGCTGAAGACCGACGCTTCGATGAAGGACATCAAGGTGATGGTGCTCTCCGGCATCAACAAGAAATCCTTTCTGAAATCACAGCAGGCACTGTCGGAATTCGGAGGGGGGGATGTGCCGGAACCGGAGATCTACCTCGAGAAGCCGGTGGATGCGGACGTGCTGGCAGCCACGATCCGGAAAGCCATTGGATAGAGACTTCTTTTTACGACCCTTCGCGAAGACGGGGAACCGAAGATGATCAAGAAAATCCTGTTTGTCACCAAGTTCGAGGAGCTGGGTTTCGACGCCATCAAGTCCCTGCTCAGCCTGCGGGAATCCGGCCTGGAGCATATCGTCTTCATGTATGTCATCGAACGGGAGAAGGTCGCGATGCGCCGCGGAATCGGGTATCAAAAAGATGAGGAGATCCGGCTGAAGGAAGCGGCCAACATCCGCTTCATCGACTGGGCGGAGCGGCTTTTCGAGATAGGCATGGAGGTGGGCGTCTACATCCAGGTGGGCGGCATGGCCGCCGAAGTGGTCAAAGCGGCGCGAAAGGAGGAAGCCGACCTGGTGGTGATCGGCCGTTCCGGCAAGAGCTCGCTGGAGCAGTTTTATTCGGGGTCGACGGTGACCGAACTCATCCGCCGCCTGCCGGTCCCCACCCTGGTCTACAAACCGGTCCCCGAGAACCCCTTCGCCTTCGGCAAACCCTTCCAGCGCCCGCTCCTGGCCACGGACTGGTCCCCGGCGAGCCGCAAAGCCGTCGACTATCTCATCGGCATGAAGCCGCTGATCGAGGAGGTGCGGGTGGTCCACGTGATCGACGAAAACGCCATCGAAGGCCCCACGGTCATGGACGCCCAGAAAGCGCGCAAGGACGCCAAGGCAAAGATGGAGGAGATCTGCGGCCGGTTCGAGGCGGCCGGCATTGACGCACGGTCCCACGTGTACGTCGGCGCTCCGGCCGAAGGCGTTGAAAAAGCGGCAAGGGAGTGCCTGGCGACCATGGTGGCGTTGGGATCTTCCTCCAAGAACCGCTGGGTCGAGCGCTGGATCGGCAGCGTGCCGCAGGAGATCGCCGAGAAATCGGCCTACCCCACGCTGCTGATACCCCCCGACCGGAAGTGAAAGGACAAACACCATGCACAGCGTTGTCGACCTCACCCAAGACCTCATCCGCTTCAAGTCCATGCATTCCCGGCCGGAGGAGATCCGGAACTGCATGAGTTTCATGGAGAACTACCTGGTGCGGCACGGCGTCGGCTACCGCCGCATCGAGGAAAACGGCGTCCCCACCCTGCTGGTGCTGCGGCCGGACGGCACCGCGCCGGTGCTCCTCATGTCCCACATCGACGTGGTGGATGCGCCGGATGAGCTGTTCCAACCCCGCCTGGAAGGCGGCAGGCTCTTCGGCCGCGGCAGCATCGACGACAAATACGCCGCCGCCCTGTCGCTCTTGCTGGCCGTGGAGCAGCTGGAAAAACTCAAGGCCCGCGGCAAGACCCAGGCCGACCTGCCCTGCGGACTGCTGATCTCCGGCGACGAGGAGATCGGCGGCCACAACGGCGCGCAAGCAGCGCTTGCCCATCTCAAGGCTGATTTCGCCATCGCCCTGGACGGCGGCCATTTGCGGAAAATCGTGACCAAGGAAAAGGGCATTGTGCGCCTCAAGCTCATAGGCCGGGGCAAGACCGCCCACGGCGCCCGGCCCTGGCTGGGGGAGAACGCCATCGAAAATCTCATCGCCGACTTTTTCAAGATCAAAGCGCACTTTGCGTCGGCGGCCCCCGACCACTGGCACCGCACCCTCAACTTCAGCCGCATCCAGGCCGGCAAGGCCGCCAACCAGGTGCCGGACTACGCCGAGGCGCTCTTCGACATCCGCTTTACGGAAAACGACGATATGGACGCCGTGGTCGACGCCATCCGCCGCGAGATCAAGGGCGAGGTCGAGGTGGTGGAACGCGAGCCCCTCTTCCAGGGCGGCCGCACCCCATACCTCGACCGGCTGCTCAAGGCCGCCGGCAACCCCGAGATCGGCTGCGAACACGGCGCGAGCGACGCGCGCTTCCTCTCCGCGTTCGGCATCCCCGGCATCGTCTGGGGCCCCGACGGCGACAACAGCGCCCACGCGGTCGACGAGCACGTCAACATCGACAGCCTGCTCGCACTGCACCGCATCCTGGACGAGTTCCTCACCGGTTTGCTTTGACAATCCGGATAGGTTCTAGTACTTTTCGACCCAACCCCAAATATATAAAGGAGGAGACATGCTCAAAAAAGTTCTGTTGATCCTGACGGTGTTGGCGTTTGCATGCGTCGGCGCGGCCCTGGCGGCCCCGAAGCCGGGGGGCACTCTGGTCTTCGGCCGCGGCGGCGACAGTGTGGGCCTGGATCCGGCCTATGAGACCGACGGCAACTCGTTTATGATCTGCGACAACGTCCTCGAGGCCCTGGTGGAGTACAAGGACGAGTCCACCGACATCGAGCCCGGCCTGGCCGAGTCCTGGACCATCTCCCCGGACGGACTGACCTACACCTTCAAACTGCGCAAGGGCGTCAAGTTCCACGACGGCAGCCCCTTCAATGCCGATGCGGTCGTCTTCTCCTTGGGCCGCCAGATGAAGGAGCGCAAACTCAAGTTCTTCGGCAAGGGATGGGAGATCCCGCCTCAGGAGCGCCCGCCGGAGTATTGGGTTTCGATGGAGATGGACAAGACGGTCGACTCGATCGAGGCAACGGACGAGCACACCGTGGTCTTCAAGCTGAAGCGGGTGGAGGCGCCTTTCCTCGCCAACCTGGGAATGGACTTCGCCGACATCATCAGCCCCACGGCCTTCGTGAAGAACCCCAAGGAGTTCGTACGCAACCCCGTGGGCACCGGCCCTTTCAAATTCGTGAAATGGGTGAAGGATGACCAGATCGTCCTCGAAAAGTTCAAGGACTACTGGAACAAGAAGGGCGGGCCGTACCTGGACAAAGCGGTCTTCCGCGCCATCCCCGAAAACTCGGTGCGCTTCCTCGAGCTCAAGACCGGCAACATTCACATCTGCCAGTTCCCCAACCCGGCCGACATCGCGCTGGCGAGCAAAGACCCCAAGATGAAGCTGGTCAGCCAGCCCGGCATGAACATCGGCTACCTCAGCTTCAACCACACCAAAGAGCCCTGGAAGAGCAATGTCAAGCTGCGCAAGGCCATCGCCCACGCCATCAACCGCAAGGCCATCGTGGACAACATCTACCAGGGCCAGGGCCAGCTCGCCAAGAACCACATCCCGCCCATCATGTGGGGTTACAACGACCAGGTCCCGATGATCGAATACAGCGTGGACAAGGCCAAGGCCCTGCTGGCGGAAGCCGGATTCCCCGAGGGCAAGGGGTTGGATGAGGTCACCCTGTGGTGCATGCCGGTCGCCCGGCCCTACAACCCGGAAGGACTGAAGGTCGGAGTGGCCATGGTGGCGGACTTGGCGAAAATCGGCGTCAAAGCTCGCATTGTAAGCTACGAGTGGGGCACTTACTTGAAACGGCAGCGCGAGCAACCACCGGACATGGATCTCTTCCAACTCGGCTGGACCGGAGACAACGGCGACCCGGACAACTTCCTGGCGGTGCTCTACGACGGCATGGCCTCCACCGCCGTCCGCACCCAGTGGCACAACCAGGATTATCACAGCCTGATGGAGCAGGGCCGGCAGACCTTCGATCAGGCCAAACGGGCCGAGATCTACAAAAAGGCCCAGCAGCTCATGTACGACGAGATGCCAGTGATCCCGGTCGCGCACAGCACCCAGACCTGGCCGATGCTGAAAAAGGTGCAGGACTTCAAGCTGCACCCCACGGCTTCGATCCGCCTGAAGAACGTGTGGCTGGAAAAATAAAAAAAGGGGAGACGGCCGGGTGAACTAAGACCCGAACCCGGGAGTCCCCTGGACAGCATTGAAAAGGGAGAGGTTCTGCGCCTCTCCCTTTTTTATTTTTATTTGCAGGCCCGGAGCCGTTTTGCTATAGGAAGCGGAGCCCAAGTCATGACCGGGGACCGATGGCCTCCTATATCATCCGCAGAATTCTGATCCTCATCCCGACCCTCATAGGGGTGTCGATCATCATTTTCCTGATGCTCCACCTGACCCCCGGCGACCCGGCCGAGCTCCTGCTGGGCGAGCGAGCCTCGGACGAAGCCCTGAAAAATCTGCGCGAGCACCTGGGCCTGAACAAACCCCTTTACCTCCAGTACGGCCTGTTTCTCAAACGCCTGGTCACCTTGGACCTGGGGGAAACCATTTGGACCCGCCAGAAGGTCTGGAT
>Ga0209450_10001671_pt1 | contig 11090 bp, 8 predicted proteins | sample FrelakmetLWP11LW_FD_187149 | JGI IMG/M metagenome (GOLD analysis project Ga0209450, IMG submission 187149) | Freshwater lake sediment microbial communities from the University of Notre Dame, USA, for methane emissions studies - LWP11 LW (SPAdes)... | ecosystem: Environmental > Aquatic >... | reverse complement strand
ATGGATGCGTATACGTAGTAGACCTTCAGCCGGAGCGGATATTCCTCAAGCTTCGATGGCTGATATTGCATTCCTGCTGATGATCTTCTTCATGGTCACGACCGGCTTCGATGTTCAGAGGGGAATCTCCTTCAGACTTCCCCAGAAGCCGGACGAGCAGACCCAAGAAGTTGTCATCGATGAGACCAACAGATTGGTCATAACCGTGAAGCAGTGGGGTGCAACCGAGTTCGTTGCTCTCATTGATCAAGCGCCTCCCAATGGGCCTCTTCAGAGAGCAAGAGCAGGAGAAGACGTCAGTCTTCAGGACAGTGCACTTGCAGCAGGAATCCGGCTTCTGGCGGCCGAGCGTGTGGAGGCCATGTCCGCTGCGTCGGACAGGCTTCTGAACAATCTTGAGGTTGCGAAGGGAGTCGCTTCCGGAACGTACACTTCTCTCGCGACGGCCATCTCTTCCGAGAACCTTGTGCCCATCGTCAGACCCGGGCTGCTCCGCAGCCTTCTGGGGGCGGCTACCCCCATCGAGGATGACCCCATCTTCGGCGAGGTAGCTTTCGGGGATACACTCGCGCTCGCGGATGCCTTGCAGGGGGACATCGCCACCGTCGTCAGGGAGAGCGAGCTCGTTGTGATCCTCAAGTTCTTCCCGGATTGCGACTATGAGGGCATGATATTGGCCCTCGACCTGCTCCGCATGAACGGTGTCAGCAGGACGGGCGTCACCATCCAGGAGCGTCTTGGAGGGGGTGCCTGATGAATCTGCACAGGAGAATCAAGGTCACGGGTGACCTGTCAAATGCTACGATGGCTGACATCGTGTTCCTTCTTCTCATCTTCTTCATGGCCACCACAATCTTCAAGGAGGACAACGGACTTGCTGTCCGCTTCCCCCAAGCACATCCGGAAGTCATGAGCGAGCTTGGCAAGGAGAATCTGACCGTCATTGTGTGGATCAAGCAGGTTGAGCCGGGGAACGATCAGAGCGATCTGGTGGCCAGAATCGGTGACTATGACATCCCCCTGAACCAGGTGGCCGAGCAGCTCACCAATCTCAGCGACCGCTTCTGGAGCGAGCAGAACAAACGACTTGATACGGTGATCCTGAACGTGGATTCGCGTGTTCCCATGGAAGATATGGTGGATCTGTTCAGCTCCATGAGGTTCGAGGAGCTCTATAGCATCCAGTTCAACGCTGACGAAATCGAATTCAACTGAGAGGAGAGGGGTAGTGTCTGAAAACATCACGATGTCCAGGCAGTCCTCCCTGAACTTTCAGTGGGGGATCGCCATTGGACTGGCGTTCCTCATCCTGATCTTCGAGGCCATACCGGCGAGTCAGATCAGCGGACTATCCGTCAAGACATCGGACTCTGAGATGGAGGCAATCGAGGCTGACCTGGCCTTTGACGATGACGTGGAGGAGCAGGAGGAGCAGATCGAGGAGCAGCAGGATGACCTGCAGCAGGATACGGAGGAGATGGTAGAGGAGATCCAGACCGACGTTACGCTGTCGCTGGACACGGAAACCGAGGGACTGGAATCGGTGGAGACCATCTCCCAGGGCGACGAGACCGCTGATCAGGGCGGAGATGATGAGATGGGCCCCCCCAGGTTCATGGCCGCGGAAGTCTTCCCGAACTGCACCTTCCGCCCGGCTGCCACCTACCCCGAGATCGCTGCTCAGGCAGGGGTCGAGGGATCGGTGGTTCTGTGGGTCTTCGTCGCCTCGAACGGATCGGTTTCTGATGTGCGGCTCTACAACTCGAGCGGGGTGAACTCCCTGGATGATGCGGCCCTTGCGGCGGCCTGGGACACCAGATGGACCCCCGCGCAGAACAATGGAATCCCCGTCGGCGTATGGACTACAGTCACCTACAACTTCAGCCTGGAAGACTGACGGGTGCGGCAAAGATGATAGCGGTGACGACAGCCAGATCCGGGGACATCGGGCAGGAAGCCCTCAGGGTTTGCGGAGTCCGCCCCCGGACACAATCAGGAATTGGAGGTAAGTGATAGTATGAGGAACTCCTATACTCGCGGGTTCCTGGTACTCACGGTCCTGACGGTGTTCGCACTGTCAGGCACCGGCCTTGCAAGGGAGGTGCGCGAGGTGGCGATGCCGGAAGGCATGACCGACGCCCGCCCACCGGCAGTGTGGACACTGCACAACCTGAGCAACCTGTGGAGTGCCTTTCTGAATGTTGGTGTATTCGGTGATCCCTGGAGCAACTACCCCTCCATGGAATGGCCTGGAGGCGAGGGCAGCAGCTACCTCTGGTGCGGAGACCTCTGGACGTGCTGCTACGGCGCGGTAACCGCCAACGGCGACTCACTCGCGAGGTGGGCAAGCTGCAGCGATTACGGCGACTGGGAGCTGTGGTGCAGCGAGGGTTTCCCTCTGGAAAAGCTCGCCCCTGGACCCGTTGCGCTTGAGGAAACCCACTACGGCTACGATGACTGGAACAATCCCTCAAGCTACCAGAACCCGACGGATTCCTACGGATTGTTCGTGTACGAGGAGAACTACGGTTGGGGTACCCCAGGCTACAACGATTTCATAGCCAACGACTTCAACATTCTCCACTACAGCGAGCACGGTAATCCCGGCGTTCCTCTTGAAGGCTTCGTGATGGCGATCAGGGGTGACTGCGACGTCGCGTCGGCGGACGTCACCGAGGGCGCCATCGACGACGTCGTGTACTACGACGGCCATGCGATCTGGTGCAACGACCCGGACGCCACCTTCGAGTACATCTTCGACGACGGGACCCTTGCAAGCGATCAGGACGTCTACCTCTACCAGCAGAATCCTGACAACCCGCTGCCGGCGGACGATCCCCAGAACGTCTACTACTACTACAACTACATCGGCGAAGATGGCGTGCTCGACAACGACGTGGACGGGAACGGAGTGAGCGATCAGTTCACCATCCTCTTCCGCACGGTCGGCACGGACACCGTCTGGACGATCAACCAGGCCGGTCTGGAGCTCTTCCACGACGGGATGCCCCTGAACCACTGGGAGCACACTGTCGGCGACACGGTCTACCATGTCGTCCCGAGGAACATGAGCTACATCTGGGACGGCGACAGCCCTGCCTCCGGCACGGATGACACCGGCGAGCCCCAGCTCGTTCCTCCCGCCAACGGCTTCATCGGCTGGCGTCTCATGGACTTCTGGATCAAGAAGGCGGATGGCACTATCGAGCGCCCGATCGACGTCTTCGACTACCCCATCCCCGTGTCCCACTCCTGGTGGAACTGGGAGAGCGATCCCGGGACCGATGCCGAGAGATACAACTACATGTGGGGCCAGAACCCGGACGAGAGCGGCCGCTACAGCGGTCCCGCGTATCTGGCGGACTGGGTGGGCAATCCCAACACCCCGGACGCCTTCGCGCCGGTAAACCCGGGGCCCTTCCCCGTGGTTCATGACAACCCTCTCTCGCTGGACTACCCGGTGTTCGACTACAGGTTCCTGATCTCCAGCGGACCGATCAACCTCGAGGACAACGACAGCCTGTTCGTCATCGGCGGATGGCTGGTGGGTCTCGGTCTCGAGGGCGCCCGCGAAACCGCGGATGCGATGCTCGATGCGTACTACCGCGACGGCGGTTGGGGAGTTCCCAAGCTCCCGCCCACTCCCATCCTCTTCTACGAAGCCGGAGACGGCTACGTACAGCTCGAGTGGGGTTCGAACGCCGAGTCGTATGACCCTCTGGGCGGCTACAAGGTGTACCGCTCGACCTTCACGCCCTCCGGCTGGGTGGAGGTGGCGACCGTCGCCCCCGGCATCTTCGAGTACACGGACAACACGGTCATCAACGGGTACCCCTACTTCTACGTCGTCTGCTCGTATGACGCCGAAACCGACGTCGAGAGCACCCGCTCCAATTACAAGCAGACCCTCGAGGGCACCCCGCTCCCCGTCACCCCCGTCATGGGCACCGACGCCAACTGGATGGAGAACGTCCAGGTCGTACCCAACCCCTACAGGGGCTCGGCAGCCTGGGAGCAGACCTATTTCGACAAGATCGCCTTTACTCATCTTCCCGCGATGTGCAACATCCACATCTACTCCCTTGCCGGGGACCACATCATCACCCTCGAGCACCGCAGCATGGGCGGGGATGAAGGGACCGAGTTCTGGGATCTCGTAAGCAGAAACGAGCAGGAGATCAGCTCCGGGCTCTACATCTTCCGTGTAGAGACCGAAGAAGACTTCGTAATCGGCAAATTCGCCGTGATCCGATAGGGGAGGAGTGACCATGAAGCTCACAGGTGCAATCCTGACCGTAGCGGTCGCCGCCTTCCTGCTCTCTCCGACGTCCGCCGAGGCGGGCTCCTTCGCCAAGGTCGGAACTTCCGGCGCCCAGTTCCTCAAGCTGGGGATGGGCGCCAGGGGCATCGCGATGGGCGGCGCCTTCGTCGCTACCGCCGACGATCCCAGCGCGGTCTTCTGGAATCCTGCCGCACTGGTCAGGGTACCGGGGACCCAGGTTCAGTTCACCGGCACGCAGTGGTTCGCCGACATCCTCTACGGCGCCGGAGCCGTAAGCAGGGAGTTCCCTGGAATAGGGACTTTCGCCGTCTCCTTCGCGACGCTTCAGTCCGGCGAGATGGATGTCACCACGGTTGAGGACCCCGAAGGCACAGGGGAGACGTTCACCTGCACCGACATGGTTGCAGGCCTCACGTTCTCCAGGATGCTGACGGACAGGTTCAGCGCCGGTCTGACGGTGAAGTACGTCCGGGAGCAGTGGGACGACGTCGCCGCCGGGGGCATCGCCGTCGATATGGGTACTCTCTACGACACCGGCTTCAAGACCCTTCGAATCGGCATGACCATCCAGCACTTCGGTGGCGAGCTCACGCCTGACGGTGACTACACCACCTACAACAGCGGCAGCGATTCCACGATGGCCTACGAGTCCTACTCGATGCCCATGACCTTCAAGCTGGGCATGGCGATGGACGTCATCAACAGGGGACCTCACTTCCTCACCGTAGAGGTCGACGGCATCCATCCGAATGACAACATCGAGCAGCTCGGCATCGGCATGGAGTACTGGTACAACAACATGTTCGCCATCCGTGGCGGATACCGCATCAACACGGACGAAGAGGGGCTCACTGCCGGAGCGGGATTCCGTATCCCACTCGGAGGCACGACCCTGACCCTTGACTACGCATACGCGGACTGGAACAGGCTGGACATGGTTCACAGGGCCAGCCTCGGGTTCGCGTTCTAGCTGATCGCAACAGACGGGGCGGGTGCATGGCGCCCGCCCCGGTCGGAAGGAACGGATGAGCCTAGTCGCGGTGCTGCTGACAGCCCTCAACGGTTTCCAGGTTACCTGGGACGTTGAGCCCGCGCACGGGCAGGCTCCGGGCTCCGTGAGCCTGAGAGTCGTGCTCGACGGGAACGATCTCGTCTTCGTTCATGAGGATGGGGCCGAGTCGGCTTCGTGGGAGGCCGCGGTCTCCCTCGACGGCAGCCTGGCGGACAGGGTCAGCGGAACCGTATCCAGGGAGAACCTCCCGGTCGAGGAGGACCTGATCATCGAGGCAGTGCCCGCAGGCGACCATGTCCTGGTCGTCCTGGCGGGGGACCTTGAGACCCGCAGGCGGTTCACATGGGAGGAGGACATCCATATCCCTCTCATCGACAGCACCTGCTGGTCTTCCGGGTCCCTGCAGATCACCGGAGGTCAATTCCAGAGAGCCGTCGGGGAAACCGGGCTCTTCTGGAGCGTCTATCCTCCGATCTCGGGCGGTTTGCCGGATTCCGTTGGGGCCGCATGGGTCCTCAGGGACGATGACGGGGTCGTCAGACGGGAAGGATGGATGGACACCGAGCTTCAGGAGGGCAGGTTCCGGTGCGGTACGGCCATGCCGGTTGACGGCCTCGCGGGTGGCGGGTACGAGGTACTTGCCGCCCTGGTCGCAGACGGTGAGGTCGTCTCCGCTTCCAGGGCTGAGATCGATCTCCTCCAGGACTGGGACGTCTGGGGGGATGACGGCGAGCTCACCATGAGCCTCGTCAGGCCCATAGCTGCGGTGTCCGAGCTTGCATCTCTGGATCAGGCGGATGGTCCGGCCTCGAGGAACGCCGCAATGGCGGAGTTCTGGCAGGAGAGGGATCCCTCGCCGGGTACGGTTCGCAATGAGTTCCTCGAGGAGTACCTTGCAAGGCTCGACTACATCGAGGAGCATTTCTCGATTCACAGCAGCCTGGGCATCACCTCTGACCAGGGCAGGGTTTACGCCCTGCTCGGACAGCCGGACATCGTGGACGACATGCCTCTTGAGCTGTCGACTCTGCCTGTGCAGGTCTGGGTGTACTTCTCGCCTCCCCTCGAGGTGGTCTTCGTCGACCACGACGGGTACGGCAGCTACGATCTCACCAATGATTGGGAGGAGGTCAGCAATGCACGGGAGAGGAACTAGCCTTGCATGCCTTCTTGCTGTTGCCGGGGCAGCCGTGATGGCGTCGCCCCTGGCATCCGTCAGCACCGGGGACATCCGTTTCGGGATCGATACCGCACTGTTCGACTATACCGGCGGCGATACGCTGGGGGTCGAAGTCTACCAGGAGATACAGGTCGACCAGCTGTCCATGGACAGCGATTCGATGGCCGGCTTCGAGACCCTGGTCGTCCTGACAACGTCCGAGGGCGATACGACCGCGCTGGACCAGTGGTTCTCCGAGGTCCAGTGGACCGAGGGCAGAACGGTCGTGAACAGCACGGTCCTCCCGGTCGCTCCGGGCGAGTACGTCATCCATGTCACCGTGACAGACGGCGGCAACGGCCTGCAGGGTACGGTTTCAAGGCCGCTGGCCGTGGAACCCCTGCGGCAGCTCAGCGATCTCGAGCTGGCAAGGGTCCTCGTTGCCGCTCCGGAAGGATCGGAGAACAGCCTGCTCAAGGGTGGTTATCTGGTTTATCCGGCGGCCTCGGGCGTATTCATGCTGCCGTCGGATCACATCCTCTACGGCTATCTGGAGATCTACGATGCCGCCGGAGAATCCATCAGCTTCCGGAGCAGGCTGGAGAGCCCTTCAGGAGAGGTGGTCTTCGCGAGGCCCTGGTCCATGGTGACGGTCCCCGAAGGGGCGGACGCCATCGGAATGCTGGACAGCCTCGACCTTCTGGCTGCCCGAAGCTCAGGGCTTCACAGGATGGTGTTTTCGATGGTCTTGAGGGGGGATACTCTGGAAGTGGAGAAGCTCCTGATCCTGGGTCGTTTGACCGGGACGGCGGACGTGGCGACCGGTGAACCGCTCGATGAGGTCACCGGAATCCCGTTCCCGGACGAGTTCAGGCTGCTGCTTTCCTCTGAGGAGGAGACCCTCTTCGATGATCTGGATGATGAAGCCGGGACGAGGTTCTACGCATCCTACTGGCTCGGACGAACGGCTGACAGGCTGGCGTTCGAACAGAGATGCATCGAGTGCGGACGGTACGCAGGCGCCTTCACAGAAGGATGGAGGACCGACCGGGGCAGGGTGTATGTCATCTACGGAGCTCCGAACGACATTGAAGCGATGCCGCTCTCGATCGACCAGATCCCGTACGAGATCTGGTACTACTACGGCGACGGGGCGACAGAGAGTTTCGTTTTCGCCGACAGGAGCGGCACCGGTGATTATGAGCAGATCTTCTCCACGGTTGAGGGGGAGGCCAGCTATTCGAACTGGGAAAACATGCTGTCTCCCCTGACAGGGACCAGTTTCGGTGGAGACGGCTCCCAGCTATGAAGAAAGGCGAAATGGTGAGAATGTCAGGGCGGACCGATGCGGGAAAATGCTCGGGAGCCAAGGCTTGTGTAATCGTCGAAGCGGCAGGAAGACCGCCGAAAAAATGGAGGTTAAATATGGGATTCTTCGCGGGATCGCACAGGACGGGTCTTCTGGCCATCCTGACCGCGCTCCTGTTACCGGCCTTTGGATTGGGCGTTGCTCATGCTCAGGAGCCGTATTTTGAAGTCGGGGACACCATCGATCTCCTGATTCCCGACCTCTCTGAGTTCCCGGCGGACCCGATGAACATGGGGTTCACCTGCAGGGCAGTGACCGAGCACGCCTACTGGCTGGTGCAGGATTCAGTTTCTTGTGACAAGAAAGGCGGCGCCTACTACACCGACTCTCTCGCCTGGGGCGTCACCATCGATCAGGCCGAGCTCGACATCCTCACTTCATACTTTGAGGCCTCCGGAGGCGATTACGATGTCTGGGGAACCGTCACCGGCGAGATGGGCGTACCCATCGACACCGACGGTGATCCCAGGATCTGGATCGTGCTGGCTACGGTACCCACCAAGTACAACTCCAGCCAGACCTCGCAGAGCGCCAGGAACAACATGAACTACGTCAACCCCGAGGACCTGGCCGGCGGATTCAATGGCCACGACATCTTCTACCTCAACATCCACACCTTCGCCACTGTCGGCAGTACTCTTCCCAAGGCCAGGGTGATGAGGCAGTTCTACTTGGCTAACGGCCTCGCGGAGCTCTCCCGGATGAGCCGTCAGCCGATGGAGGATCAGTGGGTCGTCAGGGGGCTCGGCGGGGTGGCGCAGTACCTGTGCTACGGCTTCACCTCCTTCGCTCCCACAAGTGACCTGAGTCATCAGTACATCTGCAGCGAGTTCGCGAAGGCTCCCAGCCTCGACCTCTCCAACCACCTGGCAAGCAACGCCAAGGGCGACTGGGCCGCATCAAGGGCTCAGTCCTTCCTCTTCATGATGTACCTGAGGCAGCGTGAGGGCGAGGGCATCATCGGTGAAATCGCTCTCTCCGACACCACCGGGATGCTCAACGTGGCCCGTGCGATCGATTCCTCGATCCCGGACAGCCTCGCGGTACAGACGAATGTGGTGCCGATCTACAACGACTGGCTGGTATGCAACCTCGTCAGCGCCTATGGTGATGACGCGGCAGACGGCATCTACACTTATGATTTCCTCGCAGGAAACCCATACCAGTTCGGGCACGTCGGCCAGACGGCCGCCTTCCTGAATACCTTCGGCGCCTACCCCATCAGCGACATCTGGATCGCTGCGGCCGGCAGTGCGATGCCGGCGCCGATCTGGTCGAGTCAGTACTTGATGTTCGCCCTTGTGGATCCCGCCTATTCCACCGTCCACTTCAGCGGGCAGTACTCCGACGGTTCAGGCTCCGGGCCTGCCATCGATGGCAGCTGGTACGCCTGGGTCGTGGCCGTCGATGCGACACTCGGCGAGATCGTATCCGTTACCGAGGTGGCTCTCGATGACCTCTACCACGGAACCTTCGAGCTCGACGGCGAGCAGAGCTATCTGATCGTCACCAACAACAATGAGGGCGGCGCCCTGGACGGGCGGTACGTCATCTCCCAGGATGAGGATCTGCCCGACGTCCTCATCTCAGCCTTCCAGAACAGCATCAACGACCAGTACCTCACACTGTACACGACCCTCTACGAGCTTAGCTCCGAGGGCTTCGACTGGTACGGGCCGCTGTTCACCGCCACTGTGGGGGACAGCACCGCCAACTTCCCGATGAGTTCCTTCTACGGCACCCTCTGGAGCGAACAGTTCAGCGCCTGGGTGGCAGGCAGTTATGAGCTCGACGTGTCAGGGTATGACAGCACCGGTCTCCCGGTGAACAACAGCATTACCGTGGCTGTCGACTGGGCCGCATCCACCGGCATCCATCTGGATGTTGACGACATCTACCTGGATATCCCTGCGGGCTCTGTTGCACCGGGGGCCATGGTAACCATGTGCGAGGCTGACATGCTCGGGCTTTCCATGGCTTCACAGTCTCCGCTCGAGGCGGCGGCAGCCCAGATGACCGGGATCGTCTCCGGTCCTGTCAGCATTCCGAATGTGAACGGTACCATCTCCTTCCCCGCCGAGACCCCTGAAGGCGCTGTGTACAGGTACGCTGACGGCACCTGGCAGCAGCTCGACAGCTGGCTGCAGGCCGGCAGGATGTCCGCGTCCGTGTCCGACGGAGGGATCTACGTATTCGGCCAGGCCCCCGGGGTCACCTCTCCTGAGGTGCCTTCGGAGTTCAGGGTAGGGGGCGCGTTCCCCAATCCGTTCAGCTCCGAGGCTGCGATACGGTTCTCCCTGCCGACGGCAGGACATGTCAGTGCCATGGTGTTCGACATGAGCGGCAGGATCGTCACGATCCTCTCCGATGAGGATATGCAGGCCGCCGAGCACACACTGGTCTGGGACGGCACCGATTCCACGGGCAACGCCGTGGCTGCGGGCGTCTACTTCTGCAGGCTTCAGGCCGCAGGCCAGACCGTCACCCAGAAGATGCTCAGGATAGAGTAGGGGGGAGGGAGAAATGAAACTCTTCAAAGCTACGATCATAACAGTGCTAGGCTCCCTCGCGCTGCTCAGCGGATGCGGAGACCAGCTTCCGACCGATATCCCTGATCCGTACGGCGTTCAGGGGTACCTTGATCTTGGATGGGGGAGCTACGCGGAGGCCGACTACGAACAGGCGCTCGAATACTTCAAGGCCGCCATCGATCTGGATGCCGCGGGGATTGAGGGCTATGTAGGCGCCGGATGGTCTGCTCTCTTCGTGGAGGACTACTGGCGGGTCGCGGACGACTACTTCTACATGGCGATCCAGCACGATGCCGACGGGTTCCCCATGCTGGGGCTGACCGAGACCCAGATCCAGGATACGATGTGGACGAAGTTCGTCTGCCTGCATCCTCAGCTCCCGCCGGAAGTACTGGATCCCATCCTCGAGATGACCGCCGACTCGGGCGCTCTCTGGGTCGGGAATCAGATCAACGCGATCATCGGCAACAAGCCGATCCAGTACAGGTTCCAGGCCATGGGTGGCGACGCCATCGCGTTGTTCAGCACCCATAACGGGTTCTCCAACGGTACCGCGTCCGTGGACAGCATCGTCGACGGATGGGTCTACGTGAGTGTCCCCAGAGTGAGTGTCACCGTAGGCGAGGACACCTGGCGCACCTGGATCAACGTCGGCAACGGCATCGATTACAGCTACAGGACCTTCGAACCCACGGGCATGGAGAGCCAGTACACGTACGATGCTCTCGCAGGCATCG
>Ga0209450_10001670_pt1 | contig 11090 bp, 9 predicted proteins | sample FrelakmetLWP11LW_FD_187149 | JGI IMG/M metagenome (GOLD analysis project Ga0209450, IMG submission 187149) | Freshwater lake sediment microbial communities from the University of Notre Dame, USA, for methane emissions studies - LWP11 LW (SPAdes)... | ecosystem: Environmental > Aquatic >... | reverse complement strand
CCACGAGATGGTTTCCCAGCCACTTGCGGTGCGCTTGAGCGGCTGCCGCAAGCGGTCCGGGTCCTCGTGGATGTCCTTGAGCGCCAGCGCCTTGGGGCAGATGTGACCGCGGCTCAGCACATCCGCCCGGTCCGGCTTGATCGACAGGATCTCGCCGTCGCGGTGCTCGACCACGATTCCGCACATCGCCTCGCAGATCGAGCAGGTGCGGTGATGCAGTCGAGACTCCGCCATCGGTTGCGCTCCTGTGGGGACCCCAGTCAGTTCATTCGCGTGCGACGAACGAGGCCGAGCGTTCCGAGCAGCAGCCACAGGCCCGGAGCCATGGATCCGCTGCCGCTGTTCCTGCGCTGGCCGCAGTTGGTGATGCCCTTGACCTCGGCACCCGTCAGGCTGAACTGGAACAGCGTACCCTGGCTGCAGCGTCCACCGCCCTGCGCGACGCCCACGAAGGTCGTGTCGTTCAACTGCAGAAGGCGGCCGGTTGGCGTCGAACCATCCGATCCGTCGAGGCTCAACAGGCTGGTGAAGCCGGTGCCGTCGCGAGCAATCGAGTAGATCGTCCCTGCGGTGGTCACGGTCCCTCCCGCATTCGTGCCACCCGTCGCCGTGGTGCCATACAGCTTGCCATCCCGGGCAAGCAACAATTCGCCGGTGGGCCGCGCACCCTTGAGGCCATCGAAATCGTGCAGCACGCTGAACACGCCGCTCACGGGATCGATCGCGTACACCGTGCCGTTGCCGAACTCGCCACCGAGGTTCGTCACGCCGTAGAGGCGGCCGTCCTGCCCGTCGGTGAGGCCCGCAATCGGCGTGGCGCCGTCCTCGTTGGTCGGCAGCGTCGACGACTCCGACTCGACGATCTCGGTGAACGCGTGCAGGACCTCGAATCCCGTGCCGTCGAAGCGCACGCGGAAGACCGTGCCGTTGCCAGTTGGTCCGCCGTTGGCGGCCGTGCCGTAGAAGTAATCGTCGGCCCCGGCGACCAGCGGGCTCGTCGAGCCAATGCCGTCTGCGTTGAGCACCGGGACTGCGTTGACCTCGGACGTGATCGGGCCGAACGTGTGGAGGACCGCGAAACCGGTGCCCTCCTTGGAGATCTTGAAGATGACTCCCGTGCCGTTGGTGCCGCCGGCACGCGTGATGCCGTAGAGAAACCCGTCGTTGCCCTCGACGAGCTCGGTCTCCGGATTGGCGCCATCGGCGTTGACGGCGCTGCCCGCCTGGTTGGCCGCAGAGTAGGTCTGGAACCGATGCAGGATCGTGAACCCGTTGCCGTCCGGCTGCATCCGGTAGACCGTGCCCGCGGTGTTCGCCTCGGTCAGCGCGCCAATGCTCGTGGTGCCGTAGAGGCGCCCGTCGCTGCCGAGGATCGGGCCACCGACCGGGCTGTAGCCTTCGTTGATGGTCAGCTGATGCAGCGTGACGATGGCCGTTCCGTCCACCTCGGCGCGGTAGATCAGCCCTCCGGTGGCGGTGCTCGCGGCCGAGGTCGTGCCGTAGAGCGCGCCATCCGGCCCGCGCACCGGTGCCGAGCCTGGTTGGGAGCTGCTGAAAGCCACGATCGTCGACACGGCCGGGGTCGTCTGTGCAAGCGCGATGACGGGGGCGGATACGAGCAGCACGGCCAGCCAGCGGCCGGACAGGCGGAGAATCGGGAACGGGAATCGGCGCGTCGACGGCATCGGGTTTGCATCTCCATGGGTCCGCCCGGCGGGATCGGCGGCGCGGAAGGATGCAAATTGTGCCGGATTCCGGCCGCAGCCGCATGGCAACCGCGATCGCGACGGCGAACGGCTAGAATGCGCGGCCCGGCCGGCTGATACCGCTCAACCCTTGATCCTGCTCAGGCAACTCTCGCTCGCGCGCGGCGCGCGACGCCTCATCGAGAATGCGGACCTGCAGGTCCACGCAGGCTGGCGCGTCGGTCTCGTCGGCGCCAATGGCAGCGGCAAGTCGAGCCTGTTCGCGCTGCTGAGCGGTGAGTTGCACCCGGAATCGGGCGACTGCGCAGTGCCGAAGGACTGGCGGATCGCAACCGTCAGCCAGGAGACGCCGGCGCTCACGCAAGGGGCGATCGAATACGTGCTGGACGGCGACGTCGAGTTGCGCGAGATCGAACGGCGGCTCGAGGCAGCCGACCGGGCCCACGACGGTCACGCGCTGGCGGAACTGCACGCCCGGCTCGAAGCGGTCGACGGCTACGCGGCACGCTCGCGCGCGGCCGCCATGATGCACGGGCTGGGATTCTCGTCGGCCGATCTCGAGCGGCCGGTCGCCGACTTCTCCGGCGGCTGGCGCATGCGCCTCAACCTGGCGCGCGCGCTGCTGAGCCGCGCGGACCTGTTGCTGCTCGACGAGCCGACCAACCACCTCGACCTCGACGCGGTCGTCTGGCTCGAGCGCTGGCTCGCGGCCTACCGCGGCACGCTGCTCGTCGTGTCGCACGACCGCGACTTCCTCGACGGCTGCGTCAGTCACGTCGCGCACATCGAGGCGGGCCGGCTGACCCTGTATCCGGGCAACTACTCGGCGTTCGAGGAGCAGCGCGCCGCACGCCTTGCGGCGCAGGAGTCGATGTACCAGAAGCAGCAGCGCGAAATCGCGCACATGACGCAGTTCATCGCGCGGTTCCGCGCCAAGGCGACCAAGGCGCGCCAGGCGCAGAGCCGGCTCAAGGCGCTCGACCGCCTGGAGCGGATCGCCCCCGCCCACGTCGATGCGCCGTTCGATTTCGAGTTCCCGGCACCCGCGCGTGCGCCGTCGCCACTGCTGACGCTCGAGGACGCGGTCCTCGGCTACCCGGACCGCACTGTGCTCGCGCAGGTGCAACTGACACTGCGGCCGGGAGCGCGTCTCGGCTTGCTCGGCGCCAACGGTGCAGGCAAGTCCACATTGATCAAGGTGATCGCCGGCGAACTCGCGCCGCTCACCGGTCGCCGCGTCGAGGGCCACGGCCTCGCGATCGGCTACTTCGCGCAGCACCAGCTCGAGCTGCTGCGGCCCGATGAATCGCCGCTCAGGCACCTCATGCTCGAGGAACCGAAGACGCGCGAACTCGAGCTGCGCAGCTATCTCGGCCGCTTCGACTTTCGCGGCGCCATGGCGGACACGCCGATCGGCACGTTCTCGGGCGGCGAGCGCTCGCGCCTCGCGCTGGCGCTGATCGTGCGCCGGCGACCGAACCTGCTGCTGCTCGACGAGCCGACCAACCACCTCGACCTCGAGATGCGTCACGCTCTGACCCGGGCCCTGGCCGAGTACGAGGGCAGCCTGGTGCTGGTCTCGCACGACCGCGCGCTGCTGCGCACCGTCTGCGACGGCTTCCTGCTGGTGGCGGACGGCCGCGCGGCCGAGTTCGACGGCGACGTCGATGATTACCTGGCCTGGCTCGCCGAGCGCCGGATCCGCGAGGGGGCGACCGCTGCAAGCGTGGCCGACGAAGTGGACCGGGGTGACCGGCGCGCCAGGCGCGAAGCCGCCGAGGCTGGACGGCAGGCGCGGCTCGCGCAGCGTCGGCCACTCGTCAAGGAGGCCGGCCAGCTCGAGCGCCAGATCGCCAGCCTCGAGGCGGAAAAGCGCTCGCTGGAGACGACGCTCGCCGACGTCTCGTTCTACACGCCCGCCAATGCGGGCGAAGTACAGTCCGCCACCCGCCGCTGCACCGAGGTTGCGCGCCTGCTCGAGGCCGCCGAGGATCGCTGGCTTGCCGTGCAGGCCGAACTCGAGGCGATCGGCGAACCCTGACTCAGGGCTTGAGAACGACCTTGCCTTGCGCGCGGCGGCTGCTCAGCGCGTCGAACGCTGCCACGAAATCCTCGAGCGCGTGCGTCTCGCCGACAGACGGCGACAGGCTGCCCGCCGCGAACAAGCGCCACAATTCGGCCATGTTCTGCCGCTGCACGTCGCGCTCGCGCTGCGCGAAGCTGCCCCAGTAGACGCCGACGATCGAGCAGCCCTTGAGCAACGGCAGGTTGAGCGGGACCTTCGGGATGTCGCCACCGGCAAAGCCGATCACCAGGTAACGGCCCTGCCACGCCATGCTGCGCAAAGCAGGCTCGGCCAGCGCACCGCCCACCGGGTCGTAGGCGACGTCGACGCCCCTGCCGCCGGTGATCGTCTTCAACCGTTCCCGCAGGTCTTCGGTGGTGTAGTTGATCGTGTGATCCGCGCCGAGCCTGCGAGCGAGCTCGAGCTTCTCCGCAGTGCTCGCCGCGGCGATGACGGTGGCGCCCATCTGCTTGCCGAGCTCGACGGCCGTCGTGCCGACGCCGCCGGCGGCGCCGAGCACCAGCAACGTCTCGCCGGCCTGCAGTTGCGCGCGTTGCTTCAACGCGTGCATCGTCGTGAAGTACGTGATGCAGATGCCGGACGCCTGCTCGAACGACAGGTTCGCCGGAGCGGGCAGCACCAGCGCCGCCTTCGCGGCGACGCGCTCCGCGAGCGTGCGCCCGCAAGCCGCGACGACACGATCGCCCGGCGCGAACTGCGTGACGCCCTCGCCCACCGTCGCGACCACGCCGGCCATCTCGGTCCCAACCACGAACGGCAGCGGAGGACGCTCCTGGTAGAGACCCTGGATCATCAGCAGGTCGGGGAAATTGAGGGCTGCAGCCTGCACGTCGATCACGACCTCGCCGGCCGCCGCTTGCGGTTCGGGCCAGTCGGTAACGCATTCGAGCCCACCCACGCCGGTCAACTCCCGGCAGATCACGGCACGCATCGCTTCTCCCGTCCTGTCAGTTGCGAATCAGGTGTCGGCCGAGCTCGGCGAGGTTCCGGCAGCCGAGCAGCATCATGACGCGTTCCATTTCGGCGCGCAGCAGGCCGAGCGCATGCGCGACGCCCGGCTCGCCGCCGGCCGCCAGGCCGTACAGCGCCGGTCGCCCGATCATGACGCCGTGCGCGCCGAGCGCGATCGCCTTGAGCACGTCCGAGCCGCGGCGGAAACCGCCGTCGACCAGCACCGTGATCCGGTTGCCCACCTCGGCTGCAACCGCCGGCAGCAACTCGACGCCGGACACGCAGGAATCGAGCTGCCGGCCACCGTGATTCGAGAGCACGATGCCGTCGGCGCCCACCTCGACCGAGCGCTGCGCGTCCTCGAGGCAGAGCACGCCCTTCAGCACCAGCTTGTGCGGCCAGCGCCCGCGGATGCGCTCGATGTCCTCCCAGCCAAGCTTCGAGTTGATCTGCGTGCCCATGTAGCGCGCGCCGACGAGCGCCGATTCGCTGCCGGGCGGCAGGAACTCGAGGATGTTCTCGAAGCGCGGCGCGCCGTTCGGGATCATGACCCGCCGCAGCCAGCCTGGATGCGCCAGCACGTTGAGGACACTCGCGAGGCTCAGTTTCATCGGTGCGCGGTAATTGCGCTGGTCCCACTCGCGCGCCCCGAAGATCGGCACATCCGTCGTCACCACCATGGTCCGGCAACCGGCTTCCGCCGCGCGGTCGACGAGGCGATCGATGACCCTGGTCTCCTTCATCGGGTAGAGCTGGAACCAGGTCCGACCCGGGACTTCCGTGGTCATCTTCGCGAGCGGGTAGTTCGAAACGGTGCTGAGCGTGAATGGAATGCCGGCGTCGGCCGCGGCCCTCGCCAGTGCGAGGTCGCCCTGCGGCCATAGCAGCCCGTTGAATCCAGTGGGCGCGATGACCAGCGGCAGGTGGCACGGGTCGCCGAGGATGTCCGTCGCGAGGTCCGGCGTACCGACGCTGGCGAGCGTGCGCGGCACCCAGGCGATGCGCTCGAACACGTCGCGATTGCGCCGCAGCGCGAGCTCGTCTTCGGCACCGCCCTCGACGTACTCGAAGCTGAAGTTCGGCAGCCGCCGCTGGGCAACGCGGCGCAGGTCCTCGATGTTGACCGCCCTGCGGAAATCGCGGCCCGCGTAATGCGCACGCTTCATTGGACGTCCCCTCCGGCCTGCACCAGCTCCGTGATTCGAATCGCGGTCTCGAGCGCCCGCAAGCCATCCTCGCCCGACACGACCGGCGGCCGGCCCCCGCGAATCGAGCCCAGGAAGGCCGCGATCTCCAGCTTGAGCGCATCGCCCTGCTCGTAGCTGCGTTCCTCGATGACGACCTGCCCGGTCGCGGCGCCTGTCCCGGGCGGCGGCTTGCGCACGATGGTCAGCACCTTTTGCTGCAGGTCGATCGACACGTAGGCGTCGTCCTGGAACAGGCGCAGCTTGCGTTCCGTCTTCAGGCTGACGCGGCTGGCCGTCGTGTTGGCGACGCAGCCGCTCGCATAGCGGATGCGGGCATTGGCGATGTCGAGCCCCGCCGAGAACACCGAGGCGCCGACCGCGTCGATCGACTCGATCGGCGCGCCGACCAGGCTCTGGATCAGGTCGATGTCGTGAATCATCAGGTCGAGCACCACGTTGACGTCCGTGCCCCGCTCCTTGAACGGCGCGAGACGGTGCGACTCGATGAAACGCGGCTTGCCGAGCATGTCGCCGAGCGCGAGGATCGCGGCATTGAAGCGCTCGAGATGGCCCACCTGCAGGATGCGATCGTGCCGCGCGGCGATCTCGATCAGTTCGCGGGCCTGCCCGGGAGTCTCCGTGATCGGTTTCTCGACCAGCACGTGCGCGCCGCGCTCGAGGCAATGCTTGGCGATCGCGTAGTGCAACGGTGTCGGCGTGGCGATGCTGACGGCCTCGACCTCGTCGAGGATGTCGCGGTAATCGGCGATGGCCCTGCAGCCGGATTCGGCAGCCACTTGCTCGCGGGCCTGGTCCAGCACGTCGGCCACCGCGACGAGCTGCGACTCCGGCAGCGAGGCGTACTTCTGCGCGTGAAACCGGCCGAGGTAACCCGCGCCGATCACGGCGGTGCGAACGGGCTGCATGACACCGGATGATACTGAAAGCAGGGTCTTGCGGTTCCTGCGACTTACCCTCAGCATCGCGCCGATGCGCCTGAAACGACACTTGGCCTGGCTTACGGCCGCGCTGCTGTTCGCCGCCACCGTGCTGCCGTTCCTCGTCTATTGGACCGGCACGCAGACGCTGGGCCCCTATTCGAAGGGCGGCCCGCTGCAGTTCGTCGGCGATTTCTACGTCAGCCTGGCTCGGATGCAGGGTGCAGCCTGGACGCTTCTGCTTGGACCCGTGGCCCTGGTCATTGCCTGGCGCGTCCTCCTCACCTTTGCTTGCTCGAGGAAAGATGCGAGTTAACCGGGGTTGAGGCGATTTGCATGGAAGTTCGGCCAATATCGGCGAATTTGCTCAATTCAACCCCGTGTTGACCAGTACAGCGCTGCCAAGCCGACGAGCGCGGCCCACAAGGCGGCCTGGGCCCAGCGGCGCCAGGCACGTTGTCGCGCCAACCCGACGAAACTGATGCCCGCAAGGGCTGTCAAACCGACGAAGATGGCCACGTAGAGCGCCAGCATGGGCAGTTCGGACTGGAACTGCGGGTGCTCCCCCGAAAGGAACAGGAACACAACCAGAGTCGCCCCCAGCCCGAAGGTGGTCGCGACGCAGGATCCGAGCACGATGCCGGTCAGTACGGTCAGTGGGCGCACGTTGAGTCGTCGGAAGTTTGCGCGCCCGGCCCTTGATTGGCGCCGGGGCTGTCTCTAGCCTAGTTCGAAACCAACGGTCGAGGAATTTCCAAAGTGTATCAGGCAGGCCGCAACGACGAGACCGCAGCACGCAGCAAGGCGTTGCGCAAAGCAGGCCCGATGGCGCTCGCTGCCGTCGTGGTCGCGCTGGCCACTCTGCTGCTCGGGACGGCGCAAGCACCCTCCGCGGCCGCCGGCGCCGCGGCGACGGACTTCGCGCCCACCGATCGCCAAGCGCGCGTCGCGCGCCTCGTGAGCAGCATGTTCGAGCGCTCGCACTACCGTCAGGCGCCGGTCAACGATCCCGTCTCCTCGCTGGTGCTCGACCGCTATCTCGAGTCGCTGGACGGCTCGCGGAGCTACTTCCTCGCCTCCGACGTTGCCGAGTTCGAGCGTTACCGCTACCAGCTGGACGACGCGATCAGCGGCGGACGGCTGGAGCCGGCCTTCGCGATCTTCAACCGCTTCCAGCTGCGCAGCCGCGAGCGAATGCAGCACGCACTCGCGGTGCTGGAGAAGGAACCGGACTTCACGCTCGACGAGACTTTCGAGTTCGACCGGCGCGAGGCTCCCTGGGCACAGAACCGCGAGGAACTCGACGAACTGTGGCGCAAGCGCGTCAAGAACGACGCGATCTCGCTGATGCTCGCCGACAAGACCTGGGAAGAGGCCCGCGACGTGCTGGCCAAGCGCTACGAGCGTGCCGCCAAGCGCGGAGAGCAGGTCACGGCCGACGACGTGTTCGAGAACTTCATGAACGCATTTGCGCACGTCTTCGACCCGCACTCCAGCTATTTCTCGCCGCGCAATTCCGAGGAATACCGGATCCAGATGAGCCTGTCCTACGAGGGCATCGGCGCGTCGCTGCAGATGATCGACGACTACGTGACGGTCATGGAAATCCTGCCGGGCGGCTCGGCTCAGCAGACCGGCGAGATCAAGGCCACCGATCGGATCCTGGCCGTGGGCCAGGGCAAGGACGGCGAACTTGTCGACGTGGTCGGCTGGCGGCTCGACGACGTCGTGCAGCTCATCCGCGGGCCACTCGGTTCGTACGTCAGGCTGCTGGTCCAGCCGGGCAAGACGGCACCGGGCGCGGCCGAGCGTACCGTCGTCCTGCCGCGGGCCAAGATCACGCTCGAGGCCCAGGCCGCGAAGAAGGAAATCCGCACGCTCGAGCGCGGCGACCAGAAGCTGCGCGTCGGCGTGATCACGGTGCCCTCCTTCTACCAGGACTACAACGCCCGTGCGGCCGGCGACGAGGACTACCGCAGCACGACTCGCGACGTGCGCAAGCTGCTCGAGCAGATTGAAGCCGAGGGCGGCGTCGATGGCCTGGTCCTGGACCTTCGCGAGAACGGCGGCGGCCACCTTTCGGAGGCCATCGGGCTCGTGAACCTGTTCGTCGCGAAGGGTCCGGTCGTGCAACTGCGCGAGACCGGCGGCCGGGTCGAGGTGCTTGAGTCGGAGGAAGGCGGCGCGGCCTACACGGGTCCGCTCACGATCCTGGTGGATCGATTCAGCGCCTCGGCCTCGGAGATCTTCGCGGCTGCGATGCAGGACTACGGGCGCGGCGTCGTGGTTGGCCAGGAAACCTATGGCAAGGGCTCAGTACAGAACCTCTACCCGCTCGACCGCTATGCGCTCGGGCAGGACCCTGGTTACGGCCAGCTCACGGTCACGATCGGCATGTACTACAGGGTGACTGGCGACAGCACGCAGAACCGCGGCGTGCAGCCCGACATCCGCCTGCCCTCGGCCATCAGCCCAGAGGAAGTGGGCGAAAGCTCCCGTGACGCCGCGCTGCCGTGGAACCGGATCCGACCGGCGCACTTCAAGCGCGAGGGTTCACTTGCACCGGTGATCGCGGACCTGCAGAGCCATCACGAGCAACGGGTCGCAGGCGACCCGGATTTCCAGCACCGTCTGGAGGAAATTGCGTCGATCGACGCGATGCGCAAGCAGAAGGCGGTCTCGCTCAACCTCGAGCAGCGTCGGGTCGAGCGCGAAACTCTGACCAAGGACCAGCTCGACCGCGAGAACGAACGGCGTGCCGCGCTCGGCGTGGCGACCCTCGAGGACGCAGAGGACATCAAGGACGTTCCCGACGCGATCCTGTCGGAAGCGTTACAGATCACTGCCGACCTCTCGCAGATCGAGCCGCGGTACCTGGCGCGCGTTCGACCGACGTCGTAACGGCAACCTGTTGGCACTGCTGGCTCGAGTTTGAATTTGGTGTTGTACTTGACTACAACACTATAGACCCCTAACATCGCGGAAATTATGTTCCCGAGAAGGGCCCCGACCGTGACGAAGAACCATTCGAGCTATCGCCTGCCGGCGCTGCTGGCGCTTTCAATTGCGATGGCGGCCGGTTGCAGCAACGGCAAGGCCAAGGACAAGGGTCCGGCCGAAGCGGATGCCGCCGTTCCGGTCGAGGTCCAGCCGCTGCGCCGGGCGGCGATGCTCGCGGTTTACTCGGGCACGGCGCCCATCGAGGCGCACGAGGAAGCGGAAGTCGTCGCCAAGGTGGGCGGCGAAGTGCGGCAGATCTTCGTCGAGGAAGGCGATGCGGTTAAGGCGGGGCAGGTCCTGGCCCGGCTCGACGGGGACCGGCTGCGGCTCGAAGTCGCGCAGACGGAAGCCAACCTGCGCAAGCTCGAACGCGACTACAACCGCCAGCTGGAACTGAGCCAGAAAGGCCTGGTCGCCAAGGGGACCGCGGAGAACGCCAAGTTCGACCTCGATGCGCTGCGGGCTGCCTACGACAGCGGCCGGCTCGAACTCAGCTACACGGACATCCGCGCGCCGATCGACGGCGTCGTCTCGGCGCGCTACATCAAGCTGGGCAATACGATCGCGCAGAGTGCGCCCACCTTCCGCGTGACCGATCTCGATCCGCTGGTCGCCTACGTCCACATTCCCGAGAAAGAATTCCGCAAGCTCGCGCCGCAGCAGACCGCAGAGATCCTCGTCGACGCGCTCGGCGGCGAACGTTTCGCCGGCGCGATCTCCCGCATCAGCCCGACCGTGGACCCGAAAACCGGGACGTTCCGCGCACGGGTCGAGGTGCCGGATCCCTCCCGCCGCTTGAAACCCGGCATGTTCGGTCGGGTCAGCATCGTCTATGAGCGACGTGAGGATGCGCTGCAACTGCCGCGCGCCGCGATCGTGGACGCGGACGGCGAGCAGTCCGTGTTCGTGATCGAGGACGGCAAGGCGGCGCAACGAGCGGTGCGCACCGGCCTCGCGAGCAACGGCTGGATCGAGGTCGTCGAAGGGCTCGACGGCACCGAGCGCGTCGTCGTCGTCGGCCAGGGCGGGCTCAAGACGGGCACCGCGGTCAAGGTCGTCGAAGCGACGACACCTGCCGCCGGCCCTGCGACCGGCGCGATCAAGGCCAAGTAAACACCGACCGGCGGGCGTCGCGCCGATTCCCTGGGGAAGACCATGCAGCTGATCGACTTTGCGATCCGGCGGCGCGTGACCGTACTCATGTGCACCGTGGCCATCGCGC
>Ga0209450_10001669_pt1 | contig 11091 bp, 6 predicted proteins | sample FrelakmetLWP11LW_FD_187149 | JGI IMG/M metagenome (GOLD analysis project Ga0209450, IMG submission 187149) | Freshwater lake sediment microbial communities from the University of Notre Dame, USA, for methane emissions studies - LWP11 LW (SPAdes)... | ecosystem: Environmental > Aquatic >... | reverse complement strand
TTTTTTCTACATTTCCTGCATCGCTAGTATTAAGATCAAATGTTGAAATTGTTGGTGTGACATTTTGTAAACCATTTCTTTGTAGCCAATAGTTAATTGTTTCTGTTTGCGAGATTACTTTTCCACGATTACAATAACCACCTAAGTTTGCAACACATCCACCGTTGGCAGGCATCATGAGGTCACTTGTCCCATGCGTTATTAGGATTGGCATGGGCATTGTTGAACCATTTGTGCAAATTCCGCTTTCAGGGAACTCAGGTAAATTACCACTCCCAACTGCAATTGCCTTAATCGTCTCTGGAAATTGAAAAGCATAAGAAAAGGTCATTATACCTCCATTACTTCCACCAGTTAAAAACATTTTTGATGAGTTGACATTTAATTCATATTGAAGTTCAGCATTTAATTGTTTTAAAACGTAATATCTTCACCTTGACTGCCTGAAATATCATCGCTTCTGCAATCATTCCAACCCGGATTTCCTAAATTATCTGGTGAGCCCTCAGGATAAATTACTAAGAATTTATCATTGTCTGCAATTGTCCTAAAAACAGAAAGTGGATGTTCCCCAAGTTCGGAAACTCCTAATCCAGTTCCACCACCACCGTGCAATACTGTTACAACGGCATTGACTGTTGTCATTCCTGTTGGTCTGTAAACTAAATATTTCCGTGTAATGTTGTTTACCGTTATGTAATTTGTTGTCAAACCTTCTTGATAAGGAATTACTGTCGGATTTGTATTTTTGCTACATCCAAGAATAAAAATTGAGGTAAAGAGTATTAAAGGTCTAATCACTTTTTTTAATATTTTGAGAGTTATATTGGTTAGATATGTTTTCCATAAAATGGTTTAATTTGGAAACGGTATTTTTTTTCAAAATAGCACACAAAGATTGAGTGTAGCAGCAGTAAGGGATTGCGGGGCAGTTTCCTGTCCACCGACACAAAATTTTATGTGGGAAAGAATGCTTGGTTTGTCACTGAGACCTTTATTGCTGCTACACTTTGTCAGCGTTTCGTGCTTTTAAAATCTTCTCATTTTATCAATGTCATTTTTCTCGTTTCATGCCTGTCGCCGCATTGCAAACGGTAATAATACATGCCCGAAGGCAAACCATCTCCGGTAAAATCTGCGCTGAAACTTCCGGCTGGCTTAAACCCTTCGACCAACACTGCCACCTGTTGCCCAAACATGTTACAGACCGTTAATTGCACCTGCGAGGGAATGGCAAGAGAATAAGAAATTTTTGTTTCTGAATCGAATGGATTGGGGTAATTTTGTTCCAGATTGAACAATGTAGGTATTTGAACATTGTCTTTGATACCCGTGGTCAGGGTATGTTTGAGCAGTGTCTTGTTATTTCCAAGTACATAACCATTTGTGGATGAAGTAAACTGAACTGCTCTGAGCATATTTGTCGTAAGACCACTTCCTTCGACAGACCAGGCAGTTCCTCCGTTGGTTGTGTGGAGTATAACGCCACTGTTTCCTACTGCCCATCCTTCATTGGCATTCAGGAAAAACACGTCGAGTAATGTCCTGTTTGATGTATCGGGATTTGCCTGATAGTTCCAGTTTGCTCCATCGGTAGTTTTAATAATTACTCCATTATCACCTACTGCCCATCCTATAGAACTATTTATCATATAAATTGCATTATATGTTGCATCAGGAGCAGATTGATCTAATACCCAGTTAGTCCCATCAAAATGTTCTATAACATCTTCACCACATATCCAACCCTGACTTCCAGGGAAACTTACAGAAGCTAAATTTACAGTAACCCCACTTGTCATAGAACTCACACCTGTTGAAGTTATCCTGTATATTCTTCCAGTATATCCGGAACAATATCCAGTAGTAGAAGACGGAGGGAAGCTTATGGAAAGAAGTGTTCCGCCTATGGAACCAAGAACATTCCATGTTGTTCCTCCATCGGTCGTCCTGTAAACTCTTCCATTAAGTCCCCCTGCATAACCTTCAGTTGAGCTAAGCATATGAATGGCATTTGTATAGTACTGTGTCGTCTGTGTTGTAAAGGTAGAACCGCCGTCTGTCGTGTGATATATCTCACCTGTGGCGCTTGAACAGATCCAGCCTTCGTTATCATTGAGCCAATACATATCTGATAAACTAACTGTGCCTGTCGAATTTGGCAGGTTATTGCTGATATTCACCCAACCGTATTGCTGCGCAAAACTGGATGAATCTGTTACCAGTAACATCAGAATTGCCATAAGTAATTGATTTCTCATAAGTACATTCATATTTCTTTATATAGTCAATGTGTCTGTCTGGCTTCTATGCATGAACGCAAACAGCTGCTAAAAAGCGTTGGGGAGTTCGAAGCAGCCATCTTGTCCCACGTTAAAAACAAATGCAATATACTAAAAACAACCATATCTAACTATCTGTCCCAATGGTTTTTAGCAGCTGTTAGCACCTGGCAATAAATAGTTTCGTTGTCGTTTCATTTCGTTTTCAACCTTTGCTGCATAATCTTACTTTACCATTTTAGCCTGTGCGGGATGGGCTGGAAGGCTATTTGGCAAAATTTGCTTGCGGCGTGGCTTTGTGCGTTTTGCCAAAGTGCCTGACAGCGAGGGGTTGCTTAATAAAATCATTACTCATGAATAAACCTCCCTAAAACATCTTTTAGCCTGTGCGATGAAATGGGCTTTGTGATGTAGTCATCAAACAGATTCTTTGTGTTTTCAATGTCCTGCTTTGCGACGTAGGCCGATTGGGCTATAACAGGCAAATTAGGTCTGCACTCTTTTATTAATCTGGTAGCAGCTATACCATCCATTATTGGCATTTTTATATCCATTAACACCATACTTACCTCTGTGTTATTCTTGCAAATATCTACTGCTTCTTTGCCGTTTCTGGCATGAATTACTTTTATATTATGTACTTTAAGTAGCTCTCTTAGCAGGATAAAACTATTCTGGTCGTCCTCGGCTACAAGGATTTTAAAATCCTTTGAATGGCTAATGCTAAAAATGGTATCGGAAACAGATGGTTTGCTCGATTTGTCAGGAACTAAAGGAATAGAGAAGCAGAAAGTTGAACCCTTACCTGGTTCTGAATCTACCCATATTACCCCTCCTAAAAGTTCAACATAACCTTTGCATATCGATAGGCCTAAGCCAGTACCTCCATATTGATAGCGTATGTTATCGTTGGCTTGAACGAACCTTTCGAATATTAGTAGATGATTGCTTTTATCAATGCCTATACCGTTGTCTTTTACGTAAAATTCAAGAAAGTTACCATTAACAGTGCATCCAAATATAATTTTGCCTTTAGAGGTAAATTTAATTGCATTAGACAGAAGATTGCTGAGTATTTGGATCAGCTTTGTTTTATCGGTTAATATCTCTGTGACTTCACTATTTTGGGGTTTTATTCCTTTAACTGTAAGCGGTTTGCCTAAAACCTGTTGACTAAATATTGCCTCCATTTCTGAAATAAGATTGTCGATGCAAACATTAGTGTTTCTAATTTTCTCTTGTCCGGTATCTATAGATGATATTGTAAGAATATCGCTAATGATAGTAAGAAGTTGATTGCCACTATTCTGAATGATATTAACGTAATAATTACGTTCCTCTCCAGATAAGTTAGGTGTGCTTAGTAGCCCTGAAAATCCCTGAATAGCATTTAATGGTGTTCTTATTTCATGACTCATGTTATGTAAGAAAGCTGTTTTCAGTTTATCGCTCTCTTGCGCTTTACCCAGTGCCTGTTGGAGTAGGCGGTTGGTTTCTTTTAATGTATCAGAAGTAGCGTTTAGTTCCTCATTTGCTTCAAGGGTTTCTTTTTCAGAGGCCTGTAATTCGAAGTACATTTTTTGCAATTCTTCTTCGCCCTGTTCGGCTCGCTCTTTAGATGCTATTATTTGTTCCAGCATGCTTCGTTTTAGCTTAACATCGGCAAGCGATTGTGCAAAAACCTTAAGCAATTCTTTTTCTTCATCGGAATAATGGTGATGTTGCCTTACTGAGTCAAAACCAACAAACCCAATACAGAAGCCTTCGTTCAACATAGGTACCGTAATAAGGCTTTTTATCCCCTGCGATTCGAGAATTTCTCTGGCACCTTCCGATTGCAAATCAGATACATTGGCAATGTGAATGTATCTTCCATTTGTATGTGCATCAATCCAGTCCTGAAACATAACAATCGGAACAGCCTGCAGGTTTTCTATCTCTGGGTTTATTCCTTCAGCGCACCACTCATAGGTATTAATTGCAATTCTCTTACCCCAATCATAGTCAAAAGTATAAACCCGGTCAGCATTAACAAAGTTACCCATCTTGCCAAGAGCTTCAACTATTACGTTATCAACAATCTGAGCAGGGATGTTTATGAAACCAGCTGCTATCTCCATTAAAAGTTCACGTAAGGATGATTGCTTTTTCAGGTTTTCTTCCAGTTCCTTTCGCTTGGTTATATCCTCCTTTAAAGCAATGTAATGTGTAATTTTACCGGTGTTGTCCATTATTGGAGAAATGGATGCTGTTTCCCAGTAGAGTTCGCCGTTTTTCTTTTTGTTCTGGAATTCTCCATGCCAATCCTTTCCTGTCGAAATGGTTTCCCAAAGTTCTTTATAGTAATCAGTTTCCTGGTTCCCGGATTTTAATATCCGGGGATTTTGTCCGATGACCTCATCAATGGCATAACCTGAAACTTCAGTGAATTTTTGGTTCACATATTCAATGTTTCCATGAGTATTAGTAATAATCACGCTGGCAGGGCTTTGCTCAACTGCCTGTGATAGATTACGGAGTTGAATTTCTTTTTGCTTGCGCTCAGTGATGTCGGACAGAACTCCATTAAAAATCAGTTCTGAACCGCGGCGCACAGGTCGAGATCTACCGTGAAACCAGATTAACTCACCCGAGGGTTTAATGAATCTGCCCTCAAAATTCCATGGTGCATGCTCCCTTACCACATTTTCAATTGAAGCCAAAAAATCGGCGCGATCACGATCGTCCACACGGCGTGTGAACCATTCAAAGAAATCTTCTGTACCATCGGGATATCCGAATACATCCGTTGCACGTCGGCTAATATAGTAAACTCCCTTCGAACCATCTTCGCGTGCAAAGAACTGGTATATGACACTTGGGAGCATATCAGACACCTCGGTAAGCTGTTCTTTTTGTTGTCGCAATTTCTCCTCTGCTCGCTTGCGGTGAATGATGGACCACAACCCCGACATAAGCAACGACAGCTGGCGAACATCGTCATCCTCATAGTTAGTACTCTTGTTGCCTACACCAGCGACCAAAACAATTCGTTCCTCCTCGAAAATGGGGGCATTCATGTGCCGAGTAATTTGAACATGCCCATCAGGCGTACCCTTTTTCCATGGATTTGGTGCTGCATAGTCGTTGGTGATGACTACCTTGCGCTGGCGAACAGCCTCACCCCAGAGGCCTGTGGAATCAACAGGATAAACGATGGGTTTATCCACAATCGAGCATTCGTGCATGGCCTGACTGGACCAAGCATACATGGTCAATACTGTCTCGTCCTGGTTCATAAAGGCAATGTAGCCAATGGAACTACTGGTCAGGCTCACTGCCGCTTCCATAGCAAAATTTGTAAGCTCCCGTTCGTCTGCGTTTGCCATATTGTTCAGCGCCAAGAGTACCTCCAAGCGTTCTTCGTTGAAACGTAATGCTGTTTCTGTTCGTTTGAGTTCGGTGATATCCTGATTAACACCGTATAGTCTCACGGTACGACCATTACTATCTTTTTCGGTGCGGAACCAAATAATTACGTATCGAGCTTCGCCGTCTGCGCGGAGAATCCTACCCTGCTGTTTAAACTCATAGGAAGGGTCGGTTGCACTAATTCCCTTCTGAATAGCTTCTGCTACGGAATGGGCGTCATCGGGATGCACATATTTTTGTGCGAATTCCTGCGCGGAAATTGTGTAACCACCTGCTTCTTCGGCTGTTATTCCATGTAGAGAATAGTATTGGTCGTTGAAAAGAAATTGCCCGGTTAGCATGTCGAACTCCCAGTGTCCCATCTTTGCTACACGTAAAGCTTCTTGGTCTTTTCGTTTTAGATTTTCGAGTTCCAACTCTGCTTGTTTGCGGACGGTGATGTCAATTTCAGTGCCTTTCAGTTTGATGGCCAATCCGTTTAGTTTCTCAGCTAACATAGTATTTTGGAGCCACCTCGTAGTGCCGTCTTTCAGTAAAACCCGATATTCAGTGGTAATGGCATTATCAGTATGCTGGATATCCTCTTTTGTTCGATCAATGATTTCAAGGTCGTCAGGATGAACTGCATTTCTGAAAAAGTCAAATGAGGGTTCGATATCGCCTGGTTTTAATCCGTACAAAGCAAAAGTATTCTCAGACCAGTATACTTTATTGTTAATAAGATCGAATTCCCAGCTACCCATATTGGCAATCCTCTGCGATTCATTAAGAAATTCTTCACTTTGTCTTAATTTTTGCTCGGCTTGCTTGCGCTCAGTAATATCAAGGTATGCACCCACAATACCAGCAGGGTTACCACTGACATCAAAAAAAACATCTTTTGCAAAAATAACAGAGCGGTTATTGCCATCCTTATCCCTTACACTTGATTCATAAACTTGATGATTCCTTTCAGTCAATAATTCGAGATCTTTCTTATGGTAAATAAGGGATAGTTCACTGGGCCAAATTTCGTAAACGGTTTTGCCTTTAAGCTCATCAGCCGTAAAGCCGGTTAAGTCAGTAAAAACATTGTTGCATCCCAGGTATCGCCCCTCTTTATCCTTAAAAAAGACAGCAACAGGAATTGCCCGAAGCAGGGCATTTACAAACTGGTTGCTTTCACGAAGAGCATTTTCGGCTTGCTTGCGGTCCGTTATATCCCTAAAAATACCCATGATGCAATCTTTCCCGTTGTATTGAATTTGCGAGGCTAAAATTTCTACTGGGACTAATGTGCCGTCGGGTCGTATGATCTGGTCTTCGAGTGGTATAAACTTATCAAAGCCAAAGGTTTCTTTAATATGTTTCTCAAAAGTATTGGTTGTATAAACCAAATTTTGCTTTGGGTGAAGCTCCGTCTGATGCAAACCAATTATTTTGCTCCTGGGCATTTGCATTAATCGCGATGCAGAGCTATTTGCCTCTAGCAGAATACCGCTCTCAATTTCGGCAATAAAAATGGCATCAGCAGCTTCGAGAAAAAGTGCTTTGAACTGGGCATCCGTATTTCTGATTTTTAATTCGGCTGTTTTGCGCTCGCTGATATCGCGAATAATAAAAATTAGCTTTTCTGGTTTCCCTGCAGAGTTACGTATGAACTCTGCATTGATCTCAAATGGGAGTTCAGTTCCGGCAGAACCAATAAGATGGTACTCAGCAGCGCCGGTGAACATACCTTGAAACATCAACGATACATTGGATACTGCTCTTTCTCGATCATTAGGTATAATAAAATCAAATAACTTAAGGCTAAGCACTTCCTCTTGGGAGTTGTATCCCATTAGTTTTAAAGCTCTAGGTGAAACCATGAGGATGTTTCCATCAAGATCGCTGATTACGATTCCATCTGGAGAAGCAACGAGAATTGATCGATACTTCTCTTCACTCTCACGTAGCAATGCTTCAGTTCTATGACGTTCTGTTATATCTCGTATTACATAGACTCTTCCAGTTGGATTATTGTTTGTATCTAGTACAGTAACACCGTTCACCTCACATTCAATAGTATTGCCATTTATAATGATTGAATACTGCTGAAGTCCAAAAGGTTTCTCAGACATGAGCTGAGTGTTATCCATCGCTCTTTGGATATCTTTCGGAGCAATAAACGACATCAGGTTTTTTCCGAGCAGCTCATCAGCGATTACAAAAGGGTATCCACGAAGGGTTGATTCGTTTATAAAGGTGATGTTTCCTTCAAGATCTGTGCGTATTACAATATCCGGGATGGTGGACAAAAGGCTACGGTTCAACTCTTCGCTAAGTGCCAATGAATTGATCGATTCATGCCGCTCAATGGACGCAATGCATGCCAGAGCTGCATGGCCTAACTTATTGAGAATGGGCTGAAAGGAATAAGTGAATTTAGGTTCGAAAGGTTCTCCATTTTTTTCGAGCAATAATGCACCAAAGCCTTGTAAATTGAACAGATATCGGGTTTTTATTCCATTCTGTTTCGAGGTTGGTAATTTTTCAGACCAATTATTCAACTGAGAGGCCTTTTTTGGAAGATGTATACTCTCCAAAAAGGCTTTAATTTCTGAGCTATGCAGAATAGGTCGGGGTATAGAAAGGATTGGCTTCCACAGCAGTGTGCTGTCATCGTTATTGGGGATTGATCGAATTACCTGTGCTCCACTGCAGTTTAGCAAACGCATCATGGTGGAGATGCTATCATGTAACATCTCGTTTAAATCTAACGAGTTGCCCACTTTTAGGGCAATTTCGAGTAGCATCTCGGTTTCGTCAATCCTTTTCATGGCTAATTCAATAATATGCTACACTATACTCATATGTCGTTAAGCAAGGCTACTACAGAAGTTTTGTTATAAAACTCAAGATAGTCGCGACCATTGTTGGCAATTTCGCCAAGGGTCATTGCACCAAAAAGTTCCCCTTTTCCTGCAACGACTGCAAGCTCTTCGGTTATTAGCTCCTCCAGGAATAGTACTCTTGAAATGCAGTCGATAAAAAGGACTGGAGCTTTCTCCGATTCAGATTTACAGCACGTCTCTTCGGCTAGCTGGCGAGCTTTTAATGCAGCGGCAATTAGGGTATCGGGTGTTCCGTTGAGCAGATGAACAAACGAACCTGTTGGCACTTCGCCCACGCAAATCAAACCTTTCCGACCATCGGTGGTCAGCGGGTCGCGAACCACAACTTCGCCTCCAAGCTTGTTAATTCCAAAGGGGTAACCTTTGGCAATGCTGAAATAATTATCCGCAGTAACAGTTTTTCCGCTGTGCGATTCCACCAGTTCGCAGTAGCGATCGAAAGCGGGTATCCAGTCTAGCGAAAGTATTGTGTTACGGTCAGATTGGGTTACTTTCATACTCTCCGATATGGGTTGCCATCCATGAGCAACGCCAACTCCGCTTTGCATATTTAGCTTAACAACAAGCCCAGCATCCATAATCAATCCTTCGGGGGTGATCAGGCAAGGTTTCTGATTAAAAGATAGAGAACCAGCACCGCCACCAATGAAGTTTCGTTCCAATCCAAAGGCCATAAACAATGCCTCAACCAAGGATGCTATGCGCTTGCTTAAACCATCCACAAAAACTATGATGGTTTCATTTTGTTCGTTTCTTTGCTCCATCCACTTCTCCGATGGTGATTCAAGAACCCTATTGTAATCAACTTCTGGGTTACTAAGCTCAGAAATAACAAGTATATCTGGATGATATGGCAATCCAATAACCAAAACTCCTTGGTCGTAAACTTGTAGACCGTAAATTATTTTTGGGAAAATTCCTCCAAATACTGGTTTGGGAAGTGCTTTGAGAATTGGGTCAATCTCTTCTGGGGTCCACCCGTTGTCATCGCAACCGAACACCAAAAGGCTCTTTACATCTGAATTTTCCAAAATCGTATCAGATAACTTCTGAAGCGAATTAAGTGTTCCGCTGTTATCAAATATGGTTTTCATACTTGATTCTTTTACTTTGTTATTTAGTGGCTATTCAATATAAAACTACTTGGTATAACATTTTAATTTTTCAAATAACCAAATTACGGTTTTTCTTTCGTCTATTTAAAAAAATTACCGAAAACCGTAGGGGTGCAGTGGGGAAAAAAGCAAGTGTGTGGCTGCTAAGGACGCTTGCAGGGATGGGCAGCAACAGTATTGCCTTTTTGAGCGGTGGGGTTTCATTCGTCTTTTCAGCCTATAGGCAGCAAAGTTGTCTTTCCCAATTTTTTCTTAATTGCCTGGTGCTAACGGCCCGGCGGTATGTGCAGATTGCCGAAGTTTAGCGGTGGCATGAGTCTTTACCACCGTGCTTGTTGTGGGGATCTTTCATGTTCATGAAATCATAGAGAAGTGCAACAACCATGATCCGCCAGATGGCGGACGGTGGCGCGCCGTGCCCCGCACCGACGCCGACTGGCGGAGAAGGGTAGGGTGTTTTTGCACTCGTGGTGTGGTGCAGGATTATGCGGTTATTGCTTTATTCTCGCGTTGGCAAAAACCCCCGATTAATCGGGGCAGGCTGTGACACCAGGAGGGAGTCCCCGGCAGGAGCCGGGGCAGGCCGCACCGCCGACCACTTAATATTCCTCTTTAGCCAGAAAGCTCTCGCGGTTCAGAAGCCAATTGCATATACCGACCTGTTACCTGCCGGGCTTATTACTTCTTCTCTGCATCTTACGAGGATCCTGCCTGGTGTCAAATACATCAGTTATTAATACACCCTCTTTGACCCTTTTGTAGATGATCTTATAGTTACCCTCTACCAGGTATCTATGTTCTTCAGTAAGTCTTATGAGATTCGGCTCAAGTTGCCCTGATAAAGGATGTTTGACCAATTGTCTGGTGGCATTGAATATTCTCGAACGGATTCTAAAAGCGACGTTTATGCCAGCTGACTCTTTATAAAATTGGTAAATTTCAAGGAGTAGATTAGCGGCAAAGTCAGTCCAGATGATTTTCATGGAGTTACCAAGATTCTGATTCTTTTTCTAAGGCTTCTTGAGTCTTGTATTTGCCTGATTTATAATCTCGGTTAGATTTTTCAGCTCTTTCAATTAACTGTTTCTGAGTAAACGGTTTTAGTTTCCTTTCAGACCGGACTTTATTTTCTAGAATAGCCAGCTCAATCTTGTTGAATATGCTTTCATCTTCAAGGCCGGCTATATATTCAATTGCATTGAGTTTTCTTGTCTGTAAATCCATGACTACCATTTTTTACAAATATACAACACAAAAGCCTACTTTATGTTAACTCAACTTAGCCTTGCAGGTAACGTTCGGCGGAACCGAGGATCCTGCCGAAAAAACTACGCTTTAGCCTGGAACTATGTCAGGGACGAGCTCATGAGCCACGAACCGTAGTGACTGGCGAATAATGTGGCGTTG
>Ga0209450_10001668_pt1 | contig 11094 bp, 10 predicted proteins | sample FrelakmetLWP11LW_FD_187149 | JGI IMG/M metagenome (GOLD analysis project Ga0209450, IMG submission 187149) | Freshwater lake sediment microbial communities from the University of Notre Dame, USA, for methane emissions studies - LWP11 LW (SPAdes)... | ecosystem: Environmental > Aquatic >... | reverse complement strand
GTTAACGTAAAGCTTTTAAAGAAAGCCGCCAAAGATTCTAAAAAAGATTTGGTCTTGGTCACCAACGATAAGATAACGAAAAATCTCGCCGGAGCGGCAGGTATTGCAGTTGCTTCGAGTGTTCGAGCCATGCCGCACGTGCCAGATGTCGAAGAGCTCAAAGCCAAGCCTTCAGAAAATATCACCCTAGAACAGGAACCAGAGGAAAAGCCGCAAAAAACCAAGAGTAGCTCCAGCTCCAAATCAGAAGGCTTTCAGCCTAAGCACATAAGTTTAAGTGATGAGGATGAAGAGCCAATCAAAGAGGAAAAATTAGAGAAGGGCCGTAAAGAAAAAAAATTGCCTGATTACGGCAAATTAAATAAGAGAATATGGTTCGTTGGTGGGGCAATTGCTCTTGTCATTCTTTTTGTCTTGGGTGCAATATTTTTGCCTACTGCCAAGGTTAACTTGCTTGCAAAGGCTAAAAAAACAAGTCTGAACTTCAATTTTATCTTAGATTCTTCTACGTCGCAGTCGGATATTGCCACACAGACTCTGGCAGCACAAAAACTAGAATCCACCAAAGATGTAACATTTCAGGTGACTGCTACCGGCAGAAAAGAAGTTGGAAACAAGGCCACTGGTACTGTATCGGTTCGAAATTGCGATGATACCTCTCAAAGAAGTCTTCCTTCCGGCACTGGCTTAAGCGCAAACGGCAAAACTTTTGTTACGGCTCAAGCAGCGACTATTCCGGCTGGAACTGCAGGCGGAGGCGTAGTTAACTGTTCATCGGCTGTTGATGTACAAATTACTGCTACATCACCTGGAGAGAGCTTTAATCTAGGCTCGACAGCATTCAGTGTTAATGGGCTAAGTAGTTTGTTCAAGGCTACAGGCTCAACGAGCGGCGGTACTACAAAGACAATAACGGTATTGTCTGCCGAAGATGTTGCCAATGCGCGCAAGCAAGCTCAACAAGAAGCCGAGTCTGGCAAGGACGATCTAAAGAAAAAAGCTGGCTCAGATCAGCAGCTATTTACTCAAACAATTCAGTCTGATTTTGATTCCTTTAGCACCTCTGTCCAAGAAAATAATGAGGCAGATAAAGTTACCGTTACCGCCAAGGTTAAGTACACAGGCTTTGCAGCTAAAAAAGATGATGTTAATAAACTGTTTGATTTACAAGTTGAAGAAGAAATCAAAGGCGGTAAAGAAATTTACCAAAATGGATCAGAGGATGGGACGTATTCTGTTTTGAAGCAGTTCAGCCCAGAAAAAGTCCAACTTAACGTTAAGACCAGCGCATTTTACGGTGACCCAATAGATAAAAAAGAAATAGCCAAGTCTGTTGCAGGCAAGCCTGTCAAGGAAGTCTCAACGATAGTTAAGCAAAAGGGCGATCAAATTACAGGAGCAGAAGTTGAAACGTGGCCCGGAATGATTCCAAATATGCCAATACTCTCTGGTAAAATAACGGTCGATATTAAAGTAACAACCGATTGATGGAACTATCCGAGCAAGACTATTTAGACACAATTTTATCTTTCGATTATGGAAACGCACGTATTGGCCTTGCAATAAAATATGCCGAAGAAAACGCTGTTGAGCCTCTTATTACATTAAAAAACGATAAAGACTTGTGGCCTACTATCGAAGATTTATTAAACCTCCACCAGCCCGATTTAATAGTGGTGGGTAGACCTCGCAATTTAGACGGAGAAACCACCAAGCAAACAATGCTCGCAGAAGAGTTTGCCAGTAAATTGTCTAAGCTTTACAATAATAAAATAGAGTTAATCGATGAAGCCCTCTCAACAGAACAAGCCAAAGCAAGAATCCCCAAGAGTCTCTCCAGCAGAAGCAGAGAAGTCATCGACCAATATGCAGCCTGCATTATCCTCGAATCCTACCTCAAAGAAAAATAAATCAAAAGCCAAATGGATTGTAGCAGCGGTTTTAGCAATCATTTTGGTTATAATTGTGTCTTTATTCTTCTGGGCAATAGTTGCTGTAAACTCTCCTAAGGATTCCAAAAACACCACAAAAGTTCCGTTTGAAGTGAAATCAGGCAGTGGTGTTGATGAAATTGCTGAAGATCTATTTAAGAAAGGCCTTATAGCTGATAAAAATATATTCATTTTATATTCCAGGCTTGGCCCATCTAGGGGCAGCTTGAAGCCAGGGATCTATCTTTTTAGTCCATCAATGAGCTTATCTAGAATTGCCGATTCAATTGGTTCAGGAAATATTGCTTCTGAAAAGGTAACCTTTTTAGAAGGCACAACAATTGCTCAAATGTCCAGAAAATGGGCCCAACAAGATCTGGGTACCGCACAGAGCTTTGTAGATGCTTCTAATCTGCAAAATACTTATTCCCAGGGCTTTCTTCAGTACAGATTGAATAAACAAAGCTTAGAGGGCTATCTATTCCCTGCCACCTATGATGTTATTTATGGTACGACAGCTCAATCGCAAATAAATACTATGCTAAACAGCTTTGAAAAACAGGTTATTCCTAAGCTACCGGAGCAATACCAGAACTCAACCAAACTTGGCGAATTAATCACACTCGCATCTATCGTTGAAAAAGAGGCCAGAACCACAGAGGATAGAAAACTAGTCGCAGGAGTGTTTTATAATCGCCTAAACAAGGGCATGAAATTAGAAAGTGACGTAACCATTAACTACATCACAGGAAAGACCGCCACACAAGCGGCAGATCTAAAAATTGACTCTTTATATAATAGCTATCTTTATCGTGGGCTTCCCCCAACCCCTATCTGTAACCCAAGTCTTGATGCTATTTTGGCTACCGCAAATCCCACTAATAATGACTATATTTTCTTTATAGCAGATAAGAATGGGATAGTCAGATATGCTAAAACCTACGAAGAACACCAAAAAAACATAGACAAATACCTTAATCAGTAATATTTCCCTTTATATAAAGCAAAATATGGCACTTGACACTACTTTTAAGGCTTGGTAGACTATACCCACGTAAATTTAAAGGATAAGCAGTTATCCAAGTTCTACGTGAGTAGTTTTTGAGAGTTTATTTTTTTAGGTTTACCTGCATCAGTTTATCAGATTTAGGAGATTAATTTTCGGTCGAAAACTCCGGCCTGGCAGTAAGTTAGGGACAGATAAGCCGCAGTCTACAAGTACCAATTCCGACAGTAACGACTAACAGGTACAAAGGAGAGACTTATTAGTAGAAAAGTAGTAGGATTTCCCCTTCAAGTGCGTCCAGAAAATTTCGTGGGCGTGGGGCAACAGAACTTTTCTCAAACAAACAGTGATGAAGCCAAGGCTTCACCTAAAACTGAAGAACTCAAATCAGCCAAGACTGAAAGTCAAGGCAGTAATTTTGTTAAACATAATAATAAATTAGGTCGCTACAGCTTCCACGCTGCGGCTATTCTTGCTGTTATAGCAGTAGCAGTAGCAGGTAGAATTGGCAGTAGCCAGGCTATTAGCACAAAAGGGGCAGGCTCTACTAAGGATCAAACCTCTATGATTACTACTGGTGCAATTTTGGCCAGCAGTACAAAGAGTGTAATTGCTGAAGATGTGGCCCAAAAAGCCCAAGACTTAACCAATATGAGCTCGCTGGCAACATCTGGTGAAGATTTCCTATCAAATCGATCAGCTGTTTTGGCTGCCGGTGCACCAAGTCGTGAAATAATTTCTTATAAGGTCAAGGAAGGCGATACCCTTTCAACAATCTCAGCTAAATTCAATATCACCACCGACACTATTAAGTGGGCTAATGATATCAGCAATGAAGATAGCATTAAGCCAGGCAGCGATTTAGTAATTCTGCCCGTTAATGGCATTTTGCATACATCACAAGATGGAGATGACGTATTAGCCTTGGCTAACAAGTATCAGAGTAACGCAGCTCTTATAGAGAATTTCAACGGGCTAGAAGGCAAAGCTCCAACTGCAGGTACGAAGTTAATTATTCCTGACGGTGTAAAGCCAGCCCCAGCCATTCCTGCCGCCGTTGCTGCTACTAGCAATCGAAATATAGCCGCTGGAGCATCGAATGCTGGTAGCTCATTTGGAACCTTCAAGGGTGGACTTGCTAATACCTATACTAGAGGCCAATGCACCTGGTATGTTGCCAGCCGAAGACCTGTTCCAAGTAATTGGGGCAATGCAATTAGCTGGTATTACAACGCCCAAAGAGCAGGCTTTGCAACCGGAAGCGCACCAAGAGCCGGTGCAATCGGATGGGAAAGAAGTAACCACGTAGTTTATATTGAATCAGTAAATAGTAATGGAACAGTTAATATATCTGAAATGAATTGGGGCGGACGTCCTGGTGTGCTACACACCAGAACCGAACCAGCAAGTAGATTCTTATACATTTACTAAAATTAATAAATAAGACCCCTTCAAAGGGGTCTTATTTAGTTATGGCAGTTATCCTGTATTAATGCTATAATGTCAAGATGTTTACAGATGTAGTATCGGTTAGAATACAGGCAGGCAAGGGCGGCGATGGCGTAGTTAGCTTTCATCGAACGCGTGGAAATGCCAAGGGTGGCCCAGACGGAGGAGACGGGGGCGCCGGCGGTAATGTTGTAGTAGTAGCTGATCATAATACCAACACCCTCTCTAAATACCGAGCCAGCAAGCTCTGGGAAGCTGAAAATGGTACAGACGGATCAAGCGGCAAGAAGCGTGGCCGCAAAGGAAAAGATATTGAGCTAATTGTTCCTCCTGGAACAGTAATCATGGAAGACGACAAAGTCCTTGCCGATCTTGAGAAGCAAGGAGATGAGGCAATTATTGCACATGGAGGTAGGGCTGGCTTTGGTAACGCTCATTTTATTAGCTCTGTTCGTCAAGCTCCCAAAATGGCCGAGCTAGGGGAGAAAGGCGAAGAAAAAGAAGTTACGTTTGAACTTAAAATTGTAGCCGATGTCGGCCTTGTGGGTCTTCCTAATGCAGGTAAATCTACACTATTATCAGTAGTCTCGAATGCAAAGCCTAAAATTGCTAACTATCCTTTTACTACACTTGAGCCCAATCTGGGGGTGGTCGATATAGATCAGCATACATTTATGATGGCTGACATCCCTGGCCTGATTGAGGGTGCTAGTAAGGGCAAGGGCCTAGGTGATGAATTTTTAAGGCATGTTGAAAGAACCAAAGTTCTTCTTCATATTATCGATGCCACCTCAGAAGAAATAGCAAATGATTACAGCACTATTCAAAAAGAGCTTCACGATTACAAAATAGACCTAACCAATAGGCCTCAAATAGTTGTTTTATCCAAAATTGAAAGTGTCCCTAAAGACCAAATTAAAGGCAAAATTAAAGAGGTAGCTACAGCTGCAGGAATCAAGCAAAAAGAAGTTCATACGATATCATCAGTCGCTAATATGGGGCTTGCCGATCTACTACGAACGACCTACAAACTTATATTGGATACTAATTCTGTTAATGTCGAAAAAGACATTGATGAAATACCGGTCATAAGGCTAGATGAGTCTTCGCAGTGGGAGATTAGTAAAAAAGGCAACACTTATGAAGTTTCAGGAAGGGATATTGAAGGTTTTGCAAAGCGCACCAATATGGATCAGTATCAATCAGTCCAGAGACTTCATCATATTATGGATCGCAAGGGAATAACCAGAGAGTTAATAAAGCTTGGTGCTCAGCCCGGAAGAACAAAGGTGGTTATCGCTGGTAAGGATATTGAATTCTAATGGGTAAATTCAGAGTAGCCTCAGTAGATATTAATTTCGAAACTAAACCCGATTTATTCTCTCCGAAAGGATTGGATATTGGCACAGAGTTACTCTTAAGTACCTTGCCAAAGTTTAGCTACACCACAGCTCTAGATTGGGGATGTGGATGGGGCGCTATTTCTCTGTGGCTAGCTAAAAACAATCCAAAATCTAAGGTGACAGCAGTTGATAGCGACATCGCAGCTGTTAAAATGGCTCAGGAAAATGCCAAGTCTAATCTTTTGTATAATGTTCAAATTATTCCAAGCCACGGATACGAAGAAGTGCCAAAGACCCATAAGTTTGATTTGATTTGCTCCAACCCGCCAACACATCGCGGGCGAGAAGTAGTTGATAACATGATTAGCCAAAGCCTTGAATACTTAAATGACGGAGGCTCGCTATTATTAGTAGTTGAGGCCAGGATCAAGCCCTGGGTTTCTAGGCAGATGAAAGAAGTTTTTGGAGAAGCCAAAATTTTAAAGAGAGGCCCAAAAAACGTAGTGGTTATGGCTACAAAATAGTCTATAATAAATATATGCATAGCGAAGACAAACGAATCAAAAAAGCTGACCAATTCTTCAAAAAAGAATTGAGCGAATCCGATATCCAAAAAAGTGTTCACTACACTTTCAAAGACGGCTTTAGGCTCGGGTTTGGATTCTTTGTCGGATTCTTGCTCGGATCACTAATAATCGGGTTGATTGCTACCTCAGTAAACTGGCTCATAAGCTTATTCTAGATTGATTTTTACAGGTTAAAATTGTATAATTAAGCGACTTGGGGCTATAGCTCAGTTGGCTAGAGCGCTTGCATGGCATGCAAGAGGTCGGGAGTTCGAGTCTCCCTAGCTCCACCAGAAATTATCAAAGACCTAGCAGGTCTTTTTTGTTACAATGTTTATGTATGAGCGAGCAAACAAGTAAGAATTTAATCGATACTGATGGAAATTATGAACTAAAGGATTTACCAGTAGAAATAGAGAGAAAATTTTTAATAAATAGAATCCCTAGCAATTTACATTTGTATCGCAAAACCGATATAGCCCAGGGCTACTTGGCTGTGGACGATGATGGCACTGAAATTAGACTTAGGAAAAAAGGCAATGAGTATTTTCAAACAATCAAGAATGGAAAGGGCAAAATCAGAAATGAATTCGAAGTTGAAATTAGTGCCGAACAGTTTTACGGGCTGTGGGATGTTACAAGCGGCAAAAGACTGACCAAAACTCGTTATGAAATTCCTTATAATGGAGCTGTGATAGAGCTAGACGTTTACCACGGTCCTCTTGAGGGTTTAATGACCGCTGAAATTGAATTTAGTAATGAGCTAATGAGTAATAATTTTGTTATACCTGAGTGGTTTGGTAAGGAAGTCACACTAGACGATAACTATAAAAATCAAAGCTTAGCTCTGAGCGGGTCCCCCTCAAATAGAAGACAAAAGATTGAACATATCAATGGAAAGGAGATTCCAAAATATGAGCTAGAGGAGGGGATAGTGAAGGTAGTTGATGCTATACAGCAGAAGCTTACTGAAACAGATGGCAATATAGTGGTAGAGGTTGCCGGAGGTTCTGCATCTGGCAAAACAAGTGCTGTATCTAAAAAGATTCAGGAATTTTTTGGTGAAAAGGCTATGATTATTTCTACCGATGACTATTATTTTGGTAAAACCTATATGGACAGGTTGGCTGCTAGTGGTGAATTCAATTGGGATCAACCCGAAGCAGTTAATTTAAGCTTATTTAGGCAACATTTGGCACAGCTAAAGTCCGGGCAAACTATAGATAAGCCTGAGTATGACATGAAAACAAGCGAGGCAGTCAACAGAAGAGTTGTTGAACCAAAAAGAATTATTATAGGCGAGGGGCTATTTGTATTAACTGACAATGTTGCCGAACAGGGTGATGTGAAGGTATTTGTTGAAATAGGCACCCATGGCAGGGTTTTGCGTAGGTTGCTTAGGGACATAAGTAGAACAGGACAGAGACCTGCAGATATCTTGAAATACTTTTCTCAAGTAGTGGTGCCTATGCATGATAAGTATGTTGAAAGTACCAAGCAAAACGCTGATATTATCATTTTAAATGAGTATATTCCTGCAATTGAAGCTGAGGCTTCAGGCCTACATGAAGCGCAGACTAAATTCCGGGGATATCTAAGCGATGAGGATCTATTGAGTAAGGGAGCTGTGAAGCTAAAGACGGGCCTACAGGTAGACAGATATTATAATCCTACGGATAGAAATTTAATGGACTCCGGTGAATTATTGCGTATCCGAGAAGAAGGCGATAGTAGAACACTAACCTACAAAGGTCCAAGATTAAAAGGTGATGTTAGAAAGAGACCGAATTTTGAATTTGATATCGATAAAGAAACCGAGGATTCTTTTTTGAGAATTTATGGCAATATGATCAAGACGATAATTAAAGAAAGGGCCATCTTTGAATTGAGCGGAATAAAACTTTCTGTAGATAAGGTTTGGAAACAGGAAAAAGGGCTGGATACTGAGCTAGGAACTTTTATTGAAATTAAACTTCCCGATAAAGAACAGGGCATTGATAGTATAAGAGAGCTATTGGCTCGCTTAGGGCTAAACCCTAATCTTGCGATTAATCAGTCATACTTTGAGATGTAGCTTTATTTGTACAATATTTTAAGCAATGCTCTAGGATATTTTGCTATAATATAAGCATGACTGGTTTAATCGCTATAATTTTGGTTGCCCTAGGAGTATTTTTGTTCTGGTTTGGCTATGAAGTAACTTCCGGCAAGCATAGGTCTGATCCGAATGATAAATTTTTTCCACTTCTCGGACGTAACATTGACTATGTAATTGGTCTTGCAGGAATACCAATGGGAATCGGAATGTTTATTCTAGCGTTCGGCGTATGGGCTGGAATAATGTTTTTTAATTACATTGCTGCCGCCTTTGTACTATTTGGAGTTGTAAGGGCATATCTACCCCCAAAGCAATTTGGCCCTTTATGGTACCGCAGTAAAAAATCGAAGCCAAAAAGCACTAAACGTACGAAGTCTAAAAAACGCAAAAAATAACTTATTTGTGCTAAAATAACCTGATAATGAAGAAGATCACTAAAAAGCTTATTGCCTCTCGTTTGGCTAAAAAAGTTCAGAAGCTTCTAAAAAACAACGAAATAACTGTTATTGCAGTAACCGGCAGTGTTGGCAAGACAAGTACCAAAGTTGCTATCGGCAAACTTTTAAGCAAAAATCACCAAGTCCAATTTAGCGAGGATAGTTACAATACCGATATTGGTCTTCCGCTCAGCTTCTTTGGCCTAAAAGCGCCATCTCCTTTGTGGGATCCTTTAGCTTGGAAAAGAATCTTTCAAAAGATAGATAATATTTCCAAAAATTATCCTTACGATGTAGTGGTTTTGGAAATGGCCGATGATGAGCTAGAAGATATGGTTAAGCTTCTTAAATTTATCAATCCTAAATATTCAGTTATCTCCGGTATTGCGCCGGTGCATATGGAAAGAATGGTAACTATGAACAGGGTAGTTAGGGACAATTGGGAAATAGCTAAAAATGCAGATAACATTTTTTATAATTACGACAATACTGATCTAAATAAATTGGCATCAAAATCAAAAAAAGCTGTGAGTTTTGGTGTAAATAAGGGCAAAATAAAATTAACCAATTTATCTCGTAACAGCAAAGGATATTTAGACGGAACAATTAATCTTATTGATTCAAAAATAGATGTTAAAACTAAAATGATTGGTAGGCACAATCTCAATAGCATCATAGCTGCGGCGGCAATTGCTGAAGCGATGGGGCAAAGTCCTGCCGCTATTGCAAAAGGAGTTTCGGAAATCGTAGGAGTTAACGGAAGAATGAAGCTACTTAAAGGCTTTAATGGCACCAAGATAATCGACGATAGCTATAATTCCAGCCCTGATGCAGTAATTTCTGCCCTTGAGGTTATGAAGGAAATAAAGGCCAACAAAAAAATTGCTGTTCTTGGCAATATGAACGAGCTTGGAGATGAATCGAAAGATGCTCATTATAAAATAGGTAAGGCTGCCGCGAAGGTTTCAGACATGCTAATCGTTATTGGTAAGGATGCAGAGATTTTTACAGTTTCTGGGGCTAAGGATGCAGGCATGAATCCAGATTCAATAAAAATTTTCAAAACACCTTACGAAATAGGCCACTTCTTAAAAAGACTCTTAGAAAAGGGCGATTTGGTCTTAGTTAAGGGATCGCAAAATGGCGTTTTCTCAGAAGAAGTTGTAAGAATACTGCTAGACCCAAGCCTGGATGCCAGTGAATATGTTGTAAGACAAAGTAAAGGCTGGAAGCGCAAAAAGCGAAAGGCCTTTGGGCTGTAATGAAAAGACTAAAGGTCGCCTTGCTTTCCGGCGGTCCTTCTCCAGAGCACGAGGTATCAGTCGCTAGTTGTAAAAAGATACTAGCCAATTTGGACAAAAAAAAGTTTGATACCACGGTTGTAATGATATCTCGCGAAAATATGTGGGACTTTGGAGATTCCTTCGAAAACCTAAATAAAGAATTTGACTTGTTAGGAGGGTTAAAGAAGCTCCAAGAAATTAACCCGGACATTGTTTTTAATGGGCTGCATGGAGCATTCGGTGAAGATGGTACAATTCAGGCTTTGCTAGAAAAGATAGGCTTAAAATTTACTGGTTCAGGTAGCAAAGCTTCTGCTAAAGCGATGGATAAAGCAATTAGCCAAGACATAATGGACGATTATGGAATTAAAATAATTCCTACAATAGATTTTTGGAGGGACAGCTGGGACATTGATAATCTGGGAATACTCAATTCAATAAAAAAGCTAGGTAAAAAATTAATAATTAAGCCGGCCGACGGGGGCTCCAGTCTTGGTATACACCTAAATGAGGATACAGAAAAAATATTGAATGATATTGAAAACTCATTTAAATATTCTCAACACGTCATGGTTCAACCGTTTTTGACCGGGCGTGAATTCAGCTGTGGGGTATTAGAATTTGATGGCATTCCTAAGCCTTTAGAGGTTACCGAAATTATTACTAAGAATAGTCAATTTTTTGACTATGAATCTAAGTATGAAAACGAAACCACTATTGAAGTTACCCCGGCCAAATTATCCAAAAAACTCACTGATGAAATAAAAAAATTTGCTCTTAAATCACATATTGCTCATGGCTGTGACGATTATTCAAGGGCAGACTTCTTGCTGATAGATGATGATATTTATTTCTTGGAATTAAACACTCTACCAGGGATGACTGAAAAAAGCCTATTGCCTCAGCAAGCAGAATCTATGGGTATTAAGTATTCAAGGCTTCTAGAAATGATAATAGCTGCGGGGTTAAAATAATCTTATG
>Ga0209450_10001667_pt1 | contig 11095 bp, 9 predicted proteins | sample FrelakmetLWP11LW_FD_187149 | JGI IMG/M metagenome (GOLD analysis project Ga0209450, IMG submission 187149) | Freshwater lake sediment microbial communities from the University of Notre Dame, USA, for methane emissions studies - LWP11 LW (SPAdes)... | ecosystem: Environmental > Aquatic >... | reverse complement strand
GTGGCGCAGGGCCTTGAGAACCTTCCGCTCCCCGTCGACCGCGACGGCGATGCGGGCGTAATCGACGGTCATGTGGACGATGCTGAGAAGGAGCAGGGCGATGAGGAGGTGGAGGTTCGACAGGATCAGGGGCAGCCACTCCGTGAGCGCGGCCTCGGACAGCGGGTTGAACAGGGCCGAGACGAGGCTCATGAACACTCCCAGCGTCAGGACGAGGAAGACGAGCGAAATGAGGAACAGGCGGACGTACCGTCCGAAGTAGCGGCCGCAGTCCGCGACGAACCCGGCCAGGCTGGCCGGGCCCTCCTTGTCGAGCAGGCGGCCGACGATGCCGCCGTTGAGGAAGATGTGGAGGACCAGGTAGACGACGCCGGCGGCCAGGACCCCGGCCAGCAGGGCCGGCAGCGCGGCCTGGTACTTGAGGACGGCCTCCCCGATCCAGTTGAGATCGACCGGCTGGACGTTCAGGCCGTAGAGCGAGTGACCGAGCTCACCCTGGACGATTAAGAGTTGGGGGAGCGCGACGAGCCCGGCGAAGATCAGGTTGACGGCGTAGAGGATGACCAGGAGACGCGGCTTGCGGAAGGTCGTCCCCATCCCGCTGAAAATGGCTTTGAAGACGCCCATGGGTCCCTCCCTCAGCTCCACGATCCGAAGAAGTGGAGAACGTTCTGTATGGTGAACAGAAGCTGGGTCATCAGCTTGACGACGTTGCGCCTCAGCCCGTCCGCCGCCCGGCTGTTGTTGGCCAGGTTCTCGTCGATGAGCCAGATGCCCCGGGGATCGACCTGGGCGCTTTCCGCCTCGACGGGAGCGACGATCACCAGGCGGGTCCAGCGGTCCCGGCCGTCCCAGGTCCGCGTCTCCGTCGTCCCGTCCTTGAACCGGATGAGGACCTCGACTTGGGCGTCTCCGGCCAGGCGGGCCTCGCCGAAGCGCCGGAGGACGACGGTGGTCCGATACAGGGCCTTGCCCTTCCCCTCGTCCGGGGCCTTGGCCTCGGCGGCTTCGAGGTCGGCGATCTTCTTCTCCGTCCACTCCTCGCGGGCGCCGTTCCTGTCGAAAACGCCCCGGACCCGGACCGGGACCTCGACCGACGTCAACGCGGCCACGCCGTAGTCGAAGGGCCGGGTCTCCTCGAGGAGCTCGTCGAAGAACCAGGTCATGTCCTTGCCGGCGATCTCGTTGACGACGCCGACGAAATCGGCCTTGGTCGGGTGCCGGAAGCGGAAGCGCATGTGGTAGGTCCGCATGATCCTCGACCAGGCCGGCTCGCCCAGGAGATTCTCGAGCGTGCTGAGGACGGTGGCCGCGCGCATGTAGACGTTGGCCCCGTAGCTCCCCCGGTTGTAGAACTCCCAGGACCAGGCCGTCACCGGGTCGTAGCGGACCGTATGGATGGCCGCCACCCGGTTGGTCTCGTAATCGAAGACCTTGGGCACCCGGACGAACCAGTCCAGAGGGAAGCCCTTGAACCGGAAGCCGAAGGCGCCCGGCCCGTAGGCTCTGGCCAGGACCCGGGTCGTCGAATAGGTGTTGAAGCCCTCGTCGAGCCAGGCCGCTTCGAATTCGTTGTTGGCCGCAAGCCCGTACCAGTAGCCGTGCCCGAATTCGTGGATGATGACCATCTCCGGCGATTGAACATCCCGGCTGGTCAGGACCTGGGTCCCGGCCGTGAACAGGGTCGGATATTCCATGCCGCCGCTTTCGGTCCGGAAGGGCGGATCGACCATGGTCACGGTCTCATAGGGATAGGGGCCGTACCAGAGGCCGTAATATTTCAGGGCGGCCCGAAGGGCCGTGAAGTGACGCTCGATCTGGGACCGGTGCTCGGGCGCGATGAGCAGGATCATCTTGACGTCGGGCAGCCGGACCTCGTCAAGCGGGAGTCCGAGGAGGTCAGCCGTCTCCTTGTACTCTTGCGGGGTCACCTCCCGGTCGGCCACGAAATCGCGCTCGATCTTGAGGTAACGGGGGTCGGTCATCCAGGCGAAGTCGTGGACCATGGCCTGGCGGAAGGTGGTCGTGGCCGTGCCGGCCGACTCGTCGGTCCGCGTGTCGACGGCCTTGCCGGAAGACCCGACAACGTATCCGCGCGGGACGGTGATGTGGACGGTGAAATCGGCGAAGTCGGCGAAGAACTCCGAATTCTGATGATAGGCGTGGCAGTTCCAGCCCTTGCCCTCCTCGTAGACGCCGGGCTTCGGGAACCATTGGCCGATGAAGAAGGAGTCCTTGTAGTAGCCCGAGCGGGCCACGGTCCGGGGGACTTTGCTCCGGAACTCGATCCGCATGTGGACGCTCTCCCCCGGCTGGACGGGGACGGGGAACAGGACCCGGGCCACCGTCTGGTCGTCGGGATGGTCCTGGCCGTCCGGGGTGACGAACTGGAAGCCGGGCTTGAGGTCGGTCCCGTCGGCGAGCCGGATATCCGTGACGTCGACCCAGCCCCACTCTCCGTCCTGGGGGGCGTCGCCGCCGCCGAACATCGTCTCCGCCGCGGCCTCGCGCATGAACGCGCTGGCCTCGTTCTTGAACGCGTTCCAGTAGAGGTGGAGGAGCATGTCGGGGACCGTGTCTTTGGTCGGATTGGTCCAGACGATCTCCTCCTTGCCGGCCAGCATCTTGCCGGCCGGGTCGAGCTCGACCCAGATCTCGTAACGGAGGCCGGGCGCGCCGGCGGCCGGGGCGGCCCCCGCCTGCCCTGCGGTCGAGACGGCCGGCAGGATGAGAAGCGAGGCGGCGGACATCAGGCCCGCGAGCACGAGGAACTTCTTCATGATGGTCCCCCTGAAGGCAAGGATTTCAACCCTTCAGCCACTCCTCCCAGGCGGCCCGCCTGGGGAAATCGATGAAGGTCAGGACGAGAGAAGCGAAAAGAAGCTTGTAAAAATCGCCGGCGTTCCCGCCGGCCAGGAACAGGCCGAGACCGGCGATGGCCGGGATCTCTCCGAGGACCAGGATCACGATGGAGGACTTCTGGAGCCGGCCCAGCGCCGACGGGACATCCTCCGTCCCGCGCCGCCCGAGCAGGCGGGGGCGCAGGAGGAGGATCATCAGGATGACCGCCGCCGCCGCGCCGAACGCGGCCAGCCGGAAGGGCTGGAGAGGCCCTCCGGCCGCGAAACCCCGAAAGGGCCTGAGGACGGAGCGGACAACTTCGACCGCGGCGAGGTAGAGAAAGAGGCTGGCGAAGATGGCCGCCCCGACCATGGCCGCCGGCCTGAGATGCCTCCGGAGCTCCTCTCGAGGGTCCATGCCGATCTCCTCTCCGGGCGGCCGTCGGGCCGCTTGTCCGGAATTATAGGTGATTCTTCCGTCCCATGGGAAGGACTTTGTGACAAGCCTCCGGCCGGGCTCAGTCGACGTAGAGGAGGAAGCCCTTCAGATAGGCCGTCTCGGGCTGATAGATGTTGACGGGATGGTCGAAGGCCTGGCGGTGCTTCTGGAGGATACGGACGCGCCGGCCCGCTTCGTGGGCGGCCTGGAAGACGACCTGCTGGAAGAGGCCCTCGTCGACGAAATGGGAGCAGGAGAAGGTCAGCACGAGGCCGGGCGCGCGGACCCGCTGCAGGGCCAGGCGGTTGATGTCCTTGTAGCCGCGGCATCCGGCCACCACGTCGGTCCTCTTCTTGGCGAAGGCCGGCGGGTCGAGGATGATGAAATCGTGGTCCGAGGCCGGCCCCCGGAGGAACTCGAAGACGTCCGCCGTGAAGAAGAGCCCGGCCTCGGCCGGGAGCCCGTTCAGCTCGAAATTCTCGCGGGCCAAGGCCATGGCCGGGGCCGAGCTGTCGACCGAATCGGCCCGGACGGCCCCCCCGAGGAGGGCGCAGACGGAGAACGACCCCGTGTACGCGAACGTATTGAGGACGCGCCGTCCGGCCGCGCATTCCCGGACGAGGCGCCGTGATTCGCGCTGGTCGAGGTAGAAGCCGGTCTTCTGGCCGCTCGTCAGCACCACCCAGTACGGGATGCCGCCCTCGAGGATGCGGACCCTATCGACCGCTTCGCCGGCGAGCCGGGCTTCGACGTCTTCGAGGCCTTCTTCCCGCCGGGCGGGCAGGTCCGACCGCTCGTAGATCGCCCGGGGCTTGAGCGCAGCGGCCAGGTGTTCGACCACCAGGGGTTTCAGCTTCTCCATGCCGAGGGTCGCGACTTGAAGCACGAGGACGTCGTCGTAGAGATCGGCGACGAGACCGGGCAGGCCGTCGCCCTCGGCGTTGACGAGCCGCCGGGCGTTGGTCACGGCCGGGTCGAAAGACCGGTCCCTCAGGGCCAGGGCCCTGTCGAGGCTGCGGCGGACGGCCGCTTCGGGCGGCTCCTCGCCGAAACTGACCATCCGGCCCGTGATCGAGCTCTTGCGGTTGAAATAGCCGTGGCCGAGAAGCTCGCCGTCGGAGGCGCGGACCGGCAGGACCGCTCCGTCCTCGAAGTCGGGCAGGTCCCGGACGGCGCCGGAGAAGATCCAGTGATGCCGGTGGCGGATGGCCTTGTCCCGGCCGGGTTTGAGGACGACGGCCTTCATTCCGGCTCCCCTTCCGTCCTCAGGCCGTCCCCGGGCCCGCCGCGGCCGGCCAGCAGCCGGACGACGGGGCGGTCGGGCTTGGAGAACACGCCTTCGTCCATCTCCGCCGGCGCGAGCCAGCGGACCTCGTCGTGATCCGTCATCCGGAAGTCGTCCGACAGCAGCTCGGTCCGGTAGACGACGAGCTCGAAGCTCATGAGCGGGCCGCTGAACGGGACGGTGCAGAGGTGCTCGCCGGCCCGGGCGCCCACGCCCAGCTCCTCCTCGATCTCCCGCTCCAGGCCTCGCCGCGGGTCCTCCCCCTCCTCGAGCTTGCCGCCCGGGAACTCCCAGAGCCCGGCGGCGACGAGCCCGGCTTTGCGCCGGGCGACGAGGACCTTCCCGTCCCGTTCGACCACCGCCGCCGTCACGACCTTTTTTCCGCTCTCCTGCGCTTTCATGGTCCGCTTTTCCGTTCAATCTTATTCCAGGCCAAGTCCATTGACAAGGGCTATCCGGGAGGGCGCGGTTAAGGCCCTGAAGGGTGTCAGATGACCCCCTGAAGGGCCCAAGCGCCCAGTCCCGGGATGACCGTCCCGGGGACTTGTGCTAGAATAGCCGAACCATGAAAGTCGCATTCCTCGCTTCCGAAGTCATCCCTTACGCCAAGACGGGCGGCCTGGCCGACGTGGCCGGCGCCCTCCCCAAGTTCCTCACCGGCCCGGGCGCGGACGTCCGGGTCTTCATGCCCTTCTACCGGGAGGTGAGGAAAAAGAACCTGCCGCTCGTGCCGGTCATCGAAAGCGCGTCGCTCGAAGTGAACGGCGAGACACTCGCCTATCGCGTCCTGTCCCTTTGCGCGGACGGCGTCACGACGTATTTCGTCGACCGGCCGGAATACTTCGACCGGGACCAGCTGTACGGGACGCCGGCGGGCGATTATCCGGACAACGGGGAGCGCTTCGGCTTCTTCTGTCGGGCCGCCCTGGAGACCATGCGGACCGTCGGCTTCCCCCCGGACGTCATCCACGCCCACGATTGGCAGTCGGCCCTCACCTTCGTCTATCTCAAGTTCCCCTATGCCGGCGACGCCTTTTTCGGCCGGACGCGGACGGTCTTCACCATCCATAACCTGGCCTACCAGGGCCTGTTCGACAAGGCCGTCCTCGGCTCCCTCGGATTGCCCCCGTCCCTCTTCAACATGAACGACCTCGAGTTCTTCGGCCAGGTCAACGCCCTCAAGGCCGGCATCCTCTATTCGTCGGCCGTGACCACCGTCAGCCCCCGTTACAGCCGCGAGATCCAGACGCCGGCCTTCGGCTGCGGTCTCGACGGGCTCCTCCGCTCGCGGGCCGGCTCGCTCCACGGCATCCTCAACGGCGTCGACTACCGGGATTGGGACCCGGCCACCGACAAGCTCATCCCCCACGGGTTCACGCCGGCCGACCTGTCCGGCAAGAAAGTCTGCCGCGACGAGCTGGCCCGGGAGTTCGGCCTGGCGGCGCCGGCCGACCTGCCCGTCGCCGGCATGGTCACCCGCCTGGCCGGGCAGAAGGGCCTCGACATCGTCTGCGACGCCCTCGACGCCTTGCTCGGTCTGGGCCTGACCCTGGTCATCCTGGGCACGGGGGAGCAGAAGATCCAGGATTTCCTCCTGGCGGCCCAAAAGAAGCATCCGAAGCGGATCGGCCTCAAGATCGCCTTCGACGAGCGCATCGCCCATACGATCTACGCCGGGAGCGATCTCTTCCTCATCCCCTCCCGCTACGAACCGTGCGGCCTGACCCAGATGTACGCCATGAAGTACGGCACCGTCCCGGTCGTCCGGGCCACGGGCGGACTCGACGACAGCGTCCAGGAATTCGATGCCAAGACAGGGAGCGGCAACGGTTTCAAGTTCGCCGAGGCCGCGCCCGGGCCCCTCGTCGAAGCGGCCGGCCGCGCCGTGTCCGGCTTCAAGCGGCCGGCGGAATGGCGGACGCTGGTCGGGAACGCGATGGCCGCGGACTTCTCTTGGTCGCGTTCGGCCGCGGAGTACCTGGCCCTCTACAAGAAGCTGGCCGCCGCCTGAATCAGGTCTCGCCGCGGAGGAAGCGGGCTCCGGTCTCGGGAGGGACCGGATTGATGTAGAAACCCGTCCCCCACTCGAAGCCGGCCACCTTCGTCAGAATGGGGATGATCTCCAGGTGCCAGTGCGATTTGAGGTGGATGTCCGGCCAGCCTTTGAGCGACAGCGAGGGGTTGGGCGCCTGGTGCAGCACCATGTTGAAGGGCGGATCGCCGACCGTTTCCTTCAGCCGGGTCAGGATCTTCTTGAGGATCTCGGCCAGGGTCGTGAGCTCGTCCTCCCGGACATCGGTGAAAAAGGCCGAATGCCGCTGCGGGAAGACGGCCATCTCGAAGGGGAACCGCGACGCGTACGGCGCAAAGGCGGTGAACTGGGAGTTCCTGGCGACGAGCCGCGTTCCGACGGACTCCTCGTCCCGCAGGATGCGGCAGAAGCCGCACTCCTTGAAGGTCCGGAACAGGCGGTCGGCGCCGTAGATCTCCTCTTTGACGCGCTTGGGGATGATGGGCGTGGCCACGATCTGCGAGTGCGGGTGGCTCAGCGACGCCCCGGCCTCCTTGCCCTTGTTCTTGAAGATCTGGACGTATTGGTAGTGGAGGTCCCTCTCGATCGCCCGGATCCTCTGCTGGAAGACCCCGAGCACGGCCCGGATGTGCGGGACCGGCAGGTCCCCGAGCTCGAGGGCGTGGTCGGGATTCTCGATGACGACTTCGTGGACGCCCCGTCCCTCCATCCGCTGGTAGAGCCCCTCGGTGGCCCGGGGCGGCGGCGGCCCGGGGGTGAGGGCCGGGAACTTGTTGGGCACGACCCGGACCGTCCAGCCCGGCGAGTCCGGAGCGGTCCCGGCGGCCCGCAGGGCGAAGACCTCGGGCGGGGTCTTTCCTTCGTTGCCGGCGCAGAACGGGCAGAAGCCGGCCGCCTCGGGGACCGGGGCGATGGCCCCTTGGGGCCGGAAATCGTCCGGCCGCTTGCTACGCTCGGTGGCGATGATGACCCAACGGCCGCTGACCAGGTCCTTTCTCAGTTCCGACATCATGCCCCCAGCAGCTGCCCGATCTTGGCCTTGAGCTCGTCGAGCGAGGCGGACTTGACGACGTAGGCGTCGGCCGCCCAGGTCATGAAGTCCTCCTTGTAGCTCTGGTAGGCCGAGTTGATGATGATCGGGATGTCCTTGCGCAGGCCCATGATCTGGGTGATGAGCTCGATCCCGTTCTTGCCCGGCATGCGGATGTCGGTGATGATCAGGTCGAACGCCGTCCCGGCCAGCTGGGCCAGGGCGGCCTCGGCGTCGGTCACGGCCGTGACATCGTACCCTTCGCGGCTCAGCTCCTCTTCGTAGAGGAGGCAGAGCGATTTCTCGTCCTCGACGAGCAGGATCTTTTTCTTCATGGCGTCAACTCCCTTTCGCGGCTGAGAAAGATTAGCTTGAACACGGCCCCCCTCCCGACCCGGCTCTGGACCTCGATCTTGCCGCCGCACGTGTCCATGATCCGCTTGATGAAGGGCAGGCCCAGCCCCATGCCTTTCTCCTTGGTCGTGAAAAAGGGCTTGAAGAGCTGTTCCTTGTCGGGGTTGGTGATGCCCCGGCCGGTGTCGCGGACGGAGAGCACATAAGCGCCCGGGCCCTTGCGGTAGCCGCGTACGACGACCGCCCCGCCGGCGGGCGTCGCGTCGAAGGCGTTGGCGAGGAGATTGCGGAGGACCTCGCCGAAGGAGGTCGGATCGCACAGGATCTCGGGCAGGCAGGGTTCCAGCTTGACGCCCAGGGCGTACTCGCGGGCCCTGGTCTGGATCTCGGGACTGTCGAGGACCGCGGCGATGGCCGGCCCGGGGTCGAAATAGACGGGCTCCTTCAGGCTGACCTTGAGGAAGTGCCCCATCTGGTAAATGATGCCGTCGAGCCGGCGGATCTCGTCCCGGATGATGGTCAGATTGCGGTTCCTCCGGTCCTCCGGCACGTCCGGCTTGAGCAGCTGGTCGGTGAAGCCCCCGATGGCGGCGATGGGGTTGCGCAGCTGGTGCGTGACGAACATGGCCATCTCGCCCATGGCCGCCATCTTCTCGACGTCGAGGAGCTTGCGGTGGAGCTTCGACGAGTAGATGTAGTTGCCGGCCATCAGGCCGCAGACGCCGGCCAGCTTGATGTCGGCCGGCGAGATCGGCGTGCGGGTGATGGCGTTGTCGAGGATGATCTCGCCGACGACATCGTCGCGGGCCAGGAGAGGGATGCAGAGGAACTCCTCGACGCCGATGAGGTTCAGGAAGCGCCGGTCGACGAGGGGCTCGTTCGAGGCCTCGCGGACGAGGAGGATCTCCTTGCGGCAGGCGGCGTAGGCCGGGATGAGGGCGCTCTCGTCGTCGGCCGCGTAAACCAGGCCCTTGAGGCGGGCGCTCAGGGTGTCCTCGTTCTTGCTGACCAGGGCCCGGTTGTGTTCGACGATCTCGACGTAGCCGATGCCCGGGGTCGACAGGACCTCCCAGATGAGCCCGGCCTCCTCGGCCGAGCGGGGCCCGAGCCACATCTCTCCCTTGATGCGGTCGCCCTGCTTGAGGAAGAGCATGGCCCGGTTGAAGCCGACCCCGGAGCCCGAGGTCAGGGCCGTCAGGATGACGATGAGGTTGTCCTCCAGCGAGAACGGCTGGAAGAAGCTCTGGGAGATGATCGAGAGCAGCATGAGCTCCCGGGGCGCGTCGCGCTCGAATTCCGGGGAGAGGATGCTGTACTTCTCGATCATTCGCTGGTCCAGCCCTTCGGCGCGACCCGGATGCCGGTCCGGCTTATTTTGAAGTCACGGGCGTCCTTGTCGGCGTCGAAGCCGATCTCGAAGCCCTCCGGGACCGTCGAGGATTTGTCCAGGATGACCTTGCGGAGGCGGGCGCCCCGGCGGACCTCGACGTTCTCGAAGAGGATGGAGTCGACGATCTCGGCCCCGGGGGCGATCCGGACGCCGGGGGCGATGATCGAGTTGACGATGCAGCAGTCGGTGAGCGTGCAGCCCGGACCGACGATCGACGAGCGCAGGTCGGCGCCGGAGATGAAGGTCGGCGGGTATTGCGGCTTGTAGGACCGGATCGGCCAGGCCGGGTCCTTCAGGATGTGCGGCGGCGAGGGCGACAGGAAGGCCATGTTGGCCTCCCAGTACGCGTCGATCGTGCCGATGTCCTCCCAATAGTCGTCGAAGGTGAAGGCGAAGACGCGATGGTTGCCGATGAGCGACGGGATGATGTCCTTCCCGAAGTCGTGGCTGCTGCGGGGGTTCCGGGCGTCCTTGAGCAGGGCCTTGATCAGGACGGGGGTCTTGAAGAGGTAGACGCCCATGGAGATCAGGCTTTTGGCGGGGTCCCAAGGCGCGGCGAAAGGCTTCTTCGGCTTTTCCATGAACTCGACGATGCGGCGCTCGTCGTCGACCCCGATGACGCCGAAGCGCGAGGCCTCCTCGATCGGGATGGTCCGGGCCATGATCAGGGCGTCGGCCCCGGTCTGGCCGAAGAACAGGAGCAGCTTGCGGTAATCGGCGTCGTAGACGTGGTCGCCCGAAAGGACGAGAACGGCCTCCGGGTTCTCCTGCTGGATGGTGTAGATGTTCTGGAAGACGGCGTCGGCCGTGCCTTCGTACCAGTGGTCGCTGACCCGGCCCTGGGCCGGGAGGGAGATGATGTAATCGCCGCTCTCGGCATGGAAGATGTTCCAGCCGTTGATGATGTGGCGCTCGAGGGATTGGGACTTGTACTGCGTGAGCAGGGCGATGCGGCGGAGGCCGGAGTTGAGCGCGTTGGACAGGCTGAAGTCGATGATGCGGTAGGCGCCGAGGAAGGGCACGGACGGCTTGGCCCGGTCGCGGGTCAGCGGGTAGAGCCGTTCCCCCTTGCCCCCGCAGAGGACCATGGTCAGGGTCTTCTTAGATAACAGTTCCATCGGGCAGGACGACCTCTTCGAAAAGATGATCTTCGGTCTCGAAGGTATGGAGGAGGGCCTCCTCGGCGGGGCCGAGGGCTCGGCCGGCCTCGAGCCAGCCGGCCAGGGTCAAGGCCCGTTCGAAGTGCTCGGCGGCCCGGTTCTCGGCGTAATCGCGGGCCGACCAGGTCGAGATGAGGAACGGCCAATCGGAGCTCTCGAGCAGGAACTTCTCCCGGTAGAATTGCCTGAGCAGGCGCCGGTCCAGGCGGTCCAGGCGGGGCTCGAGCGCGGCGGCGGCCTGCTCGATGCGGTAGATCTTCTTCCAGATCCAGGCGGTGTCGTCGTTGAGCCAGATCCAATGGAAGCCGCCCTGGCCCCAGGAGCCCTCGGGCAGCGAGATGACCGTTCGGGGCGGGCGCTCATCGAGCACGCCGGCCGCGGTCATCGGGGCGATCGGGCTTTTCGAGAGCTTTTTGATGACGTGGTAGAGCCACTCCGGTCCTTCGAACCACCAGTGGCCGAAGAGCTCGGTGTCGTAGAGGGCCACGATCGAGCCCGAGGCGCGGCCGGCCAGGGCCGTCTCGAGGACGGAGACGAAGTGCCCGGCGTGGCCCTCGAGCCGCTC
>Ga0209450_10001666_pt1 | contig 11096 bp, 11 predicted proteins | sample FrelakmetLWP11LW_FD_187149 | JGI IMG/M metagenome (GOLD analysis project Ga0209450, IMG submission 187149) | Freshwater lake sediment microbial communities from the University of Notre Dame, USA, for methane emissions studies - LWP11 LW (SPAdes)... | ecosystem: Environmental > Aquatic >... | reverse complement strand
TTGTCTCAACGATCTCGATAAAAATCTCGACACATCTAAATCTCGACTGAAAAGTCTCAATTTTAAAAATCTCAACCGAGATAAAAAAAAATTGATCTCGACGTGAAGGATAATCTCGACGGTTTTCAAAAGTTAGTCTCGACACGATGGACGTTCTCGATCTCGATCTCGATTGGTCTCGACCGTCGAGACTAAACACCTTGATTTTCCCGTTCCCGTTTTCGAGATCGAGAACGAGAACTATTTTTAATCCTTCTCGAAATTCGGGACGGGAAATAAGTTCCCGAAAATAAGTTCCCGAAAATTCGGGAAAACCGAGACCCTATTTTTCCCTCTTTTTCATGCGTTTTTTTCGTTTTTCCATCAAAATTTCTCATTTTTATTGAAATTTAAGCATTTTTTCTTGTTCCCGAAATTCGAGACGAGAACGGGAACTTTTTACAGTTCCCGAAAGTAGATGGCGAGAACATGGCGAGAACTGTTTTAACGAGAAATTCGGGAACCCTCGAGAAATGGCGGGAAAATCATGGTGCTTAGTCGAGACCCCCAACCTTAGTCAGAATACATCGATAGGTTTATAAATTGTAGTGGAAGCCGTTTGAAGTGACAATTTAGGCGTAGAGTTAAAATAATTTCATCAGCAGATAGAGTAATTGAGGACTTCGTCAATTTGATCCCCACAATAACATTATCATTGTTCTCATTAAAGTGGCTACCAGTATATCATTTTAAAAGTCAAAGTTTCCTCTTAAACTATACTGTAATTGTGCGTTGGAGATATAACAATAAAAGATAAAACTGATATAAAACATAATTACAGAAATTATACGCGAAAAGACCAAATTATTTTAGCTTTTTATTCTTTTAAACGCAAAAGAATTACTTGGATTAAAAGTTGCCAAAATGATAAGTTCATAAAAACCTGAATGTTTGACCGTGAAAACGAAAACTATATTCCTAGAAACCATTCAAAGATTTTAAAGAAAAAGGTCTATCAAGTTTTTTTGGTGGCCGTTAATGCCTTTTTTCTTTTTCAAAATTCCAAATTAACAAAACTAAAATGTAATCAAAAACTTTAAAAAAGTTCTTGCAGTGAGATAAACGAAATCAAAAACAATTTGTCTATGACAAAGTTCTAATTGATTGCATTAAAATAACAAATACCTTCTTCCTACTTCTAGCATTTTGAAAATCGAAATCAAATCCTAAATTAATGGGAAACGATAACTTTCAATTATTTTGATTGATTTTGAAACGAGTTTTCTTAGAACTCGCGAATGAATGCCGCAAACCATTATGTTTTGTGTTTTCATATTTTATGATCAAAAAAGTCCAATAGAAATAAAAATACAAGGCTAAGTTTTTAAGTTTTGTTTTTTTGAACTTTGATCCTGTCCAATTCAAAAGTCTAAGTTATTCATGAAGCATTTGGCCTTTTTTGTAAATTGGCAAATTAAACCATCGCACAATGCTGGTTGGTTGGAACTTGCCATATTTTTTTTGTGTTGGATTTGCATTGATCCAAATGAATGGTGTATGATAAATAGTCTACAAAGTGAAGATTTGCATTGAAATTTCTTGGGTTGAGACTTGCGAGACATAACAACTAGGTAGACCACAGCTGAAGGTAAAGTTAATCATTTTCCATATTTCTTAAGAGAAAACGTTGTTGTGATTCATTTAACTTGATATTCGGACTTTTAAACTTTCCTTCATCATCTTCGCTGCCTTGAAGCCAAACACGTCTGTTGAGGAACACCAAACAAAGGTTGGCGCCAAAAAAACGAAAAACGAAAAATAAATTTGATGACTGGTTTCTCGGAACTGTGTCAGGGTCATTTGAAGATGAATGGCGGGATAGAAATCGAGAAAAAACTGAAAAACTAAACAGGAATGGAGACATATTTATTCAATGGGCCGCTTGCAGTCAGTCAAGCATAAAAAATTGCATTTAAAACAAGTTGAACTAAAAATTCATTACTGGCTGAAAATAAGACTGGGAGAGAAAAAAACGAAAGTTTAGCTGAAGATGAGAAAATGAGAAGTCAAAAGATGCAGATGGAAAAATACATATTTATTTGTATTTTATATCTTGGGTTTTTTAAATGTAACGTACCAGTGTTGTCATTAAAATGCTAGAAAAGAATGTAAGAAAGATTGTGAGTAAAACGAACAACTACCCATTCAAATGTTTCCTAACAAGATTCGAAATTACATTTTTTCCAAGAACTGTGATGCAAAAAGTAAGGTGGAAAGAGTTCGCCTACGATTTGTCGTAGTCACGGTCAAACGAGAAATTTTCTTCTTCATCTTCCAGAACTCTCGAGACCTTGACAAAACATTCATCCTCCCAGATCAGCAAACAAGGAAATTCGATTTGAAAACGTGCCAATCTTTTGAAGAACATTTTCATTCATCTCTACCTAATCTGTCAGGTTTTTGCAATCATAATTTTCACTCATCTTTACCTAGTTTGTAAAATTCTTCCCAATAATTTACATCTTGTTGAAAATTACCTACATTTTTTTTCAACCCACATAAGGAACTGATCACCAAAATGTTTTCACAAATCCGGACGTTTAACCCATTTTTTTGTTCCAACGTCACAAAATTTTGATTTAAAAAATGCTTAAATTCTATGAAAAATTATCTTCAAAAGCTTACTTTTTGTTTTGTTTTTAAATTAAGTTGAATGAATTTCCATGTGTGCAAAAACTGTGCGAATATGTGTATGGGCATCACGCTCTTGATTCAAGAATGAATCATTTAATTGAAGAGAAACCAATTGGCATCTTTAGACGCAAACGTCGTTTCAACATGCGTACACACTTTCCTTTAAACATTTTTGGGCGTTTTATTTTTATAATTCGTTCGTACACTTTTGAAATTCTTATGGAAATTCGTTTGGTTCAAAATGTAACAAAAAACCTAATTTGTTGATTCAAAATTCTCTCATCTTGTCTATTAATGGAATACAAAGGGATCTTTTATTTCAAGTCCTTTTTCAGCAGTTTCTTTGTCCAGAACAATATTGCTTTGTTTAAATTCTTTACCGCCACTTATTGAAAAAGACAAAAAGAAGAAATATTGAATTGCCGAAAAAAAATCCAAGAAGAAAAGAAAGAATAGTAAGAGAGAGAAAAAAATATGAATAAATGAATGAATTTACGAATAAAATGTAACAAGAAAACACTGAGAGAAGAAAAGCAAGAACTAAAGGCCAGACTGAATGAATTGAAAAAAGAAAGAGAGTTAAAGGAAGAGAAGACGGAAAGAACGAAAGAAAAAGAAAATTGCGTAGGTGTTTGGTTCCGGCTTGGATGAAAAAAGGTGGATGCATTTTTTGACGCACAGAGACAAATTCAATAAATCAATTAATTGTTAAAATGAGTTTACAAGTACACATGTTCATCAAAGAAGATTCTTGTTTAAAATTAGTCATAATTTATCGCACAAAATAGAAATTTATTGAAATGAGTCTCGTTCCTAACTATCGTTGCAAGCATAAAGGTTACTACTAGGCATATCACGTCTACGTTGTTTCAGCTGTAAGGTCACATTTTAATTTCTAAATATTTTTATCGATGATTGGTGTATTCATTCATACTCGAGTTTTAGGGGTGGAGCTCAGAAGCTTCTTTCTACTACAACCTCGATCTTTTAATTCTTTTGGGGTGAAATTTTTGTTGGCTCAGGAGAGTTTCAAAAATATGAAGAGACAAAAAATAGCTGCCTATTTGAAAATTTCCTTTAACCTTAGGTTCCTGCCAGTATCGTTTATAAATACTTATTTGAATTAATAAGCTTAACTTTTTAAATTTTTGGAACCTTTTGTTTAGAATTGAAATATCTATCGTTAAATCAGAATTTTCAACAGTGAATTTGAAGTAAAACGATTCAAAGGGTTTCCGAAACTTGGGTGGCTTCTTAATTACCAAGATTTTTATCACAGAAAACATTTTAAGTATGAGTTTAACCTAAAACGTAATGGAAGATATAACAAGCATAAACTAAAGAAACACATTTCTCTTTGCTTTTAAAATTGTTTCAAGATCAATGTCAAGTTTTTAACTTTTGTGTAATTTTTTCGAAAAATGTTGCTTTTCTTGAACTTCATTGTGAAATCAGAGGTCAACTCGAGGATACGAATTTTGACTTTTTCCGTCAGTTACTCAATGTAGATTTCAAGGACCAGCTAAACGGATATTTAAATGGATTCAGTGTAAAAAATTATAACTATCATTAATAAACTCAATAATACTTTATTTCAATCAATTGATTAAAGTTATAAAAGTGCACAGTAATAATTCAATGAATTTAAAGAAACCGAAAATAAAATAAATTGAAACTTTTCAATTTAGAAGAATTAAGATTTGAGCCTCATGGCCATCCTCGATACAGGTTGGCCGGTTTTTCCGGCTGATCAGACAGGTCCGGCGAGCCGTTCAAGTTCAAGTTCCCGGGGTTCGTCAGTCCGAAAATCGGGGGAGTCATAAAATCCGGGAAACTCGAATCTGCCGGTCGTGAAACCGTCCCCCACGTGTCGGATCCGAAGCCGAGACTATTTGTAGTGCCGGGAGGGGGCAGAAGCGGCCTCGGGGGCAGGAAAAAGTTGGGCAGCTGAAAGTTGGAAAAAACAGTTTTATAACATTGGTAAATTTGAGAAAAACTTAAAAATGTGGCTTTACCGTTGGAAAAAACTAAAACTGACATATTTTAAATGCCAATGGGTAAAACTCAATTGTATTTATGAAAAGAAATGAGTTTTGAAGTGAGTTCAACTCTTCTAAGTCCACTTTTCCAATAAGTTTTGTTAATTTTATTTTAAACGGAATGAGTCAATTTTAACTTACTCCGAATGGGGAGTTCAATCCAAGATGTTGATTGTTTATTTGGTTAATTTGTACTGGACTCTGGCTCAACGGCGGGTGGCCGGACTTTGACATCGTCTGCATCATCATCGGCTGTGGCTGACCTAAAGAAAGAATGGGGCGTTACGTTTTTTTTTCGTTTAAGTATTTCCGTATTTGTAAAGCTGTTTGCTTCAAAGATATGCCTTCAATTTGGCTGGCATAATTCATGTGTGTAATAGCTTTTACCTAGGATAACATTTCTCTTTATTAAAAATTATATTGGAATGGACTAAGCCTAACTGAACTTGTTGAAAGGTTGGTACTAATAAAGAATCAAAAATGTTACCTATAAATTGACATTCCTTTTATAACAATTAAGCGTCAAATAAGCCAAAAAAATTTCATATAATATTTTAAGCTAAATAAAGAACGAAAGTGTCACCTGGTCCGATGATCGGCCCGAAAGAGTTGAAGGGATTAAATGCGGACGGCAGCATCGGGAACGATGGCCTCACATTTTGAGGGTCGAAAGGCCGGAAAAGCGACGGATTACCCGGTTGATGCTGCAAGCCGATCGGATTAGCCGGATGATTCTGGCTCCCCATTCCGGACGGAACTGTTTGCGGCGAAGAAACAGGTCTGGACTGCAGGTGAAACAGACCGGCCTGGTTGAGATGATTTTCCAGTTCGAACTGGTTTGAAAATTTGGGCAGCATCTGAGGCTGCGGGCGCTGGTGCCCGATAGGTCCGGGGGCCGAAACCCGAGGCCCGATGGGCGAAGGGGAGGACGAGAAGCCGGGAGGTGGACCCTTCTGATCAACCTCCTGACTTCGATTTTTGACTTCGAAACTTCGCTCAAGTTCTTCTAGTGTCATGGCCTGATTCAGGGACGGCCTTTCAGTCCTAGGATTGTGCGAGACAATTTCAGGCCTGCCGCTCTCTGCTGGACCTCCCATCCCCATACCTGCTAACAGGGACATGAAGTGGGGGTCAGGTTCTGCAAATAAAAAAGACAAAATAAACAAAATGAAATTTATTTCTCAATTGTAAAACTGTAGGTTGTTAAGTTATTTACAAGAACAAAAGTAAGAATATTAAAAACAGGATAAAACAAAAATATTAAAATGAATACACTTGAAATTATAGTGCTAGTTTTAAAATTTTTAGTAAAAAAAACACAAAGTAGACTAAAAGAATTTTAGATCACATTTACTTTGGCCCCAAATAGTTCAGATCAATTTCACACAAAATATCACTAAAATAATTATTTTTTTCTGTTATCACAATTTCTGACCGAATCAGGAATCTTTTCGATTTGAATCTTGATGGGAAGAATCGCTGATCCTTTAAACTCTTGGATTTCAGACAACTGTGAATAATACCAGATGGCGTCATTCAGACAAGCGTCTTTTCTCAAATTTGCCGCCAAATCATTTCTTCCAATCTTCCTATTCCAAACCGTTTTCGAGTTGGAAGAACGTTTCCAAATTTTGTTCTTCCGATTGAAAAATGATTTACCTGCTGAAGTTTCTTTGCTGCTACTGCTTGCTGCCCGATTCAATTCGTCCCTTTGAAGTTGTTGCTGCTGCTGTTGTTGAAGTTGTTGTTGTTGCTGCTGCTGTTGAAATTGTTTCTGCTGCTGTTGAAGTTGTTGCTGCTGTAGGTGTAGTTGTTGCTGTTGGTATAAAATTGTATAGAAATAAATACGCATAGGTAATAATAGTTTTGAGAGTTTTCATTCGCATTTTAAATTAAGGCCTGGTCCATGAGGTAGTGATTTCGAAATAGTTTTACCTGCTGCTGCAGTTGTTGTTGTTGTTGCTGTTGCTGTTGTTGTTGCACTGGAATTGACTGGTTTCCGTTGGAATTCCGCTGCTGCTGCTGCGGTTGTTGTTGTTTTCTTCGATTGCTATTTCCGTTTCCGTTATCCGGATTTTCCCGCTCGGAGTTCGTCCGGTTCCGGGCTTCGGCCCTTTCGCGACGTTCGCGCTTCTTGCGATCGTCGCTGTTCTTCTTGCGAGGGCAGTCGCGAACCTGGATTAAAGACAATCATGTTAATGACTCAACCTGGATGAAAGACAATCATGCAAATGACTCAACCTTTTATTCTCATTTACAATGATATTTAATAGTACGCTTAGGTTCAACGATGATTTAGTAAAAAAACCTATTTTATCTTTAGTTCTTGTCAATAATTGTTTTACAAAAGAAAAGAAATAGTTTACCAAGCAAGTGTTGATGCAACAAATGACACAGTTCTTAAAATGAATCAAGGAATAAAGCAACACAAGTTGAACATGAACAAATCAAAATAAGTATTTTTAATTTGTTATACCAGATGTCCAATTTTTCCGCAAGCACGACAGCCTCTGTCGTTTGGCGGCAAACCGTCAGTCATCAAGTCAGAGTCAAAAAGATGGTTCTGGAAAAAAAAATATTTTACAATATATTTACTGAGGTTATATTGTGGTGGGAGACATCTCAGATAGAAGTAAATTCTTTTACTTTTTAGATTCATTACAATTCTGCGTGTTCCTGAAGCGTTCATTAAACCCTGGTTGAGAAATATTACTCTACTGCTAAATAGTCAACACTAGCTTCAAAAAAACCTGTTTAACCAGGTGATGCACAAAATTGAAATGGGTGGCTCAGATCGGATAATTTTAGAAACTTACATGGCAACCAACTTACAACTGTTTTAAAATGAAAAACATTGACTCAATTGGGATTACCTTCAACTCCATGATGCTCATGTACAAAGGCATTGGAGTTCCAAAGTGATCTCGACTCTTCATGAATGCTTTCTTGATGTACAAGTTCACTGAAAAAAAAAAGATGAAACTTTTATTATCAAATCGATTTAGAATTCCTTTAGATGATTTAAGTTTAGTTAAAGTTCAAGAACTAGAAATAATTTGATGACCGAAATTCAATGCAGCAATAAGAGGAAAATAGAGAACACCCCACTCTCTGCTGGTCTTTTTTAACTTCAGGTTCTCTCATGCCTCTCCTCTACCTTGCATTTATTTTCACATAGTCTTGTATTCCATGATTTTCAACAGTTAATCGTTGAAGTTTAATCATTACTTTTTCTTGAGAGTCCGGCTCCCAGATTGTGGTCGAGGTCGAAGGGGTCTTCGATGGCGATGCAGGGCGAGTTCCACATCTTCTCGAACTTGGTCAAAGGCTTCAGCTGGCGAACAGACACGACCAGGTTCTTGTCGTTGAAACCTGAAACTCATCGGAGTTCATTAATAAGTTGGATTGTTTTTGATATTATTTTTGATATAATTGGTCTACTGCAGCGCTGCTCAACCTAATGCCCGTCAAGGTTTTTTCAAATGCCTCACTAGGCTTTTATGTGGGCCAACCAACTTAAAACCAGATGGTTTTGCACTCAAGATGGTCTTTTGGCAACAATCATGTGTTGCCTTACAAAAAATTGCCCGCCAACATTTTTGCCCCTTTTACTTACCCGATTAATAAAAAGTTTGGGTCATCAATAATACTTAACTTGTCTTTACAAATGTCTAGTGAACATTAATAAAAAGTCCCAGCGGCCAGAAAGAACGCAAGGCTCAAATAGCTACAATTTCATTACCTGCTGCGTAAAACTCTAGAAAGCCGATCCAGAGTTCTGCGACTGATTTCTGATTTCTTCCGGACTTCCAAACTTGTCGAAGATTTTCCATGTTCGAATAGAACCAAGCGTTCCAGCCGTCCACGGTGTTGACTGGCTTTGTGTCACTGCTGTACAATTCCTTGATTAAGATAATAACAATAAACAATCGTTAATTTGTATATGAGACAACAACGTAAGAGAGTCATCTGTTTTTGGATATTTGACAAAATAACAGATCTTTTTGTGGTTTAAGCCGTTTAACAAACACGATGCTGCATCTTTCTTAAAAACTAATGGAGTGCAAACGGTTATTAGCTTTACTAAAATGTTTAAAAAGTAAAAACCCGTCATTTCAATTTTTAAACATTTGTGAGCCTTCAAGTGAATATTTTGAGGAGATTTTTCAACTAAAAACTTAATCTTTACTCCTTCAGAATCTTTTGAGTTTTACCTGGAGAACCGGCAGGACAGGCGGGTTGCACTGTTGCAGGTAGAAGATGACCATGAGGATGTAGGCGTACGAAGAGAGAGACCCACGAGAGGCATCACCGATGTCGCACACCTTGGCGAAGAACTTAACCATGTATCCCAAAATCTGAAATGAACACAATCACACTGTTTTAAAATTTAACCTAATTCATGCACATCTGGACTTGATTGATTTGGGATTATTCTTTTAGATATCCTAGTATTTTAAAGCCAGTAGGTGTCAAAACTGGAGCATTCAATATCAAAGAACACGTTCTTGTGATTTTGAAAGCAATTATTCTGCACTTATTTTGACAAAAACACAAAAATGTGATCACCTTTGCTCTCGGATCGATTGCTGCGTACATGGCCAACATCTTGGTGTTCTCTTGTGCCAGGATATTGTAGAGGCTGATGTCACCTTCGATCTGCGTCTCGTAATGAACAAATTTAAGAATCGGAACCTTGGCTGACGTAATCGGCTGGATGTTTCCGATACCTAAACAATTATTGTGTTTTTAATTTGATGAAATCGAATAAAAATATGCGCAAACTTTCAATTGGTCAAAATTATCTCTCACAAAAGTGACACGACTATTTTTATATGTTAAATCAGAGAGAAAAGAAAACAAAAGATACAACTTCGTTTAATAAGGTAATATTCTGAAAGTAATCGATCTCAAAACTTTGGATGATTAAAGATTGATTAATTTTAGTATCTATAAAACATTTTTCGAGAAACTTTACGAGTAAATATCATTTAAAATCATTTTACGTTGGGTGAAATACCTTGCATCCGCTTAAGTTTTTCCGCCAACTTATCGATGATCTCGATGGCGTTGACGTTCTCGTCCGTCGGGTGATCGGTGAAGGTAAGCGAAATGTCCAAGTCCGATCTGGCGATGGCGAACCCGTTGCACGAAGACCCGTACTAGAAACATGTAGGAAGCAAAATTTATTGTATTTTTGGGTTAGGTGCAAAATCGTAAATGTAAGGAAAAGTAAAGTGAGTAGTTTTCGAAAACAACTAGTAAAAAAATGTTATATAACGTGCGGAATCGCCCCAAAACCCTAAGAAGTACCCCTAGAAATACAACTTCTGTACACAAACTTAAAAAATAAATATATTTGTAGCTGCAGACACCACTACCACCTACCATGATAAATATTTGTAAAAGTAAACGGAACCACTAAATACTTGAGCATTAGCCAACTGTTAGAATCGTTAAATTACCAGTGCGAGTCTTGAAGTCGGGTACGTCTTGGCAATGAATCTCGACAAATCTCGAAGAATGAAATCTCGTTCTCGGAGCTCTTCCTTTGAAGGCTGGAGCTCGAACATGACCTCGGTGCAGATCCGGTCAAGGACCGACTTCTGGTCCGGGGACATCGGAGGAAGAGGTCGTAGCGGAGGCAACGTTTCGTCAGGACACGTTGACTGAAAAGTAGTGAAGAAGTTTAACGATTAAAAGTTACCATGTTGTAAGGAAATTTGAGAGTATTTTTTAATCAATTTTTATATTAGACTTTATAGCTGATTTCAAGTGTGGTAAAGTCGTACTTCGAAACATCATATTCAAGTTAGTAGAGAAGAATCATTTTATATTTCTTTATTCATAAGATTCGCTAAAATTTTCTGAACACTCTTCGAACATTTTTCCAGTATTAAGACACCTTTGAGTTGAAAACAAACTGAAATAAATACCTTTACGTAATCATTTGTCTAAATCAGGCATCTACAAACTCAAAAAGACTCCTCCAAATCACTTCATGGAGGCTCCTTAAGTATGACCTCTGTCAGACCTAGAGGCCAAACTATGACAGAGCAAGTTAAGGAGAATCAAATGACTCAATCCTTTCCTCTTAACTCCAATCGAAAAATTGGTGGAATTTAATTGATCAATGTTTTTCAAAATATTTGAACTTTTTAATTTTTATTAATAAAAAGATAATAAGAAAAATATTATCTTTTAAACATATTTAATTACTGCAATTTAAAAACTATCTCATTTGTGTTAGTATTTTGCTATTTTCACATCATAAATATTAAATTTTAAAGTATTAATGCAGCTAACTATCTTGCTTCCATCTGTTGGAAACTTTCATCACTTTCAGATAGTTTTTACAAAGTTTAGTTCTTCTTGCCACCACTA
>Ga0209450_10001665_pt1 | contig 11096 bp, 10 predicted proteins | sample FrelakmetLWP11LW_FD_187149 | JGI IMG/M metagenome (GOLD analysis project Ga0209450, IMG submission 187149) | Freshwater lake sediment microbial communities from the University of Notre Dame, USA, for methane emissions studies - LWP11 LW (SPAdes)... | ecosystem: Environmental > Aquatic >... | reverse complement strand
TCCCGTCGATGGATTGGGCGAATTTCAGCGTGACGAAGGGGGTACGGGTCCGGATGTACTTGAAGAAGACCTCGTTGATCTCCCGGCACTGATCCTCGAGCACGCCCACGCGGGTCTCGATTCCGTGCCGCTTGAGCGTTGCGATCCCCTGTCCTGAAACGAGCGGGTTGGGGTCGATCGTGCCGATGACGACCGCCGCCGGTTTTTCGCTCACCAGCCGCTCCACGCAGGGAGGGGTCCTTCCTTGGTGCGAACAGGGCTCCAGGCTGATATAGATCGTGGAGCCGCGGACCGGTTCCTTGGCGCTCTCGATGGCGTTGATCTCGGCGTGATTCTCTCCGCAGCAGCGGTGCCAGCCTTTCCCGATGATCCGGCCGTTCTTTAAGATGACCGCCCCCACGAGCGGGTTGGGGCAGGCCCAGGGAGTCCCTCTTTTTGCCAGCTCGAGGGCCATCTTCATGTATCGCTCGTCGGTCATTCTCCATCCCCGTCGATCGGTCAGCTGGAAGTGATGTTTCTGGAACGCCTCTTGCAAGCTCATAACAACCTGCGTGAGGGGAGCCCCACTATACAAAATGCGGGGGGTCCTGTACAGGGTGAATGTGAGACGAAGCTCCCGACTGCGGGGAATGATCCGGTGTGGTGCGGTCAGGCCGCGCGCAGATCGTTTTCCTCTACCGCGATGCTGTCGGTTTGTGGTATAAGACACCAGTTTATATCTTCTTATTGTCTCTTCGGGACAGAATGGAGGATTTCATGAAGGGTATCGTTCTTGCGGGGGGGCTCGGGACGCGCATGCACCCCCTGACCAAGGTGACCAACAAGCATCTGCTTCCCTTGTATCGTGAACCGATGATCTACTACCCCATCCGGACACTCGTCAATGCGGGCATCGACGAGATCCTGATCGTCACGGGGGGCAACAACGCGGGGGATTTCCTGAAGCTGCTGGGGAACGGCAGGGAATTCGGTCTCAAGCATCTGAATTACACCTACCAGGAGGGGGAGGGCGGGATCGCCGCAGCCCTTGACTTGGCCGCGTACTTTGCCGACGGGGACAAGATAGCCGTCGTCCTGGGCGACAACATCATCGAGAAGAACATTCGGATGGCCGTCGAGGCGTTCAAGAAGCAGGAGCGGGGCGCCAAGATCCTGCTCAAGGAGGTCACGGACCCCCAGCGCTTCGGCGTGCCGGCCTTCGAGGGCGAACGCATCGTCCGGATCGACGAGAAACCGAAACAGCCGGACTCCAACTATGCCGTGATCGGGATCTACATGTACGATGCCACGGTCTTCGACGTCATCAAGACATTGAAGCCCTCGAACCGCGGCGAGCTGGAGATCACAGACGTGAACAATCACTACATACGCGAGGGGACGATCACCTGGGACGTCCTCGACGGGTGGTGGTCCGACGCGGGGACCTTTGATTCGCTGATGTATGCCGGCAACATGGTGGCCAAGACAGGGGCGAACAAGCGCGATTGACGCAGGGCATTAACTGCGGCATAAGGCTAAAGGCTAAGGGCTTAAGGTAAGAACAAATTGCTGTGCCCTATGCCATTCGCCTTACGCCATAAGCCAGTGAGGATTGCATGATAGACGGCGTAAAGGTTAAGAAATTAAAAGTCATTCCCGATGAGCGGGGACGGTTGATGGAGATGTTCCGGGCCGACGACGAGTTCTTCGAGAAATTCGGCCAGGCCTACATGACGACGGCCTACCCCGGCGTCGTGAAGGGATGGCACTACCACAAGCGCCAATCCGACAACATGACCGTCGTGAAAGGGATGATGAAGATCGTTCTTTATGACGGCCGCAAGGGCTCGCCGACGTGCGGCGAGGTGAATGAATTCTTTGCCGGCGATCAAAACCCGATCCTGCTCCACATCCCTCCCCTTGTCTTTCATGGATTCAAGTGCATTTCAATCGAGGAGGCCCTCGTCATCAACATCCCGACGGACGTGTACCGGTATGACGACCCCGACGAATTCCGGGTGCACCCGCATGACAATGAGATCCCCTATGACTGGGCACGGAAGGACGGGTGACAGGCAGTTGAAAAAAGGCCATCTGCGGCGTTTCCCTCATCCCTCGTCCCTGCGGCGTACGCTCCGGTACGCCTCAGTCCTCGGGATTTCGGGGGCCTTGCATCTGGCCATTTTTGAACTGCCTGTATTGATGCGACAGCTCAGGAGTTCATAGGCCGATTCAAGAATGGTTATGTTTCTGGACATTATTGCATTCATTTTCGGAGCTGTTGTAGGCAGTTTCCTCAACGTCTGCATCTGGCGGATCCCCGAGGAGAAATCCATCGTTTTTCCTTCCTCTCACTGCCCGAAATGCGGAAAATTCATCCGTCCCTACGACAACATCCCCGTGTTGAGCTGGCTCATCCTGCGGGGCCGGTGCCGGGACTGCGGCGAGCCCATCTCGCCCCGGTATCCCCTGGTCGAGATCCTGACGGCCCTGCTTTCCCTCGCGATGTTCTGGAAGTACGGCCCGAGCCTCGAGTATCTTGCCGCCTTCCTTTTCGCGGCGGTCCTCGTCGTCATCACGTTCATCGATTTCGATCACCAGATCATTCCCGACGTGATCTCGCTGCCGGGAATCCCCGTGTTTTTCCTGCTGGCTGTCTTCGTCATGGGCCTGGGCTTTCTCGATTCCCTGCTCGGGTTACTCATCGGCGGCGGGTTTCTCTACCTGATTGCGGTGGGGTACGAGCTTCTCACCAAGCGGGAAGGGATGGGGGGAGGGGACATCAAGCTGCTGGCCATGATCGGGGCCTTCCTGGGCTGGAAATCCCTGTTTTTCGTCGTATTCATGAGTTCCATCCTCGGGGCGCTGGTCGGTGTCGTGCTCATCATGATCAAGGGGAAGGACATGAAATATGCCGTGCCCTTCGGGCCCTTCCTTTCGATTGCCGCCGTGCTGTATGTATTTGTGGGCGCCGAGCTGACACACCTTATGCTCTATCGGGGCCTTCCCTGAAAACGTAAAATTCCTCTCAAGTTTTCCCTCCAACATTCCGAAAAGGAATTCAGAAGAGTTATTACCCGTTGCCGAGTTGGCCTCTTTGAGGTTTCAGACCGCGTTCAGGGAACGGCTGATAGGGCAAACCATCCGAAAGGGCGGTGCGCAAAATCACTGGCCTAAGTCCGACTTTTATAGATAGGGCAGCAGATTGCCGGTCAGGGCATTAACACAGGTCGATATGCGGCTCGAGGCTCTCCGGGTGAGCGTGATGGCCCTCGCTGGTCGCCTTTATTTTCCCCTCGACCCGGTTACATCCTGCGGAGACATTATTAATGATAGACCTTTAGCCGAACTGTTCTTGGCTCGCTGTTTGGGAAAATCCGCCCGCGGGCATGTTTCTTGCTGAAACACCGGTGTAGTTTGAAATAGTGCAATACAAGCTCCTCCGTCCCGGGAGAGTGATCCGGATGCAGAACAAAGAGGGAATATTTTTCGATCCAGGCTCGAGCCTCCGCGAGAATATCCAGATGCTCACGCGTCTTTCGAAGAACATGAAATCCATGCGGTACCGGTGTGCAGCAGGATTTTCGTTGGTGGAGCTCATGATCACTCTCGGGCTCCTGACGATCGTGCTCGCTATTGCCTTACCTGCCTTCCGGGGCTGGGTGGACAATTCGCAACTGAAGGGGGCTGCGCGGGGAATCTCCGGGGATATTTACGGCCTCAAGGAAAGGGCCACTGCCGAGAGCAGGCAATACCGGATTGTCTTCAACGTAAACCCGACGAACACATATCTCATTCAACAGGGGACGGTCTCAGGGGCACCTTATAATACGATCGAGACGAGGACGTTCCAGGAATACGGCAACGTGCAGATGACAAGCGCCAACCAGTTCGATGTCGGAACCCGGGGAACCATGAGCGCGGGTACGATTGTCCTGACAAACAGCCGCGGTTCGACGGCCACCATCACCACTCTCCAGACAGGAAGAGCCCATGTTATGTATAACATGCAATAGACGGGGCATTACGCTCATCGAGGTCCTCATCACGCTGTTTATTACGGCGATCGGGATCATGGCGCTCCTTGCCATGCAGCCGACGTCATGGAACGCTGCGGGGCGTTCCGATTTTATGGGTAGGGCTGCCGGTATCCTCCATAGCGAGCTCGAGCAAAACGAGATCTGGATCATGAACCCCGTCAATACAGTGACCACCGGAACGACCACACGGACGGTCAATGCCAGCGGCCAGGCGACCCAACAGACAGGGGATGTGCCGTTCACGATCGCAACCGCAATCGCACCATTCGGATTTTCAACAAATGCCTGGACGGTCAATGTCAGGGTCACCTGGCCCGGGAACAATCTGGGCATTGCAGAAACGTTAATCGTTTCTAGACAGGATAATTTCAGGACGCCATGAAAGCACGGATCATTTCTTCCAGAGGGTTTACACTTGTCGAACTTATTTGTGCCGTAGCCGTCGGGATCGTTCTTCTCGCAGCGCTCTGGGCGGCCGTTGTCTCAGGGCAGCGCTCTTCCGTGGGGGTCGAGCGGAAGGTGACCACCAATCAGGATGCCAGGGCTGCCCTGGAGATCATGGCCATGGAGATTCGCATGGCCTCTTTCAATTCCACTTTTGCCCTAAATATGTGGCAAACCCCCGCGAATTGTAACCCCTCCGCCAACCAGAACTACCGGGGCATCCAGGAGGCAACGAGTACCGCAATCACTTTTGAAATGGATCTTGATAGCAGCGGAAGCTGCGGGGACGGGAGTAACGAGATCGTCCGCTACGAGTACGATGCGAACAACAAACGGATCAACCGTGAAACCATCCGGTGCAACTCTGGAGTGAGAACCTCGTCGGGCGCCCAGCCCTTCCTCGGTCCCATCGCGGGGAACCCGGGCGTCAGGACAGTGCGGGTCATCAATGAGGGGCTGACCATGTTCCGTTACTTCAACGCAGCGGGTGCCCCCATAAACCCTGACGGCACGTCGATGACGGCCGCCCAGATTCCCAACGTTCGGCGGATCGAGATTGTGCTTCTCGTAGAGTCGGCGGATGTCGATCCGAATACGAACCAGCCGAAGCAGATGGCCTATTCGACAAGCGTCATCCCCATGAATCACGCCATCAACTTTTAAGAGAGGGGCATACAGAAATGCGACTACCTAAAAGCGAGAGGGGGTTTGCCCTTATTGCCGCTCTGCTTGCAAATCTCATCCTCCTTGCCGTGGGGATCATCGCCATCAATCTCTCCACCCAGGACATCCGGATCAGCATGAAGATGGTGGGTGAAAAGAAGGCCATGGCAGCAGCCGAATCAGGGATCCATGCCCTGACGCAGAACTTCGACCCTGGCAATTTGATGGCTTCCGCATTGACGAATGTACAGGTCGATGCATCGAATGACCCTAATTCCCGGTATACGGTAGCGGCCCCGACACCCCCAACAACAGGTCCCACGGTCCTGCCCATGGCAGGCTATTCCATCGGAGGAGGCCAGATGTGGGGGCAGGAGAGATTTGACACAACCGTCACGGGCACGAACACGGCCTATAACGCCACGGTCCAAATAGATATCGGTTTGGGGTTTGGACCCATCGAGATCACCACCATGTACAGATAAGGGGGGAGTTGAGGTTATGGTGAAAAAACACAGCTTTTTATCTGCTTTCATTATCTGTATCTTCTTGATGTCTTCTACGAGTCATGCTGCCGGTCCTGCCGATGAAAGCGCCGTCTTCGTCGGCTTTACCAGTCTGGCCCCTGACGTCCTGATTCTCCTCGACGCCTCGGAAAGCATGTCGCTGAATCCTTCGGGGGGCTCGGATAAGTGGGGCACCTCCTCCTGCTCGGGGCCTTTTTCCGCCAGTCAGGTTGCAGGAATTTATGAAACAGACTGCAGCCGCCTGGCCATTTCCAAGAGAGCAGTCTTCAGCATTCTTGACCCCAGTCAGAACGCAATCATCGACAGCAGTGATCAGACCAGCCTCAACGTCCGCTTCGGCTACATGCGTTTTACGGGCTGCAGCACCGATGATCCCGGCGGGGATTATGCCGCAGGCTGCAATCAGCTGATATGGCCTATCGGGACGAACTACTCCACGATTTACTGCAATGGCGCATCGAGTTGCACTCCAACCAGCGGGGCGTCGACGGCGAACTGCGTCAATGGCGAAAGCGCTGCGGGAAAGTCGACCCTGGCTTCCGCACTGAGGGAGGCAAAGCTATATCTCGATTATCATAAAGGCAGGGACACCACCGCCGGTGAGTGCCGTCTGAAGTCCGTCGTTCTGATCACGGCCGGAGAGGATAACCTTTCATGCGGCGGCAACGGCGAGAATGATCAGACGGACCAGTACAAGAGAAGACGCAACTCGGTCGCCATGGCCAAGGCCTTGGCCGATGCGGGATACAAGTTGTACGTCGTCGGATTCGGGCCCGGCATGCCGCAGCACCTGCAAAACACCCTGAACTGGATGGGTTATTACGGGGGCACCCAGAATACCAGCGTGGCCGATTCGGGAGACAAGTCAGCCTATAATCCTGCACTGAACGGCAGCTGCGAGGAGTCTGCGCCGCCAACACCGCCAGCAACCTGCGGCACAAGCGGCCTTGCAACCTGTGCGGCGGCCAACGATCCGGGTACGGCCAACCTTTCCGGCTATGCTTTTTTTGCAGCCAATACCAGTGAATTGACACAGACGCTGAGCCAGACGATCAATGCGATTCGGGAAGTCGATTATTCCTTCGCCACGGCTTCGGTCGCTTCGTCCAGGGTCAAGGATGAGAATAACATCTACGAGGGCTCCTTGACCTACGCCAGCAGCGATCCCTTCTGGCGTGGCCACCTGAAAAAATATGACATCAATGCCGATGGCACGGTAGGGGCAGCTGTGTGGGATGCGGGAAGCGTCCTTGCAGCCGCGGATCATGGCGGCCGAGCCATTAAGACATTGAAAGCGGGGGCCCTTGTAGCTTTCAATACCAGCAATATCACTCCCCAAGATCTGGGTTATACAGCAGGGGACACGACAAGCCGAGATAAAGTAGTTGGCTATATCAGGGGCAACCCCACCTACAACCCCGAAGCAAATAATTGGAAACTCGGGGATGTCTTCCGCTCGACCCCCATGACCATCGGGTCGCCGTCCGCCTATTATTTTGATCTGCGGGATGCAAGTACCTGCACATGGAGTGACAGCGGGGTTACAAAGACAGGGAATGCCTTCGAGTGCTTCCGCGCCGCGCAGCAGAGGACATCGGCAGGCGGCAATCGGCTCATACTGGTCGGGGCCAATGACGGGCAACTGCATGCATTCAAGACCCTTGACGGGTCGGAGGCCTGGAGCATCATCCCTCCCAACCTCCTGCCCAAGTTGAAAAATCTCGCCCATCAGAGCCACCCCACTTCGCTGACCCACCAGTATTTTGTCGATGGCCCGGTGACGGTAGCCGATGCCTGGTTGGGGAGCGGCAGCGGGACGAGCAAAACCTCCACCGACTGGAAGACTCTGATGATCTTCGGGTTAGGAAGAGGAGGGGGGGCAAACCTCTGGAGCTCTTCGTCGTCCTGCGATTCGGGGTTCAATGCAACCTACAGTGCTACCTACAATAAATATTGCGGTTTCTATGCCTTCGATGTGACCGATCCGCTGAACCCTGCTTACCGCTGGCGTCTCAACCCGACCGCTTCGCAGGCACCGTACCTGGGAGATCCCTGGGGAAAGTTTTTCGTCGGGCGGGTGAAAATAAGCGGAAATGAAAAGTGGGTCGGGTTTATCGGTGGCGGCTTCAACAGTGCGGATTGCAAGACTGGACACAGCTGTGACACGAGGGGAAAAGGCTTCTTTGTCGTCGATCTGAGCAATGGGGACATATTGTGGAGCTATACGAGGGCGAACAACGCTGACATGGAATTCAGCCTTGCGGGTTCACCGTCCATCGTGGATTCGGACAATGACAGTTTTATTGACACGGCCTATATCGGCGATCTCGGCGCCAATGTGTGGCGTTTCAAATTCTGCTCCGCCTCGGCGTCATCCTGCGGGACAGCCGACTGGAGCGGCGGCAAGCTGTATACCGCGTCATCCGGAGAGATCAGGCCCATCTACACGACCCCTTCCGTGGCCAGGGACACCAGCGGCAATGTCTGGGTCTATTGGGGTACGGGGGATAAATCAGACCCCACGGCATCCAATGCCCAGGAGAAGATGTACGCCGTAAAGGACAACAACAGGACGACAACATACAGCGGAAACGATCTCGACAACATCACATCAGGCACCTATTCGGGTTCCGGGGCCGGATGGTACATGAATCTCAGTGGCCAGGGACAAAAGATCCTGGCAGACCCGACGGTTTTTGGTGGAGTACTTTATTTTACCGTGTACACACCGGGGGATAACAGGGTCTGCTCGCAGGCCGGCACTGCAGATCTGTTTGGCGTGACGGCGACAACGGGCGGCGGGATCTTCTCGGGGGGCAGCAGGAGCATGGACGTAGGATCCGGGATTCCCACGGCGCCCGTCATCTCCTTCAAGCCGGGCGGATCACCGGATATGTATGTCACGGTCAGCGGCGGGGCCGGCGTCACTTCCAATACGCAGCGAGTGAACTTCAATCCGCCGGGGGTGAGCAACAGGTCCAATGTACTGTACTGGCGGGACAGAAGGCTTCAATGATGACCGTAATAATGAGATTATGACCTGACGGACCCGAAAGTTAAAACGGGTGCGCGGCAGATGATGGGCGGGAGCCGCTGTGGTTTCCGCCTGTGGTCATGAATACTTGTCTGGCCACTTGTACAAGATTGAATAACCTTTGCATGACATCCTTTCCAAAGTGTGCGGAGATCCGATGAGCCACTGCGGAATACGCACCAATCCGCCATGCCAAGACGTTAGATTCTGCCACCCCAAGGCGGGGTAAGCCGCCACACGAAAAGCTTCCTTCTGTCCAGTCTCAATTCAACACCAACCTCTCTGCGATCCCTTTTCTCTGTCCCTAGGACCCGTCCGGTGCCGCTCAAGCAATCGAAGAATAATGCCGATTACTCGGATTGGGAAACCCGATTAGCGGCATCGAAACCGTTAGAGGTTCGGCCATGCCGGGTAATAGGCAAATGGGGCGATGAACAGAAAAACAAATTCATGCTGCATAACCACTGGCGATCTGCTGAGGATAATCTTTGGCCTGCCTGCAGGTCTGCTGATGCTGATCGTCGGCCTGTTTGCCTGCTCTATTTTCGGATGCAGCATCTGCCATGTCGGCACGGTGCTTCTGAAGAGTGCGATAGCGAAGGGGGCTGTGGAGGCCGAACTGCTAGGCGATTTGCAGGTGTCCATCGTGCTTTTTGCAATCTGCGCTTTTATTACGCAGGTTTCGTCGAAAATCGTTTCGTACGGGTTGAGACGGTGCTTTAAGGCGCGGCAGAAAAATTTGCACGAGGCACATTAATTGCACATATAATTCGCAGAGGTGGACTCTCTTTCACTATCCGATAGCATAAGGACACATACAGATATCTGTTTTTTATTTTATCATTACGCCAGAAAGTCCTCAAGCTCGCTTGTGGGATGAATGACACCCATGTAGAGCAGGGGTTTTTAGGGGACGGCGAGTCCCCTAATTATCAGTCTTAGCTGCAACATTGCGACGACTGATCGGACATGAATCCACCGCGCTTGCTCGGTGGTAGTTCACTGCTGATGATGCTGACAGATGTCGTAACGATGGGTTTCATGTTCGTCATAGGGTCCATGCTGCGAGTCGGCAAGGCGCCGCAGGAATGGTCATATAACGAAGGGGGTCCAGGCCCCGGATAACGAAGTGCATGCGGAAGTGCATGCGGAGGAAAGGTCAGATGTCCATATCGGTCCTTCTTGCCGGCAGATGTCAGCAAAATATCGATACCCTGAAGAGATCTCTTCTCATATCCGGTTTCAAGAATATCCAGTCCGCAAAGAGTCAGGAGGAACTTGCGGCTCTAATTGCATCTGGCGGTAAATTCGACATCGCCGTCATCCACATAGGGGATGATATTGGAAAAGACCTTCAGTTTTTTTCTGCTGTCCGGGAATCGGCACCCCGGGCGGAATGTATCGTCGTCTCCGCCGTGAATGATGCCGATATGGCAACGGAGTGCATCAGGATGGGGGCCTTCGATTACATGACGATGCCCTTTACGAAGGATGATTTTGTTTCCAGGCTGAAAGAAGCTACTCTGTATAAAGTACACGCCAACGGCAGGCCCCGAATCCTCATCCTGGAAGACGACCCCGTCAGCGGCAGGCTGATGCAGAAATATCTCGATCCCTACGGCGATTGCACTCTCGTCGTCGACGGCAGGGCCGCCATCGAAGTTTTCGAGCAGGCCGTTCTGTGTGGCGACATTTATCATCTACTCGTCCTCGATATTATGGTCCCTGAGATACACGGCAAGGATGTCCTGAAAAGGATTCGCGAAATCGAGTCGCAACATGGGATCGCGGCGGCCCGAAGGTCCCGCGCCATCATGACGACGGCCCTCAGTGATACCGGAAATGTTGTGGAGTCCTTCAAGGGCCATTGCGACGCCTATCTCGTCAAGCCTATCGACAGGAAAGTCCTGATAAGCGAGATCGCCGATTTGGGTTTCAATACGGATATCGATGCACCGAAGTAATCAGGACAGCCGGACAGGAGCTAATGAATCCTGCATCGACAGTTTGGCCTGAAGTTGATTCATTAAGACACGATGATCATGGAAAGGGAACCGACCGCGGCGTTCACCCCCGATTCAGATTAAAGTATTTTATAATCGGACGATTAACTGTCAAGCGGGAGACGAGGCGTGGAGTTCCATTCCTCCAAATCAATTGTGCAAGCTCAAGGACATTGCCCACAACAATCGCCCGACGGGACTGTCGCATCAATACTATGTTGACGGCCCTATCAGCGTTGCCGATGTCTGGCTCGGCCCCGGCACGGGCGAAAGCAAGACTTACTCCGAATGAAAGACGCTCCTTCTGTTCCGCTAAGGCCGGGGCGGCGGCAACACGCTCGCGAGCTCGTCGTTCTGCAACAGCGGGGTCAATGAACAATCTTTTGACATGATTCCTGAATACCGC
>Ga0209450_10001664_pt1 | contig 11104 bp, 7 predicted proteins | sample FrelakmetLWP11LW_FD_187149 | JGI IMG/M metagenome (GOLD analysis project Ga0209450, IMG submission 187149) | Freshwater lake sediment microbial communities from the University of Notre Dame, USA, for methane emissions studies - LWP11 LW (SPAdes)... | ecosystem: Environmental > Aquatic >... | reverse complement strand
CGTATGAAACTGCTCGGAAATCGCAATCCCCAGCTTGACAAGGTCCTTGGCTTCCTGACTGTCGGATGGCTCGAGGATTGGTATCTTGGCAAACCGCGCAAAGTGCCGCGTGTCCTGCTCATTTTGTGATGAATGCATCCCCGGGTCGTCGGCAACCACGATCACCATCCCGCCTTCAACGCCCAGATAGCTCAGCGTCATCAGCGGGTCGGCCGCGACATTGAGCCCGACGTGCTTCATCGTTACAATCGACCGCGCCCCGGCGCACGCCGCCGCCGCCGCAACCTCAAACGCCACTTTTTCATTGGGCGACCATTCGCAGTAAATATCCGACTTGTATTGTACGGTATTTTCCAAAATTTCTGTCGATGGCGTACCGGGATAGCCCGTCGCCACGGTAACGCCTGCTTCATACGCGCCGCGGGCGATAGCCTCATTGCCGCTAAGAAGATGACTCAATGCAACACCTCCAAAAACTAAGGGTTAATAATAAAAGACAAAACTTTACCTTTATGTACTTTTAGAAAGAAATATCTTAGCAAATTCTCCCAAAAATGAAAGCAATAATCTGGATGAGACAAAAAAACGGAAGTGTACGAAGTGAAATTTAAGACCCCTCTTTTGTTTTGGCAACGTGTTTTTTGACCATCGCAAAGCCAAGGACAGCAACCAGCGCGACAGCGCAGCTATTGCCCAGCCATGCGGGCATCATCCATCCGTGTTCGCAAAGGGTCTGTTTCGCGGTGCCTGAAAACATCATATTCAGAACCATCCCCGCCGTAAAAGCGCAGACGATTACGGAAACAAGGTATAAAATCGCTGTTTTTCGTCCTAATGTCGCCCACAGGGTCGTAATCGCCGCCGCGTTGGTCGCAGGTCCGGTCATCAAAAAAACCATCGCCGCACCGGGATTGAGCCCCTTTGCAATCAGAACCGCAGCGATAGGAACGGACGCCGCAGAACAGACATACATCGGAATACCGATGGCCATCATGATCACCATCGCCAGGATTCCGCCTCCGGCTGCCAGATGTGCCGTGAAAAAGTCGTCTGGAATGGTTATTGAAATCAACGCGGAGATAACCAGACCGATAAACATAGCTTTGCCGATATCGGCGGGCAAAATTAAAAAAGCGTATCGCAGAGCTTTCAGGATGCGATTTTCTTTACGGATAGGATTGCAGTCACCCCCTTTCGATGCTTGATGTTGTGGACGTGGTTGTGTATCAAAGACACTGACAAGCGTGCCGCCAAACAACCCGCTTATCAATGCCACAATAGGACTGAATATGGCAAATACAGGTCCCAAAAGGCTGTAGATGATAAAGATGTTGTCCATGCCGGTTTGGGGGGTGGAGATCAGAAAAGAAACGGTTGCGCCGCGGCTGGCCCCGTGTTTGTAGAGAGACATCGATACAGGAATCACCCCGCATGAACAGAGCGGCAGCGGAACACCAAAAAGCGACGCTTTGAGGATGCTCAGAAAGCCCGGCCTGCCAAGGTGTCGTTCGACAGTACTGGCGGGAATGAGTACACGGAGAACGCCTGCAACCAAAAATCCGAACAGCAGATAAGGTGACATCTGGACAATCATATCCCAGAAGTCAGATGCAAACATAATGATTAAGTTTGTCATTAATTTTATCCGTATTTATGCTGCTATAAGTAGTCAGCACTTATACGGAAAGCCGATTTCCTTTGTTCTAAAGCATCTTTCGGCAGCAGCCGATAGAGCAGGATTGACCTCACCTTTTTTTACGTTGATTTATGGTCAAGGAATCCCTCAAGTTTGCGTGCCCGAACCGGGTGCTGGAGTTTGCGGATGGCCTTAGCTTCCACCTGTCGCACGCGTTCGCGGGTTACCTTAAAGATGCGGCCGACTTCTTCGAGCGTATAGGTGTAGCCATCGCCGATGCCGTACCGCAGCTTAATAATTTCGCGTTCGCGGTAGGTCAGCGTCTTCAATACCTGGTCGATGCGGTCGCGGAGCATTTCCTGTGTGGCCGACTGGACGGGCGACTCGGCGCGTTCGTCTTCGATAAAATCGCCAAAGTAGCTGTCTTCGCTTTCGCCGATGGGGCGGTCTAAGCTGAACGGGTGCTTGCTGATTTTCATTACACGCCGTGTTTCGGCCAGCGTCATTCCGGCTACTTCGGCGATTTCCTCAAGCGTCGCTTCGCGTCCTAATTCCTGCATCAGATTCTTGCTGACGGTGCGCAGCTTACTCATCGTTTCGATCATGTGCACCGGAATACGAATTGTCCGCGCGTGATCGGCAATTGCGCGGGTAATTGCCTGGCGAATCCACCAGGTCGCGTAGGTGCTGAATTTATAGCCCCGGCGATGTTCGTATTTATCGACCGCACGCATCAGGCCGGTATTGCCTTCCTGAATAATATCGAGAAAACTCAGTCCGCGGTTGCGGTATTTCTTGGCGATGGAAACGACCAGACGCAGGTTGCCTCCGGACAGTTCGCGCTTGGCCTGTTCATACTGACTAAAAACCGCTTCGATGGAACGCAGCCGCTTATCCAGCAGGCGGGGGGTCTCAAGCACCAATTCCTGCAGGCCGACCAGCTCCTGTTTCATCGCGTCGATATCGTCGGCGGAGTAATCCCGGGTCGGACCGACTTGGATAATCTGTTCGAGCTGATGCATCTTTTGCTGAATGCTTTGCAGCTTTTTCATCATCGGCTGAATACGGCTGGTGCGCAGTCCCAGTTCTTCCAGCAGTGTTGCGATTTTACGCCGATTGCGGTGCGTATGTTTCAGCGGCAGACGTGCTTCGTCGATAGTTTTTGCCGCAAGGGACTGCGAGAAATACTCGGTGTTTTTGTCAAGCAGCTTGGTCACCGTCGCCAGATTCATCGGCATGCGGTTTTTCAGCGTGGTACGCACGGGCATTTCACTGCTGCCCATTTTCATCGTACGATCAAACGGCAGCGAGCCATCGTCCACCTGCTGGAGAATCTCGACGGCGGTGCGGGCGCAATAATCGCATTCCATCACCTTGCGGCGGAATGCCATCCGTGTCAGTTCAATTTTTTTGGCAAGGCTGATTTCCTGATTCCGCGTCAAAAGCGGAATTTCGCCCATCTGCGTCAGATACATACGCACCGGGTCGTCGATCTTGCGGCCTTCTGTCTCGGCCAATTCTTTTTCAAGCGTCAGATCTGCTTCGGTAACCTCCTCCTCGGCGCCGATCTGCAGGGGTTCCTCAAATTCCTCTTCTTCTGGAGTTTTTTTAATGTTGCTTTCGTCGAGAAGCTGGATACCCATTTCATCGAGCGTCATCAACAGGCTGTCTAACTGGAAAGGGCTGATTACCTCATCAGGCAGGTCATCATTGAGTTCCTCGTAAGTTAGGAACCCTTTCTTTTTGCCTTTTTCAATAATCGACTGGATAGCCTGATCGACTTTCAGCTTGGCCGCCTCATCGGCTTCGAAGACGCTCGGCCCTAACAGAGGCTCGTCCAAAGGGTTCAGCGGAGCAAAAGGATTGATCTTGGCATCCAAATGATCCTCCTCGCCGAAGTGCGATTCGTTTACGTCATTTTCATTGATTTCGTCTTTTTTCTTTTTTTCCGGCATATCGTATTAAACTTTCTATGGCTCTAACAATCGCTTTATGGTGAATTATTTTATCGTCCCGTCGTTTCAATCCGAATTCCGGGATTCCATTGGACGTTTTTTCTCTGTTTTATCATGTCATGTATTTTTTGCAAAGACGCATCATCCATATCGTCTTTAATCGTTTTGCTCATCGCAACCGTCTGCTGCTTCAGCTGACAAACCCGAATGGTTTCTATCGCCTCGGCAAGTCGGCGAGAAAAATCGCCTTTCTGGCCGGACAATTCATCCAATTGCAGCAATTCCTGAGCAGCTTGCGGCAGTTCTATTTGTCCCAGCAGCCGCGCCAGCACCGGTTCTTGTCCTGCTGCCAGCATCCCAAACAGCGGCTCGGCAATCATACGTAAATTGCCACCGAACACATCGACGCCGATTCGTCCTTCGATGGATCCAAACAAATCCGGCTGCCGCAGCAGAACCTCGATAATCTCACGCTGAGCCTTGACAGAAAGATCGTCTTGCGGCTCTTCCGGAGTCGCTGGCAGCGTCCCGCCGGCATCCGGTCTTTGTTTTCGCCGAATCAGCCGGACCAGCTCGGTATCAATCCGGCTTTGCGATAGTCCGATCATTTCGCCTAATCGGGCTGTCAAGACTGCCCGCCCAAGCCCATCGACATTGCCCGAAATGAGGGCCGAAGCGATAGTCGTCAGAAATTTCTCGATAATCTGCGTTTTTTCAGACAATGCATGGTCGCCCGACAGATTGCCCGATAAGCCTTTCCAGGCGTATTCCATCACATCCACAGCGTTATCCAGCACGGCTCGGAAAGCGTCCGCACCGGCGGCAATCAGGAAATCGCACGGGTCTTTGCCTTCCGGCACAAACGCAAGCCGCAGGTCAATTTTCTCGGCAAGACAGACTTCCAATGCCCGCTCTGCCGCGGAAATGCCCGCCACATCACTATCAAAAACCAGCACCACCCGCTTGGCATATCGCCGCAAAATCCGGGCATGGCCGGTCGTAAAACTGGTTCCCAGTGCCGCCACCACATTACAGACGCCATACTGGTGGGCCATAATTACATCAGTATAACCCTCAACTACCACTGCCATCTCACTTTGAGAGATGGTTTGCCGGGCTTTATCTAATCCGAACAGCGAATGGCTCTTGTCAAAAAGAGCTGTCGCAGGCGAATTCATATACTTAGCCGGGTCGGTTCCAAGTGTCCGACCGCCAAAGCCAATAACACGACCGGTTACATCGTGTATCGGAAACATCAGCCGGTTTCGGAACTTATCATAGCACCCCGCGTTGTCGCGCCGAACGCAAATGCCCCCATCGACCAAAAGCTGGTCACTTATTTTAAGGGCCTGTGCCTTTTGCGACAAATCATCCCAGCTATCCAGCGACAGCCCAATCTGCCATTTCTGGGCTGACTCAGTACTAATCTTTCGCTGCTCTAAGTAGTCGCGAGCAGTACGTCCCTTGTTTTCATCCCAGAGATTGCCTATCCAGTATTTTAGCACCCAGTCATTCAGTTTAGCAAGCCGATTGGCATCTACTGGGGCCGTTTGCGGCAGGGCGGCCGTTCTCGTCTTTTCAATATGGATGCCCGCACGCTGAGCCAGCCGTTCGAGCGTCTGGACGAACGTTAAGTTCTCTTTCATCTGGACAAACTTTAAAACATCGCCCCCGGCACTGCACGCAAAGCACTTAAATATCTGCTTTGCGGGACTGACGTACATGCTTGGCTTATGATCCGTATGGAACGGACACAACCCGACCAGTTCCTTGCCCTTTTTGGTCAGGCTGAGATGTTCGGATATAACATCGACTATATCGTTAGCCTGTTGTATCCGGCTGATTAGACTGGCATCAAACTGTATCGGCAAACCCGCTCCATTTACGCTAAGCGTTTATTTTCAACATCCTTGATTCGGGGCCGACCACTCACACAGAAGCCCAAAAACACGCCATCTGCGGCTATTCTACGACCCTTCGAACGAGGAATACGCCGCTCGGATAGATTTTATGCAGACATATAAGTATAGAGTGAAAATGAAAAAAGTCAAATTAAAGCTAACAAAACGCTATTATAATACTAATAACTGAACTTTTTGTTTAGAGGGACACTTGGCTATATATCATTCAAGGTCGTTTAGGAGTGGTATTGACACATTCTTTCCAGGTCTTCAATCGTTAACTTGTCGACACGGTCAATGACATAGTCGGCATGGCTCGAGAGGTGATCAGCCGCATAGGAATTGGTGACAGCAACGGTGTGCATCTTTGCGGCAACGGCGGCCTGAAGCCCCCAGCGGGAGTCCTCGACAACCACGCACTGGCTCGGTTCGATTGTCAGTTTGGTCTTTTCTTGCAGCCTTTTAAGGGCCAGAAGATAGCCTTGCGGATCAGGTTTGCATTTTTCAACGTCATTGGCGGTAACGATTGTCTTGAAAACACCCTTTATTTCGGTATGTTCCAGCATAATTTCGATATCTTCGCGGGTTGCCCCGGAGCAGATCGCCAGCGGCAGTCCCGCCGTATGGAGCATTCGGATAAAATCCTCAACCCCGTCGATAATGGGCGCTTCGGTTTGTGCCAGGGCATGGAAACTGGCCGTTTTATGTTCAACCAGCCGATTTATCTCCTGCTGTGACCAATTCATTTTATAATCGTCGTTGACGGCAAGCACATTTTCAAGGTCGCTAAAGCCCAGATACTTTTGCCAATGAATATCTTCCGGAATATGCAGACCGCAGGTTTCAAAGGCCTGATTGAGGGCTTTGTAGTGCAGCCGTTCGGAATCTGCAATGACACCATCAAAATCGAATATTACTGCCTTGAGCATTAAGTTTGTCCCGATAAAATTAGTTTGCCGTACTAAAGGGCGAATTATAATTCAATTTTGTTCAATATCCAGTATCTTTTTGGCCCTGGCAAATGGGCACAGTCAAATGCTTGGGCAAATGGCTCACTGAACACGTTTCCATAATTCCTGGGTTATGATCACATTTACTTTCCCTGATGGAACACCTCGCTTATGGCCAGCGCGGCAGGTTTTGGGCGGCCTTCGAAGTCAATGATGGCCGTATTGGCGGCACAAGGGAAGCTGTCGTGCCCCATCCAGATCAAAATGCCGCCACAGCGGGGAAAGCGATCCTTACAGGCTTGAGCGGCGGTTTTTAAGATGATGGCCTGACGCTGCTGGCCCCACTGGACATATTCTTCCAGAGATTGTGGTTCGCGGCCCAATTCCTGTCTAAAGGTAGCCCCCTCGGCCCACCAACCGGTCCGCCGCCAGAGGGGATTACTCAGGTCGGCGGGCATTTCGGCAAATTCACCTTTATATTTGTCAATCAATGCGGCGCTGCTGGGACCCGGTGCCCCCATTTCCGAACGAAACAGAGCGTCGTCCTGTTCCCAATAAGAGCGCCATTCCGGGGTCAGCAAGCCATCTACTTTCCAGGGGCCGTGGACATCCCAATGGCAGCCCTGGCCATAATTTTTCTGATGGGCGAAAAATTCCGGGCCGGTAGGCGAGGTCGCCACGAAGCGATGCTGAGGGTCATTTTGCCGCAACAGAGAGCCCATCTTCGCGATCAAAGGATGGGAGTCATTGATCGGCTTGGGCTCTTTATCACGGTTGGTCAGTTCATTGCCCCCGCTCCAAAGCAGCAGCGACACGTGATGATGGCGGCGATCCACATAAGACGCGGCGATATCACAAAGGTCATCGATGGTCTTGGGATCATCAGGCGGATAATTTTCAAGGCCCGAAGAGGACAGGGGAAATTCCTGCCAGACCATCAGCCCTAATTCATCGCAAAGATCATAAAAACACGTTTTCTCCAGAAAAGCCCCGCCCCAAACCCGCAGGGTGTTTATCCCTAAATCGCGATAAAGCGTTAATCGCTGGCGGTAATCCTCCGGGGTTACATCAGCAAAATTGGGACGAATGGGCGTCCAGTTTACACCTTGCAGGAATACCGGTTGGTTATTGACAACACAAAGCCACGGATCGGCATGGGCGGGAGCGTCCTGACAGGGATGCCATGCCACATGCTTAAAGCCAATCTTATACTCTTTTTGATCAACGATTCTATTCTGGGTATCCCGAAGCTCCAGATAAAGAACATAGAGCGGTTGCGATCCCATGCCATTTGGCCACCACGATTCAACCTTCAAATTATCACAAGCAAAGCCTTTTCGATGGAACTGTCCCGCCGAACACTCCGCCTTTTGAATCACGGTTTCATTTTGTAGCAGCGTTAGTGAAACCTGATTTCCATCGGGTCCTGTGATTACTCCCGTAACCCTCAGTAGGCCAATACCCCTCTGGCCATCATAGTTTGTTTCAATTTTCAGATCAGCAATCTCCGCCTCTTGGTACGCTTCAATGAACACCGCATCCCATATCCCGATCTGCACCAGACGACTGGTCCAGTCCCAGGTATAATAAAACCGCGGTTTGTAATCCCTTATTTTTGAGGTCATATAAAACTGTCCCAGCCAGCGCGGCGGACATTCAAAAACAATCTGTAACAGATTATCTTTGGCCTGCAAATGGCTGGTCAAATCGACAAGATGCGGCACTTGGGCGTTGGCAAAACGATAGATTGGCTTTCGATTGACATATATCTCACCGGTATCATCCAACCCCAGACAGCACAGTCGAAATCGTCTGCCGGAGGCAAACCAAGCATCGGGAAGTTTGGTTTCATAGACCCAGTGGCGGTTTTCCACCCATTCGCACAACCGGGCGTTCATGCCGATATTCCAATCAGGAATAACCCCTGCATGGAGCAAGGCTTTTTGCACCGAACCCGGTACGCTTGTCGGAACCGGCGAAACATCGGCCTTGGGGGGGGAGCCCAATTCCATGGAATGGCCCAGTTGCCACTCATAGGGGACATAGCCTGTAATGGTCCAATCTAAACGTGCCACATCGTATATCTGTTTCATATGCCAATAGTCTATTCTAAATTCCTAAGTTTCACGCGCTGCCAGCGATTCCTTAATAGTCGCCATAAAGCGACGGTTAACGCGGTATTTCATGGCAATCAACAAAGCGACCAGGGCAAAAAAAGCTCCGGAGGTAAACGTAAAAAGCACGAGCCGGTCGATGGCTTCAGGAGGCTGCTGGTTACTGCCTTCTTTGAATCCTATGAGCTTTAGGCAAACCCCTTGTACCAGTAAGCCGATACCCCCGGCCAATTTAATTAAAAAGCAAAATACGGCGGAATAGCTTCCATCCTTGAGAATGCCAGTGTCATGCCGATTGATCTCAGAGATGTCCGCGACCATGGAGGTTGCTATCGGCGACATAACGCCAGTGCCCATCCAGAAGACGGCCTGAAAGAAAGCAAACACGATTAAGGAAATGGAGATACTTATGACTCCAAGCCACGGTATATACGGCAGGTTTATGCTGACGGAATTACCGAGCAAGCCGGTATAGAAAATAAGAAGCAGTGCCAAACTACCCAGAATACTAAGCCCCGCACCGATGCAAACAGAGGGTTTTTTATCCAGTTTTTTGCTGATCAACGTACTCAAAAAAGCACCCAGAATAAAACCTATCATCCCAGCGGCATGGCAGATGGTTTTCTGGCCGCCATCGAATTCCATATAGTAAATCCAGGTAAATGTTTGCCAGCAGGCCACCAGAGCGTTACCCAGAGACAACGTGCCGAAAAACAGAAAAACAATAATGGCGCGCCGGTCCATAAAGATGTCTCGGATATCCAGGTAGAACGCCCGCAGGCTGTTTCCCATGATTTTCTCATCGCCCCGGCCATCTCTGATATAGCGCCGGGTAGTCCACAGGCAAAAGAGAACCAGAACCAATGAGACTATGCTAAACGTTAATCCCATGTGTGCGTAATTGGAGGCGAATTGCGACCCATCGCTCTCGCCTCGATTGGGGAAAAAGAGGCGCCATCCCATCGCGATCCCAAAAAAATTGACCAACATGCCGACAACACTTGCGATGCTTTGCAGCTTGGAACGCTCATCATAGTCGGTGCAAATCTCAAACCCCAGGGCCCCATAAGGTATCGCAAAGACCGCCATCGCTGTCCTGAAAATAAAATTGATGAGCAGCACATAGGCAAATAATATCCATTTGCCCGCACAGAAACCCGGCGCAGACCAGAGGAAGTAGGAGGACAGGGCCAAAATCACTCCACCGACCAGCATATACGGGTGCCGCTTTCCATATCGGCTGCGCGTGTTATCACTCAGATGCCCGATGAAAGGGTCCGCGAGGGCATCCCAAAAGGTCGTAATGGACAACGCCAACCCAGCCAAAATAGAGTCCAGGCCAAGAATCTGGGTGTAATATACCATAGCAAAGGCCCACAGGGCATTAAAGGGCAATTGATAGGCACATCCCCCCAAAGCATAACCCAAAAGATGCCCCAAAGGCGTCGCTTGTGATTTAGCGGGATGGGGAAGGCGGTTCGATTCCATAAGCTTTTATCCTTTTACTCAATCCCAAAATAATCCGTCGCGTCCAGATAGGCCTGCCAAAGAGGAATTTTATTCTCAAAATAGATTTCCCAGAACGCCAAGCCCGTGCGCTTACAGGGAATATAATTGGACATATCCGGCGTCACCGGCACTCTATCCGGCACTTGATTCCGCATCGCGGCAAGAAATCGGTCTCTGCTGGTCATCGCTATATTTGTTCCCTTCTCTGGGCCAATTGCTGTTGCACGGCCAAAAGTTTCTGCTTGGTAATCGGATACTTCAACGCCAGCACCACTGCGGCGGCAAAAACCGCCGCCGGTACCAGTGCAAACACCACCCGGAAGCGAAGGATGGTCTCGGCCGACTGGGCGGTCAATTCCTTGTCAAACCCCACGAGATACAATATCAGACCCCCCAACCCCAACCCCAGGGCACTGCCCAGTTTCATGAAAAAGGCATACACCGCGCCATAAAAACCTTCCCGGCGCAGGCCCGTCTGGAGTTCATCATAATCACAGACATCAGCGATACAGGAATTGGTCAACACCCAAACACAGGACATGCCGGGAGCGGTAAGAACCGCCAACAGCAGTTGCAGATAGGGATATTTCGGGGTGATATAAAGGCAGCATGATGCCAATCCCACCACGATCAGAAGCAGGCCGACAACCAACACCTTTTTCTTGTCAAACCGTGCGGCCAAGCTACTGGCGACAAACATGCACACCATATTGATGATGCCATAGGTATAATCAAACCACATGTTCATATCGGCCGAGGTTTGCTCATTCATCTGGAAAATGTAGGCCATGTTGAGGAACTGGCGGAGCTGTAACATGGTAAGAATGCCCGTCAGGCACAATACGATAATGCCACACAATAACAAGAAGGGCTTATTCTGCATCGTGGTGAATAGTGCCTTCACAAAGGGCAGTTTTTCCTGATGAACCACCCGTTCGCGGGGAATGAAGCTGGGAGCCAGGGCAAAAAACAGGATCATCAGCCCCACCACCGGTCCCCAAATTCGTGCACCCACCGCAGCATTGTGCGGATCGATCGT
>Ga0209450_10001663_pt1 | contig 11104 bp, 11 predicted proteins | sample FrelakmetLWP11LW_FD_187149 | JGI IMG/M metagenome (GOLD analysis project Ga0209450, IMG submission 187149) | Freshwater lake sediment microbial communities from the University of Notre Dame, USA, for methane emissions studies - LWP11 LW (SPAdes)... | ecosystem: Environmental > Aquatic >... | reverse complement strand
TATCATCGAAGACGTCAACGCCAAAGACGACCCGGTGATCTATAAAGCCCTGACAACGCCGGGCGAAGTGATTTACGGCAATGTCCTGATCAAAGACGGCAAGCCCTACTGGACGGGTATGGGGCAAGAGCTTCCCGAAAGCGGCACAAACTATACCGGCGCCTGGACGAAAGGCAAGACCGACGCCGATGGCAAGCCGGTTCTGCCTTCGCATAAGAATGCCCGCTACACGATTCGGCTTTCGGCGCTGGCCAATCTCGATAAAGAAGCCGACAATCCGAACGGCGTACCGGTTGGCGGCATCATCTACGGCGGACGTGACAGCGATACGCAGGTTCCTGTCGATCAGGCGTTTGACTGGACGGAAGGCATTGTCGTCAAAGGCGCATCGATTGAGTCGGAAACGACCGCCGCGACCCTCGGCAAGCAGGGCGTGCGGACATTTAACATTATGGCCAATCAGGACTTTGTCTCGATTCCGCTGGGCAAGTACATCCAAAACAATCTGGACTTTGCCAAAGGCGTGAAGAATCCGCCGCTGGTCTTTTCGGTCAATTACTTCCTGCGGGGCGAGGATGGCAAGTTCCTCAATGGTAAACTCGATAAGATGATCTGGCTGCTGTGGGCCGAGCTGCGTGTCAATGGCGATGTTGATGCGATTAAGGCGCCGACCGGCTGGATTCCGAAATATGAAGACCTTGCTCCGCTGTTTAAGAGCAAGCTGAGTTTTGATTATACCCAAGAGGCGTATATCAAACAATTTACTATTCGGGTGCCCAGCCTGATTGCCAAATATGATCGCGTCGAGGCGATTTATAAGGCGAAGGTATCCGATACGCCGCAGGTTGTCTATGAGACTTTCGCCGCAATCCGCAAACGCCTGCAAGATGCTCAGGCCAAGTACGGCGACGCAATTAGTCCGCTGAGCTTGAAGTAAAGACGATATTAAAAGTCTGAAATCCAAAGCCGTGAGCCGCAAACTCACGGCTTTTTTGTTCGCCGGACATCTGATCGTCGACCCATCCGTATTTCTATTCTACAATAATGGCCTCGACGGGACATTCATCGGCAGACTGCTGAACAGTATCTTCCAGTTCCGCAGGTACTGTTTCTATAAGGACTTCTGCCATATTATCCCCCATCGTAAACACTTCCGGACAGGTGTCCACGCACAGCCCGCAGGCGGTACAGCTTTCTTCAATTCGCACTTTCATGATCAATCCCCTTTGTTCTGTGGTTAATTTACCTTTAGCATTGTAGCAAAACTGAAAATGCCTTTCAATGTAAAGTTATATGGTTATATGGTTTTTTGCGATTGAACCCAAAAATTTTGGATGGCAGGGATTTTTGTTTGCCGAAATCCGAGATTATCTGTTATTTTCATCTATAATGAAGACGGAGTGTTACAATTGGGATCGGGAAGATCAGGATAGGATTGTCCGATTGGCGTCAAAGATCCTCGACAATGGGGGACTGGTTGGGATTCCCACGGAAACGGTTTATGGATTGGCCTGTCGTGCCGAGCCGGAAGCTCTGCGGCGGCTGGACGAGGCTAAAGCCCGCGCAGAGGGGAAGCGCTATTCGCTTCACCTGGGCCGAACGGGAGATGTTTATCAGTATGTACCGCAGATGCCCATTCGCGTAAAAGCCCTTATTCGAAAAGGACTTCCAGGTCCTATCACACTGGTTTGCTCGCTTAATGCCGAGCAGCTCGAACATCAGCGTCTTAAGCTTGGCGAGAAGGTCTTTAATGTCCTGTATGAGAATGGATCTATCGGGATTCGAGTTCCAGACTGCCAGCCGGCTATTCGGATTTTGTCTGAGGCAGTTTGGCCGATTGTGGCTCCCAGCGCTAATCCGTCCAGCCAGGAACCGGCGACAACGGCACAAAAAGTTCTGGAGTATTTTGGTGGACAAATCGAAATCGTGGTTGATGGCGGTTCGGACGCTTGCCGATACCGACAAAGCAGCACTGTGGTGAAAATGTCCTCTGCCGGCATTGAGGTACTTCGGGAAGGGGTTTTAGGCAAGCACGAGATTGAAGTATTATCAACAGCTCGAATCTTATTTGTCTGTACGGGAAATACTTGCCGCAGTCCGATGGCCGAGGCGATGGCATCTAATTATTTAGCAAATAAATTATCGTGCAAGGTTGACGAACTTGCCGTATTTGGATATAAAATAGAATCGTTTGGCATTTCGGCATACGATGGGTGTCCGGCCAGCAATGAGGCGGTTGGTGTTCTTCGACGTAAAGGGTTGTCGCTGGAGCAGCATCGCAGCAGGCTGTTAAATCTTCGGGATGTGCGGGATGCGGATGTGATATTTGTGATGAGTCGACGTCATCGGGATGCGGTGCTGGCAATGGATCGTACCGCGTCGAATAGGACGATTTTGCTGGATCCCGAGAACAAGGATATTCCAGACCCCATAGGGCTTGGAGAACAGGAGTACAGGGCTTGTTCAGAATGTATCGAGCAGGCTGTTGGAAAACAAATGAAGGGTATATTATGAAAATCGCGATGGCAACGGATCACCGGGGCGTGAAAACAATTGAACAGATTAAGGCGATTCTGGCTCAACTGGGTCATGAATTTGTCGATTTTAGTCATGGCTCGGATGACCAGCCTATGGACTATCCGGATGGGGCCTATGATGCCGCTACCGCAGTATCTCAGGGGAAAGCCGATCGCGCAATCCTGGTTTGCGGGACAGGAATTGGAATGTGCATCGCCGCGAACAAAGTCCATGGTGTTCGCGCAGCGTTGTGTTATGATGAAATTGCAGCAAAAGTATGCCGTGAACATAATGACGCCAATGTACTGTGTCTTTCCGGAGATTTACTGGGGCCGGCAATGCTGCAAAAGATTGTGGAAACATTTTTGTCGACAGGCTTTATGGCAGGCCGGCATCTCCGTCGTGTCAAGAAAATACAGGCTATTGAAAATGGGCAGGATCCAAAAAGTATCGTAACCCAATAAATTAGAGATAGAAAGCGGCATTCAGTGGCCGCTCTTTTTGAATATCTGTTATATTTCTTGTTGTGCAACCTGTTAAAATTCTGTATTCGATATTTATAGACAAGATTTCTGTATTTTAGATGCGGTTGATTTGGAACGCATGAGGAGTAGCGACAGTGTCGGGAAGGATTCCAAAACTTGTAATTATTGGTCCGGTTTATGTGGATATGGCCTTGCGGTGCCAGGCTTTTCCGACAGCAGGTATGAAAACAGAGGGGGCATCCTTTTCCCATACTCCCTCCGGGCCTAGCGTTAATCGTGCAATTCAAGCTTCTCTCTGTGGATGCGATGTGTCCGTTATTGCCAAAGTGGGCGAGGATTGCTTTGGTCAGTTGATTCGAAATAATCTCAGTCAATACGCCATTGATACGGAACTGATTTATCCTGTTGCGGCGATGAATACAGGGGTCGCCATCACACTGGTTGATCCGAAAGGCGAAAATTGTGTCTATGTTTGCTCCGGGGCGAACCGAACGCTTGGACGTGATGAGATCGAATATGCTGCCGCTGAACAGCTAATATTCACCAGCGATGCGGTTGTGCTTTGCGGGCCATTGCCTCAGGATGCGGCTATAGCGGCAATCCGTACCGCTCAAATTCATAAAAAACGAGTGGTTTTAGATGTTTGTCTGCCTCATCACAACCCGGAGTCTCTTAAAGACATCGATTGGCCGATGGAGTATTATAATGTATCGGTATTGATTGTCCGATTTGGGGATTTTATTTGTGTCAGCGAGCTGGGAGCGGGAGGGGTGGCAGAATTGAAATCCGTCGGTACTCATTTAGTTGGCAAAGGCGCATCGTGTGTGGTGATGACACTCGGCTGGCGCGGCGCATTGATTATAGATCGTCAGGGGTGTCGGCATATTCCCGGAGTCGAACTGGATGTAGTCGATAATAGCGGGGCAGTGGACGCTTTTTGCGGAGCTTTTGCGGCCTGTTATACAACGAATGACTTTGTGGATACGGCCGTGCGATTTGCAGTTGCCGCCGAGGCGCTGACGCGAAGCCGATTCGGGGTTCAGGACGCATTGCCGAAAAATGAAGAAATTATTGTTTTGCTGCAGCAGCAGCCGGATTGACAATGATGGGGTTTTGTGCTACTGCCCAATGATCCGCATCATATTGAAGTAATACAGCAGGGTGCAGACATCCGCACACGCTAATACAACCGGTCCGGCGGCGACCTTGGGGTCAACGCGAAGCGATTTAATCAACGCCGGAATCAGCACTCCGATCAGTCCGGCTGACAGGATTGAAAAAATCAAGCTGGTTCCGATTGCAAGTGAAGCCCATCCGCCGCCTTTCCACAAGAATGCCGTTAGTCCAATGATCGTTCCGCAGCCGACAGCAAGCATCAGCGCAGCGATCCCTTCCCGCTGCAAAGGGCTCCATACCGCTTTCCACGAAAAAGGACCCGCTTGCATCCGCTGGAGAGTAATCACCATCGCCTGCATACTGACGCTTTCGCCCAGCGCCAGCACGACGGTCATAAACATGGCCAGAATAATAACCTCTTGAATTAACAGCTCGTACTGTGCGGTTACCATCGCGCACAGGATACCGCTGGCGACATTGCACAACAGCCATGGAAACCGTTCCCGAAACATCAGCCAGGGCGAGACCTTGCGTCCCAGGCTCAGATGCAACCCCATCAACTGAAACATACTGTCAAGTTGCGATTTGCGTCCCATAGACAGGGTGTCTTCGGTGAAGTGATTCATATCGACAATACCGACCATACACCCCTGGCCGTCGACTACCGGGATGGCCAGCAGCTTGTGTTTGAGCAGCACTGCTCCAGCCTGCTCCATCGTTGTTTCAGGGGATACGGTTACGATTTTTTTAATCATGACCTCTTTAATCTGCGTATCCGTGCTGCTTCCGAGAAGTCGACGAACCGGCACAACCCCGACCAGACGCTCATGGGTATCCGTAACATACAGGTACATAATTCGCTCGCTCAGGTCGCATTGCTGCAACTGGCTGATGACCTGTCCGACCGTCATATTGTCAGCTAATCGGACAAAATCCTGATGGCTGTATTGTTTGACCGGTTCGTCCAAGAAGTCTGTTTTGAACATAAAATTCCTCTGATGACAAGCTGACTTGAGTGGTTGTAATAGTTGAAGCGATGCTAATAATGTTCCTGGCACCCATGCTTGTGGTTAGCTTAGTCAGACGTTTTTCGTGGAGCTGGGAGCCCTAAAATGCGGTGCGTAAAGACAGTTACTGTTTCAACGTGAGATTCTGGGCTCGCGGACCTTTTTCACCGCTGACAATCTCGTAGAGAACCTTTGCGCCCTCGTCGAGAGAACGGATGTCGGTTTCTGCAAAGCTTGTATAGTGGACAAAAATGTCTTCGCCGCTATCGCTTAGGATAAAACCATACCCTTTTTTCTTGTCATACCATTTGACCGTACCTTCAGCCATGGTTTTCTCCGTTTATATGAACCTGCTATTCAGACTTACTTTGTCCGTTAATGCGAAATATCACAAAAAGAGCTTTATTCCGTTACGGGTTGTTCCGGACAGAGTTTGCTTTTCATCAGACGGCCCATTTTGAACTTCACGCTGCGTTTTGGGGGGACCTCGACGCGTTCCAGCGTTTTTGGGTTCTGAGCCATTCGGCTTGCGCGAGTCCGTGTTTCAAAGATGCCGAAATCGCGGAATTCCAGACGATTTTCCTGTGCCAGCTCCGCGATGATTTCATCGAGGAAAGACTGGATGACGCGTTTGACCAGAACCCGTTTGGCTTGCGAGCCCTCGGAGATGCGGTCAATTAACTCTTTTTTGGTGATGGTTGCCATTCGGATACCCTCACGAAGTATAAACCTGAGTTTTTGTTTATTAAAATACGCTAACAATAGCATTAATCTGCGGCTACCGACCGCTTTTATCATAACGCAACTCACTATACAGAATAGACTTCGAACCAGCAAGAGTTTTTTTAATTTTTTTTATTTCTTCTCAATTACCCTCATTTTGGGCAAAATGACAATAATCTGCAAAATATGGATAGAATTTCTTGACCGAAGGCTGCCGGGAGAAGATAATATCAAACTTTCTTTATTTTCTGGATAAAAAATGACAAAAAAGCAGGTCGAAAAAAACATTATTAGCGGCAACCCAAAAGTGGATGCGGTTTATCATAATTTGGAATGGGTTGTTACGGCTCTGGCCGGGACGCTGGTCTTTATTGTCTTTGTGATGCAGGTCTATCGCATTCCGACCGGCAGTATGGCTGAGACACTGCGTGGTTCACATTTCCGCCTGCGGTGTGAGCAGTGCGGCCATCGGTACGATTACGAGTTTTATCCGCGTGCTTTTGGGCTGGGTGAAAACATTGTTCCCCGGCAAAACTTGCCGATTATTCCCGCTGAACCGCGATGCCCGAGCTGTGGACACTATGAAGATACGGGATTGCGGAGCAAAATCGATGGGCGGATTTATACCTCCGAAGGCAAACCGGGACCTACCCGCGCTGTCAGCCGGGGAGACCAGATTTTTGTGCTCAAGTGTATTTACCAGTTTTTCGAGCCGAAACGATGGGATGTTGTTGTTTTCAAAAATCCGGTCGAGCCTGCTATCAATTATATCAAACGCCTGATTGCGCTGCCTGGGGAAAAGGTTGAAATTATCGATGGCGATGTTTATATCAACGACGAAATCGCTCGCAAGCCCAGACATGTTCAGGATGAAATGTGGATGTGTGTCTACGATAATGACTATCAGCCCGCACGGCCGGGGCAAGCACGATTTAACCGGCATGTGTGGAAACAGCCGTTTGAGAATGTTGATGGGGCGGCGTGGATGCTGAATGCCGACGGTCCGGCAGTCTTTTCCTTGGACGGCGGCTCGCAGGACAGCATTCAGGAGTTACGCTACAATCCGGCCATTGGCAATGATTTCCGTGCGACGTATGCGTATGATGCGTCGAAAGGATATGAGGGATTGCCGATTTGCAGCGATTTGATGCTGCGGTACTATGTGAAAATGAAAAGTGACAGCGGGGCGGGAGTAAAATTAAGCAAGTACGGCATTTCCTACGAAAGTATGGTTACAGACGCCGGCACGATGCAGATTTGCCGTTTCGATAATGGAAACCGCAAAGTACTCGTGGAGGGCTTTATTTCCGAGGCGGATAAGGTCGGCGTCCAGTTGTTGCAATTTGCCAATGTTGATCACAGGCTGGTTTTTGACTATGGACAAAGCAAGTTGGAATACGATCTGGGCGCAGATAAATTTGGCGCCGGGATGGATCGTTTGTCGCTGCCCGGGGCTGCGATTGCAGGTTATGGAAAACTTCAGATTCGCCATATCCAATTGATGCGTGATATTCATTATATCAGTGAACCGACGTACTTAACCAACCCGAAATATGGCGTAATGCGTGCCTTTGAGGGCAGCCCGCTGGAATTGCGGTCTGATGAGTTTTTTGTCTGCGGCGATAACAGTCCCAATAGTTATGACGCCCGGCTGTGGCGCGAGCCGACGAAAGCTAATCCCGGGCAGTCCTATCGACAAGGCATTGTGCCGCGGGATTATCTGGTCGGCAAGGCGTTCTTTATCCACTTCCCCGGCAACTGGCGTTTTGAAAAAGAAAGCTGGCGGAAGATTCCGTATCTGGACGGAGCCCCGGAGCCGGATGGCATTAAAATCATTTACGGCGGCCACTAAATCATTTACAAGCGAAGCCCTGGCGAGCAGTTAACTTTATGGATGAAAATACACAGCAACAGGATTTGGATCAAAATCAGCCCTCCGCGGATAATGAATCTTTCTATGTGCCGCATCGGAGCGCGACGCTCGAGGGTATTGTCAACACAGTCGAATGGCTTCTGATTGCGTTTATTTTGGCGCTGGTTTTTCGGGCTTTTGGCGTTGAGGCGTTTCAGATTCCCACCGGCAGTATGGCCGATACGCTCAAAGGGTCGCATTATCACCTCCGCTGTCTTCGCTGCGGTTATGCCTATAATGCCGGCGGTGATGATACACTTTTTGCTCGTCCGGAATGCCCATCGTGCGGCTATGCTCAACCGATGAATGCCGTAGGAAAAATACAGAACGGCGACCGCATTTTTGTTCTGAAAAGTATTTATCAATTCTATGCCCCCAAACGATGGGATGTGGTGGTTTTCAAGAATCCGACAAATCCACAAATCAATTATATCAAACGTCTGACGGGGCTGCCCGGCGAGACGGTGCAGATTATTGACGGCAATCTTTTTATTGACAACCACATCCAGCGCAAGCCCGCTCAAGTGCAGAATGAATTATGGATGCCGATCTACGATAATGATTATCAGTCTTTTGGCAAAATTGGTCAGTTTGCCGCCAACGATGTCAGCAATATACCGTGGCGACAGCCCTTTGAAAACACCCCGGATAGCCGCTGGAATCTCAATGCCGACGGTTCGGCCACGTTTTCACTGGAGGATTATCGAAGCAGTCCTCATGTTCTTGTGTACAATAGCGACGTTGGAAATGATTTTCATTCGGTGTATGCCTACAATGGTTTTTCGCGTCAGAGTCAGCCGGTCTGTGACGATTTAATGATGCGTTTCTGGGTTAAAAACCAAGGGGACGGCATCATCGCTGTTGGCTTTGAAAAAGACGGCATTCAGTACGTCGGCAGTGTTCGGTTTGGCGATTCGATGGTTTTAAGCCGTAGGGAAAGCGGCGAAACCCACGACCTGGCCAAAATTCCGATTCAGTTAACCCCTGACAACGACAGGACACGATATTTTGAATTTGCCAATGTGGATTATCGACTTGTTCTGCGGTTCGGAACGCAGCGGTTAAGCATTGATTTGCCCGTTCGCAAGTCAGAAAAACAGATGCCGCCCAAAGTAGAAATTCAGGGTTCCGGCAAAATCCGCATCAGTCATATTGGATTATTTCGAGATACGTACTACACTTCAGCGGCTAACTTACGGGCGACCGCGGATAATCCGTTCACTCTCAATGCCGGCGAATTTTTCGTCTGCGGCGACAACAGTCCGAATAGTTCGGATGCCCGTTTATGGTCGGTTGCGGGTAAAGATCAAATGGGGCGAGATGTGTATCGCGAAGGGGTTGTTCCAATGGATTATATGATGGGAAAGGCGTTTATGGTGTATTGGTCGGATGCCTTTAGCCCGATGCCCAATATGCTGCCGATTATCCCCAATATCGACCAGTTAAAAGTCATCTACGGCGGTTCGGAAGCGGTTTATTGATTACGCGAAAAAGGCGTTCATTTTGCGCATCGCCGATTGACGAATGAAAAAGAAGCTGCAAAAGCTACCGATTTTAGAGGGCGTCTGTGTGGTTAGTCAGGACTATTGTGGATTTCTGTCGTATGGCTTTCGCTCAGAGTGGCATTGCCCAGGTCGCCGACAAATTCGTCGAAGTGGTTATCCTCTGCAGTTTTGTCGCCATCGCCTTTGATAAACGGTTCCTGTTTATGTTCAATCGGCTTAATGCCAGCGATTTTTTCGGGGGTGCCATCAATTTGGACTATGAAAATGATCGGCCCGATTTGAATCTGGTCGCCGGGGTTTAGGCGGGCTTCTTCGATTTTTTGCCCGTTGACAAATGTGCCGTTTCTGCTGCCGAGATCGCGAATCATCAGTCGATTCTGATCCATATTCAGTTCGCAATGCTTCCGTGATGCAACTGAAAGGGGAATACACAGGTCGCAATCCTGACGTCTTCCAATAAGAGTAACATTGCTGGGTAATTGAAACGGCTTGGCGTCCCCGTCCTTTTTCAGCAGATAAAGCAGTACTTTCATTCGGGATTCCTCGAAAAAAGTCATTGTTTATTTCCTGATTATAGCTTACGATTCGCACTTTTTGCAAGTAAAAATGTGTAAAAATAGCATAATAAAGGCTGGAAAATGAGATACAAAGCCGTATTTTTTGATCTTGATGGAACGCTGGTTGATACCCTCGACGATTTAACGGATGCGATGAATTATGCGTTAAGCCAATTAGGTCAGCCTGGTATTGGTCGGGATGCCTGCCGGGAAATGATCGGTAAAGGGCTGGCGGTTTTTGCCGATAAGGCGTTGCCGGAGGGAGCCAAACATCTTCAGCAGGCGCTGATTGACGCGATGAAGGCCCGGTATGTCCGGACGTGTCTGGATAAGACGCGGATTTATGCCGGGATGGCTGGCTTGGTATCCCAATGCCGCCAGAAAGGGCTTAAGTTGGGTGTTGTGAGCAATAAGTCGCATCCGCTGACAGTCAAAATCGCCGAGCATTATTTTGGCAGCGAAGTTTTCGGGATTATTCTCGGCCAGAAAGAGGATGTCAAAATTAAGCCCGACCCGGAGCCGATTCAGATAGCGATGAAAGCCGTCGGGGTGGATTTGCCGCAGGAGACGCTCTATGTTGGCGACAGCGATGTCGATGTGGAAACGGCCCGAAATGCGGGGACGGATTTTGTCGCGGTAGGCTGGGGGTTTCGCAGCGAACAGCAATTGCGTCAGGCAGGAGCCGAAAAAATCATCTATAATGCGGGCGATTTATTGAACCTGATACTGGCATCATAAAACGTTTTAGAGGTGTTACTCAGGCAGATCATTGGCGGCGCGAGGGGCGTTTTGTGTTAATTTCCGCCGCAGTCGCAAAAAGACCGATGGCGGCAGCAGCTTGGAGACATCGCCGCCGAGCAGGGCGATCTGCCGGACGAGCGTGGAACTGACATAGCCGTATTCCTCGCTGGTCATAATGAAGACCGTTTCAATTCCGGCCACAGTGCGGTTGGTCATCGCAAGCTGAAATTCGTATTGTACATCCGACAAATTTCGCAAGCCGCGAAGCATCACATCGGCTTTTTGTCTGGCCGCAAATTCCACCGTCAGGCAGTCAAAACGCAGGACTTTCACCCGCGGCATATCTTTGACTAATTCCTGAATCATCTCCACACGCTCATCGATAGAGAACAGTTCCTCTTTGCCTGGATTTTGGCCGACGCCAATAATCAGCGAGTCGAACATCTTGCTGCCTCGATTGATGACGTCGATGTGACCTTTGGTAATCGGGTCAAATGAGCCCGGATAGACGGCGATAACTTCTTTGTGATTCATGGTAGTG
>Ga0209450_10001662_pt1 | contig 11112 bp, 11 predicted proteins | sample FrelakmetLWP11LW_FD_187149 | JGI IMG/M metagenome (GOLD analysis project Ga0209450, IMG submission 187149) | Freshwater lake sediment microbial communities from the University of Notre Dame, USA, for methane emissions studies - LWP11 LW (SPAdes)... | ecosystem: Environmental > Aquatic >... | reverse complement strand
GCCGCTGCGGTTTGGGACATCAAGCCGTCCTGACCCTTGAAGGCCAAATAGCCGAGACCGCAACCGACGTTCGACTTGGGAGCTGCATGGGCGACACCTACCAACATCACGACAATGAAGAGAACGCTGATGCCTGCACAATACTTTTTCATCATTTCCTCCTTTCATGGGTGGTGGGAGAGAGGAAAAACTGAATGGAATATTTATGAGAATAGCCGTTGAATGAGAGAGACTTGTCAATACTATATTGCGACAAATGCGCAGTGTAGCGGCCTGTTCGCATGGATCGTTCGTAAACATATGCCGATTCCCGGCACCCCGCGAGCCGGCGGGAATTCCTTGCTTGACGCTCACGAGCGGTCGTGATTTTATAATACCCGGAATCAGCGTTCAGGCAGCCCCGGCTCTCAAGGCTTCGCATGCCTGATGCATCTCGCTTTTCACTGAAGCACTTGCCTGTGGCGAAAACACCTTTGACGAATAAGGAGATCCATGAATCCAACCGCCATACCCGCCGTTCGGTTTGGATCCACCGGCCGCCGCGTGACACGGGTCGGTCTGGGGGGAGAAGGGGTGCTGCGGACCAACGGTCGCGGGGCGGAAGCCATGGAAGTCATCCGCGCGGCGATCGACGCCGGCATCGGCTATTTCGATTGCGCCCGGGTGTATGCCGACAGCGAGTTGTATTACGGATCGGTCTGGGGCGCGGACCCGGCGGCGCGGCAGCGGGTGTTTCAAGCCAGCAAATCGGCGGTGCGGGGAAAGGCCGGCGCCCTGGCCGAACTGGACCAGACCCTCAAACGCCTCCAGACCGATTATCTCGACCTGTGGCAGATCCACGACATCCGCACGCCCGAGGACCTCGAGATGATCGGCGGACCGGGCGGTGCGCTCGAAGCTTTCGTCGAGGCCAAAGCGTCCGGCCGCGTGCGCTGCATCGGCGTCACCGGCCACCGGCAGCCGGAGATCCTGACCCGCGCGGTGGAGGACTGGCCGGTGGACGCCGTGATGATGCCGGTGAACCCCGTGGAGGGAGTTCTGGGGGGATTCCTGACCTCGACGCTTCCCGCGGCCCGCAGAAAAGGCATCGCCGTGATCGGCATGAAGGTGCTCGGCGCCTCCCACTATCTCAAACCCCAGCTCGGCCTCACGGCGGACCATCTTATCCGCTATGCCCTGGCGCAGGACATCACCCTGGCGATCGTCGGCTGCTCGTGCCCCGTGGAGGTTCGGATTCTGGCGGAGGCCGGCCGCGACCCGGCACCGCTGAGCGCGGAGGGGCAGAACCACCTGCATGAACTGTTCAGGCCCTATGCTCGAAAACTGGCTTACTATCGGGGAGTCATGTAAGGTCACTTCGGCCGTTTTTCGGTTTGTAGACGACGTCGAGTTTCAAATGGACGAAGCCCAAACGCTCATCCACGTGCGCTCGGCCGCGCGGGTGGGGTACTGGGATCTTGGCGCAAACCGCCGGCGCGTGGAAGACATCCGCCGGATGATGACCAAGGACATCACCGAGGAGACCCGCCCATGACCGCCGACTTCTCCGTGCTGGACCGCCCCGAGGTGCTGATGTTCCTCTTCCACCCCCGGCGGGAGCATGGCGCGCCGGGGCGGAGGCCCCCCGAAACCGGGACGAACATCCCGGGCGTAAAGGACATCCTGGTGCCGGTGGCGGATGATGTCGCTGTCGGCGCCCGCTTCCATCTGGGCAGCCGCGGCTACGTCAATCTCCTTTTTTTTCACGGCAACGGCGAAATCGCGGCCGACTACGACGAGATCGGCCCCTATTACAACCGGATCGGCATCAACTTCCTGGCCGCCGACTATCGCGGCTACGGCCGTTCGACCGGGCACCCCACGGTGACGTCCATGGTGCAGGACAGCCACGCGATCTTTCGGTTCGTCACCGACTGGCTGGCGCAAAACGGTTTCAACGGCCCCTTGATCCTCATGGGCCGCTCCCTGGGCAGCGCCTCCGCCATCGAACTGGCGGCCGCCCATGCGGACCGGGTCTGCGGCCTGATCGTCGAGAGCGGGTTCGCCTTTGCCGGGCCGCTGCTGGAGCTTCTGGGGGTCGATACAGCGGCCGTCGGTTTTCGCGAGGAGACCGCGTTCCGTCATCTGCAAAAAATGGCGCGCTTCCAGGGGCCGCTTCTCGTCATCCATGCCGAGTTCGACCACATCATCCCCTTTTCCGACGGCCAGGCGCTTTTCGACGCCAGCGCCTCACCCGACAAATCCCTGCTTAAAATCCCGGGGGCCAACCACAACGACATCCTGGCGCACGGATTCGGGGATTACCTCGCGGCCATCGAACGCCTGACCGCCGCCTGCTCAACCACCCGCATTCGCTGATAAACGAGCACCCTCCACGGCAGTTTTTCCTCAAGTTCAAGCGACCTGCGGACGATAGACTAGAAAGAAAAGGGCAGCCGCATCTGCACCGGCCCGGCGGCAGGCGATGACGCCGGTGCTGTGCCGACCCACGCCCAGGACCGTATTGCCAATGGGGATCAACGGAGTTTCGGGAAGTCATGGGAACCATTCGACTGAAAAAGCTCAAACCCGGCATGATGCTCGCGGATGATGTCCGCGATGTGAAGGGCCGGCTGCTGTTGGCCCGGGGAAAACCCATCGGCCCCGAACACATCCGGATTTTCAAAATCTGGGGCATCCCCCAAATCGAGATCATGGGTGCTCCGGACAGCCTGGAACCGTCCGTCGCCGCTCCCGTGGACCCGGCACGGCTGGAAATGGTTCACAAAGAAACCGAGGCACTTTTCCGTCACACGGACCGGGAGCATCCGGCCGTGCAGGAAATTTTCAATCAGGCGGTCGCCTACCGAGCGGCCCGTCCGGATTCGCAGCCCTGCTTCAGCCTTCCTCCGGAGGAAACCGGTTCGGCCGGAAAGCGTCAGGGCCCGGATTTTCTAGAAAAATTCATTGAAAAAGACATCGCCCTGCCGGAAATTCCATCGATCGTTTATGGGCTGAACGAGGTCATCGCCAACCCCCTGTCGTCTGCCGACCAGATGGCCCAGGTCATCAACAAAAGCCCGAGCCTGACGGCGCTGCTGCTCAAAATCGTGAACTCCTCCTTCTACGGTCTTCCATCCAGGGTGGATCGGGTGTCCCTGGCGGTGACCCTGATCGGCACCCGTGAGCTTTCAGCCCTGGCGCTCGGCATCAGCATCCTGTCCATGTTCAAGAACATCCCCAGCAGCCTCCTGAACATGCGATTCTTCCTGCAGCACAGCCTGGCCTGCGGCATCGTCTCACGGCTGCTGGCGGCTCAAAAAAACATGCGCCAGACGGAGCAGATGTTCACCGCCGGTCTTCTGCACGACCTGGGGCGCCTGATCCTTTTCATTTATTTCCCCCATGAGACTCTCGGCGTCCTGCGCCACTCGCTGGAAAATGGAACCTGCCTGCACACGGAGGAGAAAAAGCGTTTAGGCTGCCACCATGCCCACATCGGCAAATACCTCATGAATCGATGGCGCCTGCCGCTGATCCTTGAAAACATCGTATGTTTTCATCATGAACCCTGGGAGTCGCCGGACCCCGTTCCCGCCGGCATCGTGCATGTGGCCGACATTCTCGTGAATGCGCTGGGCATCGGCACCAGCGGGGAGCGCCTGGTTCCGCCCCTGAGCGCAAAAGCCTGGGACGCCCTGGAACTGCCGACGAGTTGTTTTGAGGTGGTGGTCAAGCAAGCCGTCAACCAACTCAACACCATGGAGCTCCTGCTTCAGGACCGGTTGCCATGAACATGGCCCTGCACTCAGACCCTGAAAAGCTGATGGCCCGCATCGCGTACCTGGAAGACAACCGACGGTTCATCCAGAACGTGCTCGAAATGGCCCTGTCCCTGGTCGACTTCCAGGAGAACATCATCAACAGCTACGGGCCGGAGAACATCGTGGAGGAGGCCGAAAAGCGGATCCGGTACCTCATCCCGTTCGAATCCAGCGCCATCTACCTGGTCAACCAGGACACCGCCGACTTTCAACCGGCGGTCTGCAACCCTGCGGCGGCGCGCGGCTACATGGCGAATGAAGTGGAGGACATGATCGAAAAGGGCTTCTTCGCCTGGGCCATCCGCGAGCGGCGGGGAATCACCATCATCTCCAAAGACCGCACCCGGCGCCTGCTTTTGCACGTCATCGCCACCCATTCGCGCATCCGGGGCATGTTCATCGGCCTGCTGGACGACAGCCGGCAGCAGATCCCCGACACCTCCCTCACGCTGTTGTCCATCATTCTGCTCAACACGGCCAATGCCCTGGAGAGCCTCGAGTTCTATCGGCTTCTGCGCCATCAGAAAACCATCCTGGAAAAGAAGGTGGAGGATCGGACGCAGGCGCTGGCCGAATCCGAACGCCAGATGCAGCAGGTGTTGAAACTCCAGGCCATCGGGACCCTGGCCGGCGGGATTGCGCACGACTTCAACAACATCCTGTTTCCGATCATCGGCTACACGGAACTCACCATGGACGAGGTCGCGGAGGGCACCCCGACGCGCCGCAATCTCGAGGAGATCCTCAAGGCCGCCAACCGTGCCAAGGAACTCGTCCAGCAAATCCTGACTTTCAGCCGCCAGAACGGCCGCGAGCGCAAGCCGATCCGGGTGCAGGTGATCGTCAGGGAGGCCCTGCGGCTGCTGCGCGCTTCCATTCCCAAGACCATCGAAATCCTCTGCGATCTGGACGACCGCTGCAACGCGATCATGGGCGACCCGACCCAGGTTCACCAGGTGCTCATGAATCTTTGCACCAACGCGTACCAGGCCATGCAGGAGACGGGCGGCAGGCTCGAGATTCGGCTGACGGAAACAAACATCGGCTACGAGGAGACCATCAAGCACATCGGCATCAAAATGGGCCCCCACCTGCACCTGATCGTCAAGGACGAGGGGGTGGGCATGGAGTCCTCGGTGCTGGAGCGCATTTTTGAACCGTACTACACGACCAAAGAGCCCGGCAAAGGCACCGGGCTGGGGCTTTCGGTCATTCACGGCATCGTCAAGAACCACGGCGGGTTCATCACCGTGGACAGCGCCCCCGGCAAGGGCAGCACCTTCCACGTGTATCTGCCGACGCTGGATGATGCCGAGGTTGAAATTGAAGCGGACGTTGGCCCGCCGAAAACCGGCGGCAACGAGCGGATCCTCCTGGTGGACGACGAGCCCCAGATCGTCGACATGTTAAAACAGACTCTGGAGAAGCAGGGGTACCTCGTCACCGCCCGGTTCAACGGTCCCGAGGCCCTGAAGGTCCTGCAAGAGCAGCCGGATCAATTCGATCTGGTGATCACCGACATGACCATGCCGCAGATGACCGGCGACCGGCTGGCACGCCATGTCTGGGAGATCCGGCCCGACCTCCCGGTGATCTTGTGCACCGGCTACAACGAAATGATTTCGGAGGACAAGGCCAACGCCATGGGCATCCGCAAATTCCTGCTGAAACCGGTGGACAAGGAAGAGTTGGCCGTCGGCATCCGAAGCGCCTTGGACGCCACCGGTACCCCGCCGTACCTGGTTCCCAACACGCCGTTGCCATAGATGGCGGCTTTCTGACGACCGCACCCCGGGCCTCGGTTTATTATTACTTCGGCAAATAAATGCGTCTAATTCCGGCAACTCACGCAGCGGCGGAGTAACAACACTGCCATTCTTTGATTGACCGCGCTGCTTTTTTGCCCTATCTCAAGACCCACCCACACCGTCTCAGACGACTGCCGGGCGCTCGGCGCTGCGGCTTGTAATTACTCTCATTGGGCGAGGCGTGCCACATGGATCGACACACTCACCGATTCGTTGAAACCTACGATGGGCTCATCGGCTTCGGACTGGACCGGGAAACCGACGAGAAAACCATCACATGTTATCTGCAGAAGTTTTCCGACGATGCCGTCATGGCAGCGATCATCAAACGCCTGGACGACGGGGAGCTCCTCGCGATTTTCGATCTCATCAACCGGCTGCTGCGCCGGCATTTCACGGAAGCCGAATACCACCGATTGTTTTTAAAAGACGAGTGACCGCTTCGACGGCAATCGAGACGGTTGCCGGACCATCGATCCAACCTTTTTCCTCAGAGCTTCAAGCTTTCAGCTTCGAGCTCATCACCGGAGGGGGTGACATGCTGACCGATCGACACCTCGAAAACTACGCGGACGTGCTCTGGTGGGGTCTCACCACGGCCCGGCGGCAACCCTTCCGGAAAAGCGACATCGTCCAGATCCGGCTTCATTCCGGTGCGCAGCGCCTGGCTGAAATTCTTTACCGCAACCTCATGGCGCGCGGCATCCACCCCGTCGTGCGTGCGAACCTCACACCCGAGATGGAGCTCAGCTTCTACCGCCTGTCGAACGCGCGGCAACTCGTTTTCGTGGCGCCGGGGGAAGCGCAGTTGGTTCGGCGCTTGAACGGAAGCATCTTCCTGAACGCCCCGGACTCCCTGACCCATCTGCGCGAGGCCGATCCGAAAAAAATCGGCAAGGCCGCCGTGGCCGCCAAACCGCTGCGGTCTGTTCTCGAGGCCCGCGAGGGCAGAGGGGAATACAGCTGGACGCTCTGCATGCTGCCGACCGCTGAAATGGCACGGCATGCCGGCATCAGCGTGGCGGAGTACAACCGGCAGGTGGTGAGGGCCTGTTTTCTTGATTCGCCTTCGCCGGTGGACGAATGGCGACGGGTCCACCACCGGGCCGGGGAGATCAAACACTGGCTGGACCGGCTCGGCGTTGTTGATTTCCACATCGAATCCGCCACGACCGATCTTAAGATCCGACTGGGCGCCCGGCGCACGTGGGCCGGAATTTCGGGCCGCAACATCCCCAGCTTCGAGCTGTTCGTCAGCCCGGACTGGCGCGGCACCCGGGGCGTGTTCCACGCCGGCCAGCCCTCTTTCCGCAACGGAAACGTCGTGCGGGGCGTGCGCCTGGAGTTCACGGCAGGACGGGTGGCGCGGGCCAGCGCAGAGGAGGGCGAGGGGTTTCTGAAACAGCAGATCAGCATGGACCGCGGCGCCGCACAGGTGGGTGAGTTTTCGCTGACCGACCGGCGTTTTTCCCGGATCAACCGCTTCATGGCCAACACGCTTTTCGACGAGAACTTCGGCGGGGCGCACGGCAACAGCCACATTGCGCTGGGCGCTTCCTACCGCAACACCTTTGCCGGCAACCCGCGCCTGCTCTCCGCCGCCCTCAGAGCGAAGCTGGGGTTCAACGACTCGGCCCTGCACTGGGATTTCGTGAACACGGAGAAAAAACGGGTGACGGCCCTGCTGGCCGGCGGATCGCGGGTGACGGTCTACGAAAACGGCGAGTTTGCCTGCTGAATTCCGCTGGTTGCTTCGGCAAATAAATCATCCCCGCCGCTTGCGGTGGGGATGATTTATTCGGCCACAGGGCGAAAAAGCAAGGGCAGGTCAGTGCGCTTCACCTGGCACTGGCAACCGCGCGCAAATCATGCGGCCTGTATGGCAGGAAATTATTTGCATGTGAGAGGCTTTTTACCGACTCCACCAGCTTGTTCAACGGAAACGGTTTGGCCAGGACAAGATCAAAGTCGGCGCCCTGCAGCAGCCAGGGGGTCCCCGACATGCCGATGATGGGCGTGCGGTGGCGGGATGACCGGCGGATGTGGTCGAGCACGCCTTCGCCGTCAACCTCCGGCATGACATAGTCGGTGATCACCATGTCGAAGCTGCCGCGGTCGAACTTCCGGATCCCCTCTTTTCCATCCTCCGCAGTTTCCACCTGATGGCCGAAGCGGGTCAACGCCGCTTCAATGAGGCCCAGAATCCCTTTCTCGTCCTCGATAACCAGAATCGAACCCATCGCATCACTCCGGCATCCGCTACGGTAATATGAAATTCCACGTTGCAGCTGGGATGAAGTATACCTCCGAACCCGCCATTAATCAACAACATATTGTGGTGTGCTTACAGCCAATGCACAATATAATGAATTCAAGCTCATACCCCAGGCAGGCACGGGCGATCCGGGTGGCTGTCGAACATGTGGGGCCGAATCGATGACAAGGCCGGCCGGTGAGGAACTTTTTAGAGGAAGGCCGCAAGACTGTCAAATCGAGAATTCCAGCAGATTCCCGAATTAGAAGTCCAATTATCAACAATTTTTATCTCATCGAAACCACATTGTTTTTTAAGGTTAGGGGATTAAACCGCCTGCAAATCGGGCATCCGGGGGTCAATCGCAAATCTGCTGCGATATCATTGGGATCGGAATTGATTGCGGCGTTATTCAAAAGCGGAGGCAACGCGACGAGCTTGCGAAATCTTCGTTTAACTCTCTTTTTTGTCGAGGATCTTTCAGACCTTGTATTTGCCGAAGTCGTCCGACGAAAGCTTCTCCAAGTAGTCCGCCCACTTTTTGCCTTCTTCGCTCGTGTCCGCGACTTCGACATCCGGCTCACGGACCTTGGAGTGCTGGATCACGGTGTCATCCACGTAAATCGGCGCCTCAAAACGCAGCGCGAGCGCGATGGCATCGCTCGGCCGCGCATCCATATCGAATTTCCGGCCCTCGGCCACAAAGTGAATCCGCGCAAAGAAGGTGTTGTCCCGCAGATCGCAGACCTCCACCCGCTCGATCGAGATTTGCAACGCGTGAGCGAAGTTCTTGAACAGGTCATGCGTCATCGGGCGCTCGTATTTTATTTTCTGGAGCGCCGAGGCGATCGATGTGGCCTCCAACAACCCGATCCAGATAGGAACCGCCTGTTCATCATCTTCGGTCTTGAGGATGATGATGGGCGTGTTGGACGCCGGGTCCATCGTCAACCCGGCGATGTTGACCTTACGCAGCATGTCCCACCTCCCGTCGCGGCCGACCGACTGCCGTTTCGCCCCCGTCGAGGACACCCCAGAGGGAATGCGCCAGCGCCCTCTCGATGCGGACCGAAACCAGTTGTCCGGCGCGAACCTCCCGGTCTTCCGATGGCCCGGTACTGCCATCGAAATTCACGACTTTGTTTCCCGGGGTCCTACCGGTCCACTGAACCTGCGCGCTCTTCGATCGGCCGCGGGACGCCTGCTGCTTGCTGAACCCCTCGGCCAGAACCTCTTGGACCGACCCGGTCAACGCCCGATTGCGGGCGAACGTGATTCCCTGCTGCAGGTCGAGCAGCGTCTGTAGCCGCTCGCTCTGCTCCCGGACCGGGACCTTTTCAGGAAACCGGGTGGAGGGCGCATGCGGGCGGTCCGAGTACGTGAAGGCGAACAGACCGTCGAATTGAACCTCCCGCACGAGGTCCAGAGTTGCCTCGAAATCGGCCTGCGTCTCCCCTGGGAACCCGACGATCATATCCGATGTGATGGCGATTCCAGGACAACTATTCCGTAGTTTGGACACGTTGTCAAGGTAGTGATCCCGGGTGTAGCGCCGGTTCATGCGCTCCAGGATCCGGTTCGATCCCGATTGAACCGGCAAATGGATGTGCGGACACAATTTTTCCAGTCGGGCAAAGGCCCGAATGAGCCCCTCGTTCAGGTCCTTGGGATGGGAGGTCGTGAACCGGGTGCGAGCCAGGCCTTCGACCGCGTTCACCCGTTCCAGCAGCTCCGGAAAGGAGCACAGCCCCTCCTTCGCGCCGTAGCTGTTGACGTTTTGCCCCAACAGGGTGACCTCGCGCGCGCCGGCCTCGACCAGCGCACGGATTTCGCTCAGAATCAGATCCGGCGACCGGCTGGTTTCCCGGCCCCGCACGTGGGGCACCACGCAATAGGCACAGAAGTTGTCGCAGCCGCGCATGATGGTGACAAACCGCGACACCCCTCCTCGATCGGCCGGCTCCGGCGGCGCTTCAATGGCCTCCGGGCCGTCGATCATCTCGAGATCCACGATGGGGCGACGCCCGGATTCGACCTGCCGGACCAAACCCTCAAGCCGGTGAACCGCCCGGGTCCCGAGGACCAGGTCGACATGGGGCGCCCGCGCCAGGATACGCGCGCCTTCCTGCTGGGCCACGCAACCGGCGACGGCGACGATCAGGCCCGGCCGCCGGTGTTTGTCATCCCCCAGGCGGCCGAGAATGCTGAAGGCCTTCTGCTCGGCCTTGGACCGGACCGAACAGGTGTTGACGATGACCAGATCGGCATCGCCCGGAGACCGCGCGGGAAGGTATCCGAGCGGAGCCAGCGCCATGGCCATGTGCTCGGAGTCATAGACATTCATCTGGCAACCGATGGTGTATATGTAGAGGTATTTGGGCGGCATGCCGGTTTCAATCGATGCAAAGGGGGTCAGCCCGGAATGGACTCGGGGACCGTCAGTTCGTCGATGGGTATCACTCTCCGAAGGCCCTCCATCACCTCGTCGATCTCCTTTTCACAGCCGGGCGGCACATGCAGAGCCACCCGCGCCTGAGCCGGGTCGATGGTCCGCAGAAAGCCGATGCCGTCGCAGGCTTCCAACACGAATCGCATGAACGCGATGTCCGCGCGACGGCAGTGATACACTCGCAGGCTGGATCTCAAAAACGCCACCTGTTCAACATTTCGGATCTTCTGGAACTATAACCACATCACCTGCAATTGCAACCGAAAATCCCTGAAGGCCCATCGCGCGGCCGTCATGCAGGCGGCCCGTGTTTTTTCGATTGAGTGCGTCCACCGGATCGGCTATAAGGCACAGCTTATGGAAAAGCGGTGGCACATCTTGACCCCGGCGCCGGGCGCGGTCTCCTCCTTGAAAGAGGCTCTGGGCGGACACCCCGTGATGGCGACCCTGCTGGCCAACCGGCAGATGGAGTCCCCGGAGCAGGCCCAGACCTTTCTGAACGCGTCGCTTTCCCAGATGCGCCCGCCCACGGGGTTGAAGGACCTGGCGCCGGCGGTCCAGCGCATGGCCCAGGCCGTCCTCTCCGGCGAATCCATCCTCCTGTTCGGCGACTATGATGTGGACGGTGCGACGGCCACCGCCGTCCTGTATGAATTTTTGAGGACCTGCGGCGCGCGCGTGTCCTACTACATCCCTCACCGCCTGAAGGAAGGCTACGGACTGCAGGCGCGGCACATCGCAGAAGTGGCCGTGCCGCGCATGGCGAAACTGCTGATCACCGTGGACTGCGGCTCCGGC
>Ga0209450_10001661_pt1 | contig 11113 bp, 9 predicted proteins | sample FrelakmetLWP11LW_FD_187149 | JGI IMG/M metagenome (GOLD analysis project Ga0209450, IMG submission 187149) | Freshwater lake sediment microbial communities from the University of Notre Dame, USA, for methane emissions studies - LWP11 LW (SPAdes)... | ecosystem: Environmental > Aquatic >... | reverse complement strand
GTAAGATTAACTTCAAGACGGGGTCAGCAATGGCTTCGTCTTTCTTTTCCCTTTTGAATCCACTTACGTTTGCTAATCGCTTGCCGAGGAACGTCGGGAACACGGGATCCCACTTACAACTTCGATATGCTATACGTTCTTCAAGAGACTACCAATCGAGCCGTTCATGGTCGTATAAGCTGCATCTTAGGGCTTTTTACCTATCCCAAGTCTGTGCTCTCTGCTTCGATCAGGTCGAAACTCTGAGACGCTTTAGTTTCCTCTCGGATGTAGAAGAATCGCCTGTAACTGATCGAAGACAATGAAATGCCGCGAATCATGATTCAAAAGAAAACCCCGACTTGCGTCGGGGTCTCCGGGAGTGCCGTATGGCCTTCTGTTTCCTCCTAAGGTTATGGGTTCCAAACCCTCCAGACCCTAACAAGCACCCCAGAGAGGGAGTCGCCGTTATTGCGAGGGCTCTAAGTCTACTAAGAAATGCCCTTTGAAGCGACCTTGTTCCTCGCGGGAAATATCCTTGATGGTCGTTTCTCTAATGCCATTAGGATATGCCTCACCTGGAGAATAGTATTTCATCTTAAGTCTTCCTCCAACCCGTAAGTGAGGTAGTAGGTTTGAATCCTTTCTGACCAGAATAACGTTCGAGCGTGAACGAACATGCCAGATTTTGAAATGGTAGGGGTGATCAAGGCCATCCACGGACAGTTCAACACTCTGATACTGATCGATTCTTTTCATTTTGTCGATCTTTCCTGAGCGAGTATCACCGTCAGTAATCTTGTACTGGAGACGCTGACGACTCCAGATCGACTCCGGAAGTTGTTAGAAAATTACGCCTCAACTCAGCACTCTTCCGATTCCGCTAAACGGTTCCCTGGAACTTCAACAAATTTTATATTGTTGCATATGCTTTATTTAAACATACCTATATATAATTGTCAATATTTAAATTATAAAGCAATAAATTGTCGATATTTTATCTGAATATAGTATTTAGGTTGTAAATGAACCACAATATATTGAATTCGACTCGTTTTGTGACTGGATCTCGTTTGACTCGATTTTAGTACTCACAAATAAGCTTCAATTTTCCTGCGCAATAGGCTTTACACTTTCGTAAACATATGATCAGGTTGACCGCAGTATCCCATTTGAATGGCCCTTTCTTACCAGCCATGCACCTCCAGGAGATCAGTAAATGAAAGCGAAAGAAGCCTGAAGAGATTCTGACGAAGGATAGGTTGATTGAAATCATTACAGGGCTGTTGCAGACTAATCTTGATTTTGGTTTCCTGATGAAGATGGATCAAGCCGAATTGGAGACTCTGGTGGCTTGCATCAGAGAACGTGTTGGTAGGACCTGTAAGTAATCGAATGAATACTATTAACGTTAAGCGATTTTCGTCATGCTGCTTCTATTATCGCCCACTGAGAATGAGTATGCCAGGCGGTTTTACGAATTTTCACGACATGACACCTTTTTCCCTATTTGATTAGCATGTTTCCAGCATAGAGTTTCCTGGAGGAGATCAGAAGCCATGGTTCTGCGATCAATATCCGGCCTTTTCTCTCATGATTTAGCGATTGACCTCGGCACCGCCAATACCCTTGTCTACATGAAAGGAAAGGGCATCATCCTTAATGAGCCTTCAGTGGTTGCGATGAAGAAGGACGACAGAGGGGCCAAAAAGGTTCTGTCGGTAGGGAAAGAGGCCAAGTCAATGCTGGGAAGAACCCCCGGAAACATTGTCGCCATCCGTCCCATGAAGGACGGGGTGATTGCCGATTTTGATATCGCTGAAGCAATGCTACGGTATTTCATCAGAAAGGCTCATGCCGGACATAGACTTGTAAGGCCCCGCATCATCATCGGAGTTCCAAGCGGGATCACTGAGGTGGAGAAGAAAGCGGTGAAGGAGTCAGCAGAGTCTGCCGGTGCCAGGGAGGTGTATTTTATCGAGGAGCCCATGGCCGCCGCCATAGGGGCGGGCCTTCCTGTGACAGAGCCCAAAGGGAGCATGATAGTGGATATTGGCGGTGGTACAACGGAGGTTGCTGTTATCTCACTTGGAGGGATTGTTTATAGCATTTCGGTCAGAGTGGCCGGGGACAAGATGGACGAGGCGATTTTAGAATACATCAAGAGGAAATATCGCCTACTCATCGGTAGCAGTACGGCTGAGATAATAAAAACGACCATTGGCAACGCGTTTCCGGGAGATGCAATAGATAGCGTTGAAGTCAAGGGGAGAGACCTGACAACGGGTATCCCAAAGATTCTGTCTATGGACTCTGATGAGGTGAGGGAGGCGATTGGGGAGCAGGTCAACGCTATAGTGGGAGCAGTGCGCACCGCATTGGAACAGATGCCTCCGGAGTTGGCGGCCGACCTTATTGATTTTGGGATTACGCTCGCTGGAGGTGGGGCCTTGCTCAAGAATCTGGATATGCTGCTCAGATCGGAGACAAAGCTTCCTATTAAGATTGCCGCTGACCCTCTCTCAGCGGTGGCTGTGGGCGCAGGTATGGCTCTGAGCAATCTAGAGATCTTGAGAAACCTGGAGAAATAGTTTATCAAGAGGCTGGTATCTTTTGGTCAGGAAACCAAGGGGTATCTCAGGAGGCTTTGGTGAAAGAGGATAAAGAAAAATCATTGAAGCGTCGTAAAGGCATTGAATTACCGGAGAGGCGTTTTGGATTCATAGCGATTGAAAAGGGTTTCATCAAAGCGGATCAGCTCTATGAAGCCCTTATGAGGCAGAGAGCGCAAGAGACTGGAGGGGCAGAGAGAAGGCCGCTGGGAATGATATTGAAAGATCTCGGGTATCTTTCAGTTTCCCAAATCGACGAAATACTGCAAACACTTGAAGGCGAAGCGAAGTCAAAAAAATACTCCGATGCCATTGAAATAAAACCGCTGGGATGATCGCCTCCGTTAAGGATTTCTGTTGTTAACCTATTTGTTCCCAGTTCCTCTCCCAACGAGCGATTTCGATACGAAGCCCATCGCCTCACGGGTTGAGGAGGCGTTCACGATTAGCAGCAAAAGAATGGATGGCCTTTACCACCTAGCCCCTCCACGGACCATGTTTTCATTTCATTTCAGAACTGAACATCAATCACACGACCATCGGATACTTGGCACCTTCCGTCTCCTCCACTAGGAAGGCCCATCAAAGAATTGGCCGCTCGGAACTTACATTTCATTGTATGGCCTTTGTTCCCGAAAAGAATGGCGTCGATATTTCCGGAGTACGATTCTATTGTTTCAAATGCTTCCCGGTGCACAATGGTCGCTCCTGTTCCCTCCGTATCGAACCCTGTTCAAATCCGCTGCTAGATTCGTCTGCATACTTGCCTTTAAATGTTTCTCCGTCTGAAAGTGTTGTTCTCAGCGTTCCAGTCCCAAATCCGCTATCTTCAAATTGAAAATTTACTGATTCACCCCCCTGCTGGACCCTACCCTTCATTGTTCCTGAACAAGCCGCAAGCAGGAAGATGAGGAGCAAAAGAATGAATGCAACTCCTAAAGGCTTTTCCTGTTTCTTCATGGCTCCCTCCCTCGCCATGGGCAGAAGTTAACTCCCTAAGGTGTTAACCAAGCTAACCTGGATTAAAACCTCCGGTTTCAAAAGGGGACTATTTTGAGCTACCCCGGTTTTTGTACCAGTTTTCAGGTTGGAGTTGAATCCAATTCGGAAGGTGGAACTGCCGTCTTTCGGTTTGCCGGCATCCCTACCTAGCTTTTTCCAGGATGTCTCGGTCCCTTCGGCAGCGCAAGAATGTCTTCCCATTACGGTTGAATTCGGGCTGGTTTCTCTTTCACCATTGATTCATTTGTAAAACAATGGAACGGAACTGCCAGGCTCCGCTTTTCATTCTTAAAATAGTACTGGAAAGTGGTGGTCGCGGTCAGCATTTTCGGCAGAAAACCTGGCTTCGAAACACTCCCGAGCAGCCACCATATCTAGTGACTGACATTACTGGTCGAAAACTGAACATTAGATTTGCTAATCTGTCGTTTCAATCTCTTCTCAAAATGAGAGATTTCGATACTTCTTATTTGAGCCAGCGCATAGCGCCATACGTACTTGTCCGATTAAGGCCGAGCCGATAGCCGACATCTTTCGGCTCCAGTACCGGCGCTCTCAGATCGTCGATCCTTGGCTGGGGATTTCGGGAGTGCGTTCCTAGCTCGCCGCAGTTTAGAGACCGTCACAGCTCACTCATGACGGTCAACGACACCGGCTTCCCCCTATCTTCTCTCACGGTTCAGCGGTCACTGTCGTCCGTTGACGGTTCACTGTTTACTGATTACTGATCTCACTGGGCTTTGCCCACCGCCTGAGCGATGCGCAGAATCTGGTTTTCCTTGAGGCCGATGCTTTTGGCCACACTCTCGGCAGAAAAGTTCGCAAAGATGCACGAGGCAAGTCCCAGCGCAACCGCTTCCAGAAAGAGACTCTGACCCATGCACCCGATCTCAAGGTCTGCCCACTCGATCTTACCGCTCAACAACTTGTCCTTGTTGATCACATAGAGGACAATCATCGCCGCGCTCCTGAACCCGTCCTGGTTCGGGATCTTGAGCCGAATGTCCTCTGAGAGGATCTTTTTCAAAACGTGGCCCTTGGGCTCATACAGGTACACCCCTTCCGGCAGGGCGACGACCAGATCGACCGGGTAACTGGCCCTGGCTGAAGGGACAGTGCGTTTATTGTCCGGCCGGTTGACGCCCGTTGTGGCCCACAGCAGTTTGGACACCTCCTCAGGGGAAAGCTTTCGGGCCGGGTCATAGGACCGGAAGGACTTTCTCTCCAGCAGCGCCTTTTCGAGCGCAAAACCACCCGTCTTCTCAAAAGGAGCCAGGGGAACCAAGTCCGCGCCGCCAACGCCCGCCGGTGCCGCCCCTGGGTCGGAGGGCAAGCCTTTGGCCCACGCCGCCGTTCCCTTCAACAAAGATATTAATCCTGCACTCATGGCCGCCAATCTCACCAGGAAAACGCGTCTTTCCATAATTCCTTCTCTCCTCACCTTATCATTCGCTTTTGCTGTCTTGCTTTTCATCGTCAGGGATACCTTTGTGCTTTTCAGTCTGACGATCCACAATCTTTTCGACGTTCTTGGTAGATTGATGGTACTGCTTCACGGCCCTGTTGCCCGTGAGTTCATCACGCGCTTTTTCACCGCTGTCGCACCCTGCAAAAAGAACCAGCGCAGAGATCATCACCAGCATGGCCAAAAGAAGATTCAAGACATGTTTTTTCATCGCTTCTTCCTCCGCGCATGAGAAATAGAAACCCGTTGCTCTCCAAAGGGGGAAAAAGGCCTCAGATCTATAACCTTTTGGTGCCGCGTTCAATCTCTGTCCTTGATAGAGATCTAGTCTTTCCATTCGTCCACGTCTATCAAACCAAGCCTCGCGGCGTAGCGAGCCAGTTCAATGGAGCTGTGAAGCCCGAGTTTTTTCATGATGTTGCTGCGGTGGTTCTCGACCGTTTTGGGGCTAATGAAAAGCTTGCCTGCGATCTCTTTGGCGGACAGGTCTTTGGCCAGCATGCTCATGATCTCTTGCTCTCGGGAAGTCAGGCTCCCGTATGCGCCATTGGTAATTTGCGCATCCTTTCCCGGAGATTTTATGAGTTTCTCAATCACGGAATGGGAGACGGGACTGTCCAGGTAATGCTCCCCTGTTGCGACAGATTCCATGGCAGCCAATAGCCTTTCGGCGGCAGATTCCTTAACCATATACCCCGTCGCCCCAGCCTTGAATGCTTCAGTAATATAATCTATCTTGGAATGCATGCTGACAATTAAGATACGCGACTCGGGTAAAGCTCTTTTGATTCGCCGAGTCAGCTCAATCCCGCTCTCATCAGGCAACGATATGTCCAGCAGCACGAGATCAGGTTTGAGCTCCTCGACCATCCGGAACCCTTCGCTCGCCGCCCCTGCCTCGCCCACAACCTCGAACTTGGAGCTCCGTCCTATGATGACCTTGAGGCCTTCCCTGACCAGAGGGTGGTCATCAACAACCAATACGCTTTTCTTCTTAACCATGTCAGAACCCAACTCTTAGGATGTTAGCAATGCCACGAAACAATAACGGTTGTTCCTTGCCTCTTCCGGGACTGTATTGAGAGTGCCCCCCCTGAAAGTCGCGCTCTCTCCTTCATGCTGCTCACCCCTATTCCCTGCCCCGACCCTTGTGATTGGGGATCATTCACATCAAACCCGGCCCCGTCATCCTCGATGCCGAGTTCAATTGCGTCCTCCCTTTTCCTGAGGGACACCTTCGCGGTTTTTGCCCGGCTGTGTTTAGAAACGTTGTTCAGCGCTTCCTGCAAAATACGGTAAATCACGATCTTGAGCCCTTTGGGTATGTCCTTTTCCTCGGCCGTGATGTTTAGTTCAACCCGAATGCCGTGGTTGAGGCTCTGGAATTCAGCACAATAGCGATTGACGGCAACGACAACCCCCAAGTCATCCAGGATTGTGGGCCGGAGATGGTTGATAATTCTTCGCAGTTCGGCGATGCAATCTCCAAGCATGGTGTAGATACTCTCCAGCGAGATTCCGGGCGGGGGACTGCCTACCATAGCAGTGATTTTCGTTTCCAAGAACATCCTAATAGCGAAGAGATTCTGTGCGATGGTGTCGTGCAGATCCAGTGCGATTCCTTTCCTTTCATCTTCTTGAATAGACAACAGCCGAGAGGAAAGCAGGTGTAATTCCCTTTCTGATCTTTTCAGCGACTCCTCCATCCGCCTTCGTTCTTCTATTTCTTTATGAAGCTGCGCGTTTGTCGTCAACAGATCCCCGGTTCGTTCCACAACTTTTCTTTCCAGCTCCCTATGGGCTTCGGAGAGCGCCACCTCCGCACGCTTTCGTTGGGTGATATCTATGGCTGCTGTTCGAAGCTGGATGGAATTCCCCTCATCCCTCTTCACTGCAACGCTTTGGATCTGAGCCCAGAATGACCTCCCGTCTTTTCTTTTGAGTTCGATCTCGCAAATCTGCTTGGTTCGGATTTCGAGCGATCGCCTGCAGTGCGAATAAAACAATTCCTGAGAACCCGGCGCAACAAACTTAGAAAACCCCTTCTTGATCAGCGATGCCCTCTCAACACCCAGCAGATCGGCACCCGTAAGGTTCATCTCCAGAATCAAGCCTTTCTCATCCAGGGTAAAATACCCTATGGGGGCAAAGTCATAGAGGTCAAAGTATCTGTCCCTTGACTCCGCAAGCTCCACCTGTGAGTTGCGAAGATCCTCGTTCTGCATTTCCAACTCGATCTGGTGAACACGCAGCTCATGGATCAGTTTCCGGGTATCCTGAACAGGAGATTTCCCGAGATTATCGGACCTCTTCCGGAGAGATTTCTCCGCGCGGTTTCGGAGTTTCTTGAACCCCTGCTCATTCTTTTCGCCGGTCCTTCTCACGGCATTATCCCCTTGAAGGCTTAGCTCCTCTTCGCAGTCACCTCTTCGATGGCAAGGAGGATCAGCGCCCTGCCGGTCTTGTCAGGAGCGATTTTCCGCGCGTTGAGGAGCATTTTCCTAAAGCCGATGTCGGGAAATCTGTGCTCAACTTCATAGTCTTCAAAAAAATTGTTTTCCGGGATAATCTTTTCAAGAAGTTCACGCAGCCCAGGAATGTCCCACTGCCGATTTCCGAGTTCATAGATCAGCCGACCTTCGGTGCTCCCCGGGCTCACCTGAAACGTCCTGTAGAAGCTGGGGTTTGCCGAGACCACCCTCAAATCCTGGTTCAGCACTACCAGGGGCTCACGAAGAGTGGCAATAGTCGCGTCTGCGAAATCACGCGCTTCCTGGAGAGACTGGTTCAGCGATTCGATTTTGTCAGCAGCCGTCTTCCGCTCATGGACGTCAAGGAAGCTGATGACCACACCGTCCAGGACATTGTCTGTTGTTCGATAGGGCAACATCCTCATCAAATACCAACGCCCATCTTTCCCCTCCACTTCCATTTCTTTGAGCCCCGGTTTTCTGAGCACCTCCCCTGCATCCTCAGCCAGCTTGCCGTACTTCAGGTTGGAAACGACATGGTTGATGGGGCGTCCGATATCCGACTGGATCAAATGAATTAACTTTACGGCGTGGGACGTAAAGCGTTTGATCTTCAGCTCGCTGTCCAAAAAAATGGTAGGCATTTCGATACTATCGAGCAAGTTCCTCATGTCATCATTGACCCTTGACAGCTCATCCACCTTGCTTTGGAGTTCCGTATTCACCGTCACCACTTCCTCGTTAAGTGATTGCTGTTCCTCCTTGGAGGTTTGCAGTTCCTCATTGGCGCTTTGCAGTTCCTCATTGGTCGACTGAACCTCTTCGTTGGTTGCATTGAGTGCTTCATTGATCGTCTCCAGTTCTTCAATGGTGCTCTGAAGGCTTTCCTTTGTGTACTGCAACTCCCGCTCGACGACTTCGAGCTGCTTCTGCGGCTTCTTCTTGGACTGACTTTTTGTCTCAGCCTGTGACGACTTTCCCGCAGATCCCGCGTCCTCAAACAAGACCATGAGCAACCCCGACGGGGTTCCCCGCTCCGTCACCGGCTTGACGGATAAATTAACGGATTGGATATCGCCGTTGCTTTTTACGCGCAGACCTTTGCAGGTAACGTCCTGTTTTTCCGCATTGGCCTTTCGAATGGCGCGGGAGAGATCTCCCCGTAACCCCTCCCGCGCCATGTCAAGGATGTTGAACCTGGCTTCGCCGGGCGCGGGCTCCAGGTATTTTCCGGTTCTTCCGTGAACGTACTGGATATCCCCCTTTTCGTTGATGAGCACGCTCGGAGGCGCATACTTCTTAACCAGAAAGCCCTCAGCCAGCCGGCGAATGCTGACTTCGCCGCCTCTCCAGGCAGGCAGCCCAGGGGCCTTTTCCGGCGGCTGGATGGGGGGAAATTCTACGACCGTGTAGGGAGCAGATGCTGACTCTTTACGGGTAAAGATCTTCCACTTCCTATCTACGGAGGTAAAGAGATCCACGAATCCCCCGACGGTTTCGGATGAGCCCAAGAAAAGAATACCCTTCGGTTTCAGGCTGTAGTGAAAAAGGGGTAGGAGCTTCTTCTGCAATACCGAGTCCAGGTAGATAAGGAGATTTCGGCAGCAAACCAGATCCTGCTTTGTGAAGGGCGGGTCTTTGATGATGTCATGAGGAGCAAAAACCAGCATTTCCCGGACGCTCTTCTTGACGCGGTAGGTTCCATCCTCCTTTGAGAAAAAACGCTTCAGACGATCGGCATCCACATCCGCCGCAATGCTTTCCGGGTAGATCCCAACGCGGGCCAAGGCAATGGCATCCGCATCGATATCCGTGGCAAAGATCTGTACATTGAAATGTCGTTCCAGCGCCTCCAGGCATTCACTCGTGATCATGGCCACGGAATAAGCCTCTTCACCGCTCGAACACCCGGGGACCCACACTCTGAGGGAGGTTGTGTTCGGTTTGTCTTTGAGATATTCCGGCAAGATCTTTTTTTTGAGAATTTCGAAGGCTTCAGGGTCCCTGAAGAAGCGCGTCACACCGATCAGGAGTTCTTTGAACAGAATTTCAACCTCCCGAGGATTCTCCTGAAGGTAACGGACGTATTTCGAGATGTGATCGAGTTGGTGGACATCCATCCTTCTCTCAATGCGTCTCCAGACCGTATTGGGTTTATAAAGGGAAAAGTCATGGCCTGTTTGGGCTCTGAGAAGGATATAGATTTTTTGCATCGCATCAGGCGCTTCGCCATCTTTGGGAAAGTCCCTGGGGGCTAATCGATAGGTTGCGCGTTTTTCATACTCGATCAGCTGCTTCCCCATTTTTTCCGGAGGCAAAACATAGTCCACAAGCCCGGTCTCAATAGCACTTCTTGGCATGCTGTCATACTTAGCGGTTTCCGGGGCCTGGACCATGGCCATCCCGAGTTCTTCCTTGATCGCTCTCAGCCCAAGAGCGCCGTCCGTCCCCATGCCGGATAGAACGATACAGATCGCTTTTTCTCCCCTGTCCTGTGCCAGAGACCGGAAAAAATAGTTGATGGGTAACCGCACAGCACGGGTTCCTGTCGGGTCGATAAGCTGCAGGGTTCCATGAAGGATAGCCAGGTCTTTGTTGGGCGGAACGATATAAACGGTGTTCGGTAGGATTCTTAACCCATCCTCTACCTGCATGACCTTCATATGGGTACATTTTTGCACAAGCTGAGGCAGAATGCTGGTATGGGTGGGGTCGAGATGGGGAACCAGGACAAAAGCCATGCCGGGGTTCTCAGGCATGTTACGGAAAACCGCCTCAAAGGCTTCCAGCCCCCCTGCCGAGGCACCTATGCCCACTATGTAGAAGCGTTTGGTTGTGGCGGGAGAGATAGGTTTCCTGTCCACTCTGGTTTTTGCAGGGGCCTTTTTTCCAGCGGCTTTCTTATCGGCTGCTGCTTTAGGCTTCTCTTTCTTCTCAGCCACGGCGAGCACCTCTTGTCATGCTTTCGCCAAAACCAAACCGTGCGGGCAATAACTCATTCACGCTGATGTGAGCCTGTTTTAATTTGCCATAGGTTTGAAATTTTGAAAAGCATTTTCTCGCAGCGCCCTGATTCCTGGATCATCCTACAACAGCCGCCTCCCTCAGCGCAGGACTTGCCAGAAGGGGCAAGAATGGCTTTGATTACTGCTGTGTTGTGGATACCGGCTTTCGCCGGTACGACGAATTCGCCTCAAGCAGCAAGGAATAGAACCCTAAGGGAATTAAAAGGGGTCGAGACCTAACCCTCGGCCGGCCCGACCCCTGAGTTTTTGGTTTAGAGGCGTCCCTACAATTTGAGTTCAACGAGACGTCTGGCGCACTCATCGGCAAGTCTGCCGTCGGCTTCCTTCTCCCCGGGCATTGTCGCCCAACCCTGCTGTTGCACGTACTCCCCTCTCTTCCAGTAGTCCAGCTTCTTCAGATCAACCAATCGTTGTTCCTTGTTTGGGTCCTGCATAAACTGCGCGACGGAAATCGGCGCCAGGCGATCCATGACAGCACTCGCTGCCATTTGTTTCGCTTTGATCTGCGCAGAGCCGCTGGTCACCACCCATCCTGCCGAGAAAATAACGAGCAGCAGC
>Ga0209450_10001660_pt1 | contig 11115 bp, 10 predicted proteins | sample FrelakmetLWP11LW_FD_187149 | JGI IMG/M metagenome (GOLD analysis project Ga0209450, IMG submission 187149) | Freshwater lake sediment microbial communities from the University of Notre Dame, USA, for methane emissions studies - LWP11 LW (SPAdes)... | ecosystem: Environmental > Aquatic >... | reverse complement strand
GACCCTCCAGGTGCGGCGGCTGCGCGAGCTGACGGACGATAGTAAGCGTCTGACGGGCCAGCTCGGATACCACACGGTGATCCTCCCCGCATCCGTTGGCGGCCTGGATGCCGGCATGATCGCTGCCGAAGCCACAGCGCCGGTTGCCGACGTGGCCGACCGGCAGGAGGATCGCCGTGCCCGCGTCCTGCTACGGCGCGACGACAACGGTCACTGGCATGGTCGGCGGCTCGCTGGGGGACCGGGCGACGGCGTCACGGAACCGCCGCATGAGCCGTCTGATAGGTGGACCGAAGCCCGCGACGCCTGGGCCGGCAAGCTGGACATGCGGTACGCGGCTCGCGTGGTGCTGTCCGAAGATGCAGCGGGGGTACAGCGCCAACTGCTGCTGTTCCGCCAGCATCCGCAGCGGATGCAGGCGGGATCACCGCTGGCGCTGGATGACCACCATGGCGACGTTGAGCAGATGGTCCAGTCTCGCGTCTACGCGCTGGGTTTTGCGGCTGACACAGCGGAGGCCAGGGCCCTGATCTTTGCCGCCGCCCATCACGACTTGGGCAAAGCCTGGGATAGCGCCGAGGGGTGCTGGCAACGGGCCATCAACAACAGAGATACGACCCGCTCCTGGGCCAAGACCCTGAACAACAAAGGAATGAACGCGAGGCTGCTGGCTGGCTACCGCCATGAGTTCGGATCGCTGCTTCGGGCCGCCCAGAGCCCTGAGCTGTCCGCCATGGACGAGGCGACGCGCGACCTGGCCCTGCATCTGATCGCCGCCCACCATGGCCGTGGCCGCCCCGGGTTTACCGCGGCGGCGATGCGGACGGCCCTGGTGGACCTGCCGCCATGCCTTCAGCCCGCCGAGATGGCCCGCCGGTTCGACCGCCTCCAGCGCCGCTATGGCCACTGGGGCCTGGCGTGGCTGGAATCGATCCTGATGTCCGCCGACGCCGAAGCGTCGCAGGACCGCAGCGCCGTGGCGGCGGAGGACGAGGAGGAACAGGTATGAACCGCCCCGCCCCAACGATGACGCTGAATGTTGATCTGACGAACCCCGGCCAGTTTCTTGCCTGCTGTGGGTTGCTGGAACTGGCCAGCCGGGTGGACGCGAATGCGGTCGGCTGGTTCGATGGCGGTCAGTTCCTGCTCTGCGGCGGCGGTGCCGACTTGCTACAGCAGTTCATACGATGCCCGGTTAATCCGCTGGGCGCCGAGACGGCCGAGGCAGAGCAGCAGGAAACAGAGGACGGGAAGAAAGAGAATGATGACAAGTCCCCGCCGGTGCTGTTCGACGCACCGTTCCACTTTGTATTGGACTGGTGGACCAACAAGTCAGCGACCGACGCTGGTTTCAAGACCTGGGCTGGCGGTCAGAGCGTCGCCGGCTTCATCAATGGCATGTTCGGGCACCTGTCGCAGATTCTGTCCGCGGCGGACGGCGCCCTGTTCCGCGCCGTGCCCATCCGCAAGCCCAAGCCCTTCTACTTCGACGCACGACTGGCGCGGTTGACGTCTCTGGACTTCGGTTTCTCGGCGGAGGATTTCGCCGCCGCGTTCTCGCCGGCCGTCGAGGTCCTGGCCTTTATTGGACTGCAACGTTTCGGGCCGCGGATGATCGTGCATCGCGAGTGTTACGGTTTTTCCGTTTGGGAGCATGCTCTGCCGGTGACCATCGCCGCGGCTGTGGCCCACGGCCTCATGCCCGCCCTGGAATATGCTCGTTTCTGTTTCCCACTGGTGGTCCGAACCGGTGGGAAATACAAGGCCTTCGGACCCGCATTACCTGAAAGGATCCCCTATGTCCGCAACGCTTGAGCAGTACGATTTCCTGTTGAAGCACGATGGCCCCGCTGCAATCGTCCTCCGCCAGTGGCTCCGACCCGTGGGCGACGCCATTATCTTCCCGCCCACCTACGCCAACCCCTCCGAGACGAAGGGCCCGCCGGTCTACAACATCGACCGGTTCGGACCCAACAACGAGCACTCCGTCTGCGTTATCGACAGCGTTCCGTCGCAGGCCAACCGGATCGAGCCAGCCTTCGCGACCATCGCGGACGGAGCGCTGGTACGCCAAGTCCACGTAGAGGCCAAGATCGACGGCGAGACGGTCCCGGTAGATCTCCTTGAGGCCGGGCACCGCGCCGCCGACGCCATCGTCCGCTTTAGCAACCTGGAAGACGAGCTGCGCAAGGCGCTAAAAGCCTGCAAGAAAGGAGACTTCCTGCCCCTGGCGAAGCTTGCCCCTACCTCGCTCGTCTTCGGCGTCTGGGACTCGCGGGGCACCGGCGTGAAAGTCCCCCGCCTGATCAGTTCCATCATCCGGGCGTACGAGGTGCGCGAGTATCGCCGGTCAGCCCAATACTTCCCGGCGCTGAAGTACGAAGCCGCCGGCGTGGGCGGCGAAGAGAAGAAGGCCTCTACTGAGGGCATGGCGGAGGTGCCGGCCACGTTCGCCCATGGTGGCATCCAGGCCCTCGGCGGCATCGCCCGCGACGCTTCGCTGAACCTCTGCACGCTACGCGATATCACTGCGGCATCAGCCGAGCAGACCCAGGCCCTGCAGCGCTACATCATGGGCTTGGCCTTGGTGGCGCTGACGTACTTCGACGGCAAGACACTGAATCTTCGGCAGGGTTGCCAATTGGTGACGGTGGCCGATAAGCCGATGGAGCGGAAGCTCGTGCATGCTGACGGCACGGAAGAGCCGCTGGATATCAGCCCCACGACGGCCGAAGCCTATGCCTTGGCGGCGGCGAATGCCTTTGGAGTCGACCGTACCCCCCTCGTCGCCCAGTTCGATGCCAAACTTGCTCAGGCCGCGCTAAAGAAGAAGGAAAAGAAGGAGGCCCAATGATCCTCCACATCGCCGTCCGATTCCTGGACGGGCGGTTCCACGGCCGGGGCGACGCCGAGCAGCCCGAGTGGCCGCCTTCGCCGTTCCGCCTCTTCCAGGCGCTGTTGGCCGGTGCTGCCGCGAATTGGTCGGAGGCGAGGGCCAGCGCCTTCCGCTGGCTGGAGTCGCTGGCGCCGCCAACCATTGTCGCCCCCGATGTCCGCCGGGGCAGCCGCCAACTTACCTACGTGCCCAACAACAATGAGGACCATCAGCGCACCGCCAAATTTATCCAGCCCCACATTCTGCCGGATGGCCAGTCCGTCGTGCATTACTTGTGGAACTTCGCTGTCGGCGAAGAAGCGACCCGCCATGCCCAGGCGATGGCCCAGATCGCCCGCCACATCCGCTGCCTGGGCTGGGGCCTCGATATGGCGATCGGACACGCGGAAATCTGTGACCAACCGCCGCCCATCGGCCAGAACTTGCGGGTGCACGCTCCGGCGCCGGCCGATTTTGGCGGAACCCCGGCCCGTCTGCCTTGTCCCGGCAGCCTTCAATCTCTCCTTGCTGCTCACGACAGCTTCCTCAATCGCATTCGCACCAATACCAAGACCGGCCGGACGGAAATCCACGACCAGCCTGGCGCCATCCACTTCACCACGGTCGCCTATGGCCCTTGTCCCACCCGTCCCTACTGCGCCTTTGAATTGACCAGCCCTGACGAGGACGATGAGCCGACTTCCTTCCACCCACGCCAGATCAAAGCCCTGGTGGGCATGGTCCGCGGACTGCTGGGCTCCGCCCGCGTGCGCAAGACTCTGGGCGATGCCGCGGTGGACCAGGTGCTGTTGGGCCATCCCGACAAGACCGATGGGCCGCGGCTCTCTATCCTGCCGCTGCTGTCGGTCGGACACCGCCATGCCGACGCCCGCGTCCGCCGGCTGATTCTGGCCGAGCCGTTCGGCGCCGCCGGCGACATCTGCCCCGTCCTGGCCGAATTGCTCAACGGCAAAGAACTGGTGCCGGTTGGCGCCGGTGCCGCCCCCGTAGCCCGCCTGCTCCGCCTGCCCCAAAATGATCGCTACACCCGCTGGTGGTATGCCGGCTCAGAACGGACTTGGGCGTCGGTCTCGCCGGTATTGCTGCCGGGCTTCGATGGGCGCACCGACCGCCGCCGCTCCGGGCAGCGACAACTGCCGGCGTCCAAAAAGCTGGATCGAGCCCACAAGCTGGTGCTCAAGGCCTTGGCGCAGGCTGGGATCGCGCTTCCGTGCCAGGTGGAGATCGGCCCCCTGTCCTGGTGGCCCGGCGTGCCACACGCCAGCAGCTTTGTCCCCCGCGACAAGCTGGGCCCGGCCCCGCGCTACCACGTCAAGCTTACCTTTGAGCAGCCCTTCAGCGGCCCACTTTCCCTGGGCCGGCAGCGACACACGGGCCTGGGAGTGTTCGCAGCGCTGCGGCAGGACGATTAGCGACCCATGCCCTCCAACGTCTCCATCGCCGGCGATGACGCCCTGACCTTGGACATGGTCGGCCAGTACACCTACTGTCCGCGGCGGTTCCATCTCATGTACGTCGAGGGCCGCTGGGACGACAACGCCTACACCGTCGAAGGGCGGCACGTGCATCGGCGCGTCGATCAACTGGATCATGTCCTGCCCGACGCCGACGGCGCCGCTCCCGCTGATTCCACTGCTGCCGATACTCCGGCCGCCGGCGACGATCCGCCGGTGGTATCCCGCTCCGTCCCACTGGCCTCCGCCGGGCTGGGCCTGTCGGCCAAACTGGACCTGGTGTCAACCGATGGTAACGAGGCCGCCCCCGTCGAGACCAAGCGAGGTCGCGTGCCGGCTAACGAGCAGCGCTGTCACGACACCCACCGCGTACAGCTCATGGCCCAGGGCCTGCTTTTGCGCGAGCACAACTACCGCTGCGATCATGGCTTGCTGTATTTCGCCGGCTCACGCACGCGCGTAACCGTGCCCTTTACCGATGTGCTGGAAGAACAGACGCGCCAATTGATCCAGCAAACCCACCTTGCCACTGCCGCCAGCGCGATCCCTGATCCCCTGGATGACAGCCCCAAGTGTATCGGCTGCTCGCTGGCCGGCATCTGCCTGCCAGATGAGACACTGGCGCTGCGCCATACCCAGCCAGATACCATCGCTCCGCCGCCGGCCAAGCCTCGCAGTGGCTCGGACGAGCAGAGCCCCACGCTGATCCGGCGTCTGTATCCACCTCGGCCGCACGCCACACCCCTGTACGTTCAGAAGCAGGGCGCCTTTGTTGGTAAGAAAGGTGAAAGCCTCATCGTTCGCGCCGACGGTCAGGAATTGAGCCGGATCGGCCTCAAGGACATCAGCCAGCTCGTGCTTTGCGGCAACGTGCAGGTCTCCACACAGACGCTTCATCTGCTTTGCGAGGCGGACATCCCTGTTGTGCTGCTTTCCAGCGGCCAGTGGTTCCACGGGATCGTCCACGGCCAGTCACTGCGCAACGCCTATGATCGAGCCGCCCAGTTCCATACCGCCGCCGATCCTGGCAAATGCCTGGAGTTCGCCCGTGCCCTGGTCCGCGATAAGGGCCAGAATCAGCGCACGCAGATTCGCCGCAATGCCGCGTCCTCGCCACAACTGGACGCCGCCCTGAGAGACATCGACAGCCTGCTGGATCGTATCGACCGTGTGGACTCCGCGGAATCGCTATTGGGGCTGGAGGGCAATATGGCCAGGCTCTATTTCGGGCAATTTGCGGCCATGCTCAAGCCGCGCGATTTCCAGAGCGACTGGGACTTTGAGGCCCGCAACCGCCGACCCCCCAAGGATCCGGTCAACGCCATGTTGTCCTTTGCTTATGCCCTCTTGGCCAAAGAATGCACTGTGGCATTGCTGGCCGAGGGCCTGGATCCGTATTGGGGGCTTTATCACCGCCCCCGGCATGGGCGACCGGCGCTGGCGCTGGATATCATGGAGCCCTTGCGACCGGTCGTGGCCGATTCGGCGGTGATTACGGCTGTTAACACAGGAATGGTGCGCGGTACGCAGTTTACCTGTGCCGCTTCGGGCTGCTGCATGGATGATGGTGCCCGTAAAGGATTGCTGCGGGCCTATGAGGCGCGCCTGGATCAACTGGTCACGCACCCGCAGTTTGACTATCGCTGTTCGTGGCGGTCAGTCATCCGCCTGCAGGCACGTCTGCTGGCCAGGTGGCTGCGTGGAGACGTGCCGCAGTACAGCAACGTGGTGACTCGGTAATCAGCCATGAATCGCCGACATTACCTGGTGACCTACGACATCAGCAGCGATAAACGTCGCAACAGCGTCTTCGACTGCCTGATGGACAATGGTGATCACGCGCAGTATTCGGTCTTTCTGTGCCAGTTGACCGACATGGAGTTGGCCGGCATTAAGGCCGCCCTGGGCAGTATGATCAACGCAGCCGAAGACCAGGTTCTGATTCTGGATCTGGGCAAGGTGGAGCACGCGGTAGGCCCGGCAGTGCTTGCGCTGGGAAAGCCGTACATGGCGCCGGTACGGTCGATGATCGTGTAGTTGGCCAGTAAAACCATGCGCAGCGACTGCGGCGATGATGGCGAGCGGTCCGGTGGTAGCCAAAGGTCGGCGGCCGCTCGAACTCTTTGGCAAATGAATAGTTACGGGGTAGTATGCTGGCAGCCCGCTTGTGGCCGAGGCCAGCGGTCCGGGCATGTCTCGCCCGGGTGTCTGCAAGTGCTTGCAGATACGCTCGAAGCGATGACGAGAGTTTCCGCGCTGAACCCAGCGCGGCCCCATTGAAGCTTGTTGTAGTGCGCGTCATGTTTTACCCCGGCCTCCGTTTCCGCGCTGAACCCAGCGCGGCCCCATTGAAGCACATCATCGACGCCGGCGAGGTATGGACCGCGAAGCGTTTCCGCGCTGAACCCAGCGCGGCCCCATTGAAGCCTGGTGGATCTGTTCGACACGTGGTGCAACCGGACCTGTTTCCGCGCTGAACCCAGCGCGGCCCCATTGAAGCTGCGCCGTGCTGCCGTTGACGCGCCAGACGTTGAAGTTTCCGCGCTGAACCCAGCGCGGCCCCATTGAAGCGTGCTGGCGCTGGCGTCGTCGATGGTGATTTGGTACGTTTCCGCGCTGAACCCAGCGCGGCCCCATTGAAGCAATTTCTCCGGCGGCCGCATCGGCCTGATCGGCTACGTTTCCGCGCTGAACCCAGCGCGGCCCCATTGAAGCGCCATGACCTGGTCCAGGCTCATCTTCTCGATCTGCGTTTCCGCGCCGAACCCAGCGCGGCCCCATTGAAGCCATCGTGCGGCTGTGCGATCCTGCGGCGATTCTGGGGGTTTCCGCGCTGAACCCAGCGCGGCCCCATTGAAGCAATTGGTGATTGCGAGAAGTTCAGACTCAGCCGCAGTTTCCGCGCTGAACCCAGCGCGGCCCCATTGAAGCATGCAACAGACCCACAGACCCTGAGCGGCCCAGCCCGTTTCCGCGCTGAACCCAGCGCGGCCCCATTGAAGCAATAGTCAGCCATGTCTTAGACCTCCGGCTGCGGCAGGTTTCCGCGCTGAACCCAGCGCGGCCCCATTGAAGCAACGACGAACCGCGTAATCGCCCACGCGGTTACGCAGTTTCCGCGCTGAACCCAGCGCGGCCCCATTGAAGCGTCTGCGGCGCGGTCTGCGGAGTCTGCGGCGCGGTCTGTTTCCGCGCTGAACCCAGCGCGGCCCCATTGAAGCACCTCGCTGACGCGGCGGGGCGGGCGGCCTCACTCCGTTTCCGCGCTGAACCCAGCGCGGCCCCATTGAAGCGGATGGCGAGGCGTCGGATTACAAGGTGTGCGCGGACGTTTCCGCGCTGAACCCAGCGCGGCCCCATTGAAGCTGTCATGGCTTCACATCTTTCGTCGCTAGTGTGACGTTTCCGCGCTGAACCCAGCGCGGCCCCATTGAAGCCGGTCCAGCCCCTACGCCAAGACCGCCGACGGCCGGGTTTCCGCGCTGAACCCAGCGCGGCCCCATTGAAGCATGCAGGTAAAAACCTGCGTCAATTTCACCGTGATGTTTCCGCGCTGAACCCAGCGCGGCCCCATTGAAGCAAGTTCGACGCCAAACGCTTCCACGGCCGGCGTCGGGTTTCCGCGCTGAACCCAGCGCGGCCCCATTGAAGCCTGGTATATGCGGGCATCGTTATCCTTTCACGGCGGCGTTTCCGCGCTGAACCCAGCGCGGCCCCATTGAAGCGTCCACGCTGGGAACTCATAGCCGTCGATCAAATGCGTTTCCGCGCTGAACCCAGCGCGGCCCCATTGAAGCCGTCTGGCCTGGCTCCGGGCGGCCGCACCACCAGCGTGTTTCCGCGCTGAACCCAGCGCGGCCCCATTGAAGCCAGGACTGGAACGGTCTTCCGTCGGTGCCCGCATTCGTTTCCGCGCTGAACCCAGCGCGGCCCCATTGAAGCGTGAGCCAGTTTTCTGCGTCGATTCCCGATGGCTGTGTTTCCGCGCTGAACCCAGCGCGGCCCCATTGAAGCGTCTGCGGCGTGGTCTGCGGAGTCTGCGGCGTGGTTGTTTCCGCGCTGAACCCAGCGCGGCCCCATTGAAGCTACGACTGGCCCACGCAGTTGTCGACGAAACGTCGAGTTTCCGCGCTGAACCCAGCGCGGCCCCATTGAAGCGGATCGCCATCGAGCATGTACATCGTGGTCTGCTTGGGTTTCCGCGCTGAACCCAGCGCGGCCCCATTGAAGCCTCGCGCTGGTGATAGTCGCCGGCCAGCCAGGCATCGTTTCCGCGCTGAACCCAGCGCGGCCCCATTGAAGCGCCTCGGGCCGCTTGACCCACCGGCCCCAGTTGGCCCGTTTCCGCGCTGAACCCAGCGCGGCCCCATTGAAGCGAGCTTATCGGCTTCGGTTGCACCCATGTTTTTGCGTGTTTCCGCGCTGAACCCAGCGCGGCCCCATTGAAGCAAGTCCAGCGCGTATGGCTTCACCAGCGGCGATGACGTTTCCGCGCTGAACCCAGCGCGGCCCCATTGAAGCGTATCTGCTCGCCAACCCGGCCATGCTGGCCGCCATGTTTCCGCGCTGAACCCAGCGCGGCCCCATTGAAGCATTCAGGCCGAGGCCGACGGCAAAACCAAAAGGCCCCTTTCCGCGCTGAACCCAGCGCGGCCCCATTGAAGCGCCGCTCAATGGCGGCGGCTACCTGGTGCCGATCACCCAGACCCCAACGCCCGTCGACTGGCCAGTGAGGTCCTGGAGCAGATGAAGGCCCGGCCGGAGATCGTTGGTCGTGAACTCCACGGAATCGCGGTCGAAACAAACAAGTACATCATCATGAGCGTGGATGATGCCGGCCGCGTGACGGCAGTGGCTGCCGACCGCCCTCTCACATCGCTGCTGAAGATGCTGTCGACGCGCGGCACGTCCGAGGAAACCCGCGCTGCCGCGATCCGGCATCTCGCGCAGTTCGATCAGCTTCAGACAGCCGTCTCCAGGGCGGGGGCAACCCCCGTGGGCCTGACGAAGGCCAGAGCCCAGGGAGCTGAGGGCATCGTGCGCCAGGCTAAACTGCCGGTGGGCAAGACCGTCGCGGCACCGAGGACGTTGTTTTGGTCCAAGATGCCAAGGCGGCGACCCACTGGATGACCTCGCTGGCCAAGCAACCCGGCATGCTCGCGGCCGGCATCACCTTCGCGGTGGACGAGGCCTTCACGGGCTGGGACTACTACCAGGGCAACATCAGCGGCGCCGACCTCCAGCGGGCAGACGGCACAGAACGGGATTAAGGCTGCCGCCGTCGGCGTGGCCACGCAGTTGGCCTATATCCTCGCGCCCACCCCCGGCGGGCTCGTGCTGGTCGCCGTGGGGATCGTCGCGTATGTCGCTGCGGATCAGGCGATCAAGGCCTACGACGAAGCTTTCATCCCCAAGGCACCGGCAGCCGTCGAACTGGAAGGCCTTATCCCGGCGGCATGCATCGCAACCCCGATGCTCGACGACGTGGCAACCGGCCGGATGAAGCGGCGCCCCACAGCGCCATAGCGGCTTCAGTCAACGAGAGGAACTGCTCGGCGAAGGCCGAGGTCAGCATTGCGCAGATACTTCACGTCGAACGATGGCATCGTGACGATCCTCCCGACCGGCCGGCGGTTCGAGCAGATCACCGAGAGCGATCTCCAGGAAATGACCAGCGCCACCCCCGCCCCAGCAAACGGCCGCCTCTTCTTCCGCACCGCATGGTCCGTGTGCTGCGTTGGTAGGTGAAAAAGGGCGGCCATTCCCCCCTACACGTCACGATTTTTGCCGCTGTCGCGGTGAAGAACCAAAGTGCGGATCATCCCTCCGAACCGGATGCAGAATGAACTATAACCCAAAGCTGTGGACGATGACTCGGCAATAAGAGCGGCTTACCTTGGGTGACGTTCGGTCGCTCAACCCCGTGCGCCCGGAGGGCTGCTGCCCTCGTTCGGATTCGTTCGGTGCCCGCTGACCAATCTCCGTTCAGTGTCACGGGGCGCGCCGGTTTTGCGCGCCCGATGACAGTCTTGTTTTGACCGTATCCGAGTAAACCCAACGGCGGTGCCTTCGCCGGTCTTCTACCGCTCTATTCCTGCAAGGTGGGCTTAATACCTTCTTCATCGACCCGATTATCTTTTTTCAACAGCGGCGAGGGTGGGGACACGGAAGCAGGTGCAGTTTCAGGAGGTGCAGAAGGCCGGACGAAACAGAACACCACTCATGGCTTGGGCGACTCGATCTTCGCCTTCAGGAACGCCAGCAGGCCGCCCACGTCGTCGGTGCCGATCCGCACGGCCTTCTTGCCCATCTGGACCTTCACGCAGTCGAATCCCCAGAGGTTATATATCCAGCCTCGGCCCGGCGTGTAGTGGACGCCCCACCCGTCGAGGATCGTCGAGCGGCACGCTTCTACCGCCGTCATCTCCGAGTAAGGGAGTCGCTTCCTGAAGAGCGGAATCGGGCCGAAGCGCAGGGTCAGGCAGTCGCCTTCATCCTGCACGAATAAGCTCTGGAAGCACTCGGCTACGACCAACGCCGTGCCAGCGGCGGCAACCCCGACCAGCAAAGGCATGGGGTTGCGGTCACGATGCCACAGGACAACCAGCAGCACGGCCGTGGCCAAGAGAACACCCACCTGTCAGCGCCGGCGTGAAAAGCGTATGAATCCGCCGGTTTGAAAGTGCGTTGAGGCTTGGGGCTCCAAAGGCATGGCCGGTTGGGGATTCACGGCGGCCGATTCACGGCTCGATGCGGTCCTTCATG
>Ga0209450_10001659_pt1 | contig 11116 bp, 12 predicted proteins | sample FrelakmetLWP11LW_FD_187149 | JGI IMG/M metagenome (GOLD analysis project Ga0209450, IMG submission 187149) | Freshwater lake sediment microbial communities from the University of Notre Dame, USA, for methane emissions studies - LWP11 LW (SPAdes)... | ecosystem: Environmental > Aquatic >... | reverse complement strand
AAGGCCGTGTCGATGGCGTGGTCGGCTGCCACCGCGATCACGTTGGCGTCGTGCGGGAAGATCGGCGGCTCGGTGTTGGTCGTGCGCCGCACCTCGATGCGCGGGAATTGACCCTCGCTCTTGAAGCCCTCGACCAGTACCAGGTCGCACGGCGCCAGTTGCGCGATCAGCTGTTCCAGCGGCGCCGCAGATCCGCGCGTTTCGGTGAGCAGCGCCCAGCGCTCGGAAGTGGCGATCAGCACCTGCGACGAGCCCGCCTGGCGATAGCGGAACGAGTCCTTCCCGGGGCGGTCCATGTCGAAGCCGTGGTGCGCGTTCTTCACCGTCGACACCGTGAGCCCGCGCGCCATGAGTAGCGGGATCAGCTTCTCGATCAGCGTCGTCTTGCCGGTGTTCGAATAGCCGATGAAGCCGATGACCTTCATGGGCGCGTCACCGGGCGTGCGCTTCGAGGTAAGCCTTGAGTCGGCCGACATCGGCCGGCAGCACGGTGAAGCGCTGCGGGCGCGACTCGACGTCGGCGTAGCCCGCGGGCCGCTCGGGCTCGCGGCCGATCGCCTCGACGATCGTCTCGGCGAACTTCGCCGGCAGCGCGGTCTCCAGGCAGATCATCGGCACGCCGGGCGCCAGGTGCTCGCGCGCGACCTTCACCCCGTCGGCGGTGTGCGGGTCGATGACGAGCCCGCTGCGCCAATACAAGTCACGGATGGTGGCGAGCCGGTCGGCGTGCGTGCTGCGGCCGGAAACGAAGCCCGAGGCCTGCACCTTCGCCCAATGGCGGGTCCCGGCGAAGTCGAAGCTGCCCTGCGCGTCGAGTTGCGCCCACAAGGTGCGCACGGCTTCGCCGCTGCGGCCGACGATGTCGAACACGTAGCGCTCGAAGTTCGACGCCTTGGAGATGTCCATCGACGGGCTGCTGGTGGCGTGCGTCTCGGAGGCCGAGCGCACGCGGTAGCGGCCGCTGCGGAAGAACTCGTCGAGCACGTCGTTCTCGTTGGTAGCGAGCACCAGATGCTCGATCGGCAGGCCCATGCACTTGGCGATCCAGCCCGCCAGCACGTTGCCGAAATTGCCCGACGGCACCGCGAACGACACCCGCTCGTCGTTGGTGGCGGTGGCGGCGAAGTAGCCCTTGAAGTAGTAGATCACCTGCGCCACCACGCGCGCCCAGTTGATCGAGTTCACGGTGCCGATGCGCAGCCGGCGCTTGAAGTCGAGGTCGTTCGACACGCTCTTCACCAGGTCCTGGCAGTCGTCGAACACGCCTTCGACGGCGATGTTGAAGATGTTGGCATCCGCGAGCGAGTACATCTGCGCGCGCTGGAAGGCGCTCATCCGCCCGTGCGGTGACAGCATGAACACGTTGATGCCCGTCCGGCCGCGCATCGCATGCTCGGCCGCCGACCCGGTGTCGCCCGAGGTGGCGCCGAGGATGTTCAGCCGCTCGCCGCTCCTGGCCAGCGCGTACTCGAACAACGCGCCCAGCAGTTGCATCGCCATGTCCTTGAAGGCGAGCGTGGGGCCGTTGGACAGCTCCAGCAGCGCCAGGCCGGGCTGCAGCCAGCGGATGGGGGCGATCTGCGTCGCGTCGCTGTCCGCACGGCCATGGCCGTAGACCTGCGCGGTGTAGGTGCGGCCGCACAGTTGCGCGATGTCGGCGGCCGGAACGTCGGTGACAAACCTGCTGAGTACGGCGGTGGCCAGATCCGCGTACGGCAGCGTGCGCCACGCATCGAGTTCGGCTCGGCTGACCTGCGGATACGACGCCGGCAGGTACAGACCGCCGTCGGGCGCCAGTCCGCTCACCAGGATGTCGAGGAACGAGGCTTCCGGCGCGTTACCTCGCGTGCTGACGTACTTCACGTCGTCAACCCAGCTCTTCCTGGCGGATGCGAATCACCGGCGCCAGCACCGTGGGCAACTGTTCGATGCGCTTGACGGCTGCGTTGACGTCGCGCTCGACCGCGTCGTGGGTGAGCATGATGATGTCGGTCTGGTTCTCACCCTCGCTCGGTTCGCGCTGGAACAGCGCGTCGATGCTGATTCCGCCGTCGGCGAGGATGCGCGTGATGTCGGCCAGCACGCCGGGCTGGTCGGCCACGCGCATGCGGAAGTAGTACGAAGTGACCGTGTCCTCGATCGACAGCCACGGCACCTCGGCCATCCGGTCGGCCTGGAACGCCAGGTGCGGCACGTGGTTCTCGGGGTCGGCGGTGTGCAGGCGGGTCACGTCGACGAGGTCGGCCACCACTGCCGAGGCGGTCGGCTCCGCACCCGCCCCCTTGCCGTAGTACAGCGTCACGCCGACGGCATCGCCCTTGACCAGCACCGCGTTCATCGCCCCCTCGACATTGGCGATCAGGCGCTGCATCGGCACCAGCGTCGGGTGCACGCGCAGCTCGATGCCCTTGGGCGTGCGCTTGGTGATGCCCAGCAGCTTGATCCGGTAGCCGAGCTGCTCGGCGTAGCGGATGTCCTCGGCGGCGAGCTTCGAGATCCCCTCGGTGTAGGCGGCGCCGATGTTGATCGGCACGCCGAAGCCGAGCGCCGAGAGCAGCGACAGCTTGTGCGCGGCGTCGATGCCCTCGATGTCGAAGGTCGGGTCGGCCTCGGCGTAGCCCAGCCGCTGCGCCTCGGCCAGCACCGCATCGAACGGCAGCCCCTTGGCGCGCATCTCGGACAGGATGAAGTTGCTGGTGCCGTTGATGATGCCGGCGATCCACTCGATGCGGTTGGCGGTGAGCCCCTCGCGCAGCGCCTTGATGATCGGGATGCCGCCGGCGACCGCCGCCTCGAAGGCCACCATCACGCCCTTGGCGCGCGCCGCCTCGAAGATCTCGTTGCCGTGGCGGGCGAGCAGTGCCTTGTTGGCGGTGACGACATGCTTGCCGCGCCCGATCGCCGCCAGCACCAGCGAACGCGCCGGCTCGTAGCCGCCGATCAGTTCGATCACGATGTCGATGTCGTCGCGGGCCAGCAGCTGCGCCGCGTCGGCGTACACCGGCACCTCGCCGGCCACCGCGGCGCGCGCCGGCTCGGGGTTGCGCTCGGCGATCGCCGCGATCTCGATGCCGCGCCCGGCGCGGCGCGTGATCTCCTGCTGGTTCCGCCGCAGCACGTTCCAGGTGCCGCGGCCAACAGTGCCGAAGCCGATGAGTCCGACCTTGATGCTTTGCATAGTTCAGTCACTTGCGATGCCGCCCCTATTCCTGTCGCCCCGGCGCAGGCCGGGGCCCAGGTTTCGGCAGGCGAAGATTAGGTCCCGGCCTGCGCCGGGACGACGGAGCCTTCGATTCACCTCACGCCGCTGCCTTGGGCAGCAGCCCGTCCTTGCGGAACATTTCCTTGATGCCGCGGATGGCCTGCCGGGTGCGGTGCTCGTTCTCTATGAGAGCGAAACGGACGTGCTCGTCGCCGTAATCGCCGAAGCCGATGCCCGGCGAGACGGCGACCTTCGCCTGCTCGAGCACCTTCTTGGCGAATTCCAGCGAGCCCATCGCCTTGTACGCGGGCGGGATCTCGGCCCAGATGTACATCGATGCCTTCGGCACCTCGACCATCCAGCCGGCCTCGTGCAGGCCCTTGACCAGCACATCGCGCCGCCGCTGGTACTCGGCCCGGACCTGTTCGACGCAGTCCTGCGGCCCTTCGAGCGCGGCGATCGCCGCCACCTGCACCGGGGTGAAGGTGCCATAGTCGTGATAGCTCTTGATCCGCGCCAGCGCGGAAACAAGTTCCTTGTTGCCGACCATGTAGCCGATGCGCCAGCCCGCCATGTTGTAGCTCTTGCTCATGGTGAAGAACTCGACCGCCACCTCGCGCGCGCCAGGTACCTGCATGATCGACGGCGCCCTGTAGCCGTCGAAGGTGATGTCGGCGTAGGCCAGGTCGTGCACCACGTAGATGCCGTAGTGCTTGGCCAGCGCGACGACGCGCTCGTGGAAGCCGAGGTCGACGCACTGCGCGGTCGGGTTGCTCGGGAAGCCGATGACCATCATCTTCGGCTTCGGCAGCGACTCGCGGATCGCGCGCTCCAGTTCGGCGAAGAAGTCCACACCCGGCGTCATCCGCACCGAGCGGATGTCGGCGCCGGCGATGATGGCGCCGTAGATGTGGATGGGGTAGCTGGGGTTGGGCACCAGCACGGTGTCGCCGCGGTCGAGCGTGGCGAGCATCAGGTGCGCCAGGCCTTCCTTGGAGCCGATGGTGACGATCGCCTCCGAGTCCGGGTCGAAGTTCACCCCATACCGGGTCTGGTACCAGTTGGTGATCGCCCGGCGCAGCCGGTAGATGCCCTTGGACACCGAGTAGCCGTGCGTGTCCGGCCGCTGCACGGCCTCGATCAGCTTGTCGACGATGTGCTGCGGCGTGGGCCCGTCGGGGTTGCCCATGCTCATGTCGATGATGTCCTCGCCGCGCCGGCGCGCGGCCATCTTCAGCTCGCCGGTGATGTTGAAGACGTAAGGGGGCAGGCGCTTGATGCGCGGGAACTCAGCCATTTCCGTGTCTCGGCCGACCGGCCGTTGTTGCGCCGGCGCCGACGAGGGCGCGCAGGCCGCTTGTGCAAGGGATTTCGTTGGGCATAATTTACCCGGATTCCCCTCGCGCCGTTGCCATGCAGCACGCCGCCGGAGGCGCACCGGGGAGCCGCGGAGACCGTTTGAAGCTTCACGCCGACGCGCCGACCAGCCTGAACACCGTCACTGCCTACGGGCCGGGCTTCATCGAAGTCAACAAATCGCGCATTCAGGGTCACCTGCTGCTGATGCCGGACGCCCCGGCGCAGCCCTGGCAGGCGACGGCATTCGAAGCCTTGCGTCCAGAAGACTTCGAAGCCGTGCTCGCGCTGCGGCCGGAGATCGTCCTGCTCGGCACGGGCCGCCGGCAGCGCTTCCCGCGCCCTCACCTGACCACCGCCCTGGCGCGGGGCGGCATCGGCGTCGAGGTGATGGACACGGCCGCCGCCTGCCGCACTTACAACATACTGATGTCCGAGGGCCGGCGCGTGCTGCTGGCCGCCTTTGTGCAAGAGGAGTGACATATGAGACGACCCCCACGCTCGCTTTGGCTCGCTGCCCCCCAAGGGGGCTGTCAGTGGCTTCGGGCGGCCGGGCGCCACTGACATGCCGCTGGCCATCGACAAGAAGGTCCCGGACTTCACCGCCGAAGCCACCGGCGGGCCGGTGAAGCTGTCCGCAATGAAAGGAAAGAAGGTTGTCCTGTATTTCTATCCGAAGGACAACACGCCGGGCTGCACGACCGAAGGCGCCGACTTCGCCGCCGCCCACAAGAAGTTCGAAAAGGCGGGCGCGGTGATCCTGGGTGTCTCGCGCGACAGCCTGAAGTCGCACGAGAACTTCAGGGCCAAGATGGGCTTCCCGTTCGAACTGATCGCGGATCCCGTCGAGAAGCTGTGCGAGGCCTTCGGTGTGATGAAGATGAAGAACATGTACGGCAAGCAGGTGCGCGGCATCGAGCGCAGCACCTTTGTGATCGACGGCGACGGCAAGCTGCGCCGCGAATGGCGCGGCGTCAAGGTGCCGGGCCATGTCGACGAAGTGCTGGCTTTCGTGCAGTCGCTGTAAAGCCCAGACCCAGATTCCCCATCCGCAGACTCACCGCTTCATGCCCCTACCCAAACCGCCGAGCAAGCCCGCCACCCTGCTGAAGCAGATTTCTCCCATAACCACCCCGGCCGAGGTCGCCGCGACGGTCGAGGCGCGCGAAGCCCGCGCCGCCGAGGCCACGGCGCCGCCACCTGCCGGCGCCAGGCTGGCGCTGGTCGAGACCAAGACGCGCAACGGCCGCAAGGCCAAACCGGGCGGCCCGGCGAAGCTCTTCGTACTGGACACCAACGTGCTGATGCACGACCCGACGTCGCTGTTCCGCTTCGAGGAGCACGACGTGTTCCTGCCGATGATGACGCTGGAGGAACTCGACGGGCACAAGAAGGGCATGAGCGAGGTGGCTCGCAATGCGCGCCAGGTCAGCCGCTCTCTCGACGCGCTGATCGCGGTGTGCAAGAACCCGATCGAGGACGGCATCCCGCTGTCGGGCCTCGGCAACGCCGACGCCGCCGGCCGGCTCTTCTTCCAGACCACGGCCGTCGCCGGCCCGCTGCCGTCGACCCTGCCCGCCGGCAAGGCCGACAACCAGATACTCGGCGTGGTGCGCGCGCTGCAGGACATGCACCCCGGCCGCGATGTGGTGCTGGTGTCGAAGGACATCAACATGCGCGTGAAAGCGCGTGCGCTGGGCCTGCCCACCGAGGATTACACCAGCGACAAGGTGCTCGAGGACACCGACATCCTGTACACCGGCGCACTCGGCCTGCCGGTGAGTTTCTGGGACCGCCACGGCAAGGGCATGGAATCGTGGCAGCACGGCGGCTTCACCTATTACCGGCTGACCGGCCCGCAGGTCGGCGACATGCTGGTCAACCAGTTCGTCTACCTGGAAGGCGACACGCCGTTCCTGGCCCAGGTCAAGGAGATCCGCGGCAAGACGGCGGTGCTGCGCGTGCTGCGCGATTACCTGCACGCGAAGAATGCCGTGTGGGGCATCACTGCGCGCAACCGCGAGCAGTGCTTCGCGCTGAACCTGCTGATGGACCCGGAGTGCGACTTCGTCACGCTGATCGGCCAGGCCGGCACCGGCAAGACGCTGCTGGCGCTCGCCGCCGGGCTGGGGCAGACGCTCGAGACCAAGCGCTATTCGGAGATCATCGTCACCCGCGCCACGGTGCCGGTCGGCGAGGACATCGGCTTCCTGCCCGGCACCGAGGAGGAGAAGATGGCGCCGTGGATGGGCGCGCTCGAGGACAACCTCGAGGTGCTCACCCGTGGCGACGATGCCGCCGGCGAATGGGGCCGCGCGGCGACGATCGACCTGATCCGCTCGCGCATTCGCATCAAGTCGATGAACTTCATGCGCGGCCGGACGTTCCTGAACAAGTATTTGATCATCGACGAGTGCCAGAACCTGACGCCGAAGCAGATGAAGACGCTGATCACGCGCGCCGGCCCGGGCACGAAGGTGGTCTGCCTCGGCAACATCGCGCAGATCGACACGCCCTACCTGACCGAGGGCAGTTCGGGGCTGACCTTCGTCGTCGACCGCTTCAAGGGCTGGCAGCACTCGGGGCACGTGACCCTGCAGCGCGGCGAGCGCTCGCGGCTGGCCGATCACGCTGCCGACGTGCTTTGATCACCGCAGGTCTACGCGACCGCTAGAACAGCAGCGCGGCGACGAAGATGCCGGTCATCGTGAAGACGATGGCCAGCTTCAGCACCGTGCCGACCAGCAGGCCGACCCAGGTCGCCACACCGACTCGGCCTGCGCGCAGCGCATCGCGATGGGCGATGAACTCCCCGATGGCGGCCCCGACCAGCGGCATGAACAGCAGGCCGATGAGCCCGGCGAAGATCCCGGCGATCGTCCCCACCGCGGCGCCGGCGATGCCAAGCGGCGTTGCCCCGGCGCGCTGCGCCGACATCATCTGGGCGACGTAGTCGATCGCGAAACCGATTACCGCCAGCACGGCCAGCAGGCCGACCGTCCAGCCCGAGATCACCGTGAAGCCGTCGATCCAGGCGGCGAGCGCGATACCGGCAAACACCAGTACGACCCCCGGCAGGGCCGGCAGCACCGTGCCGACGATGCCGACGACGACCATCAGCACCGCGATGATCCACAGGAACGTGTTCATCCGCCGCCTGCTGCCGGTTCAGAAGGGCGCCGACCCACCTTGTGCAAGGTTATCGAACCGGGTGTTCTCGCCGGCAAAACGCAGGTTGATCCGCCCGGTCGGTCCGTTGCGCTGCTTCAGAATCAGCACCTCGGCGACGCCTTTCTCGGAGCTGTCGGGGTTGTAGAACTCCTCCCGATAAAGGGCGAAGATCACGTCGGCGTCCTGCTCGATCGCGCCGGACTCGCGCAGGTCGCTCATCACCGGGCGCTTGTCGGTGCGGCTCTCCACCGTGCGGTTCAGCTGCGACAGCGCGATCACCGGCACCTGCAGTTCCTTGGCCAGCGCCTTCAGCGAGCGCGAGATCTCCGAGATCTCGGTGGCGCGATTCTCGCCGGTCCCTGTCGCAGACATCAGCTGCAGGTAGTCGACCACGATCAGGCCGAGCTTGCCGCACGTGCGTGCCAGCCTGCGCGCCCGCGCGCGCAGTTCGAGCGAGTTCAGCGCCGGCGACTCGTCGATGTACAGCGGCGCGTCCTGCATCCTGCGGATCGTCTCCGACAGCTTCGGCCAGTCGTCGTTCTCCAGCCGGCCGGTGCGCAGCCGCTGCTGGTTGATGCGGCCGACGGAGCTCAGCATGCGCAGCGCCAGCTGCTGCGCGCCCATTTCCATCGAGAACACCGCCACCGGCATGCCATGGTCGATCGCCACGTGCTCGCCGATGTTCAGCGCAAAGGCTGTCTTGCCCATCGACGGGCGCCCGGCGACGATGACCAGGTCGCCCGGCTGCAGGCCGGAGGTCATCCTGTCGACGTCGACGAAGCCGGTCGGCACGCCGGTGACATCCGACGGGTTGGCGCGTTCGAACAGCTCGTTGATGCGCTCGACCACCTTGGTCAGCAGCGGTTCGATCTCGACGAAGCCCTGCCGTCCGCGCGCGCCCTCCTCGGCGATGCGAAAGACCTTCGACTCCGCCTCGTCGAGGATCGTCTTGGTCTCGCGGCCCTGCGGATTCAGCGCGCTGGTGGCGATCTCGTCGCCGACCGAGACCAGGCGCCGCAGCACCGAACGGTCGCGAACGATCTCGCCGTAGCGGCGGATATTGGCGGCCGACGGCGTGTTCTGCGCGAGCGCGTTCAGGTAAGCGAGGCCACCGGCCTCCTCTGCCTTGCCGGCGCTTTGCAGCGACTCGTAAACGGTCACCACGTCGGCCGGACGCGAATGGTCGACCAGCCGGGCGATGGCCTGGAAGATGAGCCGGTGGTCATGCCGGTAGAAGTCGCTGACCGTGACCAGGTCGGCGACGCGGTCCCAGGCCGAGTTGTCGAGCAGCAGACCGCCCAGGACGGACTGCTCGGCCTCGATCGAATTCGGGGGGGTGCGGACGGAGACGAGCTGCGGGTCCGCGACGGGAGAGTTCATCGACACTCCATCAATGTCGATGCAGTTTAGCGCCGTGCCACGGGCCGGCCCGCCGGGCGCTCGCGCCCGGCGAGGCAGGCCTGCACGGTCGCACCTAGGCCTGCTCGGCGACCACCGCGACCGTGATGTCCGCCACCACGTCGCTGTGCAGCGCCACCGCGACGTGATGCTCGCCGACCGCTTTCAGCGGTCCCTGCGGCATACGGATCAGGCCCTTGGCGACCTCGAAGCCCTGCTTGCGCAGCGCCTCGGAAATGTCGAAGTTGGTGACCGAGCCGAACAGGCGGCCGTCGACGCCGGCTTTCATCGCGATCTTGCAGACGAGGCCGTTGAGCTTCTCGCCCATCGCCTGGGCCTGCGCGAGCTTGTCCGACTGCGCCTTCTCGAGGTCGGCGCGGCGCGCCTCGAATTCCTTGATCGAGGCATCGGTGGCCCGCTTGGCCTTGCCCTGCGGGATCAGGAAGTTGCGGGCGAAGCCGTTGCGGACCTTCACCACATCGCCAAGGCCGCCGAGATTGACGATCTTTTCAAGAAGAATGACTTGCATGACTTGCTCCGGCGACGCTCTAGTGGTTGTCCGAGTACGGCAGCAGCGCCAGGAAGCGGGCGCGCTTGATCGCCGAGTCGAGCTGGCGCTGATAGTGCGACTTGGTGCCGGTCAGCCGCGCCGGCATGATCTTGTTCTGGTCAGTGAGGAAATCGCGCAGGATGTCGATGTCCTTGTAGTCGATCATCTCCACGCCTTCGACCGTGAAGCGGCAGAACTTCTTGCGCTTGAACAGCGCGTTCTGCTTCTCTCCCTTGCGGACGGGCTTGCCCTTGCCCTTTCCCTTGCCACGCATGAATGCCATTTCTTCGTGCTCCGTTCAGATTGCTGTGAATTCGGTGATGTGCACTATCAGGCTGCGCGATCGCTGGCTCCGCGGCGCCAGGAAACCATCGAGATCGAGTTCGGTTCCCAGTATCTGGCGGTCCAGCCTCTGCGCCGCATCGCCCACCGCGATCGCCTCGAGTTCGAAACTGAGCTGCCGTTCGATCCCCGCTTCAGCCAGTGTGCCGTCGTATCTCAGCCCTGCCTGCAGGACCGCCACACCGGCCGGCGTGTAGCGCAGATCGCCCCGTGCAACCAGCTTCGCCCGCAGGCGGACCCGGTTCGTCAACGCGGCCGCCGCGCGAGGCCGCTCAGGCTGCCGCCGGGGTCTGCTCCGCGGCCGCCTTGCGCGCCTCTTCCTTCTCGACCAGCTTCATCATCGGCGATGGCGTGGTCTCCGCCTTCTTCATGCCGATGGTGAGATGGCGCAGCACCGCGTCGTTGTAGCGGAACGCGTGCTCGAGTTCGTCGAGGGTGGGCTTGCCGCACTCGATGTTCAGCAGCAGGTAGTGGGCCTTGACCAGCTTCTGGATCGGGTAGGCCAGCTGGCGCCGACCCCAGTCCTCGACCCGATGCACCTTGCCGCCCTGGCTGGTGATCAGCGACTGGTAGCGCTCGAGCATGGCCGGGACCTGCTCGCTCTGGTCCGGATGGACGATGAAACAGATTTCGTAGTGACGCATCGATGCTCCTTATGGATAAGCCGCCCCAGGCGTCGATCGGGTGCGGCAAGGACGGGAAAGCCCGTGATTGTAGCCGTTTGCCTGAGGCCGGCTCAACTTGCTGTCGGGGCAGCCCCTGCGCCAAGCAGGGCCGGCAGCACCTCGCCCGCCGGACCGCGGACGACGAGATCGGCCGTCGAATCGATCTCGGTCGGCTGCGGATTGACGATGATCACCGCCGCACCGGCGCGACGGGCGTGCATCGGCAGCCCCGCGGCCGGGTAGACCAGCCCCGAGGTGCCGACCACCAGCAGCACCTCGGCGCCGGTGACCGCCTCTTCGGCGGCATGCAGCGCTTCCGCATCGAGCATCTCGCCGAACCAGACCACGTCGGGACGCAGCCAGCTGCCGCAGCCGGGACAGCGCGGCGGCTCGCCGGCGGGCAGGTCCTGCGGCCGCTCGAAAGTCACCCCG
>Ga0209450_10001658_pt1 | contig 11116 bp, 9 predicted proteins | sample FrelakmetLWP11LW_FD_187149 | JGI IMG/M metagenome (GOLD analysis project Ga0209450, IMG submission 187149) | Freshwater lake sediment microbial communities from the University of Notre Dame, USA, for methane emissions studies - LWP11 LW (SPAdes)... | ecosystem: Environmental > Aquatic >... | reverse complement strand
ATTCTTTGATCATTCAAACGGTGGCGTCACCTTCTCCGGCGGAGAGCCGCTGGTACATCTTCCAATACTTAAGAAACTGCTTGACGAGTGCGGCAGAAGACATATACACAGGGCTGTGGATACGGCCGGCCATGTCAGCACGGCGGCGCTGCTTGATATAGCAGCCAGAACAGATCTCTTCCTGTGGGACCTGAAGATGATGGACTCCGACCTCCACCGTAAATGGATCGGCGCACCGAATGATAAGATCCTTCAAAACCTTACTGCGCTGGCTGAGACAGGAGCTGAGATAATCATCAGGATACCTCTTATGGGAGGGATCAATGACACTGAGGACAATATTGAACGCACTGCACGATTTGTTGCCGGACTCGCGGGAAAGAAGAAGGATGTAAATATCCTGCCTTACCACAAGATTGCCCAGAACAAGTATATGAAGCTAGGCAGATCTGAATCGTTCGAGATGTTCGAAGAACCGGGCAAGGAGACACTTGAAAGGGTTATTGAACAATTCGCTGAGCATGGAATTAAAGCAACAGTCGGAGGCTAGACAAATTTTACTTTTTGTACCTTGGGATGCTGACACAGCAGAAAACTCACAAACATATGACCAGACTTAACCTTGCGGGAATCTTCCCCCCTCTGCCAACATCATTTGACGGTGAAGAAAACCTGATGCCTGAAAAGATCAGGCTAAATATCAGCCGTCTGTCAGCTTATGAGCTCACAGGGTTCCTCATCCTTGGATCAAACGGAGAGCAGGTGATGCTCTCAGATAAAGAGAAATCTGAGGCCGTTGCTGCAGCCAGGGAGGCTTTGCCTCCGGGTAAGGTCTTATTGGCCGGCACCGGAGGACAGTCAACGAGGGAGACGATAAAAATCACCAGGGAGGCAGCCGCTGAGGGTGCTGACGGTGTTCTTGTTTTAAACCCCTATTATTTCAAGGGCTCGATGACCCACGAGGCGCTGGTGAAACACTACTTCAATGTAGCTGACGCCTCGCCCGTCCCGGTCATTATTTATAATATGCCCGGAAATACCGGCATTGATATGACTGCTGCCATGGTGATTGAAATGGCATCCCATCCCAATATTATCGGGATGAAGGAGTCCGGAGGCAGTGTCGTAAAAATGGGGGAGGTGCTTCGAAGCGTGAAGACTGATTTTCAGGTTCTTGCAGGAGGAGCCGGGTTTCTGCTTCCGGCATTGGCAACAGGTGCTGCAGGAGGCATCCTGGCACTTGCAAATATTGCACCGGGCATCTGCATAGATATTTACAGGTCATTTTCTAAAGGTGATATTCATAATGCCAGAATGTTACAACATAAGGTGATTCCTCTCAACAATGCAGTCACAAGTAAATGGGGTGTTCCGGCCCTGAAGGCGGCGATGGATCATCTTGGCCTCTACGGCGGCCCTGTGAGAAGACCACTGCTGCCTGTAAGCAATGATGTCAGGGAACAACTCATAAGCCTCATCAATGAAGTTGCTGCGAAAGTATAACGCATAAAATTGCATTCAGGATGAAAGGAAGAAAGTTATTGATGATACCCGGTCCGATAGAATTTGAGCCGGCCGTAATGCAGGCCACAGCGATGGCTACAACCAGCCATGTGGCGCCGGACTTTATAGAGACTTTCGGACACTCTCTTGAGATGATGAGAGATGTATGGTTATCACCGTCCGGCCAGCCTTTTATTATCGCCGGCACAGGAACTCTCGCCATGGATATGGCAGGGTCGAACCTGATTGAGCCCGGAGACAGAGCCCTTGTAATCTCGACAGGTTATTTCGGAGACAGGTATGCCGACCTGCTGAAACGGTACGGTGCTGAGGTTACAGTGCTGAAAGCAGCCACGGGGGACGTGGTTGATATAAAAGAGATTGAAAAAGAACTCAATAGTAAGAGCTACAAGCTTTTGACCTTCACTCATGTCGATACCTCCACCGCAGTGCGGGTTGATCCACGGCCTCTGGGGCAGCTGGGACAGAAGTACGGCGTTCTGACTATCCTCGACGGTGTATGCTCGGTGGCAGGTGAAGAGATAAGACAGGATGAGTGGATGATAGATGTGGTCTTCACTGCCTCGCAAAAAGCTGTTGGCGTACCTCCGGGTCTGGCCCTGATGGTTGTTTCAGAACGGGCCGTAAATGCATGGCGCAGCCGTAAGACACCTGTTGGCAATTATTACTGTGACTGGAACAACTGGCTTCCTGTTATGAGAGCGTACGAAGAACGGCGACCCTCATACTTCGGCACACCTGCAGTGAATCTGGTGAACGGCCTTGAAGTCAGCATGGGGATTATTCTTAAGGAGGGGATGGAGGCCAGGTTCGGCCGTCACCGGCGTATCGGCAAATCATTCCGGACGGCCATGAGAGATCTCGGACTGAAGATGATCCCTGTTTCTGAAGAGATAAGCGCAGGAACACTTTCGGCACCTTATTATCCTGACGGCGTCAAGGGGGCGGAGTTCATGAGGGCCGTTGCAGCATCGGACGTCATACTGGCCGGTGGCTTGCTACAGGGAATAAAAGACAGTTATTTCCGGGTAGGACATATGGGCTCGGTCACCGAAGGCGACATACTGACAACGGTGTCAGCCATAGAACATTGCCTTCAGAAATGCGGACATAATGTTGTCAGGGGTATTGGACTCAGGGGCGCTGCAGGAGAACTGCAGTGAGTAACTCATCTGCTCGCGAGCAGCAGAAAGAGGTTAAACTGCTTTGTCATTCCTCCCGCGATAGCCTTGTTCATAATAAAACACTCCCTGTGAGATTGCCTGGTTTTCACCGGTATGATAGTCAACCCTTAAGCCCGGCCGGTATATGAATGACAAAATTAACTTTGATACGCTTTATTAATCTTAAATTTGAATTTCTAAAATGATATTATAGCACACATGGGAAAAGAGATTGTAACAACCAAATGGCTTGATAATATGGCGTTTGAGTCAGAAGTCAACGGCCATAAGATAGTGATTGATGCTGTTGCGGAGGTTGGCGGCGAGAACCGGGGGCCCAGACCCAAGCCTTTCATGCTGATGGCACTGGGGGGCTGTACGGGCATGGACGTCATTTCAATGCTTAAGAAGATGAAAGTTGATGTCAAAAAGTTCAGTGTCACGGTAGAAGGCGACTTAACCGAAGAACATCCGAAACATTTTTACAGGATGCATGTGATCTATGAGTTTACCGGAACAAACCTTCCGCTGGAAAAGCTTCAGAAGGCCGTTTCACTCTCAGATGAGCGGTACTGCGGAGTCAGTGCGGTTTATAAGAAGGCATTGCAGATGACAAGTGAGATAAGGATCATTGAGGCATAACAAGGGCGAATGCCGGTGTTCCTGATGGCCGCAAAGACAACTACCCTGATACATGGCCGATAAAGAAAAGAAAAAGGCAGGTTCCGGATTACGTGAACTGTTCAAGCTGTACAGCTTTCTGAGGCCGTACCGCTGGAGGTTTGCCATGGGTCTCTCCTTCCTGCTGGTATCAACAGCCGCAAGCCTTATGTTCCCGAAGCTCCTCGGTGACATGGTTGACATGGGCAACAGTGGCAGGATACTGGAGGAGATAAACAGGACAGGTCTGACGCTGATGGCGATACTCATAATACAGGCGCTCTTTGCCTATATGCGGACAAGGATCTTTGTGTCAGTGACAGAGAGAACCCTGGCATCTATCAGACAGTCGCTCTACAACCATCTTATCAGGCTGCCGATGTCGTTCTTCTCCGAGCGCAGGGTAGGAGAACTCAACAGCCGTATCTCATCTGACATTGCACTGCTTCAGGACTCCCTTACCGGAACGCTGGCAGACCTCCTCTCTCAGCTTCTGATAATTACCGGCGGGGTCACCCTGATGATGGTCAGCTCTTTCAAGCTGACTCTGTTCATGCTTGCAATTATACCGGCCATGTCTCTGATGGCATTCTTTTCAGGGAGGGCCATAAGACGTTATTCGCGAAAAGCCCAGTCATTTGTTGCTGAGTCAAACACAATAGTTGAGGAGACGCTGCAGGGAATACAGAATGTCAAAGCCTTTACGAATGAGGCTTTTGAGAGCAGAAGGTACCGCGAAAAGACAGAGCATGTTGCCCGGGCAGGCATCAGGGGAGGAAAATACCAGGCGTCGGTTTCTTTCATTGTGCTTGGTTTTTTTGTTGCCATGGGTGCGGTTATATGGCGAGGTGCAGCCATGATTGCCAGCGGCCAGATGGAAGCCGGTCAACTCTTTTCTTTTGTCATTTATTCCGGATTCATCGGGGGAAATATTGCGGGCATGGCCGGGGTTTATACACGGCTGCAGAAGACAATCGGTGCCGCGGAGAACCTGCTTCTCCTGCTCGATGAGCCTGCGGAAAGTGTCAGTGAGAGATATGTGCCTGACAGTGAGCATACTCTCCATGGGCAGATAACTTTTGACAGTGTTGAGTTCAGGTATCCCTCGCGCAGTGAGGTCACTGTCCTTAAGGAAGTAAGCTTCAGGGTAGAGCCGGGACAGCAGGTAGCTCTTGTAGGACCCAGCGGGGCAGGGAAATCAACTGTCACATCATTGCTGCTGAAGTTTTACGAGCCTACCGGTGGCAGGATATTATTTGACGGACGCAACAGCCTTGATTTCCCGGTCACGGAGCTGCGTGCCCAGATGGCAATTGTGATGCAGGATGTATTCCTTTTCGGGGGTACTATCCGTGAGAATATTGCCTATGGCAAGCCTGACGCAGGTGAGGAGGAGATAATTGATGCAGCTGTGCAGTCCAACGCCTGGGACTTCATTCAGTCATTCCCCGAAGGGCTGAGCACTGTTGTCGGTGAGCGTGGGGTGCAACTGTCAGGAGGACAGCGTCAGCGGATCGCCATTGCACGTGCGGTACTGAAAAACCCGAAGATTCTCATCCTTGATGAAGCCACCTCCTCACTTGACTCCGAATCGGAGAGGCTGGTTCAGGAGGCGCTGGAAAAGCTTATGCGTAACCGCACTTCACTGGTCATCGCCCACCGTCTGTCTACGGTGCGCAATTCAGACAAGATCATTGTACTTAATGTGGGGACGATTGTTGAGGAGGGAACTCATTCTGAGCTTATGGCAAACGGAAACGGCCTTTACAGGTCGCTCACAAAGCTGCAGTTCACCACATAAAAGGGAAATGAATCAATACAGATAAACACAGATCTAAATATTAACTTTGCAGACTTAAGAAGGTAATTATGTTACAGACAGCCAGAAACACAATTCTTGCATTGATTGCTGTAATAGCATCATCATTAGCACTCCTGGGCCAGGTGCCTGTTCAGATATCTACCGAGAAAATCGTTTCAGCCGGCAAGGTCTATTACATGCATGAGGTGCAGAAAGACCAGACTCTGTATTCTATTTCAAGGGCATATAAGGTGTCTATTGAAGACATCACGAGCGTGAATGTGATCACCTCATACGGTATCGTTCCGGGACAGGTGCTCAAGATTCCTGCCTCTGAGCCTAAGAAGTCGATAACCACAGATGAGCAGGCAAAAGAGATGGCTCGCAAGAGGGAAAAATCTCAACCTCAGCCTCAGCCTCAGTCACAGTCTCAGCCTCAGTCACAGTCACAGCCTCAGCCTCAGTCACAGTCACAGCCTCAGTATAAGGTGACAACTCAGAAGATTGTCTCGAACGGTAAGGTGTATTACCTGCACGAGGTAGAGAAAGGGCAGACGCTTTATTCAATAGCAAGAACCTATAAGGTCACTGTTGACGATGTTACCCGTGAGAATGTGATTGCTTCATATGGGATAGCCCCGGGTCAGGTGCTTAAGATCCCCTCATCAGAGACCCCTGCAGCAGAGCCGGTACAGGCTAAAAAACAAGCTGAGCCGCTGCCTCCGTCAGAGCCACAGGTTAAGACAGAACCCCAGCCTGCAGCTCAGGCGCAGCCACAGTCGTCATCACCTTCCGGCGTCGCCCCGCAGGATGAGAAGGAGCAGGCTCCACCGGCCTCCGCAGCGCCTGCCAAAGAGGATCCTGAACCTCAGCCTGAAGCTGTACCTGCCGTGAAGAAACCCGTGCAGCCTGAGAAGAAGACACACAAGGTCCAGAAAGGCGAGTCTCTCTCAGACATTGCCGACAAGTATGAAATCACTGTCGGTGAGCTAAAGCAGGCAAACAAGGGGCTGATCTTTGCGACCCCGGGTATGCGCCTTGTGATTCCCGCGAAAGAAGTCAGTGAACGCGATCCGAAAGAGTAGAGATTGAATCAGGGCGAACCTTACTGACCGGTCTTTAAAGGCTTGAGGTTTTCAACCCGGAAAAGGTCATCCGGAATGCCCTGGTCAAACCTGACATCTGTCAGGAGAATTTTTGTGCTGTGATCCTTCTCAAGATCCTTCATTACCACTTCTGAGGCATTCCAGTATTTCCCGATTCTTTCATACTTATAACTGGCTTCCTTGAATTTTTTCCCCAGCTGGTTAAAGTATTCCATAGTAATGGGATAACCGTAGGTTTTATTGATTGTGACAATAACTCTTGAGTAGTTTGATTTTCCCGATTTGGGAACCATGCTGAGGATGTGTGCATCACCCTCCGAATTGATGAATTCGGGTGTATATCTCTCGGCATAGGGGGTTTGCGCCATATCCTCGTATGAAAAATCGGTGTTGTTGAACGACTGGTCTTTCGAGAGTATCGATACCTTCTTCGGGTTGCCGAGTGCCGGCAGGTATACCCACATCACCGATCCCGGCAGTGTGAGTGTTGCCATTCCGGCCTGTGACTCAGGTTTTGTGTACCTGTATAATTTCCTTTCAGGACCTTTCTCGAACATTTCTGCTTCACGCACTTTCTCCTTGCCTGTTTTATCGGTAAGGATGATGACAATCTTTCCCTGTCTGTCCTTCGGTGAAAACATGATCTCGTCCATCTTATTTAGTACGGCCATGGGATCCTGTGATGAAGCATCATACAGGATGGCAAAAAGAAGAATAGGAAGCAGGGTGATTTTGTTGATAAAGACTTTCATGATTAAGAATTCTGTTGTGTATTAATTTTCTCATTTCTGTGTGCAAGAATCAGTATCACCGGAAGGAGGGTCATGGCACTCAGCCCCGAGCCGATCATACTGAGCGTTATCAGCAGTCCGAAGTGCTCAAGCGGTACCATTTCGGAAAAGAGGAGTACCATAAAACCGGCTGAAACCGATATGACATTAATGACAATGGCTTTGCCGCTGATCCCGATCGTATCTTCAAGTGCCTTGTTTACCGAAGCCCCTTCTTTCAGCGAACTGTTGAAGTGGGTGATAACATGTATTGAGTAATCTATACCGATACCCATTGCTATGCTGGCTACCAGGACAGTGGCGATGTTAAGCGGAACAGCGGCATAACCCATTATGCCAAAGAGTATGATAATTGTTGAGATTACAGGGATGGCGGCAATGAGACCTGAGATGAAAGAACGTAAGACGGCACTTACTATTGCTATCACGACGATAACGGCAATTGCCAGGCTGGCCAGCTGGCCGTTGATCAGGCTTCTGTCCATCCTGGCTTCAATAAAGGGCATCCCTGTTATCTCTATGGAACAGTCCGCCGTCGAATTTTCACTGATAAAAATGTTCATATAATCCTCGAATTCCCTTTTGGCTTTCATGTCAGAAGATGTAAACCTGGATATGATAATAGCCTCATCGAGATCATCTGACACAAGCCTTTGAAGATTCTCATTCCCTTCCAGCAGGAACCAGATCTGCTCTATCAGAGCCCTGTCATCGGGTATTGCTCTTCCCTGTCCGAATGCTTCATTAATGTCAAGGATCAGATCAGCGACCGACTGCGTCCCGGCGACTCCGGGATTCTTTGCCATATGTTCTTCGGCACGGAGCATTGTCTTAAGAAAATCAGGGTTCTGCACATCTCCCCTGAACAGTACAAAGACAGGCTTGGTTCCTCCGAATTTGCTGGTCATAATCTCCTCTGCCAGCCTAGTGGGATCTCCCTTTCGGAAGTATTCTTTCACGTCAACGCTTCTTTTTATTAGAATAATGCCGCCGGTGTTGACCACCGTTATAAGTATCCATGTAACAAGTATGGCCTTCGGGTGGTTATAAAGCAGGTTTTGCAGGGGATTCTGGAAGTAATCATAGAAGAATGTTTTCCCGGCCTCCCATCTTTCATTTTCCTTGTCCCTGTTTTTCCATCCGGTGGCTGATATAAGTGCCGGGACGAAGAAGATGGAGAGAAGCAGTGCAATGAAGGTTCCCAGGGCTGTGAATATCCCGAAATCACGTATCATTGTCAGGTAGGAGCCGAGAATAAAGGAAAAGAAACCTGTCATGGTGGTCAGTGCAGCCAGTATGACCGGAACAAAGACGTAGCTCATGGCTGTAATGATTGCCTGATTCATATCCCCCTTTTCCTGATCAATCCTGTTAAGTACATGAATGGTGTAGGCAGTTGCGACCGCAAGAAGGACAATAGGGATATTGTTTGAAACCATGCTCATATCCGATCCGGTCAATGACATTATGCCTATGACCCATATTATTGACAGGATAGCCGTGAGCAGCGGTACTACCACTCCCCTCAGGGAACGGAATCCCAGGAAGAGAACAATGGTAATCAGCAGGAATGCGATCGGGAGCAGCCTGGTAAGGTCGGATGCTATCAGCCGGGAAATGGATGAAACCATCATTGGCGATCCGGCATAATAGATCTTTTCGGGAAGGTTCAGCGATTCCATCTTTGCCTTGACTGTACTGGCAAGGGAGTGAATATTGGTGTCATCAAAAAGAGAGAAGACAATTATTGTTGATGTGGCATCCTCTGAAACAATGATTCCCCTCACGTTTTTGTTTGAATAGACTCTCTCCCTCAGCAGGGCAAGTTCCTCCGGCGTGTCAGGCAGATCATATTCATCGACAAGAGGTCCGACCTCCATTCCGTTCTCACTCTCGTTGATATACATGATGTTGGTGAGGCTGGTCACCGCTGAGATCCCTTCTATCTCTTTCAGAGTGTCTGTGACCAGTCTGACATGTTCTATAAGTTCAGCCGTGAAGACGTTATCAGTCTCCAGGATGACCATGCCTGTGTTGTTGGCGCCGTAGGTGCTGCCGATTTTTCTGAAGAGGACGGCGTGCGGGTCATCATCAGGCAGTGAACTCACCACATCAGAGTTGATCCTGATACCCGGGATCTGAATAGCAAGAAAAACAGTAACAGCCGAAACCAGAAGGATGATCATCCATCTGACCTTCAATATAATTCCGAACATCTTCTCCATATGTACTTTATGCAGGCTTCTGTTAAAAAAGGCCCGAAAATACATCATTTTGGCATACTATCAAAAAAAGTAAATGTCATCACTCAAGGCTGATCTCATTTTTTTGTTTGAAAAGTGTCCCTTTTTCTGTGATTTTGCGCACTTTTGTTTTACGGATATGACAGACAGATGACAGGTCTAAGCCAAAAAAGAATAGCAGCAATATCGATGGTCCGCAACGATGAGTTTTTCATTCCGAAGTGGATAAATTACTATGGAGCGCAGATTGGCCATGAGAACCTGTTTCTTTTGCTTGATGGTCATGATCAGCCGCTTCCGCAGGATCACAGTAGAATCAATGTCATCAGGTTACCCCACCAGGAGCTTGGCAGAGCAGAGGGCGACCGTAACAGGGCACGGCTGGTCTCTTACTTTGCCAGGGCGCTGTTCCTCAGATATGATCTCATCATTGCAAATGACATAGACGAGTTTCTTGTTGTCGACCCTGACAGGCATGAGACCCTTGCAGAATATCTCCAGCGGCCAATCAGGACAGCATCTCTCTCAGCCCTGGGGCTCGATGTGGGGCAGCATACCGGGCTTGAATCACCTGTTGACCCCGGCCGGCCTTTCCTGGAGCAGAGGAGTTATGCACACGTCTCAGCCAGGTATACCAAGCCTGTCGTTGCTGCCGCACCGCTTACATGGGGTTCTGGATTTCACCGCGTGAAAGGGAGGAACTTTCACATCGACCCGAATCTCTATCTTTTTCATTTCGGGATGGTTGATTATGATCAGTCGAGAGGGAAGCTCGATAACCAGTCGCTTCACAATGCAGGGTGGACGGGGCATCTCGACAGACGCTACCAGCTTTTTGAGCTGATCACGAAGAACAAGGCTGTTGACGGCGATGATTTCTTTAAGAAAGCACGGAGGAGACAGACCCTGATACGTCCGCTGTTTGCACTGAATAAGCCCGGGATGCTTGCTGAAAAGCCAATTATTAAAATACCGGAAAGGTTCAGATCTGTCATCTGATCTATTAAAAGCTGAAGCACCATGAATCTCAAGTACAGGATCAAGAAGGCATACACGGAGCTGCTGTTCCGGATGAGTTCCGGCGAGAACCCTCTCTTTCTTGCATATTACAAATATATCTATAAGCCCCCCAAAGGGTCACTGGCAGAATTCCTTGACGACTACTCGGCAAATCATACCCCGGTCACCTTCCTCCAGGTGGGAGCCAATGACGGGTTTGTGCATGACCCGCTTCACAAGTTCATCAAGAGAGATGACTGGAGGGGAATCATGCTCGAGCCACAGCCTGATGTCTTCAATGAATACCTGGCCAGGCTACACCGCAAGAGGGCTGAGATCACCCCCCTGAATGCTGCCCTTGATACTAAAGACGGCACAAAGACGCTGTATAAGATCGGGATCAGCAATGAGCGGTGGGCGACAGGCCTTTCAAGCTTCAACAGGGAGGTTCTTGTGAACAGCATAAAGAGAGGGGTCGTTCAGCACAAGGCCAGGAAGAGGGGGATAAAGCTGCCCGAGAATTTGGAAGAGATGATCATCGGCCAGGAGATTGCCACCATCAGTCCCGCAACCCTCCTGGGCAGGTTTGGGAACGAAAGGATCAACCTGCTGGCGGTAGACACGGAGGGATTTGATTATGAGATAATCAAGATGCTCGATCTTGACCGCATCTCCCCTGAGGTGGTGATCTATGAGGTCGCAAATTTTGATCAGCAAACGGCGGATGAATGCCGTTCATACCTCGAAAAACGAGGTTATTCATGCCGTACTATTGGTAAAGATGTGCTTGCGACCAGGAATCCAGCCTGATATCACTGAACTCAATTCT
>Ga0209450_10001657_pt1 | contig 11126 bp, 8 predicted proteins | sample FrelakmetLWP11LW_FD_187149 | JGI IMG/M metagenome (GOLD analysis project Ga0209450, IMG submission 187149) | Freshwater lake sediment microbial communities from the University of Notre Dame, USA, for methane emissions studies - LWP11 LW (SPAdes)... | ecosystem: Environmental > Aquatic >... | reverse complement strand
CCGGCCGGCGGGCAGGAGCGCCGTGCGCAGCGCATCGGCCGCCCGGCGCGCGGCCGGAAGGCACTGCTCGGCGATGGTGGCCAGGCGCTGGTAGGCGTCCTCCTTAAGATAGCGGCTCACCCCGCCGGCGATGGCGGTCAGAGGATGGGCGCTGCGTCCGCCCAGGATCGCGGCGCCCTCCTGGGCCAGCGCCAGGGCGTGCATGATTTCGTCAGGAAGCGCACCGGGAACCGGCGATACCGCCGCGCCGCGGCCGGCCTGTCGCAGCTCGCGGAACGGATGCTCCCAGGCGGTTAAAAGAAAATAGATCTTCTGCAGGTGCTCGCTGAAAAACAGCGTTTCCAGCAACGCCCGGCGCATGTTCACGGCCGGCGGCGGAGGCTCGACCCCGAACAACTGGTCGAGCGCCTGAGCGCCGACGAGGTGATGCGCCGCCCCCAGAATCGCCAGGATCCGGGGCAGCTCCTCCACGGGCCTGCCGCGCGCCATGCCGGCGACGTCTCGAGGCGCCGTCACCTGCAGTCGCGCCGCCGGTTTCGAGCCGTTGGCCGCAAGGATCACCCGGCTCGGAGCGGCCTGCCAGCGCAAGGGATCGATGGTCACGGTTTGCATGTCAGCCCTTCTCTTGGATGTTCAGCAGCGCACACTGCGTCGGCAGCGTGTAGCGGTAAAAGGTCCCGGCCAGGTCCAGAAACTGCTCGACGACGGCGTCTATTTTCTGGGGCTTTTCGGCGTCGAAGGTGGAGCTGATGGCGGCGACCATTTTGGCGCCGGGGTCGTACACGGCTTCGGGCTTGCCGAAACAGCCGCGGCAGGGGATCCCCGCCCCCGTGCACAGGCCGCCGCAGCCTTCGCGGGTGGCGATCCCGGAGCAGACCAGCCCCTGCTCCAGCAGGCAGCGCCCGGTGGACTCGTAGGCCTGGTAGGGGCGTTTGACGGATTCGAAGCGCTTCTGCTCCTTGACCCGCGAACAGCTGGCGCAGACGGCCTTCTCGCCTGCGAATACCGTTCCGCGCGGCGGCGGCACACCCGAGGCCATGGCCTGGGCTACCTTTTTGGGCAAGCGCCCGGCGGCATAGGAAAGGTGAGCCTGCGAGCCGGCCTCGCCGAGAACGGCCTGGAGTGCGGACCACACCAGGTTCTGAGTCGGCGGGCAGCCCGGCACCACGTAGTCGACCGCAACCACCTGGGTCAGGCTGGCGACCTGCGGCTCCAGCGCGGGAAGCTCCAGCGTCGGGTCGAGGGGGGCGTCAGCGGATTTCGCGGCCTGCAGCGGACCGGTTTCCTTGACGAGGTTGGCCAGTCCGGGCATGCCGCCGAAGCCGGCGCAGGCCCCCAGCGCGACCAGGAGCCGGGATTTGGCCCGCAGCTGTTCGGCCATCCGCCGCTCGCCGCTGGTACGCACCGCGCCGGCAAAGAAACAGACATCGATCGCATCGAGTCGCGCCAGATCGGTATGCTGCGACCCCAGCAGGTAGGGCCAATAAACGATATCCGCCAGGCGGTGAAGCCGCTGCACCTGGTAGTGAATGTCCAGCAGGGCCAGTTCGCAGGTGCGGCAGCCCGTGGCGGTGTGGACGGCGATGGTTTTTTTCGGCACGCGGCGTTTTCCTCCGATTCAAGTTTGAGATGCAACGCTCACCGCCGGGTCGGCTTGGCCGGCAGGCTTCGCAAACGGGCCGAGACGGCGGATTTCGTCACACATGGTGTTGATCACCTGGACGTAGCGCGGGGACTCGGAGGCGGCGATCCATTCCAGACGGAAACGGCCTTTCTCGACGCCCAGCTCGTGCAGCAGCTTCTCCAGCAGCCGCGCCCGCCGCAGGGCCTTGATGTTGCCCGCTATGTAATGGCAATCGCCCGGGTGGCAGCCGGCCACCAGGACGCCGTCCGCACCGCTGGCGAAGGCTTTGACCACGTAGCCGGGGTCCACCATGCCGGAGCAGAACACGCGGATCACCCGTACGTTGGGCTGCTGCGCCAGACGGGAAACGCCCGCCGCGTCGGCCGCCACGTAGGAGCACCAGTTGCACAGAAACGCGATGATCTTCGGCTCGAATCCGCTCATTTCAGCATCCCTTCGATTTGGGCATAAATCTGCTCGGGACTGTAGTGCCGGACTTGAATGGCGGCCGTGGGGCAGGCCGCCGCGCACGTGCCGCATCCCTGGCAGAGGGCTTCGTTCACCCAGGCGGTCTTGCTCTCCGCGCTGAACGAGACGGCATTGTAAGGGCACAGACCTTCGCAGGTCCGGCAGCCGGTGCACAGCCGTTCGTCCACGACCGCCACGGTGGGCTCGACCTCCACTTCGCCCATGCCGAACAGGGCCAGCGCCTCGGCCCCGGCCGCCGCGCCCTGGGCCACGGACTCGGGGATGTCCTTGGGCCCCTGCGCGCCGCCGGCCAGATAGATGCCCGACAGGGATGTCTCCACGGGTCCCAGCTTGGGGTGCAGTTCAATGAAGAATCCGTAGCGGTCTGTGGACAGATTCAGGGCGCGGGCGACGGCCTGGTAGTCCTTCTGGGCGGTGAGTCCGGTGCCCAGCACCACCAGATCGGCTTCGACTTCGACCGGCCCGCCCACCAGGCTGTTCTCGCCGCGCACCACCAGGCGGTCGCCTTCCTGGAACACTTTGGCCACCCGGCCGCGGATGTACTGGGCGCCGTCCTCTTCGATCGCCTGGCGCAGGAACTCTTCGTATCCTTTGCCCCCGGCCCGGTTGTCGATGTAAAAAACGGTCGCCTGGCCCTGCGGGTTGTGGTGCTTGAAGATCCGCAGCTGCTTGGCGCTGATCATGCAGCAGACCTTGGAGCAGTATTCGAAGCCGCGCGCCCGGTCCCGCGAGCCGACGCATTGAACGAACACGACACTCTGCGGCAGCTTGCCGTCGCTGGGCCGCACCACGCGCCCGGCGGTGGGGCCGGAGGCGTTGCACAAGCGCTCGAACTGCAGGTTGGTGATGACGTCCGGATGCCGGCCGTAGCCGTATTCCGGGTATTTGCGCGCGTCGAAAACGTCGATGCCCGTCGCCACGATGATCGCCCCGGCGTCGATCTCGCGCATGCGCTCGGTCTCGCTCAGGTCGACGGCCTGCGGACCGCATTTGCGGGCGCATTCGCCGCAGCGGCAGCACAGCCCGCAATGCAGGCAGCGCTGCCCCTCGACCTGGGCCGCCTCCATGGACAGGCCCAGATCGACCTCCGCGAAGCCCTCGCGGCGGGCCTCCACCTCGAGGTGCGGCATCGTCTGCCGCTGGATCGGTTTGGCCCGGCGGCGCTCTTCGTCGCTCAGCTCGGGCGCCATCGCGCGCTCCTTGCGGATGACTTCCCTCAGCCCCCCGTATTCGAGGTGGCTGTGAATCGACAGCGCGGCCTGCCGCCCCTGAGCGACCGCTTCGACGAAACTCGCGGCCCCCAGCGTGCAGTCGCCGCCGGCGAAGACCCCCGGCCGGTTGGTGGCCAGGGTCTCCGGATCGGTGCTGATCATCCCCCAGCGGTTGGTTTCGAGCGTCAGGCGTTCGAGGTTGAACCGTTCGGGCGCCTGGCCGATGGCTGCGATCACCGTGTCCACCGCCATTCTCTGCTCGGAGCCTGCAATCGGCACCGGCCGGCGGCGGCCGGACTGATCCGGCTCGCCCAACTCCATGTGGAGCACCTCCATCTCGGCGAGCCGCCCGTTTTCCCCCAAAAACCTCACCGGCGCCGCAAGAAACGAGAATTTCACGCCTTCCTTTTCGGCCTCGGCCACCTCGATGTCCCAGGCCGGCATCTCGCTGCGCGTGCGGCGGTAGAGCACCTGCACGTCCTGCGCCCCGAGGCGCCAGCAGGTCCGGGCGCAGTCGATGGCCACGTTGCCGCCGCCGACGATCACGACCCTGGCGCCGATCGTCACCGCCTCGCCCAGGCCGACCTGGCGCAGCAGGTCCGTGCCGGTAATTACGCCCTTCAAATCTTCTCCTTCCACGTTCAGCCGGCTGCTGGCGTGCAGACCGATGGCCACGAAGGTGGCGTTGAACCCGTCGGCCTCCAGGCTGTCGAAGGTGAGGTCCTGGCCGAATGTCATTCCGGTCTGGATGGTCACGCCCAGACCCTTGAGATTTTCGACTTCCGCGGCCAGGATCTCCCGCGGCAGGCGGTAGCTGGGGATGCCCACCGCCAGCATGCCGCCGACCACCGGCAGCTTCTCGAAGATCGTGACCGCATAGCCTTCCAGCGCCAGGTAGTAGGCCGCGGTGAGCCCGGCCGGACCGGATCCGATCACGGCGACCTTCTTGCCGCGCGGCTCTTTCACCGCAGGATGCTTGAACTCACCGCGCTGCAGCTCCCAGTCGCCCAAAAAGCGCTTGGTGGCGCAGATGGAAAGGGGCGCATCCACCTGGCCGCGCTTGCAGGCCGTCTCGCAGGGATGGAAGCAGATGCGGCCGCAGATCGCGGCAAAGGGCATGCGCTCGCGCACCAGCGCCAGGGCTTCCTCGTATTTGCCGATTCCGGTCAGGGTCATGTACCCCATGGCATTGACCCCCGCCGGGCACTGCGCCTCGCAGGGCGGGGCCCCGGTCCGCAGAATGGAATAGGTGTTGGGGATGGCCTGGGGAAAGGGACGGCTGATCGGGTGGCGGTTGGCCATGCCCAGTTCGAACTCGGAGGGAAACTCCACCGGGCAGACCTGCTGGCAATCCCCACAGCCCGTGCACTTGTCCATCTTGACGTAGCGCGGCTGCTGGCGGACCGTCACCTTGAAGTTGCCCACGAAACCGCTGACCTTTTCGACCTGGGACTTGGTCAGGATTTCGATGTTCGGGTGGCGGCCGACCTCGCTGGTTTTGGGCGTCAGCGTGCAGCCGGCGCAGTCGAGGGTCGGATACGTTTTATCGAACTGGGCCATGCGGCCGCCGATGATTTCATCTTTTTCGACCAGGTAGACTTTATAGCCGGCCTTGGCGATCTTGAGCGCGGCGGTGATGCCGGCGATCCCGCCGCCGACCACCAGGGCCGTCGGATTCACCGGCTTGCGGCTTCCCTGCAGGGGCTGATGGTGCACCACCCGCGCGACGCCGCCGCGCACCAGGTCCTTCGCCTTGCGGGTGGCGGCGTCGGCGTCCTCGGAGACCCACGAGCAATGCTCGCGGATGTTGACCATTTCGAACATGTACGGGTTCATCCCGGCCGCCGTGCAGGCATTGCGAAAGGTCGGCTCGTGCATTTTGGGGGTGCACGAGGCTTCCACCACATGATCGAGATGGAGTTCTTCGATGTCGTCCCGAATGAGCTTCTGGCCGGGCTCCGAGCACATGTACTTGTACGTCCGGCAGACGGCCACGCAACCTTCTTCGGCGCCGATCTCATCGGCGATCTTCTGCACGTCCACCTTGCCGGCGATGTTGGTCCCGCACTGGCAGATGTAAACGCCCACCTTCTTGGTCATGACAAAAGCCCTTTTTCCTTCAGCATCGGCAGGGGGTCCACCAGATGCCGGTTCAGTCCCAGCTCGGCGGCCGGCATCCCGAAGGCCAGCCCCATCATCTGGGTAAAATAGACGATCGGCAGCGCATAGGCCCGGCCTTCGGCCCGGCCGATCTCGTCCTGCCGCAGGTCCAGGTTCGACTGGCAGAGCTGGCAGGCCACGACCAGGGCGTCGGCGCCCCGCCGGACCGCTTCGCGCACCAGCCGGCCGGTCAACCCCACGACCGTCTCGGTTTTGCTCAGCGCCAGCCCGGCGCCGCAGCACTCCGTCTTGAAATCCCAGTCCAGCACCTCGGCCCCCAGGGCCTTGAGCAGCTCGTCCAGGGAAACGGGGTTTTCGGGATCGTCGAAGCGCGTCACTCCCGCCGGCTTCACCAGATAGCACCCGTAGTAGGGCAGCACTCTCAAGTGGTTCAGGGGTCTGGTCACCCTCGCCCGGATGGCGTCCAATCCCACCTGGTAGCGCAGAAACCCCAGCAGGCTTTGGATGTTCAGCTGCCCGCGGACCCCGCTGTCGATCACATCCTCAACCCGCGCCTTGAGGCTCGCGTCGGCGCCCAGCTCCGTCTGGGCGCTGAGCAACCGGCGGAAACAGAACGGACAGGGGATGACCACCTGGTCGAGCTGCTGCTTCTCGATCTGGGCCAGGTTTCTGGCAGACAGGGACGTCGACAGGAGCCGATCCATCTTAAGCGCCGGCGATGACCCGCAGCAGCACCATTCCGGCACTTCTTCGAGCTCGATTTCCAGGCGCTGGCAGACCTTTTGCGCGGAGACGTCGTAAGGGCGCGCGGTCTCCTCCAGCGAGCAGCCGGGGTAGTAACTAACCTTCATGATCCGTTTCTCCCTGTTCGACGGTCGCGCTGCGGGTGAAAATGCGTTCAACGACGGGATCTTTGCGGCCGCCGCCCATCATCCCCAGCGGCGAAATGGCGCCTTTGAGCATCAACCGCAGCCCCTTGCCCGCATCTTTGAACGGCCGGCGCGTCTGCAGGTTGTAGCGCATGACGGTGCTCAGCTCCCGCACGCGGCCATGACGCCGCACCGATCGCAGAAACAGGTCTTCGAACAAATGGATCGCCGGCTCGCTCGGCTCGATGCCGGCTTCCTCGGCCATCTCGCAAAGGGTCGTGGCCACCTGGTACATGTTGATCTCCACCGGGCAGCGGCTGGCGCAGGTGCCGCAGCTGACGCAGTACCACCAGGTCGGGTCGCGCAGCGCCTCCGCGCGCATGTCACAGTGAATCTGGGCGATGAGGCGCCTGGGGCCGCCGACCGTAGGCGAGCTGATGGGGCAGCTGGCGGTACATCGGCCGCACTGCAGGCATTCGAGCAGGTTCTGCCCGCTGCGCCGGATGACCTCGGTCAGGAACCGGCGTTCGTCGGGTGTTCCCTTCAATCGGTGCATGGTCGCACTCCTATCTGACCGCGATCGATCGCGCGATGGTCACGGCCTCGCGCGTCCGCAGGTCCTGCACGACCCGGATGGGCGCGCCGTAGCTCAGGCAGCCCGTGGGGCACTTGAGCGCGCAGGCCGGCCACAGGCCTCGATCCACGCGCTCCCGGCACCCGTCGCACTTGGCGATCTTGCCGGTGGCCGGGTTCAGCTCGGGAATCCCGAAGGGGCAGGCGACCGCGCAGGTTTGGCAGCCGATGCACAGGGACGGTTCCGAGAAGACGAGCCCGTCCGGTCTTTTTTGCATGGCGCCCGTCGGGCAGGCCGATACGCACGCCGGCCGATCGCAGTGGAAGCAGGTAACGGTTTCGTAGCGCATCAGCGGCGCGCCGTTGGCCTCCAGCGGCCCGATCTGAATCACCTTCACGGTGCGCGGCCCGGCCGGGAGCTCATGCTCCATTTTGCAGGCGACGGCACAGCTGTGACAGCCGATGCAGCGGGAAGCGTCGATCATCAGGGCATGTTTGCGCGTGAGGGTCATGCTAAGTCGGCTTTCAATCGGTTGAGGGCGTCCTCGCCGGACTGCCCCTTCTTGTGGACCAGCACCCGGGATTCGTCCAGCCGCTGCGGGGACCAGATCGCCCGGCGGCTCACCATGCGGCTGAGCCAGGCCCGGCCGTCGATGCAGCCGCGGCGGCCGGCAACGACCACTTCATCGCCGTTTTCGATGCCCAGGATCCGGGCGATGTCCGGGTGAATCTGAACGGCGTTTTCGTCTTCGAGCTCAGCGGTCCAGGGCCACCATCTGCCGGCATCCGTCGAGCGTGAAGCGACCCGCGTGGAGTGATAGGCCAGAGGAAACAGGTCTTCGGCCTCGGGGCTTTCCTGCGCGCCAATTTCGGCGGGCGGCAGGGCCGGTTGGAGCCGCACGCCGTCCGGAGCGAATACCGGCGGCTGCCGGCGCACCAGTTTTTCCGGGTCCGCCGGCCAGGACTGCAAATGATCCGCCGCCCGGATCTGCGCCAGTTCGCACCCCTGCGTGTCCGGGCTTCTCTTGAGCAGCCAGTCGTAGAACCCCGCCTGGTCGGCCCGGTCGTTTTTCTTGACCCACGGAAAAAACTCCTGCCAGCCGAAGCGCTGGGCAAGGCCGCTCCAGAAATCCAGGCCGGACCGGCAGGCGTCCGCCGGCGCGACGACGCGGTTGGCCCATTGGAGGGCGCGGTCGTTGCTGAAGCACAGGCCGTCTCGTTCGGCCCAGGCCGCGGCCGGGAACACCGCGTGGGACTGTTCGCAGGTGAAATTCGGGAAGGACCCGAAGAAGCCGACCAGCTCGGCCCGCTTCAGCTGAGGGCGCAGAGGCAGAAAGAAGTCGGCGAGGCAGTTTCCCGATGCGATCAGCGCCTTGAAGGCGAGGTCTTGCTCTTGGCGATCCAGCGGCTGATAGGGAAACGGGCCGGCCGGCGGAGGAATGCTCTCGGCGGCCGGCAGTTCGATGTCGCTGTCGCAGTTGAAGCGCGGCAGCCCGCTTTCGAGCGGATACCAGCCGGCGTTCGGTTTGACGGTCCACCCCATCGCCGTGCACAAGGTCAGCCAGATGCCGTAGGACTGGAGATGCTCGAGCCGCTTGCCGGTGATCACGAAGGCCGAGGGCATGCCGGCCAGGAACCGGCTGACATTGAGCAGCTCCGCTTGCGAAAGCCCGGTAGACGGCTCGAGCCCCTCCCAGCCAAGCGCGTCATAGGCGGCCCGCCAATCGGGCGCCGGCTCGAGATTGTCGGCGACCGCCTGCGCGTTCTGCCGGTTTTCCTCCAGGATGGCCTTCATCAGCCAGAGCCCGAAACGGTTGCCGCTTCCGGGGCGGATGATCAGTGCGAGGTCCGCCTTGGACATCGTGGCGGTAAAGCGGTTGTCGGCCACGATCAGCTTGGCCCCCTTGTTCCGGGCCTCCAGCACCCATCCGAACGCCACGGGGTGGGTTGCGGCCAGGTCGGCCTCCACCAGCAGCAGGCAGGCGCTGTCGGCCCAGCGGGTGCAAGGGGCGGTGGGGCTCTTCAATGGCAGCGTCTGTTTGGCGCCGGGCGGCTCCCATGGATGGTAGACGTGAGGGGTCCCCCACAGCCGCGCGAAACGCCGTGCCCCCAGCCAGAAGTCGAGCCCTGCTTCAGGGTCGCAGCCGATGACCAGCGAATCGGCGCTCTCGCGATCCCGTACGCGGCGCAGCCGTTCCACAAACAGATCGAGGGCCTTCTCCCAGTTCATCGCAGCCTCGAACGACTGGCTCAACGTGTTGCGCGATGCCGGAAGGGTGATGCGCCGGGGATGCTGCAGCCCCTGGGTGAAGGCAACGCCTCTGGCGCACAGGCGTCCCCGCGAAAGCGGGTGCTGTTCGACCCCCTGAACGTCCACGATGATGTCGTCCTGCAGGAAAGCCGACAGTCCGCACCCCACGGTGCATTCTTGACACACACTTTGAACCTGGCGGTCGAACTCCTTGCGCGTGCCGGGAGAACGATTCAGCGGTTGGTAGTCAACCATGAAAGAACCTCCGGATTTCTATAGCAGGGCGGCTGACATGGAACAACCTCATATCGTAGAGCAAATGCTGTTCCGGAAGACAACTTCGGCGGGGAAAATATCTGCTGACCGTGAACCGGATTTAATGCTTCCTGCTATGCCGTGAGGGCCCGGTGAGCGGCTGGATTTAGCGCGGCTTGCAGTCGATGAGCCGGAACATTCTGAAGTGCTTGAATTACATTATCAATTTAAGAAACAACTGGGTTGGCCGTGAGCCTGTGTTTCGGGATATTGGAGTATTGACGTAGGGATTGTCAAGAACAATCTTCTGAACGGAGTGTTCCGGATCGGGCGCCGGATGTGTTTTGCCCGTTGAAATCCTGGGGAAAATTGCCTCTATGCAGACCCGCGGTTCTATCTTAACCATTTGAAATAAAATATAATAACTTGCGTGGGGTCAAGTGGGGTCGATTGGTTCGCTCCGAACGTTCGGCGCGCTTTCGAACCCCATCAGGACCAAAGAAGATGGAGGTGGCCATGAGCACGACGCCCTCGCCTGAAAGCACCGCAAAGGAACGGGATGCTTTCGTTGAACGCCTTCTGACGTCGACGGCGGGCGCCTTCGACATATTCACCCTGTATATCGGCGATCGCTTGGGGTTCTACCGCTCGCTGGCCGAGCACGGCGCATCGACGGCCGGGGAATTGGCCGCCCGCACGGGCGCCTACGAGCGGTATGTGCGCGAATGGCTGGAGCAGCAGACCGTGGCCGGCATTCTCGGCGTCGAGGACGAGCACGCCGCGGCCGGCACCCGCCGCTATCGCCTGCCGGACGGACACCAGGAAGTTCTGGTGGACCGCGACAGCCTCAATTACCTGGCGCCTCTGGTGCAGATGGTGGTGGGCGCCGTCCGGCCCATGCACCAACTGCTGAAGGCCTACCGCAGCGGCAAGGGCGTGCCGTATCCCTACTACGGTGCGGATTTCCGCGAAGGGCAGGCCGCGATGAACCGGGCGATGTTTCTGCGCCAGCTCGGCCCGGAATGGCTGCCGTCGATGACGGAGGTTCACCGGCGCCTGCTGGCGGACCCTCCGGCGCGCGTGGCCGACATCGGCTGCGGGGGCGGCTGGTCCGCTATCGGCATCGCCCAGTCCTATCCCAAGGTTCAGGTGGACGGCTACGACCTGGACGAGGCCTCGGTGGCGCTGGCGCAGGCGAACGTGGCCGAAGCCGGGCTGGGCGATCGCGTCCGCATCCAGCATCGGGACGCCGCCGACCCGTCCCTGCGGGGACGCTACGACCTGGTGACGGCCTTCGAATGCGTGCACGACATGTCGGAGCCGGTCGGCGCGCTCCGGACCATGCTAGGCCTGGCGCGCGACGGCGGGTCGGTCATCGTCATGGATGAGCGCGTGGGCGACCGGTTTACCGCCAAGGGCAACGAAGTGGAATGGATGATGTACGGCTGGAGCGTGCTGCACTGTCTGCCGGTGGGCAAGGCCGACGGTCGATCGGCCGAAACCGGTACGGTGATGCGCACCGAGACGCTGAAGCAATACGCTGCGCAGGCCGGTTTCTGCGACGTCGAGGTCCTGCCCATCGACAGCTTCTTCTTCCGCTTCTACCGCTTGAAGGCCGTGTGCCGCTGAGGGGCTTCAGTTCGGTGGTCGCTGTTCGATGGGGCTGATGCATTCCCGCGCCGGTGGGCTTGCGCTCGCCAGGGGATCGGCGGCTGCGGGCTCGGCGATGGGCT
>Ga0209450_10001656_pt1 | contig 11128 bp, 12 predicted proteins | sample FrelakmetLWP11LW_FD_187149 | JGI IMG/M metagenome (GOLD analysis project Ga0209450, IMG submission 187149) | Freshwater lake sediment microbial communities from the University of Notre Dame, USA, for methane emissions studies - LWP11 LW (SPAdes)... | ecosystem: Environmental > Aquatic >... | reverse complement strand
GGGCGATGTCGGCGTCGCGCATGCGGCCGACCGCGACACCGGCGAGCGCCTGCTGCGGCGCTCGCCTTACAGGCTGCACTTCGCCGCCGCCCGCGCCTTCGGCCCGGTCGAGGGACTGGTCGAGGTCACCTGGAACGACAGGCGCTGCGACAGCGACATCAACACCTTCGCGCGCACCACGCTCGATGCCTACACGCTGGCGCGTCTGGCGCTGTCGTGGCGCCTCAGCGATGCGTTGCGTCTGACGCTGCGCGTCGAAAACCTGTTCGACGCCGACTACGAGCTGGTCGACGGCTACAACACCGCCGGCCGCAGCGCCTTCGCCGGGGTGCAGCTGCGGATCTGATGCCGACCCTGCCGCCGCAACGCGCGCTTGCCGCGCTGCTGCTGGCAGCGCTGGGGGCCTTCGCGCTGGCGCTCGCCACTGGCAGCGTTCCCGGCGTGCTGACGGCGCTGGTCGACTCCTCGGAAGCCGCCGGCGCGCGGTCGGCCGTGCTGTGGCAGCTGCGGCTGCCGCGGGCACTGTCGGCCTTCGCCGCCGGCGGCCTTCTGGCGCTGGCCGGTTGCCTGCTGCAGGCGCTGCTGCGCAACCCGCTCGCCGATGCGTACGTGCTCGGCGTCTCCGGCGGTGCCGCGGTCGGCGCCCTGCTGGCGCTGCTCGCCGGCGCCGGGCTCGCCGGCATGCAGGCCGGCAGCGCGCTCGGCGCCTTCGCCACGCTGGCGGCCCTGTTCCTGCTGGCGCGGCGCGCCTTCTTCGGCAGGCTGCAAACGGCGGCGCGGGTGTCCGAGGAGGCGTCGACCGGCGTGCTGCTGACCGGCGTCATGCTTGCCGCATTCGCCGCGGCGCTGCTGTCGCTGCTGCTCGCGCTCGCCCCGGACGCGCAGATGCGCTCGATCATGTTCTGGCTGCTCGGCGATCTCGCCGGCGCCACCGACATGCGCGCGGCGGCGGCGGCAATCGGGATCCTCGCCGGCCTGCTGGCGCTGGCGATGACGCAGGCCCGGCCACTGAACCTGCTGCTGCGCGGCGACCTGCAGGCCTTCGTGCAGGGCGTCGACGTGCGCCGCGTTCGCCGGCGCCTGGTGCTGGTGTCGGCGCTGGCCACGGCGACCTCGGTGACGCTGGCGGGGGCGGTCGGCTTCGTCGGCTTCGTGGCGCCGCACCTGATGCGTCAACTGGTGGGCAACGACCAGCGGGCGCTGCTGCCGGCCGCCGTGCTCGCCGGCGCCGTCCTGGTGCTGCTGGCCGACACGGTGGCGCGCACGGCGGTCGCGCCGCTGCAGCTTCCGGTCGGCGTGCTGACCGCGCTGATCGGCGTGCCCGTGTTCATCAGCCTGGTGCGGCGGCTATGAGCGGGCCCGGGCTGCACGGCGGTGCCGAGCGGGGCTTCGGCGGCACGGCGATCGAGTGCCGCGGCGTGACGCTTCGCGCCGGCGGGCGGCTGCTGGTCGATTCGCTCGATCTGCAGGTGCAGGCCGGCAGCCGTTGGGCGGTACTGGGCCCGAACGGCGCCGGCAAGTCGACGCTGCTCGCCGTCCTGGCGGGGGCGCGCCGCACCGATGGCGGCGCGGTGCTGCTGGCCGGCCGGCCGCTCGATCAGTGGGACGCGCAGGCGCTGGCTGGGCAGCGGGTGCTGCTGCCGGACGGCTGGCTCGACCCGTTCGCCGCGACCGTGCTCGATACCGTGCTGACCGCCCGCTACCGCCTCGGCGAAGCGGACCGGCACGGCAGCCGTGTTGCCGGGCGATGGCTGGCGCGCCTCGACTGCGGCCAGCTGCCCGGGCGGGACGTGCGCAACCTGTCGCGCGGCGAGCGGCAGCGGGTGGCGATCGCCACCGCGCTGTCGCAGGAGACGCCGCTGCTGCTGCTCGACGAGCCGATCGCGCACCAGGATCCGCGCCACCAGGCACTGGTCGTCGATGTACTGGCAGCGCTCTGCGGCCATACGCTGATGGCGTCGCTGCACGAACTCAACGCCGCCGTCCGCCTGGCAACGCACGCGCTGCTGCTCGACGGACGCGGCGGCTGGATCGCCGGCCCGGCCGAGGAGACGCTGACCGCGAGCAGGCTGTCCACACTGTTCGAGGCGCCGATCGACCGGCTGCCGACGGCGTGCGGCCGCGGGCTGTTCGCCGTGCGCCCGCCGGGCTAGTGGCCTTGTCCCGGCGCGCTCAGGCGCGCGTCGCCGCTTCCAGGCGGTCGAGAAAGGCGAGGGCCTGCTCGCGCGAAGCGCCGCACATCTGCGCCGACGGCTGCAGGCCGGCGCAGCAGCCGGGCCGCCGGGGCAGGCCGAAGATCGCGCAGCGGTAATCATCCGTGAGCTGCGCGCAGCGCACGCCGGCGGGCTTGCCCGACGGCATGCCCGGGAGCGCGGTCGAAATCGACGGCGCGATGCAGCAGGCGCCGCACCGGGGACGGCAGATCACGCGCCTGCCCCACCGGCGGCAGCGTCCGCGCCAGCCGCCGGTCGCCCTGGGCGGGCCTGCCGCGCCGACGCCCGCATCAGCGGATCCCGATGCGCAGCGTCGCCGTGGCGACGTACATCTCGCGCAGGAAGCAGGCGAGTCCGAAGATCAGCGCAAGCAGCGACACGCCGAAGATCCATGCCACCAGGGTGGTCAGGCTGCGCTGCCAGTAGGCGTCGAGAAACAGGCCGCCGATCGACACGCAAACCATCAGCGCCGACAGCACGGTGAAGGTGATCGCCATGTTGATCAGCCGCGCCCGCCGCGCCAGCAGCCGCAGCTCGCGATGCTCCGCCGAGGCCGATTCGGCCGCGCCGGCCAGCCGCCTCTCGAGTTCGCGCGCGCGGTCGACGATGCGCGCGACGCGGTTGGTCATCGTGCCGAGGATCGAGCCGATGGCGGTGAGCAGGAACACCGGCGCGATCGCCAGTTGGATGAAGTGCACCACCGAGTCGAGCTGGCTGGCGCCATGAACAAGCGCATTCGGGGTCATGGGCGTGGTTTCGCTCCTGAGGCGGCCCGGCGAACCGCGTCGATGCGCTCGCAAAGCAGTGCCAGTTCGTCGGCCAGACGCGGCGTGTGCCGGTTGATGCGGTCGGCGTCGATCGTCACCAGGTTGCCGCCGGCGACTGCCCGTTGCCCGGCGAAGCGCCGCCAAACGTCGAGCGCGCCGCGGTCGACACCGCCCGGCTCGGCAGTGACGATCATCTGCGGATCGGCGGCCAGCACCGCTTCTACCGAGACCTGCGGCGCGATCGGCGCCAGCGCCTCGAAGACGTTGCGTGCGCCGCAGGTGCGCAGCCCTTCGCTGAGCACGTGCCGACCGCCGAGGGTCATCAGCGGCTGCGGCCAGACCTGGTAGAACACGCTGACTTCGGCGCGCCTGGTGTAGCGGGCGCGCAGCCGGTCGATCGCGGTGCGCAAGCCTGCTGCCGCATCGGCCGCGCCGGCGGCGGCGGTCAGCTGCCCGAGGCGCAGCATCGACACGGCAATGCCGTCGAGCGAAGAGGGCTCGTCGACGTACACCGGCACGCCGAGCCGGCGCAGGGCGGCGATGGTGGCCGGCGGGAAGCCGCTGCCCCAGACGACGATCAGGTCCGGCCGTGCGGCGGCGACGCGCTCGAGGTCGACGCTGTGCGCGCGCGCCACCCGCGGCAGCGTCTTCGCGGCCTCGGGGTGATCGGCGAAGTCAGTGGTGGCGACGATGCGCCCTCCTGCGCCGATGGCGAAGAGCTGCTCGGTCAGGTGCGGCGCCAGGCTGACGATGCGCTGCGCCGGCTGCGCCAGGACGACCTGCGCGCCGGCATCGTCGGTCACGCGCAGCTCCGCACGGGCGATGCCGGCGGCGAGCAGCACGGCCGCAGCGAGCGCGCTAGGGACTCGCACCCTTGGCTGCCGGCGGCTCGGTGACGAAGGCGATCTGCTTCAGCCCCGCCTTCTGCGCCACCGCCAGCACCGCCGCGACGTGCTCGTAGCGGACGGCCTTGTCGGCGCCGAGATGCAGCTCGGGCTGCGGCGTCTCGCCGGCGGCGGCGGCCAGCCGGCGGGCGAGTTCCTCGGCGGCGACCGGCTCGGCGTTCCAGCGCAGGCTGCCGGCGGCGTCGATGCTCAGCTGGATCGTCTGCGGCTGCACCAGCGCCGGCGGCGCGTCGGCCTGCGGCAGGTCGAGCTTCAGCGCCCGGGCGAGCAGCGGCGCGGAGATGATGAAGATCACCAGCAGGACCAGCATCACGTCGACCAGCGGCGTGACGTTGATCTCCGCCATCGGCTGGGCGGGCGCCCGGCCGCGATCGAAGCCGCCGAAGGCCATCGGCTCAGCGCTCCCCGCCCGGCCGCGCGCCGAGCGTCAGGTAGGCGTGCAGGTCGTGCGCGAAGCCGTCGAGCTCGGCCAGCAGCTTGCGGTTGACCCGCGTGAAGGCGTTGTAGCCGAGCACCGCCGGCACGGCGACCAGCAGGCCGAAGGCCGTCATCAGCAGCGCCTCGCCGACCGGCCCGGCCACCTTGTCGATGGCGATGGTGCCGGCGGCGGCGATGCCGGTCAGCGCGCGATAGATGCCCCACACGGTGCCGAACAGGCCGACGAAGGGCGCCGTGGCGCCGACCGAGGCGAGCAGCGTCTGCCCCGACTCGAGCCGGGCCGCCGCCTCGTTGATCCGCTGGCGCAGCGCGCGGGTGATCAGTTCGGAGCGGTCGATCTGCGCCGCCATGCTCGACTCGTCGAGCCGCCTCGATGCCGCCTGCTGCGCCGAGGCGGCCAGAGGCACGAAGATCGCCTCCGCATCGAGCGGGCGGAAGGCGGCGACGGCCTCGTCCATCGAGCGGGCCGCCCAGAACTGGTCGAGCGCCCGCGAGGCGCGGCGAACGCGCAGCCAGGCCCAGAGCTTCCACAGGATCAGGAACCAGCTGGCGACCGACATGGCCAGCAGCAGCCACGCGGTGGCGCGGATGACGCCGTCGGCCTGCGCCCAGTAGTGAGCGATGCCCAGCGCGCCGCCGTCCATGCGCTTACTTCAGCCCGAGCACGTCTTGCATGTCGAACAGCCCGCGCGGCCGCTCGGCGACGAAGCGCGCCGCCCGCATGCTGCCGAGCGCGTAGGGCATGCGGCTGCCGGCCCGGTGCGTGATCTCGATCCGCTCGCCGGTGCCGGCGAACATCACCGTGTGTTCGCCGACGATGTCGCCGCCGCGAACCGCGGCAAAGCCGATCGTGCCGGGCTTGCGCTCGCCGGTGACGCCCTCGCGGGCGAACACGGCCGCCTGCTTCAGCGCCCTGCCCTGGGCCGTCGCGACGACCTCGCCCATCTTCAGCGCGGTGCCCGACGGCGCGTCGACCTTGTGCCGGTGGTGGGCCTCGATGATCTCGATGTCGTAGCCCGAGGCCAGGATCGCCGCCGCCACCTCGAGCAGCCGGAAGGTCGCGTTGACGCCGACGCTCATGTTGGGCGCGAAGACGATGCCGATCGACTCCGACGCGTCGCGGATCGCCGCCTTGGCGGATTCGTCGAAGCCGGTGGTGCCGATGACCATCCTCACGCCGAGCCGCCGGCAGGCGGCCAGCAGGGCGGCCGTGCCCTCGGGCCGGGTGAAGTCGATCAGCACCTGCGCCCCGGCAAGCCGGTCGAGGTCGGCATCGACCGGCACGCCGGTGCGGCGGCCGAGGAAGTCGCCGCAGTCGCGGCCGAGTTCCGGGCTGTCGGCGCGGTCCAGCGCGACGGCGATCTCGACGGCCGGGTCGGCGAGCGCGGCCTCGGTCAGCATGCGGCCCATGCGGCCGCTGGCGCCGGCGATGGCAAGCTTGATGGGCATCAGCGCCTCAGAATCCCACCGGCGGAATGGTCGGCACGACGACCTCGACCTCGGTCTTCGGGTCGACGTCGCGTGTCCTGAGCGCGTCGGCCTGGCTCGGCGGCGGCTTCGGCAGGGCCCTCGGATCGCGGCCGAGGATGAGGTTGTCGGCAAGCGCCTCGGGCGGCATCTCGTCGCTGTCGAAACGATCGACCCGGCCGTCCTTGAAGAAGACGGTCAGCCGGCGCAGCTGCACCTCCGATCCCTTGCCGCGCTTGAGCAGGTAGACGTAGTCCCAGCGGTCCTGGTGAAAGACGCTGACCAGCGCCGGCGTGCCCATCAGGAAGCGCACCTGCTCGCGCGTCATCCCGGCGGCCAGCTGGTCGGCCATCTCCCTGGTCACCACGTTGCCCTGCTGCACGTCGGGACGGTAGGGCTGCAGCAGCGGCGGCGTCCACTGGCGCACCGACTCGCAGGCGAACAGCAGCGGCAGCATGGCCGCAGCGACAGCGAGGCGAAACGGCGAGCGCAGGGTCATCGCGGAAAGGCGGCTTGCGGCCGCCGGTGAAGGGGTCGGGCGCTATGATAGCGGCGCCTTCTAGGCGTGCCGCGCCCGCCCGATCCGAGCCATCGATGCCGACCCGCCAGCAGAGCACCTCGACCGAGCTGAAGGCCAGCGGCCTGAAGGCGACGCTGCCGCGGATGAAGATCCTCGAGATCTTCCAGAGGTCCTCGCAGGAAGGCATCCGCCACCTGGGCGCCGAGGACGTCTACAAGGCGCTGCTGGCGGTGCAGCTCGACGTCGGGCTGGCGACCGTGTACCGCGTGCTGACCCAGTTCGAGCAGGCCGGCCTGCTGACGCGCAGCAATTTCGAGGCCGGGCGCGCGGTGTTCGAACTGAACGAGGGCGCGCACCACGACCACCTGGTCTGCCTGACCTGCGGCCGCGTCGAGGAGTTCGTCGACGCCGAGATCGAGCAGCGGCAGAAGCGCATTGCGGCCGATCACGGCTTCGCGCTGCGCGACCACGCGCTGGCGCTGTACGGCGAGTGCGTCAAGGAAGGCTGCCCGCACCGGCCGAAGGGCTGAGACGGGCGGCCGGCCGCGCGGCGACTCCGCCCAGATGACCTCGTCCGAGGCGGGCCACGGATCGGCGCCGGAGGCTGGACACTCGTCCGCCGTCGACCGGCGCCGTGCGATCGTTGCCGACATCCGCCACGACCTGAAGAACGCCCGCCTTGCCAGCGCGGCCGCCCTGCACCAGCTCGCCGTGCTGGCGAACGACGATGCGCTGCGGGCGGCGGTCGCCGGCGCCAATGCGGCGGTCGGCGAACTCGCGCTGCACGCCGAGCGCGGCCTGGAGCTGCTGTCGCTTGGCATCGACGACGTCGAGCCGGTGCTGGAGCCGATGGCGCTCGAGCCGATGCTGCGCGACGTCGACCTGGCGCGCGAGGGCGCCGCCAGGCTGGCCGGCGTGCGGCTGCGAACCGCGCCCACCGGGGCGGTGGCGGCGGTGGATTCGCGCCTGTTGCCGCGCTGCGTCGGCAACCTGGTCACCAACGCGATCGAGCACAGCGGCGCCACCAGGGTCCTGGTCGGCGTGCGCCGGCGCGGCGACGGCTGCGTGATCGAGGTGCGCGACAACGGCGGCGGCATCGATCCGCAAGCCGTGCCGGTGGCCGACCGAGGGCGCTGGGCCGACGGCTGCGGCCGCGGCCTCGGCCTGTGGATCGCGGCCCGCTTCGCCGAACTGCAGGGCGGCGTGCTCGAGATCCAGGCGCGACCGGGCCGCGGCAGCTGCTTCCTGATCAGACTTCCGGGCCCGGTTTCGTGGGCGCCGGGCTCGCCGCGGGCGGCGCGGTCGGGGCGCACCCGCTTCGACCGCAGGGTCGTCGTGCTGCTCGAGGACGACACCCGCCAGTTGCGGGCGACGGCGCTCGCCTTCGAGAGACGGGGAGCGACGGTCATCGCCGCCCGCAGCCGGGTCGAGTTCTGGAGCGAGATCGAGCAGCTGCCGCGTCCGCCCGATCTGTGCGTGCTCGACTTCGTTATCGGGCGTGCCCGCTCGGAGCTGGCGGATGAGGCCGCATCGACGAGCGCGAACGACCTTGCCTGGCTCGGCAAGCGCTTCGGCAGGCGGACTCGCACCGTGGTGCTGACCGCCAGCGCCGGCGATCCGCAGCTGGCGACGATCGGCGATACGCCGGTGTTCGAGAAGCCGCTGACCGACGCCAAGATCGACGCCATCGGCGCGCTGCTGAAGGGCTCGCCGCACGGCTGAGGCGGCTTGTCGCGCTGCAGCGCCCCCGTGGCGCCGCGGCGTGCCTCGCGCACTTGCCGACCCTATGATCGCCGTCACGGTCCCACGCGAGGATCACGCCATGGCGGACGACGCAGACGCGGACAGGCTCGATTCGCTGGTGCGGAAGCTCGAAGCGCTTGCGCCGGTCGGCCTGGAGTGCCACGACTCGTGCATCGAGCCGTTGCTCGACGGGTTGGCGGTCGCGTTCAGGGAGGCGACGATGGGCGGCGCCGGCCTGGCCGTCGAGGCCGCCGGCCTCGGAGGCCGGGGTTGCCAGGCGTTGTTGCGGCTGCCGGTCACCCGGTACTCGCAGTCGCTGGCGGCGGCGATCTGGGAAGTCGCTCGATTCAATGCGGGACGGCGGCTCAACACGGGACTCGTGGTCGAGGCGGCACGCCGGCTGGCCGGCGTCGGCGCCCTGCTCGCCAGCGCGCAGTGGAGAGCCCGGGCGTACGCGCTGTCGGCTGGCATGCACTGCATCCGGGCGAACTACGCGGTTGCCATGGAGCATGCGTGGACAGCGCTGATGTCGGCGCGGGCCGTCGGCGAGCCGGGAGGCGTCGCTGCCTGCTGGAACAGCCTGGGCAACGCGCTCGCGGGCGCCGGCCTGCACCAGGCGGCCCGGCGATGCTTCGAGATCGCGCTCGAGGAAGGCCGGCAGTCGGCCAGCGAAGCCGGCGCCATCAGCCGCACGGCGGCGCTGATCAACCTGGCGCTGTCGGACCTGCACCTGGGGCACTTCCGGCGCGGCCTGCACACCGCGGAAGAGGCCAGGCGACTGCTTGAAGGCGACCGCTCGTCCCGCGCCTCGACCTCGAGGCTGAGCGCCGGACGCTGCCTGGTCCGCCTGCTGCTGGAGACCGGGCAGACGCGGCGGGCACGGGCGATCTGCGACGAGCTGCTTGAGTCGGTGCACGAGGGCGACAGGCAGGCCTTCGCCGCCGACATCCAGACCACGGACGGGCTGTGCCTGGTGTTCGAGGGCGAGGTCGCCAGCGGTCTGGAGCGCGTGCGCAACGGGCTCGACGCGCTTCGCAGCCGGCAGGGGGAACTGCGCGACGGACTGCTGCTGGCCATCCGGGCTCACGAGCTGGCGGGCGACGCCGCCGTCGCCATGTATCGCCGGGAACTCGCCTTGCACAACCGCCTGGTTCGACAGGAAGGCATGCTCGAGCAGCACCGCGCGCACCTGCGCCGGCTGCAGTGCGAGGACGGCAGGTCGCCGGCGACGCTCGAGCGCAGGGCGCAGATGGTCGAGCGGCTGGCCTTCACCACCGAGCTGCGCGAGGACCCGACCGGGCGACGGGTGTTCCGCATCGGCCGGCTGTCGCGGCTGCTGGCGCAGGAGCTCGGCTGGTCCGACCCCGACGCCGAGGCGCTGGAGGTCGCGGCACGCCTGCACGACATCGGCAAGATCAGCGTCGCCGACGACATCGTGGCGGCCCGCCGGCCGCTGACGGACGACGAGACGCAGGCGATGCGCACCCACTGCCAGGCCGGCGCCGAGCTGCTGCGGCGGATGGAACTGGAGAACGCGGAGCTGGCCGCCGATGTCGCCGCCTTCCACCACGAGGCATGGGACGGCTCGGGCTATCCGAACGGCATCGGCGGCACGGCGATTCCGCTGGCACCGCGCATCGTGGCGATCGCCGACGCCTTCGACACCATGACCGGGCAGCGGCCGTACCCGCCGTCGATCGGCGTCGAGGATGCACTGCTGCAGTTGCAGGCCGGCGCCGGCAGCCGTTTCGACCCGGCGCTAGTGTCGCGGTTCGTCGCGCTCGTCCGCGGCCTGCTCGATGCTGTGGCCGACCTCGACGCCTATCTGGCGCAAGGGGCCGATCGCTCTGCCTTCATTCAGGTGCACCGTCAACTGGCGCAGTGCCTCGCCCGGCCCGGGCCGTAGCCGGCGCGGCGATCAGCGCCGGGCGGCGTCGCCTGCACTGCTCAGGCGGCCAGCATCTCCCGCGCATGCTTGCGCGTGGTGTCGGTGATCTGCACGCCACCGAGCATCCGCGCCACCTCGTCGACGCGCCCCTTGCGGTCGAGCTGCGCGATCCGGCACACCGGGCGTCCGTCTCCGGACGGCACCTTGCCGACCAGCAGGTGCTGGTCGCCGCGGGCCGCCACCTGGGGCAGGTGGGTGACGCACAGCACCTGCCGGTCGCCGCCCAGCTGCTTCAGCAGCCGCCCCACCGTTTCGGCCACCGCACCGCCGATGCCGGCGTCGACCTCGTCGAAGATCAACGTGGCCACCGGCGTGGCGCTGGCGGCGATCACCGCGATCGCCAGGCTGATGCGCGCCAGTTCGCCGCCGGAGGCGACCTTGGCCAGCGGCCTCGGGCTTGCGCCGGCATGCCCGGCGACGAGGAACTCGGCGCGCTCCGCGCCGGTCGCCGACGGCGCGCAGGCGGTCAGAGCGACCTCGAAGCGGCCGCCGGCCATCGACAGGTCCTGCATGGCGCGCGTGACCTCGCGCGCCATGTCGCGGGCCGCCTGGGTCCTGCGCCGGCCGAGCTCGCCGGCGGCGCGGTCGTAGGCGGCGCGGGCCTCCGACTCGCGGGAGCGCAGCGCCTCGAGGTCGCCCGCCGCGGCCAGGGCCGACAGCTTCTCGCACGACGACGCGAGCAGCGCCGCCAGCTCCTCGGGGTTGCAGCGGAACTTGCGCGCGGCGTCGTGCAGCTCGGCCACTCTCGCCTCGACCTCGGCCAGGCGGCCCTGGTCGAGATCGGCGCGGTCCAGATAGCGGTTCAGGGTGCGCGCCGCGTCATCGAGCTGCGCGCGCGCGCCGGCGAGCGCCTCGACGGCCGGCTGCAGGCGTCCGTCGAAGTCGCTGAGCTTCGCCAGCTGCTCGGCGGCGCGGTCGATGCGCGCCAGCGCCGAGTCCTCGGCGTCGGCCAGCAGCTCGACCGCGGCCTGCGTGCCTTCGAGAAGGCCGGCGCCGTGCGCCAGCCGGCGATGCTCGGCCTCGACCTGCGCCCACTCGCCGGCCCGCGGCGCAACCGGCGACAGCTCTTCGACGATCCACCGCAGCCGGTCCTGCTCGGCGTGCGCGCTGCCCTGCATCGCCTGCGC
>Ga0209450_10001655_pt1 | contig 11130 bp, 6 predicted proteins | sample FrelakmetLWP11LW_FD_187149 | JGI IMG/M metagenome (GOLD analysis project Ga0209450, IMG submission 187149) | Freshwater lake sediment microbial communities from the University of Notre Dame, USA, for methane emissions studies - LWP11 LW (SPAdes)... | ecosystem: Environmental > Aquatic >... | reverse complement strand
AGATTTTACAAATCTGTCTTTGGTGCAGAAGTAAAAGCAAAAACCGCGCCAAGCTTATGAATTATACCGTCCGTGTTATGGGCCAGGCCTTTTTTATTTGTCTATTTAACAGGAAATTGTCACGGTATGCGATTTTTTTTTCTTGTTAGTCCTGATGCAGAAATTTTATTGCGTCGGTGCGAGGAGAAAAATTTTAAAATTCTTTGTGAGCATTTTGGTGTAAGCTCTTTTGCAATTTTGGATTTGTGGATCAGCCTGTGCGAATTGCAAAAATGCTTACACCATTCTCTATTATTCTATTTCAGAAATTTCTGTTATCAAGTCCTCAATCATTTCTACCCTATCAGAATCTGAACCAAGTGGTAAGGCACAGTCGATTGCTTCAGACAGGGCATCATTCTCTAGAAGTTTTTGACATTCAGACTTTAAATACATCTTGACTTCAAAATTGGAACTTTTAATATTCTCTAAAATATCAGTACAATTATCAAGTATATAGATTATGTCCTCGAAATCATGGCTTTGTCTTAAGTCGTTTCCTCCACGATCATGATGAGCCTCAAATTTTGATGCGAGGTAGTACTCAGATCGGAATACATATATGTTGTTACCATCCGGAAGTGCTTTCGATATTTTATTTTCTACACCTAATGAGTACCATTGGTTTTTAAAACCAAGTATTTTTTCATCAGTTGGCATGACATCCACCTTTATACTTTTATAAATCCAGCGGCAGATAGGCGCACCTCTTGAAATATCATGTGCGAATTTTTTTGCCCGTAATCGTTCCTCCAGTTTTGCATGCTCCAACCTTGAGCTTAATTCAATTACACAATCTACGTCTAACGTGGGCCTAATATCTGAAGAGGCTGGATCATCTGCGTATAATTCTGCTACTGCTCCACCAACAAATACTACCTCTTCCTTAAGTTCTTCCAAACCATCTGCAACAGTTTGCAGTATCACAATATTCGTACTAGACATTTTTTAGTCTTTTATCCAATTCATTAATGGCTATTTTTATTTCCCGCACCCGGCCAATTCTTAAGGTATCTAATATTGCGAGTAACTCATAAAACAATATATCATCTTGGACAACCATCGGAATAGTGTCATACAACGGCTCAATTGACTGACCTCTTAGAATGCCTTTTGAATAGGGCCAGACATAATTTTCAGATCCTTGGGATATGAGTTCTTTTATGGGATTTGCAGAATGTGCTGTCGGTATCCCTCTAACTATAGCACCTGGCTCAGCAGGAAACACATACTTCAATCCATATATTAGAAATTCTTTAAATGAATTTAAATAAATCTTCCGTTTGTCGCCATCAATTAAACGTGCAATTTTACATCTGTTTAACGCTTCAGAGACCTCAGATTGGCTTATTTTCAGCGAATTGGCAATATCAAGATTCAACCATTCAGGGTTCTTCATTGAAATTATCTTCAATAATACAAGGATGTCCTGAGGCCGCATTCCACTATGCTTTTTCATGTCAACAATATTTATCGATTCGCGATTCGCGAATTGCAAATATATAAAAGATTCTCAGAATTGTTAGCATGTTAAGGAGTTTTATGTTCAAACACTTACTTCTTTAGTGAGCTTTTTGTAATACCGGTTCCTTTGTTTGAACATTTTTTCAAAGTAATCAATCTTTAAGTCACGATAATCAAAAATTACAGAAGGATTTCCGGAATGTTGAATGCGACCAATGTACTGAATCAATTTTCCTTCAAAAGCAAACGGATACGCAATTATAAGACACTCAAGGTTATTTAAATCAATTCCTTCGCCAAAATATTGTCCGGTCGAAATCACTATTTTAAAATGACCTTGTTTCAGCTGTTCAATTTTACTTTTTCTACTACTTTCGGAATCTTCACCATGAATTGTAATAGTCTCATATCTATCTTTGAGGTAAAGATTAAGTATATCCACATGCGCCTTCCGCTCGGTCAGAATCAGGAATGTTTTAAACCTGTCTGAATTCTTATCAATATCGTCTAATATAAGGGAATTCCGGTTAGTGTCATGAATCAGAATTCTTGAAATGGTCTCATATTTATCAATCTTATAATCAAATGGCGCAAATAACTTTGTCTCTTTAATATTTACCTCGACCTTTGTTTTCTTCTGCCTTATCTGGTCAATCTGCCCGGCATTGTACAATATGTTTCCTATGTAGACATAAATCAGTTTTTCATCATTGTTTTTACGTTTCGGAGTGGCTGTAAGTCCGTACAAATAATATGAATTAAAGTTGACAATTGCTTCTCTGAATGATTTTGCCGGAATATGATGGCATTCATCCACAATGATTGTCCCAAAGTTGCAGGAATTTTTTTCAGTCTCTTCGCTTCTTGAAAGAGATTGAATCATTGCAACCGTGATTTTTTCCCCGATTTTAAACTTTTGATTTCCACTCTGCCCAATTTCCTTTTTAGAAATTTTAAGGAAACTTTGAATTCTGTCTATCCACTGGTCAAATAATTGTTTCCTGTGAACTATAATTAAGGCAGGCTGTCTTTTTTGTGCTATTAATTCAAGGCCGATTACTGTTTTGCCTGATCCCGGTGGCGATACAATAACTCCAAAGTCCTTATCCAGAGTTTTTTCTATTGCAGCCTCTTGGTCAGGTCTCAATTCGATATCTGACTCGAAGTCAACCGAATCAAGTTTTTTTCTTTTGTCAACAATCTTAAAAGGTAAATCTTCCTTCCTGCAGAATGCTATTAAGTTTACAGCAAATCCCCGAGGCAAGATCACTTCTTCCTGGTTCTCTTCCACCAACCTGAAATACTTTTCAAGATTAAAGGTGGATTTACCCATGTTTTTCTTAACCAGGTAATCAGAATTCATGAAGTTCAGATTTTCTCTTATGAACTCAATAAGTTTTCTATTAAGGTGAAGACGTTTCAGATATATTTGACCACTAATCTGAATTTCAATTACCGGTTTTGAATCTCTGTAAAAACTAGATTTAAAGAAATCATCTACTTTTTCATTAAGAATGTCTTCATAAATGGATTTAAACTGACCAAAGGACAGTTTACGAAAGGTCTTTATGATTTCAAACTGGTTGTCATAAGGCAAGTAATTTTGTGGGTCAAGGAATGCTGAATTGCCATTCATCAGTGAATTACCATTGAGTGGAAGTGCAATCAAATTACCCATTCCTCTCCCGGTATGAAAATCCTGATTAGGGAAGAGTCTGTCAAAACTTGGCTCTTTGTCAAAGTGGGAAATAATAGATGCTTCTCTAAGAAGCTCATATAATAGTTTCCTCGTCTGATCTGCCGGAAAGTTCTCCTCAAAGAATATCCAAAGATGTCCACCGTTTCCTGAACGAGACCGTTCAATATAGGCCGGTATTTTATGCTTTTGGCAGACCAGATACAACTTGTGAATAGAATCTCTCCAATCATTGTCATCAAAGTCAGCTGCAATAAAAAAAGAGGTATTATCTTCAAGAAGAGGGTATATCCCAATAGTATCTGTTCCCCGCAAATGACGGTTTAATACCTCATCAGTAAGTGGTTGATGCTCTTTTTTTGAGTAATCCTTAAAACTTCCTCCTTTAGATTTGTGTATATTGTAATCGCTCCAATCAACTTTGTAGGCTGGCATGTAACCAGATTTGCCATCTTTTTCCCAACGAATGGCATAGATATCCTCTCTTCCGCGAAACAGGGACTTGTATGTTTCAATATGATCAACTAAAATACTCACTTTATGGCTTTAGCAATATGCTTGCAAAATCTAACACTTATTTCTCAAAATCCAGTTCGGGTAGAATAACCTTTGATTCCTTTTCTTTATCGGGATCTTTCCAATATAAGATAAAGTTAATCCTTGCATTTTTCAGATTATATCCTTGTTCCTTTAGCTGAGAAATTGTCTCATTAAATTTCTTCGAAAATTTTAATACTAGATCCCCATTTTTGTCAGTGCAACCATCATTACCAATAATTATATTATCACCTGGGATTAATCGATTAATTTGGTATTGTCTGTATTCAAAATATCCGAGATTAACATCAGTATATGATAATTGCATCGAGATCTTTTCTGGTGGTTGGTAACTTTCCTGGTCAACATATGAAACCAGTCCTTCAGCTTGAAATCTGTCAAAGAAATTGCTATTGTGATGGATCAACAGGTTTTGCTTAGCTCTTGTCATTGCGACATACAACGGACGCTTCTTTTCATCACTTGATAGATCATAACTTTCGAGCATGATAAAAACATTTTCAAACTCTTTACCCTTTGCTTTGTGTATTGTTGATACAAAGATTGTTTCTCCATCTTCCCCCAGAAAATCTTCTAATTTTGATTCACGTATAAACACTTCTAAATCAGAATAATATTTGATCCTGGTATTTGTGGATTCGAAATCTCTGATAATGTTTCTACAGATTTCTAATTTTGAGCTATTGCCAAATTTTCTAAATAACTCTGTTTTACTCCTTACCCAGTTTTCATCACTAATTGAAGGTGAATCATCCATTGATTTAAGTATTCCCAGGAAGTAACGAACTTCTAATAGATTGTACAAATTGAAACAATCATTAGTTTGTATCAGCTTAGCCTTGAAACCATTCTTTATAAGCAGACCTGTAATGTTTAGAGCTTCCTTATTTGTCTGGGTTAAAATGCATGTAGTTCCAGACAGGTCAGTCGAAATGATATCATTTACAGTAGGAACTATCAGGTTATTGCTGTGGTACCTTACTGTTTTGATAATTCCATTCCCCTTATCATATGCAACAATCGGTAAAGTTTTTAATCTATGGTTTATTGTCTTGACAAATTGATTAGAGAATGAGACTAGATTGCTTTTGCTCCGAAAATTATCAAAGAGTTCATACTTTTTTGCTTTCTTTTCAGTAATAAACTTCTCCATGTAGACTGAATCTGCCCCTCTGAATGTAAAAATGTTCTGATCATCGTCGCCGACAGCAAGCACTCTCATATCTTCATTTTCCTCAATAAGTGCATTAATCAGATTATACTCATCCACATCCATGTCCTGGGCTTCATCAATTACAAGAACCATTTTTGATATCCGGCTCTGCTCAACTTCATGATTTTTAATCTTTTCAATAGTAGTTTTAAGAATCTCATCAGATTTTTCGATACTGCCTACTTTTCCCAATAAATCAAAACAGTAGGAATGGAACGTTTTGATTTCAATAAAATTTGCTGCATTGCCATATAGCCCTATCAATCTCTTCTTAAACTCTGTTGCAGCTGCTCTTGAAAAGGTGAGCATCAAAAGTTGTTCGTGTTTAATGTCCTCCATTAAAAGCAAGGAAGCAAGTTTGTGGACAAGCACTCTTGTTTTTCCGCTTCCAGGTCCGGCAGCAATAACTATGTATTTGGATTCTTTATCATTAATAATTGCTAATTGAGCTGTAGACAGGGATCCGAATAACTGACGAAATTTTGCGGGAGTTAAATTTCTTTTTATATCATCAAGACGGCTTCCCTTAAAGTATTTATTGAGAAAAACAGGATAGTTTAATTTAAAATAGTCTTCCACAAATTGAAGTGCTCCTCGATAATCCTCAACCATTTTCTTTGCATATTCTCCCACAATGTGAATCTGCTGCACTTTGTTCTGGTAAAACTGATCCAGTTTTTGATAATCCTCTTTTTTGTATTGAGCTTTATTATTCTGTTCGACCTTTTCGATCGTCATTTTGTTATAAACAACCAGGAATCCTCCTTCAATCTTAATTGCCTCAATTCTTGATAAATAGAATAATGTATCTTCAATATCATCTGTTGTAACTTCAAATTTGAATAGCTCAAGACTTTTTTCGTATGCTTCTTTGAGTTCAATAATGGAAAATTCTATCAATATTTCTTCCGCATTTTCATCTACATTGTTCTCAATTTTTCCATAAAGGAATTCAACGATGAATTTTGCAAGAGAATGTCTCTTTTTTAATTTTTCTTGTAAAACATCTTTAGGTTGGGAGCAAGTGATAATAACGTGGTTTTTTGAGTTCTCCAGATTTTGCCTTTTAATCCAATTCTTAATCGCCCAAAAATTGATAATGGTCTTTAATTTGTTGGGCGTAACATCCTGACGACCTGATTCAATAGCCTTCTCATTCAATTCTTTGAGATGATATGTTTTTTCTTGTTCTTCCAGTTGCTGAAGGAAAAATTCTTCTATTTGTCGGAAAGTTTCAGCAATTGATTTTGACCGGTTTACAGCGTCTCCTTTTTTTATGAAAGCAGTCAGGTCTTTGGTGTCTGCTAAGATCTTCTCTTCGCGGAGTAAAGTAATAATTTTAATTACTTCTTCCTTTACAATGCCAAGGTGATCAGATATATAGTCAATTCTGGATTCTGCAACTTCGTCGTTAGATTGTCTTTTGCTTTTACTTGAGATTAGCTTTTTTATAATTCGGATTGCTTTTACCTTCTGCTTTTCATCGAATCGTTCTGACGAGTTGATTTTGTCAATTGCATCCTGTGCATTTTTAGTTAAGATACTATTTGCAAATATTCGTGGTACATTTTGCCCCCGTTTCAAATAACCAGCCTCTTCCAGTGCTGAAATAGCCGTTGTAACACGTGTTTCAATTTCGGTTATGCCTTCATCCCAGCCAGCCTTTCGGGCAATCTCTAATGCAGAATTTGAAACAGTCGACCTGAACTTTGTAATCTCTTTTATTGCCTTCCAAACTTGTTTTATCTCCTTGATGCTTAGCTTGGTTTGATTAAGAAGTGTAAAATGTTTTCCAAGATCATCCTCATTATAAAGAACATAACAATCAGCAATTATGTTTTCATCTCTGCCAGCTCTTCCTGCCTCCTGGACATAGTTTTCCAATGAATCAGATATTTCGTAATGGATAACCATTCCAATGTCTTTTTTGTCAACGCCCATGCCGAAAGCAGAAGTTGCTACCATTATTTGAACGTCCCCTGCGATAAAAGCATTCTGGTTTTCAGTTTTTTCCTTAACATCCATTTTCCCGTGGTAAGGTTTAGCATTGAAACCATCTTTATTTAAAGCGTCGGCTAGTAAATATGCTTTTCTAGTTCTGGAAACGTAAACAATGGTTGGACAGTTTTTACTTTCAATGAGGTCACGGAGCTTGTTATATTTATCTTGCTCATTACCGTTTTCAAATACCTTATACTGAAGATTTGTTCTTGACTCACCGGATCTGTAAATTTGAAGATTCAGAGATAGTTTTTCTTTAAAGTAGTCACGAATATCTTCAATTACCTTTTGTTTGGCTGTTGCAGTAAAACAAGAAACAGGAATTCCTTCCTGGAGATTCTTCTTTTCCTGCAGGGACTTGATAAAATCACCGATATACAGGTAATCAACCCTGAAATCCTGACCCCACGAAGAAAAGCAGTGAGCTTCGTCAATGACAAATCGAACTATAGTTCTTCCTAATAAAAGCCTTTCGATGGTTTTAGATCTCAAGGATTCAGGCGAAATGTAAAGTATTGAAGCAGAGCCATCTTCAACTCTTTCAAAAGATTTACTCCGTTCGATGGGATCAAGTAATCCATTAATGGTAACCGCATCTGTAATATTAATCTTCTCAAGGTTATCAACCTGATCCTTCATAAGTGACTGCAGCGGAGAGATTACGACAGTTAATCCTTTCATATTCTCTCCACTCATTAAAGCAGGTAATTGGAAGGTTAATGACTTGCCTCCACCTGTAGGAAAAACAACTAAAATTGATTTATTTTCAATAGCAGCCTTAACTGCATCTTCTTGTAAAGGTTTTCCGCCATAGGTTCTGAATGAATTAAATCCAAAATATTGATTAAGTCCAGCATAATAGTCCAATGCTTTATTGCAGTAATTGCATCCGGTTATGCATGGTTTATTTCTAAGAAGAGACATTATTCTCTCAACTTCCGGATAATTTTTTATTACCCATGGAGGAGTAATAGAATATTTGTTATTGCAATTAATCAATGCCAGGCAATAGGCAAGCTCAATTGGATGTGTGGAAACTATATCACCTACCTTTGAATTGCTGCAAATCTCTTCGTTGAATTTTTGACGTATTATATTTTCTAAATTATCAGGACTCCCGTTTTTGAAGGAAGTGTATTCAAAAAATGATTGGAACTCATCTTTATCTTTTAGCAGGAGATAAAAAATACTCTTTAATGAATTGTCCAGCGCATTGAAAGTGGAGACCTCATCGTTAAACAAATCTCTGGCCTTTATTGAATCATTTAACGGATTATTTAACTCTTCTGATTGAAGCTTATCATCTTTTAACAGGTGGTGATATGGTCTCATTGGAAAAAGCAGGGGAGAGAGAAATAATGTATCAATTACCTTAAGTTGAGTTATGCCAGAATAAGATAGAGCTTTTTGAAGATATTTTAGATCATGGTTTAATATGTTGTGACCACAAATAAATCTTGTTCCATTGATAAATGAAATGAATTCAGAAGTCGAACTTGAATGGAAAGAATTCCCATTACCCTTAATTCCTCCGATATCAAGAATTTCCTGCCTTTTCAGACTGACTTCTATATCAATAAATACGATAGAATTCATGATTATCTATGAGCTTACAACATTCACTTTATAAGCTATTCTTAGATTAAACCTTTTATTTTTGTAATAATATTGTTGTTAATGTATTCTGAATTTATTGCCCCGTTTTCATCCTCGGTTGTTACAAATAAATTGCCATTCAAGGTGAAACCATTATTTAAATAAAACTCTTTCTTCCTTTCCCATTCTTCACGGTAACTAGGTTAAGTAGATTTTTCAGGTATTTATCTTTAAGATTTGAATGTCCTCTAGCGTTAGATTGAGTTATTTGCCTAATTATTTTTGCTAACGGCACGGCAGTTGAGGGAGTTTGCGTTACCCGGCGCAATCCACCGGTTGATTGTCCTGTTAGGGGCCGAGGTAATAAATGATTGTATATTTCTGGCTACTCGAGTATTTGATGGTTAGTAAATTGTCACGTTATGAAGATCTGAACAAAGAAAAAAAGAACGTTCGGGCCAATAAACCACCAACAGTTCTTGTGTGGTGGTCTTTAGGCCCCCGACGAAAACTGTCCCGGTGGGCCGCCGGGTATGGCGCGGTATTTGCCAAGTAGGGTGCGGCTGGTTTAGGGATCGCGTTACGATGACGTTAGTTTATAGATAATTAGGTTGTTTAAGCATTTTGTATCCTGTCAAGGTTAGGTGCTGCAAATACCGTGACAAGCAAATTACCCCAACTGACCGTGTTATGGTTAGTTGTGATCTTTAACTTTACTCAGTAGTAAATTCAATATCTCCTCCTTTTTCTCTTACTTCTTTTACCCTTTTCTGCAAGATTGGAGGTAAGGTATCCAGTGGTACAATAAATCCATCTACCATTACAAGATTATTAAAAGGATTGTGTTCAATCATTTTTTTAGTAGAAAACTCGGGACTAAAATGCCAAAGGTTAAGCATGTCCTTAATTTCTCTGGCTTTATTAGAAACTGTAGAATTTTTTGTATCAAAATATTCACTTATTTGGTCTGCTGTCACGTATGGTTTAAATGATTTATCGAATAGAAAATTTATTGAACCTAAAGCATGTATTACTGCAGCGGCCCAAATCTCAATTTTGCCTCTTTGAAATGGAACATCACGTTTTCTGCCGAGTTTTCTTATTAGTTTCTCACACAGATGCTTGTAATCACTATCTAGTTTTTGATCACAAAAAGTTTGGGTTAACTCAATCAGTTTTTCTTCTAGTTCTTTGATTTCTTGTTTAGTCATATGTCAATCTATCAGGAGGAATTTTTCTTACCTCAATAATATTACTAATAATTTTATTAAGTGTTACAACTAATCTGGTTTTATTTGGTACAACTCCCCAGAAAAAGTCTTGTAATTGATTGTCAGTGAGCTTCAAAATGTTTTTTGCCAGATTAAATGCTTTATCAAGATATACTCTCTCATCTTTGCAATCTTTGGCTATTACACCAAAATGAATTGTCAAGTCATGAGTCAGTTTTTCGGACTCTATGAGGACAGCTTTATAAGTTTCAGTTGATAAGTCGTCAGTGTCCATTTGAATAAGTGTGTATTTTTTTTGTTAGTCCCGGTAGAAATGAAGGTGTTGTCTTTTTATACGAAAATTGTCAAGGTAATAAATCCCAGTAAATATGCAGAAATTGTATCGTCATGCGAAATTTGTCAAGTTACCCAATCCTGGTAGACGGACGAGAGTTTTCTGGTCAAGACGAAGCTGTCAAGGTGATGAATCCTAGTTGTGGAGTACTTGTTGTCTAAGTAAGTAATTCTGCTTTTTTAGTTATGGTTAGTTGTTAAGTCCTTATCTAAAGTGCAGGTAGCCTAACAATTAACCATAACGGTCCGGCAATAAAGTGCGTTTGTGTTAGCCGACGTCAGCACCGTCACGGTCCCGGTACTTTAGCCAGAAAACTGTCACGGTGCAAGGAGGCTATGGCGCACTTTTTGCCATCCAGGTACAAACTGTCTGAGCTACACGAGCTTCGCGGTACAAACATAAAAGCGAGCCATAAATGAGTCAAGGTACACAAGGTTTTATTGGAAGCAGGTGCGCGGTCGCGGTATAAAGCATTACAAATCTGTCAAGATAGCAGGAGTAAAAGCAAAAAGTGCGACAAACAAATGAACTTTATTGTCCGTGTTAGCTGCTGACCGTTTTTAGAAAGTCAGCCGGAGTCATAACCGGAATCTCGGAATTTTTATAATCTTTTGTATTTCTGGTAATTAACACATCAACTCTTTTATTCTCCCGAGCACAACAATATTGAATACTATCCTCGAAGTCTGGGAATCCTGTAGCTAGTGCATTTTTTATGGTTTGCTGGTCTACTTTAAGGATACTCAACATTTCAGATATACTGTCAAGTTTTGACATTACTTTATTATGGGATTCGACTTTTCTTAAAACGTAATACAAATTGCTGAATGACAGTGAGGAGACATAACCTCTTAGTTTCCTTTCTTCAACTAGTGTGAAAATTATAGCAGCTTCTCGGGAGTGAGGTTTTCTGTCGATCAGAAAGTCGATAATCACATCTGTATCGATAAATAAGTCAGTCATCTTAAAGATATTTTTTAGCCAAAGAGTCTGCAAG
>Ga0209450_10001654_pt1 | contig 11147 bp, 11 predicted proteins | sample FrelakmetLWP11LW_FD_187149 | JGI IMG/M metagenome (GOLD analysis project Ga0209450, IMG submission 187149) | Freshwater lake sediment microbial communities from the University of Notre Dame, USA, for methane emissions studies - LWP11 LW (SPAdes)... | ecosystem: Environmental > Aquatic >... | reverse complement strand
TGACTGAAACGATCTCCTTGTCCACCTCAAGGCCCATGTAGTCTTTGAGCTCGAACTCGGGCCGCACCTCCATGAGGGCCACGTACGTGTACCCCCCTCCCGCTTTCAGGCTTTCATTTTCTATGACCGGCATGGCCACAGGGAATATTTTGGTTTCCTCGAAGGCCTGCGGCAGGGTCTCGCTCAGGAGCCCTCGTTTCACCTCCTGGGTCACCTGGTCCCCGTAGTACCTTTGCAGGATGTTGCGGGGCACTTTCCCTGGGCGAAAACCATCCACTTTTGCCCTCTTTTTGAGCTCCTTGTAAGCCTCCTCGATTTTCCTGTCCACCTCTTCGGGCTCAACTTCTACAGTCAGCCTCTTCTTTACCGGAGTGATCTGTTCAATGCTCGCTTTCATCTCTTCCTCGTGTTTGTTTGCCTGGCATCATCCGATGAACGCTGGGGATTTCCCGGTGGGAACCTGGATGAGGTGCCATGAAAGTAAGTATCCTTCCTCAAGAAATCAAGCAAAGAGGTGATTATATAAACAACTTACCCAATGTCAAACTGCAAATTGCGTTTTGACGCACGAGCCGGTTGAGATCAAAGGAATGAGGTGAGGCTGGGAGAGTTAATCCGTGTTTTTTTTCTTGAGCAGTTCGATGAAGGTTTCCAGATTCTCCTGAGAGCCAAAAACCTCCTGATACATTTTTTCACTCCAGGCCGTGAGCCCTGCCTTGAAAATCCTGTGAATCACTTCGTCCGCCTTCTCAGGACCTTCGCGCTTCGCGAGCTGATAGAGCAATTCCTCAGGAACCCGCACCGGATAGACCGCGGCCGCAGCATTCGTGTCCGCCTTCAGGTATTCCTGAATGCTCTTGAGAATTCTGAGATGGTAGTATTTTTTCCGGAACTCTTCGTCGTCCATGATCCACGGTCCTTTTGTTTTGGATTATAGAGGTCCCCGGCTTTGAAGTCAACCCTTCGGCTCGTCCATACCCCTCTGTAATGATAATGCCACGTAGGACATCGGCACGGAGCGTGCTCAGGGTTGACCCTGAGCCGTTCGATCGCACTCACGGCCCTGAGGGCCTCGAAGGGCAACGTCGAAGGGTCAACCTTTCGATCCCTCCGGAGGGTCCCCGCGAAAAGCCTTGCTCAAACAGAAGTGTTTTCAGGGGTTTTTATCTCTTTACAAAGAAATTTTTTTGATTAAATTAGGTCGAATTTGAAAAGCCATGTATTATCGCTCTATGCCCATTTACGAATACCAAGCCAAGGATTCCAAAAAGGCATGCGCCTGCTGCTGCAAGCCTTTTGAGGCGCTGCAGCGAGTGGACGAAGAACCGCTGGCCCAGTGCCCCGAATGCGGGACCGCGGTCAGGAAGATCATTTCATGGTGCCACTCGGCCGTGACCGAGACGTCGCCTGATCATCAAAGTGTCGAGCGGAAAATCAAAGAGTATGAGTCTGCGGGAATGTGGAGCCATGCGGCGGAACTTGCAGACAAGCACTCCGAAAAAGTGAAGGACAAGGGCCTCAAGCTGAGAGCCCTGGATGATTACAAAAAGGCGGGTTACGACGCGGACTCGCTTTCCAAACACGCCAACACCAATCAAGATTAAGGGGGATTGCTCGTATGAAAGGGAAAAAGGTCGTTCCTTGTTTTGTCCTGGCATTCGTTGTCTTCGCGGCTTCAGCCGTTTTTCTTTTCTCACCCGCTGTGTGGGGAACGGAGAAGGAGAAGAAAGATCTTCCGCCGAGGCAGATTCTCGTCGCGCCTGAATACACGTCCATCACGGTGCCCGAGGGTGAAGAGGTGAGCATTGATCTGACGGTATCGAACCAGGGCAAACAGGACGAGTTTATCGATCTGTCCCTGCCCCAGGTTCCCAAGGGCTGGAAAGCGCGGATCAAGACCTACAGCTTCGACGTTTCAGGCGTATTCGTTCCCAGCGACAAGTCAAAGAGCCTGTCCTTGAAAGCCGAGGCCGAAGAAGGCACAGGGCCGGGCAAGTACACCTTCGGGATCAGGGGCCAGACCCAGGACGGAAAGCTGGTGTCCGTCAGTCACGTGACCGTCGTGCTGAGAGAGAAGGACAAGGAAAAGAAATCCAAGGGCGTCAACCTCACCACCTCCTACCCGGTGCTTCAGGGGCCGACCGATGCCAAGTTCGAGTTTTCCGTTGAAGTGGAGAACAAAACCGACAAGGACAGCACCTTCAACCTGAGCGCCCAGGGCCCGACCAACTGGGACATCAACTTCAAACCGTCCTATGAGGACAAGCTGATTTCGAGCTTGAGACTGAAAGCAGGCGCCCGCCAGAGCGTGGGAGTCGAGGTGAAGCCTTATCCCCTTGCCGAAGCCGGTAAATACCCGATCCAAGTGAAGGTCGGCGCCCCTGAAGGTACGGCAGAAGCGGAACTCAACGTGATTCTCACCGGGACCCACAAGATCGAGGTGGGAACCGCCTCCGGGCTCCTCTCGCTCACGGCCATGACCGGAAAGCCTGCAAACATTTCCTTCTACGTGAAAAACACGGGCTCCGCCCCGCAGAACAATATCAAGCTGCTCTCCTTCAAGCCGGAGAACTGGAAAGTGGAGTTCAAGCCGGAGAAGCTCGACAAGCTGGCTCCCAACGAACTCAAACAGATCGAGCTGGTGGTCACTCCTGGGGATCAGGCCCTGGTGGGCGACTATTCCGTTGCGGTCGGCGTGGAGGGTGAAAAAGCTTCGAAGAATCTGGAGTTCCGGGTCACGGTCAAGGCTTCGACCGTCTGGGGCTGGGTCGGAATCGCCATCATCGTTCTGGTGGTGCTGGGGCTTGTCGTTCTCTTCGTGCGCATGGGAAGGCGATAGCCATGGAACCGCAAACCATCATTCAGACCACAGGGCTCACGAAACGCTATGACCACCAGACGGCCGTGGACCACCTCGACTTCCAGGTCGTGGAGGGAGAGATCTTCGGTTTTCTCGGTCCCAACGGCGCCGGCAAAACCACCACGCTTCTCATGCTCCTCGGTCTCAGCCGTCCCACAGAAGGCACGGCCACGGTTTGCGGGCTGGACCCGGAACGAAAGGCCATGGAGGTCAAGAAGATCGTCGGCTATCTGCCGGAGAACGTGGGGTTCTACGGGGACATGGATGCGGTGCAGAGCCTGCGCTACATCGCGGAGCTCAACCGGATCCCCGGGAGCGAAGCAGAAGACCGCATCCACGAGGTCCTGAAGCTGGTCGGGCTCGCGGAGAACGGGGTCAAGAAGGTGAGCGCCTTTTCCCGCGGAATGAAGCAGCGCCTCGGCGTAGCGGAAGTGCTTCTCAAGCAACCCAAGGTGATGTTCCTCGACGAGCCCACGCTGGGCCTTGACCCGGACGGCGCAGTGCGGCTCATCGAGCTCATTCAATCCTTGAACCAGGAGAGGGGGATCACGGTGCTTCTCTCTTCCCATCACCTGCAGCAGGTCCAGAAGATCTCCCACCGGGTGGGGATCATGATCAAGGGCAGGATGGTGGCCGCAGGCTCCGTCGAGGCCCTGGCCAGGGAGAAGTTCGGGGTGGGAGAGGAAAAATTCACTCTCGAGGAAATCTACATGAAGTATTTCCAGGAGGTTTGATTCATGAGCGGGCTCGGTGCGGTTTATCGAAAAGAGCTTTCCGACAACTTTAGCAGTTTCCGGTTCGTCATCCTTTTTGCCCTCATCGCCATGGTCAGCTTCATCATCAGCTACATGGCGGGCGTAAGCCTCAAGGAAAATCTGGAGGGAGTCGCCAAGCCCAAGTTCGTCTTTCTCATGCTCTTCAGCATGAAGGGGGCTCTCTTCTCCCTCGTGGAATTTGTCGCTGTTTTCGGACCTCTCATCGGTCTGGTCTTAGGCTTTGACGCCATCAACGGGGAAAGAGCCCACGGGACCCTCGTGAAGCTCTTGTCCCAGCCCATTTACCGCGATGCCGTGATCAACGGCAAATTCCTCGCTGGCGCCACCACGATCGCCGTTCTTGTCCTCTCCGTTGTGATGGTGATCTCGGGTTTTGGTCTCACCCTGGTGGGCGTGGTGCCCGGCGTGGAAGAGGTCCTGCGCCTGGCGATCTACGTGGGGATCAGCATCTTTTACATTTCTTTCTGGCTTGGCCTAGCCATTCTCTTTTCCATTGCCTTCAGGAGCGTGGCCACGTCCTTCCTGGCCTCCGTGGCCCTGTGGATCTTTCTTTCCTTCTTCGTTTCGCTCGGCGCGAGCGTCGTGGCCAACTCCGTCGCTCCTGTGGAGAAGAGAGAAGGAGCGGACCCGGAGACCGTGGTGGCTAATGCGCAGATCAAAGAGGGGGTTTCCCTGCTTTCCCCCATGTTCATTTACTCCAACGCCACGGCAACGATCGTGGACCCCATGAGAAAAACAACCCGGTCCTTTGTCCTCATGGGTCCCATGGAGCAGATTTCTTCGTCCCGCTTCCAGAACCCTCTGTCTCTCGGGCAGAGTCTGGTCGTGGTCTATCCTCATCTGGCAGCGCTCATCGCGCTCAGCTTGATCTGCTTTGCCGTGTCCTACTCGATCTTCATGATGCAGGAGATAAGAACCTAGGAAGACGGAGTAATGGAGTGATGGAAGGAGGGAAGAAGGATACCGGATCCTGGATGCTGGATGCTGGTCAACCTAGGGAGGAGAAATTACGGTTTCACTTTGGACCGGACGAAGGAGACGAGAGGATGAAGCGCAGGAACCGGCCGTCCAGGTCCGCCGTCCCCACCAGCGCGTACTCTTCCGTGAACTTGTCCCAGAGGACTCCAAGGGTCTCCTCCAGGAGGGCTCGGTCGACGCTTTCTAAATCCGGAGCGCAGGCCATGAGGTCTTTCACGAAAACCTCCTTGAAGCCCGGCATCCCAAAGGGCGGTTTCTGAGCGTCCGAGCGAAGAAGCCTGAAAAGGTCTCTCACCTGACCAAGGGAAAGAGGGGCAAAGCCCGGCGGGAAGCCCAATTGCTTCCTGGCCCAGTAATTGAAAAGCAGGCTGTGAAAGGTGAAGAGGGGGTCCTTCGACCACTTTTCCTCGAGAGGATGGCGGTCCACGAGTGCCTCCAGGAGCCGGTCAAGGACCCTAAGGCGCCGCATGGTCTTCCGGCATGTCTCGACTTCGTCAAGACTCTCAAAAACCCGGTAAGGCTCTTCCTTTCGCGATCCGTCAAACAGAACAGGCCGCTTCTGCACAACTCCCACCAGGGTGGCGCCCCACTCCTCTTCCCAGAAGGCGGGCCTGAAGCCCCGGCGGGCGAACCAAGCCGTCTTGAGCCACTGCTCCGTCTCCCACCTCACCTGGAGGGCCATGCTGAAGCCCGAGCGGAAAAGGTCGAGCAGGGTGTTTTCCCGCAGAACCTGCTCGCACAAGGCGAGATCCCTCCCGCACCACCGCTCAAGCCCCACGCTCACATAGCCCGCCGCTTTTCGCACCGCGTTCTCAAGGGCCTCGGCCGTGTTCTCGGAAATCCCTTCTGCAGAAAAAACCTGGCTGCACAGTCCTGCGAATTCCAGGGGGATCCGGTCCAGCAGCAGAGGATCCCCGCTTCTCCTCATCGCTTCCACCATGAGATGGTTGTCCGAAACGTGAAGGATCGGCATCAGGGGCGCCTCGGCATGCTCTTCTTCGGAAAATGCTGAATCGCCGATCGCCACAGGAGGCTTTTCTTTGACGAGATCCTTTTTCAGAACCGTGTACACGGAGATCGCTTCTTCGTAAGGCAGAAAGCCGTCTTCTGAAAGGCGGACGTTTCGGCGCCTGTACATTTCCTCCTCCACCTCGGCGGGCGCCACTCCGGACAGGCCCATGAGGATCGCCTGATAGCGCGTGTAGTCCTTGCTCGCAAGGTGCTGAAGGAGGCTCCGAACGACCTCTTCGTGCTCCGGATCAAGAATCCTCATGTAGTAAATGCCGTCCAGCGTGATGAAGCCATCCTCCACCTCGTGCATTTCGTCTTTGCTCTTGAATTCCACCTGCAGCATTTTGGAAAGGAAAAAGTAGTTGAAGTATTCTCCTTCGCCCAAGAGCCACCGGACCAGCCGATCAGGATCCGCCTGCAGCAACTGTCCTATCCAGTCGCTCGCCTGACCGAGATCCAGCCGGTCTTTTTTCCAAAGCTCGAGATCGAGAAGAAATCCCCACTGCTCTAGAGACGCCATCTGGAGGATAGGGAGAGCGTCCTCCTCCCCGACCTTCTTGACCACCCAGTAGAAGTCCACATGGGCCATGTTCCGAACGAAGTCTTCCGGCTTGTCCAAGGCCAGGATGCGGCTGAGCGACACGCTGCCCGACAGGGAAATAATCTCTCTGACCGCCTCCGGCGCTCTCGACACCAAGCCTTTTTCGTTCACGGCATTCTTTTTCTTCTTTTCAACCAAGCCTCACCTCGTCCGGCGTGACCCTTTTTCAATCTCACAATGCATCAAGTGTTCGCGAGGTGTCAAGGACAAGATAGGTGGGAATGCTCCTTGACTTTCCGGTTTTTTTATAGATGATGGGGCCAGCATTTGAAGACCATCTTGCAGGAGAGCGGTGCGTGATTGATTTCATCGTCAAAGGGGGTATGTTCATGTACCCCATCATCCTCTGCTCCGTCATCGGCCTGGCCGTCTTTCTGGAACGGCTGTGGGTGCTGAGACGCAGGACCATCATTCCCACGGAGTTCATCCGCAACATCGAGGACCTTTTGAGAAAACAAAAGATCGCGGAAGCCATATTCCTCTCCGAGCAAAACGGCTCCTCCATTGCCCGCGTCTTCGCTGCAGGACTCAAGAACGCGAGCAGAGGCATGTGGCTGGTGAAGGAATCCATTGAAGACGTGGGGGGCAGAGAGGCGGTCGTGCTCGAGAAACGCCTGACCATGCTGTCCACGATCGCCAATGTCTCCACCCTGCTGGGTCTCCTGGGGACGATCTCCGGCATGATCAAGATTTTCAACGTCCTTTCCGTGGTGGGGCCGGGGAATCCCGGGACTCTCGCCGGAGGAATTGCGGAAGCGCTTATCACGACCTTCGCAGGACTCTGTGTGGCCATCCCCGCCACCGTGTGTCACCGCATGATTCAGAACAGGGCGGAATCCCTGATTTTCGAGATGGAGGAGATCTGTTTCAAGATCATCGACATCATGCAGAACACGAGCACCGCTCAGAGCTGACGGGCAAAGGCACCCGGAGCGGATGCAGCCGGCTCGCCGGGCAGGACTCTCAGAATGCATTTTTCAAGAAAGAAACCGGAAGAAGAAACGATTTTGCTGACGCCCTTTGTGGACATTGTCCTCAATCTGCTGATCTTCTTTGCGGTGACTTCCCAGTTCGACATCGCCTCCGGGGTCCGCATCAGGCTTCCTCAGGTGTCCAAAGTCATTGCCGGCCAGGTAGAAAACAAAGCCACGGTGGTCATCGACAGTTCGGGCCAGGCCTACTTCGAGGGAAAGCAGATCGACATGAAGCACCTGGAGCAGAGGCTCAAATCCCTGGTGCAGGAGAAGGGCAATCTTCAACTCGTTCTGCAGGCGGACAAGGACGTCAAGCATGGCACAGTAGTGGAAGCCATGGATGTGGCCAAATCGGTCGGGGTGCAATCCATCGTCATCGCGGCGCAATGGAAAGCCCAGAAATCTCCCTGATCGGCACGCTGGGGAACCGCTCGTGAACGGCAAAAACATCCTGAAATTCTCTCTGCTCGCTCTTCTGTTTCTTGGTCTTGTGGCGGCCTGGCTCGGCTTTGGAGAAAGGGGCTTCATTCACCTCTACCGCATGGACCGGGAGCGGCAGACTTATCTGGAAAAGATCAACAAACTGGAGCGCGAAAACCGGGAGCTCCTCGACGAGATTCAGCGCCTGCGCTCCGACCGGGAATACGTCGAAAACCTCGGAAGAAGAGAGATGGGACTCGTCAAAGAGGACGAGATCATGTACCGATTTGGAACAAAAAAAGAAAACGGAAAACGAAAACAATAAGAAAGCTCGAATATCGAAATCCGAAGCACGAAACACATTCAAAATACGAATGCTCCAATGTTTAAAACAGAAACGCGGCGCGGCCATGTTTTGGTCATTTGAATTTGGGACTTAGGATATTGTTTCGGATTTCGTGCTTCGGATTTCGGATTTTCAGCTTCTCCGCATATCGCAGAGAAATCTCGATCGAAGATTCTAACCACAGGAGGACGGGGAGATCATGACAGAGTATGATCGGCTGTTAAGGGAAATTCTCGACCGTGGTCCTTCCGCCGAGACGCTCGGCCTTGTTCTGACGGAACTCAAGAGGCTCGGCCACACCCGGACCGTCATCCAGGAGTGCATCCGGGCGCTCCAGAACCATCCGGGCGACCTGTCCCTTCGGCTGATTCTTGCAGAGGCTTATGTCGAGGAGGGCCTTTTTTCGCAGGCTGAAGCGGAAATCCAGACCACCGTGTCCCAGCTGGATCGGTATGCTTCAGCCTATCGGCTCCAGTCCGAAATCTACCGCAACCAGAAGAGAAAAGAGGAGGCGCTTCGGTCCCTCAAGACCTACCTGGCCCTTCGTCCGCAGGACGAGAGGGCTCTGGATCTTCTGAAGGAGATGGAAATCCCGGAAGCCGCTCCGGCGCCTGAAGTTGCGACAATCCAGGAGGAGATCACCGAACCGATCGCTGCCGAAACGACGGAATCCCCCGTTCCGAACGGGATTGAGCCCTTGGAAGTTGAAGCGGAAAAGCCCGAATTGCGGTTGGACGAGGAGGTGCTGTCCGAAATTGCAACACCGACTCTGGCCGAGGTGTATGTCAATCAGGGACAGATCCAGGAAGCCGTCCGCATCTACGAAAAAGTCATCGCCCAGAATCCTGGAGACCAGGCCTCGGTCACGCGGCTTCAAGAGCTCAGGGACATGCGGACGGCCGAACCTTCCCCGCCGCGACCGGCTCCCAGCGCAGAGCAGAGGAAGGAGAGAACGATCGCCATCCTGGAATCCTGGCTGGCCAACATACGCAAGATGTCCGAGGACGGGGTTTCCCCGTAAGACACCCACGCATTCACTGCGGTCTTTCATGCCTCAACAAAGGTAGGGTACCCGAGAAAAGGGAGAGGGGTAACACCTCCCCCTTTGTTAAGGGGGGCAGGAGGGGGATTTTGGAGGAATGACCCAGCGCACCGCATTCGACTTCCACTTCTTAGCCACCGGCATAGGCAGCGTCCCTTATCTCGACGTGGACGGCACCTGTCGGCGCATCCTCGAAGCATGCCCATCCATCCCTTTCTGGCCTCAGTTTGTGCACCGCAGTCACCTTGAAGACATGGTGGTCCAATTCACGGAGGGTCTCCCCTTTCTCGAAGTCACACAGGACCGCAAGGTGCTCATCACCGGGCATGGGCAAGGGGAACAGGAACTGCTCGCCTTTTATGACCGGTTTCTCGCTGAGGACGTGGGGCACTTTGCCCTCAGCAAAGACTACGTACCCGGTCTCTATGAAATGCTCGCCCTGATCGATCGGGAGCCTGCAAAGTACGGCCCTTTCATCAAAGGACACACGGTCGGGCCGGTGACCTTCGCCGCAGCGATCAGGGATCAGGAGGGAAGGAACCTCTTTTCCTATCCGGAGTTGTCCGAAGCGTTAGTCAAGGCCCTGGCGATCCGCGCTCTGTGGCAGGTGCGGGAGCTTTGCAAGTCGGGCAAGAAACCCATCCTGTTTCTGGACGAGCCTTATTTGGCCGGGTATGGTTCGGCCTTTACGCCGATCCAGCGCCACGAGGTGGTGGCGATGATCAAAGAGGTGGTGGATTACGCGAGGGAAAGGTCTGAGGCGATCATCGGGATTCACTGCTGCGGCAACACGGACTGGTCGATGATCCTTGAAGCCGGGCCGGACATCGTGAGCTTCGACGCCTTCTCTTATCTGGATTATTTCTTCCTCTACCCGGCCGAGCTCCGCCGCTTCATCCAAACAGGCGGGGCCATTGCCTGGGGCATCGTGCCCACTTTCGGGTTCACCGGCAGGGAAAACCTTGACGACTTGTCCGGCCGTCTCCGAGAGGGTCTTGCGAAACTTCTTGCCCTGGGCCTGGATCCCGGCCGAGTAGCCAAGCAATCCTTGCTCACGCCGGCGTGCGGCATGGGAACCATGGAGCCGGCCGCCGCCGAGCGGGTTCTTGCTCTTTTGCGGGGGCTTTCGGCCAGGTGGGTTCAGGAGATCTGACGACTTGAGCTTACCTCGGCCGGGGCAAAGGTCTCTAAGGCCCTGGGCCGCAGTAAACCGCACCCCGCCCGCAAATCTCCCTCTGACTGTAGGGATAGTACGGACCATAATCGGTCGAATCCGGTGTCGATGCGTACTTCGCACAACCCGACATCCACAAGAGACCGGACAACATCAGGAAAGCGATGATTCGCCTGAGCATCTTTCTCTCCATCAAAAAACCGTTCCTTCCCATTGCAGAAAATGAAATCTCCACGCCTCCAGGTCCACATACAACCCCTGATCCACCATCTCATCTCCGTCCCGCTCGTAGCGCTTCCCGCTCATCACGTCGACGAGCAGGCACGTGCGGCCCTTCAGGTCGATCCATGGCAGGAGGATGCGGCCCTGGCACTTCGTGTGCGAGAGATTGATGACCACCAGGTATTTCTCTTCCCCTTGGCGCCAGCACCAGGCGACAAGATGGACATAACCCGGGTTCTCCGGCCAGCCGCTCCTCTCGCAGAGGCTCCAGCCTCCGTTTTTGAAGGCAGGGCCGCGGATCACCTTGACCAGACCTCTGTAAAAGGCCTGGAGATCCTCATCCGCCGCCTCTTTGGGCTGCCGGCCGAGCTGCACAGGGAGCTTGACCCTCCGGCCTTCAAACTGGCCATGGTGAAAAAGCTTGGCTCCGGGCAGCGTCGCCACAGCCACAGCGGCGGCGCGGGCTTTGTCCGGAGAAAAGGTTGCTGCGGCCCTCGGCTCATCGTGGTTTTCCAGAAAGCGGACCAGCTTGTTCTGGTAGCTCAAGTCCGCCGCCAGGTGAAGTCGGATGTTCTCCGCGCTGTCGTAGATCAATCGGTCGTAAAGCCGCTTGTCGTAGCAGTAGTCAAACCCCTGCTGCTGCAGCTCCCACTCCAGATCCCAGTAGGCTTCGGCGACGAAGAGGAAGTCAGGATACCGTTCCCGCACCGCCCCGATCACTTCCTTCCAGTATTCGGATTCCG
>Ga0209450_10001653_pt1 | contig 11148 bp, 11 predicted proteins | sample FrelakmetLWP11LW_FD_187149 | JGI IMG/M metagenome (GOLD analysis project Ga0209450, IMG submission 187149) | Freshwater lake sediment microbial communities from the University of Notre Dame, USA, for methane emissions studies - LWP11 LW (SPAdes)... | ecosystem: Environmental > Aquatic >... | reverse complement strand
ATGCGCGCGCTGCGCAAGCTCGGCGTGCCCTACACCGACGAGCAGGTGGCCAAGGCGCCCGAGCAGATGAAGGGCAAGACCGAACTCGATGCGCTGATCGCCTACCTGCAGGGGCTGGGCGTCGAGATGCGCAGCGTGCGCACCGGAGGCTGACATGGACGTCAACGACCTGCGCGCACTCGCCACCGTGCTCGCGTTCACGGCCTTCATCGGCATCATCTGGTGGGCCTGGCATCGCAAGAGCCAGAAGGGATTCGAGGAAGCGGCGCGCCTGCCGTTTGCCGACGACGAGCATCATGACCGCACTCTGGGGAGCCGCTAGATGAGCGACTTTACGAGCGTTTTCTGGGACTATTTCATCAGCATCATCACGATCGTGTCGGTCGTCGGCTGCGGCGTGTTCCTGTGGTCGCAGAGCACGCACCGCGTCAAGGTCGGCGCCGGCCCGGAGCCGGACACCACCGGCCACGTCTGGGACGGCGACCTGCAGGAGTTCCACAACCCGCTGCCGCGCTGGTGGATGTGGCTGTTCTACATCACCGTCGTCTTCTCGGTCGTCTACCTGGTTCTTTATCCCGGGCTCGGCACCCAGTTCAAGGGCATCTTCAACTGGACTTCGGCCCGCGAGCACCAGGACGAGGTCAAGGCGGCAGAGACGAAGTTCGGTCCGCTGTTCGCCTCGTACCTGAAGATGGACCTTCCGGCCGTGGCGGCGGACGAGCGCGGCCGGCAGATGGGCGGGCGCATCTTTCAGAACAACTGCGCGCAGTGTCACGGCTCCGACGCGCGCGGCAGCAGAGGCTTCCCCAACCTGGCCGACAGCGACTGGTTGTACGGAGGCTCGCCCGAGGCGATCAAGACGTCGATCGCAAATGGGCGCAACGGCGTCATGCCGGCGATGGCGGCGGCGATTGGTGGCGCGGAAGATGTCACCGATGTCGCTCACTACGTGCTGTCGTTGTCGGGTTCCCCGCACGACTCCGCGCGGGCGGCTCGCGGCCAGGCGAAGTTCGCGGCGTGCGCCGCGTGTCATGGTGCCGACGCGAAGGGCAACCAGACGCTGGGTGCGCCTAATCTGACGGACAAGATCTGGCTTTATGGAGCAACTGTCGCGGCGATCACGGAAACCATTACGAAAGGCCGCGGATCGAACACTCTGACGCCAGGCCAAAGCGTTATGCCTGCATGGAAGGGCTCGCTTACGGACGCCGAGATCCACCTGGTCGCCGCCTACGTGTACTCGTTGGCCAACTCCGGCCGGGCCGCTGCTGCGCCGCCGGCAGCGAAGTGATCGACTGGCACTGCGCGGCTTTGCCGCGCAGTGCCGCGTCCGGTTGGCTGGACTGGAAGTGAACGCGGTCGACGAAGGCAGGAAACTGCAGGAAGCGTCAACGTCGGCGGCGAAGCAGGCCGAAGCCGTCGAGTCGCTGTACGCGAAGCGCGTCGAGATCTATCCGCGCTCGAAGATCGGCGACGGACTCGCCTGGTTCCAGAAGTGGCGCTGGGCGACGGTCTGGATCACCCAGATCATTTTCTACGGCCTGCCCTGGCTGATGTGGAACGACCGGCAGGCCGTCCTGTTCGAACTGGTCGCGCGCCGCTTCTACATCTTCGGCCTGGTGCTGTGGCCGCAGGACATCGTGTTCCTGACCGGCATCCTGATCATCGCCGCCTTCTCGCTGTTCCTGTTCACCGCCGTCGGCGGGCGCCTGTGGTGCGGCTACGCGTGTCCGCAGACGGTCTACACCGAGATCTTCATGTGGATCGAGAAGCTCATCGAGGGCGACCGGGCGCGCCGCATGGTGCTCGACCGCGAGCCGATGAGTCCGCGCAAGTTCCTGCTCAAGGCCGCCAAGCACATGGCCTGGTTCGCGGTGGCGCTGTGGACCGGCTACACCTTCGTCGGCTACTTCACGCCGATCCGCGAACTCGGCGCCGAGATGCTGGCCCTGCAGATCGGTGGCTGGTCGGCCCTCTGGGTGCTGTTCTACGGTTTCGCCACCTACGGCAACGCCGGCTGGATGCGCGAACAGGTGTGCAAGTACATGTGCCCGTACGCGCGCTTCCAGAGCGCGATGTTCGACCAGGACACGCTGATCGTCACCTATGACGAGGCGCGCGGCGAGCCGCGCGGACCCGGCAGCAAGAAGAAGAGCCGCAAGGATTTCGGTCTCGGCGACTGCGTCGACTGCGGCCTGTGCGTGCAGGTCTGCCCGACCGGCATCGACATCCGCAAGGGACTGCAGTACGAATGCATCGGCTGCGCCGCCTGCATCGACGCCTGCGATCACACGATGGAGAAGGTCGGCCTGCCGAAGGGGCTGGTGCGCTATTCGACCACCAACGCGATGCGCGACAACCTCGACTCGCGAGCCATGTGGCGGCGCGTGTTCAGGCCGCGCGTGCTCGTCTACGGCGCCTTCCTGCTGGCGATCACCGCCGCGCTGGCGGTCGCCCTTTCGCTGCGCGTGCCGCTGAAGGTCGACCTGATCCGCGACCGCGGCGCACTGGCCCGCGAAGCCGACGGCGGGCAGGTGGAGAACGTCTACCGGATGCAGGTGTCGAACACCACCGAAGCGCGGCGCTCCTACACGATGACGGTCTCCGGCCTGCCCGGCCTGGCCGTCGCGTCGGAAACGCGCTTCGAGGTCGGCCCGGCGGCGGTGGCATCGATCCCGGTGCGCCTGCTCGCCGATGCCGGGCAGGTGACGCCGGGCTCGCACAAGATCGCGGTCGAGGTGCGCGCCGAGGACGACCCAGGCGTCGCGGTCCGCGAGACCACCACCTTCCTCGGCTTGCGGCGCTGACCGCAGTCGCGGAAGGCAGGCCATGCAGGAGCAGCGCATGCATACGACGACGGCCCCCTGGTACCGGCAGCGCTGGCCTTGGCTGCTGATGGTGCCGCCGCTGGCGGCGGTGATCGGCTGCGTCATCACCATCGTGCTCGCCGTGCGCAGCAACGACGGCGTGGTTGCCTCCGACTACTACAAACGCGGCCTGGCCATCAATGCCGAACTGTCGCGCAGCCAGCGTGCCGTCGAACTCGGGCTGACGGCCGAGGTGCAGGCCGGCGGCGAGGGCGCCGGCGACAGCGTGTATGTGCGTGTCAGCAGCGCCGGGCAGGGTGTGCCCCCCGAGGCGGCGCTGCGCATCCGCCTCGTGCATCCCGGCCGCAGCGGCGCCGACCGCGTGGCCATGCTCAGCCGCGTGTCGGCCGACCCCGAGGGCCGCAGCGCCGACTACCGCGGCGCATGGGAGGAGGCAGTCGCACTGCATGCGCCGGTCGCCTGGCGGGTGGTCGTCGAAGGCCGCGACTGGCGGCTCGACGGTGGCATCGCGGCGGGCGAGGTGCGTGGTTTCAAACTGATGGCCGGACGCTGAGCGCCGCGTTGGAGGAAACGAAGATGCTGACCAGCAGCCTGACGCAACGAATCCTCTGGGTGCTGTGGCCGTCGTTCCTGGTTGCCGCGGTTGCCGAACTGCTCGTCTTCGCCGTGATCGACCCGGTCGATCTGCACGTTTTCGGCGTGCCGGTGGACGCCGGGCGGATGCCCGTGTACACGATCGGTTTCTTCTTCTTCTGGGCGCTCGGCGCCTCAGCCGCTGCGCTGACCGTGTTCCTGCAGCGCTCGCCGGTCGAGGTCAATCGCTGCCCGCTGAATGCCGATGACCGGCCGCCAGGATGCCCGAAGCGGCCTGATGCGCAGGACGCGCTCGGCTGAGCGCAAGACGGCTGCTCGCTGCGCCGAAGCGCAGTTCCGATCGACAGGCGAAAGAAAGCGCGGATCGCCCGCGCCCAGGATTCAGCGTTGTTCGGCCGGCGGCCCTTGGCCCGCCATGATCGAGCGCAGGCCCTCCGGGTCGACGATGCGAACGTGCTTCTGGTTCACTTCGATGAGGCCGTCGGTGGCGAAACGCGACAGCGCGCGGCTGACCGTTTCCAGCTTCAGTCCGAGGAAGCTGCCGATCTCGGCGCGGGTCATGCGCAGCACGAACTCGGAGCGGGAATAGCCGCGCGCCTCGAAGCGCTGCGACAGGTTCAGCAGGAAGGCCGCCAGCCGTTCCTCGGCGTGCATGCTGCCGAGCAGCAGCATGACCCCGTGCTCGCGCACGATCTCGCGGCTCATCACCTTGTGAAAGTGACTGCGCAGCGCAGGCACCGAAGTGGCGACCTCCTCGATGCGGTCGTAGGGAATCACGCAGACTTCGGTGTCTTCCAGCGCCACCGTGTCGCAGGAGTGCTGCTCGGCGCTGATGCCGTCCATGCCGACCAGTTCGCCGGCCATGTGAAAGCCGGTGACCTGCTCGCGGCCGTCGGCAGAGACGACCGTGCTCTTCAGGAAGCCCAGCCGCACCGCATACAGCGACTCGAAGCGGTCGCCGGCGCGGAACAGCGAATCACCCCGCTTGACCCGCTTGCGCGTGGCCACCAGCTCCTCGAGCTTGTCCACCTCGGGCAGCGACAGCCCCACCGGCAGGCAGAGTTCGCGCAGGTTGCAGTTCGAACACGCGACTTTCAGATGGAGCGCGGAAAAGTTCGGCGCATTCATCACAGATCTCCGCAGGCGTCGACGGGGCTTTTGCGACCGAGGCAAAAGTAACAGGACCCGTATCTTACAAACATTGCGTCATCCGGGTTCGGGGGGGCCCGAATTCGCGTCCGGCGGCCGTCCGGAAGCCGCCTTTTCCCTCTTGCCAGCAGGACTTTGTGCGTGGTTGCGGTTGACCCCCATCAACCCGCAGCGAGTGCGCGGCTCGAATAATCGCCCCCCAAGGTCGGCTCGCGATCCGCGCGCCGCAGGAACGCAGCAGGACGCGTATGCTTTCTCCCGCTATGAGCGTCAAGGACATCGAACTGCCGGGCGAAGCGCTGTTGCGCCGCTTCGACCACCCGGGCCCGCGCTACACCTCGTACCCGACGGCCGATCGCTTCGTCGAGGCGTTCGACGCGACGACTCTTGCTGCCCGCCTCGCCAGCCGCGGCGACCAGGTCGCGCCTCCCGGCCTGTCGATCTACGTCCATGTGCCGTTCTGCGACAAGGTCTGCTTCTACTGTGCCTGCAACAAGGTCGTCACGCGTCATCACGAGCGTGCCGCCGAGTACCTGGAGGCGCTGAAGACCGAGGCTGACCTGGTGAGCAGCCTGCTGACCGGCCCGCGCGAACTGGAGCAGTTGCACTTCGGCGGCGGCACGCCGACTTTCCTCAGCAACGCCGAACTCGGGCAGGTGATGGCGATGCTGACGGAGCGCTTCCCGCTCGCCGACAACGTGGAATGCAGCATCGAGGTCGATCCGCGCTCCACACCGCCCGAGAAGGTGCGCACCCTGGCGCAGCTCGGCTTCAACCGCATGTCGGTCGGCGTGCAGGACTTCGACCTCGAGGTGCAGAAGGCGGTCAACCGCCTGCAGAGCTACGAGATGACGCGCGAGACGATCGAGACCGCGCGCGCGGCCGGCTTCAAGTCGGTCAATCTCGACCTCATTTACGGCTTGCCGAGGCAGACCCGCGACAGCTTCTCGCGCACGCTCGACCGGGTGCTCGAGCTGTCGCCCGAACGCATTGCGCTGTATCACTATGCGCACCTGCCCGAGCGCTTCAAGCCGCAGCGCCGAATCATCGCTTCCGAACTGCCGCCGCCGGAAGAGAAGACGCACATCATGCTCGATGCGATCACCCGGCTCTCCGAGGCCGGCTACCGCTACATCGGCATGGACCACTTCGCCAAGGACACCGACGACCTCGCCCGCGCGCAGGTGCTGGGTCGCCTGCACCGCAACTTCCAAGGCTACTCGACTCGGCCCGACTGCGACCTGATCGGGCTGGGCGTCTCGGCGATCAGCAAGGTCGGCCCGACCTATTCGCAGAACGTGCGGGAGCTCGACGAGTACTACGACCGGCTGCATGCCGGCGGGCTGCCGACCGCGCGCGGGGTGCTGCTCGACCGCGACGACCTGCTGCGACGCGCCGTCATCATGGCGCTGATGTGCCATTTCGAGGTCAGCAAGGAAGGCATCGAGGCGGCGCACCTGATCAAGTTCGACGAGTATTTCCAGCGCGAACTCGAGGACCTGCGCACCTTCGAGGAGGCCGGGCTGGTCGAGATCACGCATGACTGGATCAGCGTGCTGCCCAAGGGCAAGCTGCTGGTGCGCGGGATCGCGATGGTCTTCGACCGCTATCTTCGCCAGGACCAGCGGCTGCGCCGCTACTCGAAGATCGTCTGAACGCGCGCCGCTGTCGGCGGAGAGAAAGGCTGACGAACGCTGACATGCGGGGCTGATTGCCCCGGGCTGTTGCCATGGAAACCCAACTCGCTCCACTGGCCACACAGGCCTTCGCTGCGTTCTCTCTGGCCATTGTCGGCGGGCTGCACTGTGCCGCCATGTGCGGCGGCATCGTTGGCGCGCTGCAGTTGAACCGGCCGAGCGGGGTGTCGGCAACTCGCCTGGCCGCCGGCTATCACACCGGACGCCTGAGCAGCTACGCGCTCGCTGGCGTTCTGGTTGGATCGCTCGGCGCGGCGCTTTACGCCGCCGACGTGATACCGGTGCAGGCGGCGCTGATGCTGATCGGCAGCCTGATGCTGCTGGCCATCGGTATCTCGATGTTCGGCCGCGGCGCCTGGATGAGGCGCATCGAGCCCGCCGGCGCCTGGATCTGGCGACTGATCGCTCCGCTCGCGCGTCGGGTCTATCCGCCGCGGACCGGGCTGCAGGCGCTTGCTGCCGGGCTGGCCTGGGGCTGGATTCCCTGCGGCATGGTCTATGCCGCGCTGCCGCTGGCGCTGGTGGCGGGCGGCCCGCTGCAGGGCGCCCTGGTGATGCTCGCCTTCGGCCTGGGAACGCTGCCCAACATGCTGGCATTGGACGTCGCCGTGCATGGGGTCGGCCGCGCGAGCCAGGGCAGAGCGTCGCGCTCGCTGGCCTGGATCAAGCCGCTGGCCGGCGCCGCGATCGTCGTTTTCGGGATCTCAGGGCTCGCGCACGCGGCCCGCGTGGCCGGCGTCGCCGGGTCGGAGCACCCGGCGGTCGCCATGTTCGCGCGTATCTGCCACCACTGAGGCGGCGGCGCGCCGCCGCCTACAGCCAGGCGGCGAGCAGGGTGCCGATCGTCAGCATCGCGCCATAGATCAGCTGCAGCATCACGGTGCGCATCAGCAGGCCGTTGAACGCCACGCCCGGCGGCGTCTTCGGCAGCACCCGCACGAGGTTGGCGGCGCCGGGCAGTGCGAGCAGAGGCAGCCAGAGCAGGTGGCTCGCCGTCTGCCAGACCAGCAACGGCACCATGGCGAACGGGGCCAGCATCAGCGCCGAGTAAAGCCCGGCGGAGGCCCGCGCGCCGAACAGCACGCCGAAGGTGCGCCGGCCGGTGCCGGCATCGTGCACGATGTCGCGATGGTTGTTGACCACCAGCACGGCTGCCGCCAGCGCGCCAATCGCTGCGCCGGCGGTCAGAAGCGCCGGCGTCACCGCGCCCAGCTGGATATAGCCGCTGCCAGCCACTGCGATCAAGCCGAAAAAGATGAACACCATCAGTTCGCCGAGCGGCGTGTAGGCGATCGGCCGCGGCCCGCCCATATAGGCGAGCGCGGCAGCGACCGAGCTGAAGCCCATCAGCAGCACCGGCAGGCCCCAGCGCGCCACCAGCGGCAATCCGATCAGGATCGTCGCCGCCACGGCCAGGACGATCGCCAGCCGCACTTCGCGCGGGGTCAGCAGGCCGGTCGAGGTGGCGCGTGGCAGCCCGACGCGCGTGCCGGTCTCGGCTCCGCGCGCGGTGTAGCCGACGTCGTTCTGCAGGTTGGCGATTGCTTGCAGCAGCACCGATGCGACCAGCGCCAGCGACGCGAACAGCACATTGACCTGCCCGCTCGCCAGGTAGGCGAAACTGGTGCCGACGAACACCGGCACCGTGGCGATCCACAGGGTCCGCGTGCGGATGGCAATGCGCCATGCATCGAGCGAGCCCGGGCGGACGTCGATACTGGCAGGGGTAGGGGCCGGCGAGGACATAGGGCAACGGTTGTGCGGCAGGGTGGAACATACCGCGAAATGCCTTTGCCGGGATGCAGAGCCTGTCAACCAACCCCTGCCGGCACGCCTGCAGCGCCTACGCAAAGGCCAGCGCTGCGTTGCGGGAGAGGGCGGGGGCGCTTGATATCATCATCGACCTTCGATCTTCCCCGGCGAGCCGCGGCCACAGCAGTCGCTCGCCACTTCCTTCCGAACCATGAAAAGCGCCGAGATCCGCGACCAGTTCCTGAAGTTCTTCGAGTCCAAGGGCCACGCCATCGTGCGCGCCTCGTCGCTGGTGCCGGCCAATGACCCGACGCTGCTGTTCGTCAACAGCGGCATGGTGCAGTTCAAGGACGTGTTCACCGGCCGCGACAAGCGCCCGTACACGCGCGCGACCACGGCGCAGAAGTCGCTGCGCGCCGGCGGCAAGCACAACGACCTGGAGAACGTCGGCTACACCGCGCGCCACCACACGTTCTTCGAGATGCTGGGCAACTTCAGCTTCGGCGACTACTTCAAGCGCGACGCCATCCGGTACTCGTGGCAGCTGCTGACCGAGGTCTACCGCTTGCCGGCGGACAAGCTGTGGACCACGGTCTACGTCGACGACGACGAGGCCTACGACATCTGGACCAAGGACATCGGCGTGCCGGCCGAGCGCTGCATCCGCATCGGCGACAAGCCGGGGCAGCCGAAGTACGTCTCCGACAACTTCTGGCAGATGGCCGATACCGGCCCGTGCGGCCCGTGCAGCGAGATCTTCTACGACCACGGCCCGGAAGTGGCGGGCGGACCGCCGGGATCGCCGGATGCCGATGGCGACCGCTACATCGAGATCTGGAACCTCGTCTTCATGCAGTTCGACCGCGACGAGAAGGGCACGCTCACGCCGCTGCCGAAGCCGTGCGTCGATACCGGCATGGGGCTGGAGCGCCTGGCCGCGGTGCTGCAGCACGTGCACTCCAACTACGAGATCGACCTGTTCCAGAACCTGATCAAGGCCGCGGCGCGCGAGACGGCCAGCCGCGACCTGGCGAACAACTCGCTGAAGGTGATCGCCGATCACATCCGCGCCTGCTCGTTCCTGATCGCCGACGGGATCATTCCCGGTAATGAAGGTCGAGGGTACGTGCTGCGGCGGATCATCCGCCGCGCGCTGCGGCACGGCTACAAGCTGGGGCAGACGAAGCCGTTCTTCCACCGCATCGTCGCCGACCTGGTGGCCGAGATGGGCGCCGCGTATCCGGAATTGCGCGAGATGCGCAGCCGCATCGAAGGCGTGCTCAGGCAGGAGGAAGAGCGCTTCGGCGAGACGCTCGAGCACGGCATGAAGATCCTCGATGGCGCGCTCGGCCGGCTCGGCAGCGGCGACGCGCGGCTGCTCGACGGCGAGACCGTGTTCCTGCTGTACGACACTTACGGCTTCCCGGTGGATCTCACCGCCGACATCTGCCGCGAGCGCGGCATTGCGGTGGACCACGCCGGTTTCGAGGAGGCGATGGAGCGGCAGCGCGAGCAGGCGCGCGCGGCCGGCAAGTTCAGGATGGCCGCCGGCGTCGACTACGCCGGCGCGAAGACGAAGTTCGTCGGCTACGACTACCTGACGGCCGAGGCCAAGGTGGTGGCGATGTACGTCGACGGCACGGCGGTGAACGAGGTGCGCGCCGGGCAGAACGCGATCATCGTGCTCGACATGACGCCGTTCTATGCGGAGTCCGGCGGCCAGGTCGGCGATGTCGGCGAACTCGTCGGCGCCGGTGGCGCCTTCGAGGTCGCCGACACGCAGAAGATCCAGACCGACGTGGTCGGCCATCATGGCGTGGTCAGGACCGGCTCGTTCGAGTTCGGCGAGCGCGTCACCGCGCGGGTGAATGTCACCCGCCGCACGCGCTCGATGCACAACCACTCGGCCACCCATCTGATGCACGCCGCGCTGCGCAGGGTGCTGGGCAGCCACGTTCAGCAGAAGGGCTCGCTGGTCGACGCCGAGCGCACCCGCTTCGACTTCGCGCACGACAAGCCGATGACGGCCGAGGAAATCCGCCGCGTCGAGGAGATCGTCAACGAGGCGATACGCGGCAACGCGGCGGTGGCGGCCACGGTGATGAAGTACGACGACGCGATCCGCGCCGGCGCGCTCGCCTTCTTCGGCGACAAGTACGGCGACGAGGTGCGCGTGATCGCGATGGGCGAGCACGGCGAGAGCCTGTCGACCGAGCTGTGCGGCGGCACGCACGTCAGGCGCACCGGCGACATCGGCATGTTCAAGATCGTTGCCGAAGGCGGCATCGCCGCCGGCGTTCGCCGTGTCGAGGCGGTGACCGGCGCCGGTGCGGTCACTTACGTGCAGAAGCTCGACGCGCAGCTGGCGGAGATCGCAGGCAGCCTGAAGGCACCGGCGGCGGAAGTGCCGGCGAAGATCGGCGCGCTGCTCGAGAACGTGCGCGCGCTGGAGAAGGAACTGGCGCGCCTGAAGGGCAAGCTCGCCGCCAGCCAGGGCGAGGATCTCGCTGACCAGGCGATCGACATCAAGGGCATCAAGGTGCTGGCGGCGACCCTCGAAGGGGCCGATGCCAAGAGCCTGCGCGAGACGGTCGACAAGCTGAAGAACAAGCTGAAGACGGCAGCGATCCTTCTGGCCGCCGTCGATGGCGGCAAGGTGCAGCTCGCCGCCGGCGTTACCGCCGACGCGACCAGCAGGATCGCCGCCGGCGACTTGGTCAACTTCGTTGCCCAGCAGGTGGGCGGCAAGGGCGGCGGCCGCGCCGACATGGCGATGGCGGGCGGCACCGACGCTGCCGCGCTGCCTAAAGCGCTGGCCAGCGTGAAGGGCTGGGTCGAGTCGAGGTTATGACCTCGACAGTCGGCGTCATGCTCCGTCGTGCCACGTTGCAGGACGCACAGGCGCTGGCTGCATTGACGGCGGACGAGGCGCTCCCGGCCGGGTTGCTGCAGGTGCCTTGCCCCACCGCGGAACTGTCGCGCAAGCATCCGGGGTCCACGGCATGAAGGTGCTGCTCTCGATCGCCGTAGCGCTGCTGGCGCTTTTGTCGGCCGGCTGTGTCGTCGTGACGGTGGCCGGCGCCGCGGTATCGGTTGGTGCGACAGTCGTCGGCACTGCGGTCGACGTC
>Ga0209450_10001652_pt1 | contig 11153 bp, 11 predicted proteins | sample FrelakmetLWP11LW_FD_187149 | JGI IMG/M metagenome (GOLD analysis project Ga0209450, IMG submission 187149) | Freshwater lake sediment microbial communities from the University of Notre Dame, USA, for methane emissions studies - LWP11 LW (SPAdes)... | ecosystem: Environmental > Aquatic >... | reverse complement strand
CGCCTTCACGCCCTCTTCCAGCGCCGCGCCCTGCTCGCCCACCTCGCGAAAGCCGGCGGACAGCACGATGGCATGGTGGATGCCGCGCTTGCCGCATTCCTCCATGATCCGCGCCACAGTCGGCGCGGGGGTGGCGATCAACGCCAGTTCCGGGACAGCCGGCAAGTCGCTGGCCGAGGCGTAGCAGCGTTCGCCAAAAATCATCTCGTGCTTGGGGTTGACCGGATAGACCTCGCCCTTGTAGCCGGATTTCCGCAGGTTCCGGAACAGGATTCCTGCGACCGAGTCCTCGCGCTCGCTGGCGCCGAAGACCGCAACCGAGCGGGCGTTGAACAGGGGATGAAGATAGTGTTGGGACATGATTCGATTTCAGGTGTGCTTCAGGTACGGACAGTATCCGCGACGTCGTCGGGGCATGCCGCCCCGTACCCCACATGCTATGCCAGGCCGTGTTACAGCGCCATCGCGCCGGGCGTATAGTTGAATTATTTTTTCATCTTCGCCGCACATGCACACCGCCTACATCACCCACCCCGAATGCCTCAAGCACAACATGGGCGACTGGCATCCGGAGAGCCCCCTGCGCCTGCGCGCCATCGATGACCGGCTGCACGCCGCCCACCTGTTCGACTACCTGGCGCATCATGAAGCGCCTTTGGTGCATCGCAGCCAGCTGCTGCGGGTGCATGACGCCGCCTATATCGACTTCGTCGAGGCGTCGTCACCCTACGATGGCACCCGGGCGCTGGACCCCGACACCAGCATGAACCCGCATACCCTGGACGCCGCCTACCATGCGGCCGGCGGCGCGGTGGTCGCGGTGGATCTGGTCATGAGCAAGTGGGCAGGAAACGCCTTCGTCGCCTGCCGGCCGCCGGGTCACCACGCCACCCGCAACCAGGCGATGGGTTTCTGCATCTTCAACAACGTCGCCGTGGCGGCGGCGCACGCCCTCGAGGCGCACGGACTGGAACGGGTCGCCATCGTCGATTTCGACGTGCACCACGGCAACGGCACGGAGGATATTTTCCGCGACGATGCGCGCGTGATGCTCTGTTCCACCTTCCAGCATCCCTTCTACCCCCACTGCGGCGCCGACACCGCCAGCGAGCACATCGTCAACGTGCCGCTGCCCGCCGGCACCACCGGCCCGGCCTACCGCGAAGCCTTCACCCAGCGGATCATGCCGCGCCTGGAAGCCCACCGCCCGCAGATGCTGTTTTTTTCCGCCGGATTCGACGGCCATCGCGAGGACGACATGGCGCAGTTCGGCCTGGTGGAAGCGGACTACGTCTGGATCACCGAACAGGTGATGGGCGTGGCGGCACGTCATGCCGAAGGGCGCATCGTCTCGGTGCTGGAGGGCGGCTACGACCTCAGTTCCCTGGGCCGCAGCGTGGCGGCGCACATCAAGACCCTGGCGGACCTGTGAGGCCGGCGGTCAGCGTCTTCGCCGACCGGTCACCGGCGCAATAAAAAACGGGCGCCGACTCTTCAGTCGTGCGCCCGTCTTCCTGCTGCAGCCGCGCAAATCACATCAATACTTGATGCTCAGCCCCTTCTGCGCCGCAAAGTACGCCGCCAGATCGGCCATGTCCGCATCGGACAGGTTGGCCACCTGACCCGCCATGATGGGGTTCTTGCGCTTGCCGGACTTGTAGTCCTTCAGGGCGTGATAGAGATAGTCGCGTTGCTGGCCTGCCAGGATGGGGAAACCGGGCGTAGTGCTGACGCCGTCGGCACCGTGGCACGCCGCGCAGGCGGCCGATTTTGCCTTGCCCGCCTCGGCGTTGCCCTTGGCCTGCACCTGAACCGAAAAGCCCAGGGCCAGGGCGGTGAGAATAAGTGTGGTTTTTTTCATCTGTTTTTTCCCCTGCTCACTTGGCCGGACCGCTGTAGGACGAAGCGTAGTAGGCCGCCAGATCCTGCATGTCCTGATCCGACAGGCTGCCCGCGATGCCCTTCATGCTCGGGTGGCTGCGTTCGCCGCTCTTGTAGGCCTGCAGGGCGGCGACGATGTAATCCGCATGCTGCCCGCCGAGTTTCGGCACGCTGTAAACACCGGGGTAGGCGGTGCGCCATCCGGGGATGCCGTGGCAACCGGCGCACATGGAATTTTTCTGTCGTCCGGCCTGCGGGTCGCCCGCCGCCTGGACAGGTACGGCCAGGGTCAACAGCACGGCCGCGCACAGCGTCATCGTTGTGTGTCTCATCTTCCTCGCTCTCTCTGGTTGAGTTGTTTTCAGGCCCCCGTCTGCTGCAGGGTTTGCGCAGGATTATAGAGCCGTGCCGCGTGGCTGTTAAGTACAATCTCGCCGGAAAAGCCTTTGTTGACAGGCAGTTATATACTATTCGCTAATATGCTTATGGATAAACCGTGATCAATTTCCAGTCCTGCCCACTGTGGCTTTACCGGCTGCTGCCCTTCCTGCGCTGGTGGCCCCGGGTCGACGCGACAACCCTCAAAGCGGATGCGCTGGCCGCGCTGACCGGCGCGATGATCGTCCTGCCGCAGGCGGTCGCGTTCGCCACCATCGCCGGCCTGCCACCCGAATACGGCCTCTACGCCGCGATGCTGCCGACCATCGTCGCCGCCCTGTGGGGATCGAGCTGGCATCTGGTGTCGGGGCCGACCACCGCCATCTCCATCGTGGTGTTTGCCTCGATCAGTCCCCTGGCCGAGCCCGGCAGTCCGCAGTTCATCGGCCTGGTGCTGACGCTCACCCTGCTCGCCGGCCTGATCCAACTGGCCATGGGCCTGGCGCGGCTGGGGGGACTGGTCAACTTCATCTCCCACACGGTGATCATCGGCTTTACCGCCGGCGCGGCGATCCTCATCGCCGCCAGCCAGATCAAGAATTTCGTTGGCCTGCCGGTGCCGCGCGGCGCGCATTTCCATGAAGTGCTGATCTATGTCGCCAGCCACCTGATGCAGATCCAGCCCTGGGTGGCGGCAGTCGGCGGCATCACGCTGGTGGCGGGCATCCTCTCCCGGCGCTACCTGAAAAAGCTGCCGTACATGATCGTCGCCATGGTGGCCGGCGGCGTCGCGGCCGCGATCATCAACCGCGAAGTGGGCGCCGGGCAGAGCGGCATCACCACGGTCGGCGCCCTCGTCGCCTCCTTCCCGCCGCTGTCCCTGCCGGATTTTTCGCTCGCCGCGATCAAGAACACCTTCTTCCCCGCCACCATCATCGCCATCCTGGCGTTGACCGAAGCGGTCGCCATCGCGCGCTCGGTGGCGATCAAGTCGGACCAGCGCATCGACAGCAACCAGGAATTCGTCGGCCAGGGCTTGTCGAATATCGTCGGCAGTTTCTTTTCCAGCTACGCCGGCAGCGGGTCGTTCAACCGCAGCGGCGTCAACTACGAAGCCGGCGCCCGGACCCCGCTGGCCGCCGCCCTGTCCGCCGCCTTCCTGCTGCTGATCGTGCTGCTGGTGGCGCCGCTCGTGGCCTACCTGCCGGTGGCGTCGATGGCGGCGATCCTGTTCATCGTGGCCTGGAGCCTGATCGACTTCCACCACATCATCGAAATCCTCAAGCGCCACAAGCGCGAGCGGGTGATCCTGGCGATCACCTTCGTCGGCACCCTGATCGATCTGGAAAAAGGCATCTTTCTCGGCATCCTGACGTCGCTGATCTTTTATCTCTACCGCACCTCGCAGCCCCAGATCCGCGAACTGGTGCCGCCAAAGAGCGAGCTTGGCGACCCGCGCCGCAAGTTCGTGCCGCTGACCACCGAGACGCCCGACTGCCCGCAGATGGCGATGCTGCGGATAGGCGGCTCGATCTTCTTCGGCGCGGTCGAGCACGTGCAGCAGCAATTACGCAATGTCGACGAAAGCGACCCGCAGAAAAAACACCTGGTGCTGCTGGCGCGTTCGGTCAATTTCATCGACCTCGCGGGCGCCGAGATGCTGGCCAAGGAGGCATCGCGCCGGCGCAAGCTCGGCGGGGGTCTTTACCTCATCGGGGTGCAGCCGGGCATGTGCGAAGCGCTGAAGCGTGGCGGCCAGGTGGAGAGCATCGGCAGCGACAATCTTTTCAGCCACAAGGGCGACGCGCTGCGCAGCATTTATCCGAGACTCGATACGGAAATCTGCCGCCGCTGCGACGCCCGCATTTTCGAGGAATGCCAGACCACCTTGCCCGATGGAGCGCTACGCGATGGGATACCGACTCAGTAAGATTTATACCCGCACCGGCGACGACGGCAGTACCGGTCTCGCCGGCCAGCAGCGCCTGCCGAAGGACGACGCCCGCATCGAGGCCATCGGCACGGTCGACGAACTCAACAGCGTGATCGGTTTGCTGCTCGCGGAACCTCTACCGCAGGACGCACGCGCCCTGCTGGTGCGCGTCCAGCATCGCCTGTTCGATCTCGGCGGCGAACTGGCGATGCCCGAATACCAGAGCCTCGACGACGCCGAGACCACGCGGCTCGAGACCGCCATCGACGGCTGGAACGACGGTCTGCCGCCACTGAAGGAATTCATCCTGCCGGGCGGCAGCGCCGCCGGGGCGACCTGCCACCTGGCACGCGCCGTCTGCCGCCGCGCGGAACGCACCCTGGTGCACCTGCATCGCAGCGAACCCCTGCGACCCGCGCTGTTGCACTACCTCAACCGTCTGTCCGATGTGCTGTTCGTGCTGGCACGGGTGCTCAACCGCGAAGCGGGAATGGAAGTCACCTACTGGCAGAAGGCCGAGTAGATCCGCTTTGCATTCGCCGCCACACCCAGGGCGGCGTGGGGTCGTCCGCGCGCCAGAGTCCGCGGCGCTGGCGCTGCGCTTCGACCTGTAGTTCACGGTATTCAGGGCGGCTGCGCCACGTCGAGGCCCAGGCATGGCCCTGGCGCACCAGCTCGGCGTTGACATCGAGCGTCCCGGACTGAATGCGCCCGACCGTGCGTCCGTAGTCGTCGATCGCCACGGTATCGATGCTGACTCGCTTGTTCAGCAGCCATTCCGACAAGGCCCCGGTCGCCGCCTCGCCGTGCGGCTGGTCGGCTTCGGGCGCGTCTACGCCGGCGAGGCGGATTTTCAGGAAGGCGCGCGAAGCAGCCGCGTAGTGATCGGGCTTGAACAGGACGGTGTCGCCGTCGATCACCACGAAGACCACGCCGTTGAGCGTGGCGGCCGCTGCACCGGCTGAGCAGGCGAGGGCGCATCCCAGTAACAGGGCGAGGCGAACCGTCCGCCAGCTGGGAATACGATCGGAAACCGGATTCACCCGGCGAGCATTTCCGCTGCGTGCTGGCGGGTGGTGGCGGTGATTTTCAGGCCACCCAGCATGCGCGCGATTTCCTCGACGCGCGTCGCCTCGTCCAGCACTTCGATGTGGGAGGTGACCAGCCCGCCGCTCGCGACCTTGGCGACGCGCAGGTGGTGGCTGCCGCGCGCCGCCACCTGAGGCAGGTGGGTGATCACCAGCACCTGGCGGGTTTCGCCGAGCTTCGCCAGCCGCCGTCCGACGGCCTCGGCGACGCTGCCGCCGATTCCGACATCGACCTCGTCGAAGATCAGTGTCGGCACGCCCGCCACGCCGGATAGCGCGGTCTGGATCGCCAGGCTGATGCGCGACAGTTCGCCGCCCGAGGCGACCTTGCCCAGCGGTCCCAGCGGCAGGCCGGGGTGGCTGGCGACAAGGAAGCTGACGTCTTCCAGTCCATGCGCGCGCGGCTCCCCCGCCGGCTGCAGCTCGATAGCGAGCTGTCCGCCCGCCAGTGCCAGTTCGTTCAACGCCGCCGTCACCTGTTTCGACAACGCCGTCGCCGCCTTGCGGCGCAGCGCGGTGAGCGGCTTCGCCGCGCTTTGGTAGTGCGCCCAGGCGCTGTCCTCGGCCGCCTGCAGTACGTCGAGGTCGTCGCTCGCGGCCAGTTCGGCGAGCCGCGCTTCGAACTGCTGCAGCAAGCCCGCCAGTGCGTCCGGCTGCACCCGATGCTTGCGCGCCAGCCGGTGCATGTCGGCGAGCAGGCGGTCGAGTTCGGCGAGCCGTTCGGGATCGAGATTGAGGCTGTCGGCATAGCGGCGCAGCGCGTGCACCGCCTCGGCGAGGTCGGCGCTCGCCGAATCCAGCAGCGTCGCCACCTCCTTCAGGCTGTCGTCCACCGCCTGCATGGCGTCGAGTTTCGCGCTCATTTCGCCGAGCTGGCTTGACACCGCCGCCTCGTCCTCGTCCAGTCCCTGGATCAGCGCGTGGCTGCCCTCGATCAGCGTGGTGACGTGCGCGAGCCGCGCATGTTCGTTCTGGATTTCATCCCAGCGCGCGAGATCACCGCCCAGCGCGCGCAACTCGTCCACCGCCAGCGACAGGCCTTCGCGTTCGATCTGCCTCGCCTGGCCGTGAGTCTCCGCCTCCAGCCGCCGCTGACGGGCGGCCTGCCAGGCATGCCAGGCCTCGCCCACGACGGCGACCTGCTGCTGCGCGCCGGCGTAGGCGTCGAGCACCTCGCGCTGGGTCTGCGGACGCAACAGCGCGTGATGGGCGTGCTGGCCATGGATGTCGAGGAGGAATTCGGCGGCGTCCTTCAGTTGCGCGAGCGTCGCCGAGCTGCCGTTGATGAAGCCACGCGAGCGGCCGCCGGTTTCGATCACCCGGCGCAGGATCAGCGAGCCGTCCTCCGACGCGAAACCGGATTCATCCAGCCAGCTTGCCAGCTGCGGCAGGCGCTCGATGGCGAACTCGGCGGCGATTTCGGCGCGGGCCGCCCCGCTGCGAACCACCCCGCCCTCGGCGCGGTCACCCAGCGCCAGCGCCAGCGCATCGACCAGGATGGATTTGCCGGCGCCGGTCTCGCCGGTCAGCACGGTCAGTCCCGGCTCGAAATCGAGCTCGACCGACTCGACCAGCAGGTAGTTGCGGATGGATAGATGGGCGAGCATGAACGCGCGCGATCGAAGCTGGCTAGAGCTTTTTTCCCCAGTGCAGCTTCTGCCGCAGGGTATCGTAGTAGCTGTAGGCGTGCGGGTGCAGCAGCGTGATCGAACGGCTGGCGCGGGTGATCCAGACGTGGTCACCGCTTTGAAGGTCGAAGTGCATCTGGCCGTCGAGGTGGGCGCGCGCATCGTCGGCATGGGTCAGGCTGATCTCGATGCGCGAGTGGCCGCTGACCACGATTGGCCGGGCGGACAGGGTGTGTGGGCAGATCGGCACCAGCGCGATCGCCTCCAGCGTGGGATGGACGATCGGGCCGCCCGCCGACAGGGCGTAGGCCGTTGTGCCGGTGGGCGTGGTCGCGACCAGGCCGTCGGCGCGCTGGCTGTAGACAAATTCGCCGTTGATCGCGATCTCGACCTCGATCAGGCGCCCGGAACCGCCCTTGCCGACCACCACGTCGTTGAAGGCCGTGCCCTCGTAGACGGTCTGGCCATCACGCCGCACCTGGGCGTTGAGGAGGATGCGATCCTCCGCCACATACTGGCCGCTAAGGATTTCGGCCACGGCGTCGAACATCACGTCGACCGTGATGTCGGTGAGAAAGCCGAGACGCCCCTGGTTGATCCCGATCAGCGGCGCGCCATAGGGCGCGAGGGTACGGGCGATCGACAGCATCGTGCCATCGCCGCCCAGGACCACCACGGCATCGCAGTCGGTGGCCAGTTCGAAAAGATCGCGGGTGGGAAATTGGTCGATGCCGAGATGCTCGGCGGTCTGGGAAGCCAGCAGCACCGCGTAGCCGCCCTCCCGGAGAAAATGCGCCAGGGCAAGCACGGATTCCCCCATGCCCTGGTTGTCATATTTGCCGACGAGGCCGACTGTGTGGAAAGGCGCTTGCATGGAACGATTATAAGGGCTCGGGCGTCTGTATTCAGGCTGCCGGGGGACGCCGGGTACATTTTTACCGCCGTGCGAAGCCCCTGATCGCGGTGCAAGTCCAGCGGCCCCTAGCCCCGCCCCCACAGTTCTGCAACAATGGCCCCATGCTTTCCGAACGCGCCCGTATCCTGCTGAAAACCCTGGTGGAACGCTACATCGTCGAGGGCGAGCCGGTAGGATCGCGCACCCTGTCGAAGCATGCCGGTCTCGACCTGTCACCCGCAAGCATCCGCAACATCATGTCCGACCTCGAGGAAATGGGTTTTGTCGCCAGCCCTCATACGTCGGCCGGGCGGGTGCCGACGCCGCGCGGCTACCGCCTGTTCGTCGACAGCCTGCTGACCGTGCGTCCGCTGGCCCGCGAGGAGGTCAGCCAGCTCGAACACACACTCACCCCCGCCGACCCGAACCGCCTGATCACCACCGCCTCGACGCTGCTGTCGGATCTCAGCCATTTCGCCGGCCTGGTGATGACGCCCCGCCGCAGTCCCGCCTTCCGCCAGATCGAGTTTCTCGGGCTCTCTGACAAGCGCATCCTGCTGATCATCGTCACCGTCGAGGGCGAAGTGGAAAACCGCGTCATCATGACCGACCGGCCCTACAGCCCCTCGGCGCTGACCGAAGCCGCCAACTTCTTCAACCAGAATTTCGCCGGCCACACCTTCGACCAGGTGCGCGCCAAGATGCGCGACGAACTCGGTCGCATGCGCGACGACATCACCGGGCTGATGGCGGCCGCCGTCGATGCCGGCAGCCAGGCGCTCGACGCCAGCCAGGAAAGCGTGGTGGTGTCGGGCAGCCGCAAGCTCCTCGACGTCGAGGAGCTTTCCAGCAACATGGGCAGCCTGCGCCGCCTGTTCGACGCCTTCGAGCAGAAAACCCAGCTGCTGCAGCTGCTCGACCAGTCGCGCACTGCCAGCGGGGTGCAGATCTTCATCGGCGGCGAATCCGAGCTGATGCCGCTCGACGAGTGCAGCATGGTCACCGCGCCCTACTCGGTCGACGGCCAGATCGTCGGCACCCTCGGCGTCGTAGGCCCCACCCGCATGGCCTACGAACGAGTGGTGCCGATCGTCGACATCACCGCCAGGCTTTTATCCAGCGCGCTTTCCCATCACTGAACCCACCCAATGAGCTATCTCAAGGAACCCGAATACAAGCACGGGCAGGCCAGCCGCACCGGCATCCTGCTGGTCAACCTCGGCACCCCGGAGGCGCCGACCGCACAGGCCCTGCGCCCCTACCTCAAGCAGTTCCTCTCCGACCCGCGCGTGGTCGAGATTCCTCGGGCGATCTGGTGGCTGATCCTCAACGGCATCATCCTCAACACCCGGCCGAAAAAATCGGCGGAAAAATACGCCGCGATCTGGACCGCCGAGGGTTCGCCGCTGAAGGTGCACACCGACAAGCAGGCCAAACTGCTGAAGGGCTGGCTGAGCGAAAAAATCGCCTCGCCCTACCTGGTCGAGTACGCCATGCGCTACGGCAGCCCATCGGTGCCCGACACCCTGGCGCGGATGAAGGCTGCCGGTTGCGACCGCATCCTGATCCTGCCGTCCTATCCGCAGTACGCCGCTTCGAGCACTGCCACCGCCTTCGACGATGTGTTTGCCTGGCTGCTGAAAGTGCGCAATCAGCCGGCGCTGCGCACCCTCAAGCACTATCACGACCATCCCGCCTACATCGCGGCGCTCGCGGCCAACATCCGCGACTACTGGCAGATGCACGGCCGTCCCGACGTGCTGCTGATGAGCTTTCACGGCGTGCCGCGCTACACCCTCGACAAGGGCGACCCCTACCACTGCGAGTGCCGCAAGACCGCGCGCCTGCTGGTCGAGGCGCTCGGACTGGAAGAGAGCCAGTATCGCGTCTGCTTCCAGTCGCGTTTCGGCAAGGCCGAGTGGCTGCAGCCCTACACCGACAAGACCCTCGAATCACTCGGCAAATCCGGTATCGGCCGGGTCGACATTGTCGCCCCCGGCTTCACCGCCGATTGCCTGGAAACCCTGGAAGAACTGGCGATGGAAGGTCGCGCCACCTTTATCGGCGCCGGCGGCAAGGAGTTCCACTACATTCCCGCCCTCAACGAGCATCCGCGCTGGATCGATGCGCTGGGACGGATCGCGCTGGAAAACCTCGGCGGCTGGGTCAGTGAAACCTGGGATGCCGATCACGACGAAGTGCAGCGTCAGACCAGCCGCAACCTGGCGATCAAGCTCGGGGCCTCCGACTGAGTCCGCCTGAAAATTCCGCGCGGATGTTCTGCAAACCGCCCGGAAACCCAATGAATATAAGCGTCTCCTTGTTGACAAGTACTTTACTACTACTTGATCATTATCAAGGCGGCTGAGTTGATGTTCTGATCCACGCAACCCCATGCCTCTTGAAGCCCGGCTGGGTTTCAATCTTTCAATCGAAATTTGGAGGAGTCTATGAACAAGAAGATCACCCTGATGCTCGCAGGGTTAGCTGGTTTCGCCCTGTCAGGCCTATCCAGTGCTGCTGACGTGCATACCCGGACCATTGCAGCCACCTGCATGTCCTGCCACGGACCTCACGGAAAAAGCGAGACCGCCATTCCCAGCCTCGCTGGGCTGCCCAAGGATTACTTCGTCAAGGCCATGACGGACTACAAGTCCGGCAAGCGCATGGGCACCATCATGAAGAAACACGCCGCTGGCTACACCGACGCCGAATTCGAAGCGATGGGCGCGTTTTTCGCCAGCCTGAAGTAATCCCCTCAAGGAGACCGATAACATGACTCTTAATCGTCGCGATTTTCTAAAAATTTCCGGAGCGGGCGCTGCGGCCGCGCTGTCCGGTTGCGCCACGCAGGGCGGGGCCGCATCCAAGGCCCATGTCGTCGTGGTCGGCGCCGGCTTCGGCGGCACCACCTGCGCCAAATACCTGCGCATGTGGGGCCCGAACATCGAGGTAACCCTGATCGAGCCGAACGACAAGTTCGTGTCCTGCCCGCTTTCCAACTGGGTGCTGGCCGGCATGAAGTCCATGGATTACATCACCCACGGCTACGACAAGCTCTCCAAGCACGGCATCAAGATCGTCAAGGACTATGTGACCGGCATCGATCCCGCCAAGAAGACGGTCACCACCAAGGGCGGCGCCAGCATCAGCTATGACCGCCTGGTGCTTTCTCCCGGCGTCGAAGTGCTGACCGGCAGCGTCAAGGGCTTCCAGGAAGCCGAGGCGGCAGGCAAGGTGGTCCACGCCTGGAAGGCCGGCCCGCAGACTGCGCACCTCAGGAAGCAGCTCGAAGAGATGCCCGACGGTGGCGTCTTCGTCATGTCCGTCCCCACCGCGCCCTACCGCTG